>Ga0214473_10006656_pt1 | contig 13755 bp, 13 predicted proteins | sample RVTome_7_FD_203509 | JGI IMG/M metagenome (GOLD analysis project Ga0214473, IMG submission 203509) | Soil microbial communities from uranium-contaminated site in the Upper Colorado River Basin, Wyoming, United States - RVT98D197 | ecosystem: Environmental > Terrestrial > Soil > Contaminated >... | reverse complement strand
GGCGTCTCCGAAAACCTCGAGGTCTACTTCGTCGAGCTCGACAGCGCAGGTGCTGCCCTCGACATGGACCTCCGCGTCACCAACGCCGCCAACCAATCCAGGGCCCCCGCTCTCGTCTACAACGGCACCAACTATGGCGTCGTATGGACCGACGCCCGGGACGCGGAGTGGGCCGTGTACTTCTCAGAAGTCTGTCCGTAGGGCACCGCTATTCGATGGTATCGACAGCATCGGCAATCGCCGGATTGCCTGCTACCGATCGCGACGGCCCCATGTGACGCAATGCCATGGTGCGCAGCGACCCCGTTCGTCGCCGACAAGATGGGCCCGGATGAGGGGATCGCTGGGTCGTCGTGCTCCACGTCTACTCGGGACGAAGTCTTCGCCACTCACTCGAAAGCCGGAGCTCGAACACCGGCTTGCCCAGGGGTTCGTAGATCCCCCCTGCAAAGACCCCCTGAGCTTCTTCGGCCGTCCCCCTCTCCTCAAAAGCGCACCTGAAGAACGTGTCTCCCTGTCCTGTGGGACCTTCCACGACCATGTCCTCGAGGTGCATCTGGCCAGTCCACATACCGAATTCCAGAGTTGAGATCGTTACGTCCAGCGAGCCTTGTGCATTCGCAACGCACTGGATCTTCACCCGCCCAATCAAGTCTCCCCATTCGTCGCCGGGAGAGCGCATCCATCCCTGGTAGCTTCCACTGAGGAACGCGGCCCAGTCATTCGTCGTCGCCATCGAAGAGACCTTCCAGCATGCAGCCTAGCCGCCGAGCCGCGACATGGCGTGGTGCGCGTGCCATCTCTAGCGCGGCAGGCCACGCGAAACGTGGATGAGTAACACGCGGGGCCCCGAGGACCCGTCACCGGGGACCAGGACGGCGCGTCGATCGCCAAGCGGTACCGAGCGGCGTCCATCCGCTTGGTCCTCGACGAGCCCTGTTGCGAGGGCCTCGTCCATCTCGAGGGCCCTGAGCAGCTCCACCTGAACAGCGTCGAGCCAGTCCGTCCCGGCCTCGGGCGGACGAAGCTCGCCGACTGTGGTGTGGCGGTCGGGGTGCTCTATCTGTCGACGATGCCCGATCACGAGCAGAGCGGGCACCGCCCCGAAACGGATCCTGAGCGGCTCGCAATCGCGCTCCTCGTAGATCCCGTCTATTCGCCGATAGGCGCCGTCTGGACAGGCGGGCTCGATGCCCGCTACGCGCAAGCGCTCGATCAGTCGCGTCATGTCCCGCTCCCTGAACAGCTCGCCCAGCTCGCGGGGCACAACCGTCACTGGCGCCGGCTGGTCGGCTGGCGCCGATGCAGTCTGCGGCCCAGATACTTGCGAACCGCCGCGGTCGCCGGGCACATCCCCGGGAGTGCTCGCCTGTTGCGCCGACGCATTGCTGTCGGAGGGCGGCGTGCCGCCGCACGCGGTCACGGGCGCGGCCACGAGACCCAGGACAATGATGAGAGCGATCTCGAAAGGGCGCATGGCTGGGGATGGTAACTCGCTGGCTCATCCGTTGCACCGCGGAGAGCAGGTTGTCGGGCAGCTCGAGTCGGTGCCGTGCTGCCGGGCACGTCATGGCCACGATCGCTTCGGCCAGATCGGTGAACGTCGCGCTGCGCCCAAGCGGGCTCCGGCTCGGCCAGCCAGTCCCGAAGCGCAGAGCCGGCGCCGGTGGGCGCAAGTCGTCCCCCATGGAACCCTCCGCGGATGATCTCTCGCGAGAAGCACATTCCGTCTACTTTTCCAGAGACGCAAGACGGCGTCCGTGTGGGCCATTGCCTTCTCTTGCGCCGCAGGTTGGCGCGCGGGAATCGTGGGCGTCTGGAGTCGGGATCGTGAAGCAGAGGGACCGAATCGTCATCATCTTCGGCATCGTGCTGGGGTTGGCGATCGCGTGCGTGTTGTTCGTCGTCGTGGTGCTACCGAGCGCCGTCGCGCTCCTGGGCGAGACCGTCCGCATCTCTCAGGACCGAAGCACTCACACCGAGAGCTCGGAGCTCCCCGAAGAGGAGCGAGTCGAGTTTGTCCGAGGCTACACCTCGCTCGCCAGCGAGCCGCGTGCGGTCACGTTCCTCATCGCGTACTCCGACTCGGGGACGAAGTCGGAGGACGACACGTGGGACATCCGGGTCGGGGCGCTGGTCGAGCCGGGGACTCCGACGACGGGTTTCACGCTCGACCCGACCGGGCTAGGCACGGTCCAGGACGTCGACCTCTCGACGGACGGCACGCGCGCCGTGATCGACGGCAACGGCACCATCCGCGTCGTGGACCCTGCGGGCACCGCGGCCTCGGTCGACGTGACGACCACGCTCACCGGACCGGCCTCGCCGCACTTCTCGCCCGACGGGTCGCGCATCGCGTACATCGACGACGCGCGCGCGGTGCACCTGTGGACCGTGGCGACGCGCGCGGACGCGACCGTCCTGACGCTGCCGGGCGAGTGGTTCGACCCGGAGTCGCTGGACTGGTTCTCCGACGGCAACCACCTCGCCGTCCTCGACTCGAACGGGCTCGAGATCCTGACGCTCGGCACGACCCTGACGCTGACCACCCTGGACGCCAGCGCCTTCGGAAGAAACGTCGACGTCGCTGACGCGGCGAACGTCGTCGCCTGGAACCAGAGCGGCATCGTGAAGGTGATGCGCTGCATCACGCTGCCGTGAGGCGCTCGACGTCGCGGCGACGCGCGGCGACTACTCCTCTACCGCTACGAACCGGGAACGTCGCCGCTTGGCCGGCACGGGCACGCCTTGGCGTCCGACTCGGCCTCCGGCCGCGTCGTGTTCTTCGGGGGCGTCCTGACCATTGCTCCGGTCGCATGCTCGGTCGCGGAGGCGCTTCCCTCGATCGCCTTTGTGCAGGGGACGATCGATGACCAGGCACGTGCCGGGGGTATGGTGGCCCGCTTCATCGACGGCGATGACGGCAGTCGGATCCTCCACGAGGTGCTCCACCAAACGCGTGGCTATCGATGCGACTTCGGCACGGTTCCTGAGAACACGTGCCTGCCTTCGCAGGTCCCGGGATTCGGATCCACCTTTGCCGACCCGGGATGTACCCAGGAGCTGCTCGGCCTGTACGGCACCCGTCCCGCCTTGACCGCCCGCTTCTCATCGACGTGCGGCGTCGAACCGGAGTACTACGAGGTCGGTGCTGAGCTGACGCCGACTACGGTATACACGAACGTCAGTGGCATCTGTGAATCGCGCCCGGCTTGCTCCATGGCGTATTTTCGCGTGGGGGCCCGTGTGATGGCCGACGGGCTGCCTCAGGCGATGACCGCGCGGGAGGGGGTGGGCACGCTCCAAGCCATGCGACGCGTCGATGGGGACGGAGCACCGCTGGGATTCCCCCACAGGTTCTGGAACCCCGCGATCGATCGTGAATGCTACCCGATCGAGGCGCCCGACGGCTCGTATCGATGCCTCGCGAGCGACAGCATGGGGACGACTCAGTCTTGGGCCGAGCCCACCTGCATGGTCACGCAACTCGCGGAGGTGAGCTCGTGCGCCATGCCCGGATCCCACATCTTCGAGTACGGCCCCATCTGCATTCCTGGTGTTCGGGCCGTCGGTGGCATCTTCGCACGGGGTGCGCTCCACGGCTCGATGACTGTCTATAACGAGCTCTCAAGTTGCAGGTCGCTCGATATCGGCGGTCGCTCCGGGAGCTTCTTCGCGGTCGGGCCGAGCGTTGCGCCCGCCACGCTGCCCGAGCTTCAGCTCATCATCGAGTGAGCCTCCCTCGAGGCTCCCTCACCCCGTACTGTACCAAGACTCGATCGCCGCTACGCCACCCGCCTTTCATAGAAGCCAAGCAGTCCGCCGAGGCGCCACCTCCGCTGCACCTCACCGTTGTTGCGACGACGTCCACGAGACGGCTCCGACTCAGAAGAGATCGTCGAGATCGTCGTCTTCGCCGGCGCCCGGGGGCATCCGGCCGTGCGTCTCCATGTACTGGCTGAGCAGCTCGTTCTGACGCTGCGTGTACATCGGACAGGGCTCGCAGTCGAAGGTGGTCGCGCGCCCGTCGAGCCGGTCCGCTACCTCCTGCCGCATGTCCGGTCCGCCGACGATCTCGAGCACCTCCCCCGTCGCATCGTAGAAACGAACCACGCCCTCGACGGCCTCCACTTGCTCCAGGCCGGGCTCCGAAAGCGGCAGCCGCGTCTGTTTCGCAGGCGGCCTGTCCGGCGCCTGATAGAGCAGGCGCAGGTCGCAGCGAAGACAGCGGTCGGCCTCGCGGCGGGCGAGGTCGGGGCCCAGCCCGGGCGCCAGCGTCTCGAGACCGAGCGGCCGCGGCGCAGGCGGGCTCTGCGGCTCGAGCCGGGGCAAGCCCACGAAGCCCTCCACCCGTCCGAGCGCCGTCGGGACGTCGATGGGCCCGAGGTCGACCACCAGGCTTCCCTCGCCGCCGAGGTGCCGGTCCGCAGCACAAGCCGCCTGTCGACCGGATGCGATGGCCTCGACGACCGATGAGGGCCCGGTCGCTAAATCGCCGGCGAGGAAGATCCCGTCGAGCGACTCCGGCAGCAGTGACCGGTCGGGCTGCTGGCCCAAGGCGAGGATGGCCACCTCGGCCGCGAGCTCCCGGGTCACCGCTTCGTCGTACGCGGGGGCGAAGCAACCCTGTGGATCGAACACGCGGCTGCACCGCTTCAGCTTCACCTGTTGCAGCGCACCGTCGCCCTCTAGCGACTCGATCCCCCAGCCGTGCTGAAGATCGATGCCCTCTGCGATGGCGTCCCGTAGCTCACTCGGGTACGCGGGCATCTCGGACGGCTGCTCCAGGCAGACCACCGTCACCCGGTCTGCCCCGAGCCTCGCCGCCGCCCGCGCGCAGTCGATCGCCACGTTGCCACCGCCGACGACCACGACGCGCCGGCCCGAGAAGCAAGCGGGCTCGAGCCGGCCCGTGGCCAGGTCTTCGAGGAAACCGAGGCCCGGTCGGACGCCGGACAGCTCGGTGCCGGGAGCCGTCAGGCGCACGCTCCGTGATGCGCCCGTCGCCACGACCACCGCGTCGTGCTCCTGCCTCAGCCTCTCGACCGAGAGGCCGTCTCGCCCGATCGCGCAGCCCGTGCGCACGTTGATGTTTGCCGTCAATCCGGCCGTCTCTCGCGAGACGACGTCCGCCGACAGGCGGAACCGGGGAATCGCGTGGCTCAGCATCCCTCCGAGGGCGTCCCGCGCCTCGAACAACGTGACGGAGTGGCCCATCAGATGCAGCAGATGGGCGGCCATGATCCCGGCAGGCCCGGCTCCGACGACGGCCACCCCGTGGCCCGTGTCCGAGCGAGGCCGGGGCAACTGCGCGAACAGCTCGCCCGCGGCCGCCCGTCCGGCCTCGCGCTTGATCCGGCAGATCGAGATCGGGGCGCCGTTCACTTCGCCCCTACGGCAAGCGTCCTCGCAGGGATGAAAGCAGACCTGTCCCAGCACCTCGACGAAGGGCGCGCGCTCGGCGACGACCAGTGCTGCCTCGAGCAGCCGTCCCTCGGCGGCCAGGCGGACATAGCGCGGGACGTCGGTCCCGGCCGGGCAAGCGCTGCGACATGGCACGAGTGCGTGATCGCGTTCGGCGGGCTTGATCCCGCGATCCGTGAGGGCACCGGTGGGACAGACCTCGACGCAGCTCCCGCACAGGCGGCAGCCCGCCTGCACCGGCGTGCGATCAAGTGGGCCCACCCAGCGTCTCGCGTCGCTGTCACGTACCCACCCGAGCGCCTCGACCTGCCGGCTACTGCAGGCCCGCACACAACGGCCGCAGGCGATGCACAGCGCGGGGTCGCGATCGAACAGGGGCTCGTCCACGATCCGGTCCACGCCGGCCGGCACGTAGCGCCTGGTCTCCGGAGCGATGCCGACGTGCTCCGCCACCGCCTGCAGCTCGCAGTTGCCCAGCAGCGAACAGCACCGTTCCGCGACCGGTACGTTCATCGAGCAGGGCTCCCGCGTGCAGCCTTCCCGCTGGGCGCAGGTCAGGCAGGCATGTGGGTGGTGGGCCAGAATCGCGGAGAGGCGCGCGCGGCGCAACGCGGTCAGCTCGGCTCCGGTCGTCGTGATCACCGCGCCGTCTCGCACCGTGGTAGCACACGCCAGATTCTGCTCGCCGTCGACCTCGACCACGCACAGGCCGCACCCCGCGACACCGTGACTCTCCGGGTCGTGGGCGATCCGCTGGTGACCGTGATAGATCGCCTCGACCGGGGAAGCCTGCGCCTGAGGCGGCAAGTCCGGGTGCGCGCACAGATGGGGGATGTAGAGGTCAGCCTGTTGAGCTGCGCGCAGCAACGTCCAGCCCGGCTCGACGACGACGGCCACTCCGTCGATCGTGATGCTGGCCTGCATCTCTCACCACGAATGGCTGAGAGCGTTCGGCTCGCAGGCCGTCACGCAGGGCAGGGACGTGTAGCCGCTCGGCTTGCACGGATTGCAGGCGTACTTGATCCGCTTGCGCTGCAACTCGGTCACCGCGGCGACCATCCGGTCGTCCACCGGATCCTCCTCGACCATCTCCAGGACCTCGGCGGGACAGACCTTCAGGCAGTCCTCGCACCCGTTGCACAGGTCCGTGTCCACGGTGATGTAGAAGCGGCCCGAGCCATCCTCGTATCCATGGTGAGCGAGCATCTCAGGCCTTCCCTTCGGCCCGCTTCTTCTTCTCGAGCACGTGGCCAAAGAGCGCTCCGCCCAGGGCGCCGGCGATCTGTGAGTCGATGTCGCTCTTGAGGGACTCGTAGCCGAGCTCCTTCTCCATCCGCGTGACGACCCCAGGGTTCTTGGCGATGCCGCCGGTGATGGCGAACTCCCGCTCCACGCCGACGCGCTCGAGGAGGTTGAAGACGCGGTGAGACATGGCGGCACAGTAGGCGGCCAGCACCTTCTCCTTCGGCCAGCCCTGTCGCAGCAGACCCGAAGCCTCGGTCTTCGCGAAGACCACGCATGTGCTGGAGACCGGCGGCGGCTCCTTCTCCACCTTCAGCGACATCGGCCCCACCTCGTGGATGGGCACGTGCAGCAGGTCGGCGAACACCTCCATGCCGCGCCCAGTCCCGGCCGCGCACTTGTCGTTCATCTGAAAGGCCACGACCTTGCCGCGGGCATCACAGCGGATCGCCTTGCAGTCCTGGCCCCCCATGTCCAGGATCGTGCGGACCCGGTCGCCGTACATGAAGTTGCCGCCCCGAGCGTGGCAGTGGATCTCCGTGATGGTCTTGTGGGCGAACGGGACGTTCACGCGACCATACCCGGTGCCGACCGCGAAGTGGATGTCCTCCACCTGCATGCCGGTGCCCTCCAACGCCCACGACATGGCGTTGCGCGCGCTGTCCGGGCTGTTGGACCCCGTTCGCATGCTGGACCAGGCATAGAGCTTGCCGTCCACCATCACCACCGCCTGCGAGCTCACGGAGCCCACGTCCACGCCGGCCGAGACGACGTCTCCACTCCTCCAGTCGATGCTCTCGTCGCGCCAGTTGTTCTCCGCCCAGCGCCAGTACTCGTGCTTCTCTTCGGTGGTGTCGGTCATGCCGGACTCCTCAGGCATCGGCTGCTGCGGCCAGAGCTGCGCCCAGGGCAGCACAGAACTCCGGGTTGTCGGGGATGTGCAGGTCGTCGATCTCCAGGCCTCGCTTGAGGGAATCGACGAAGCCCACGTTCCGGGCCAGGCCGCCGACGAGCATCAGCGGCGGCGTGTAGCCCACCTTGCGCACCATGGAGATGATGCGGCTCGCGATGGCGTCGTGCACCGAACGGGCCATGTCTGGTTTGGCCACGTTGCTGTGGATCATCGACACGACTTCGCTCTCGGCGAACACCGCGCATTGGGCGTTCATGGGAATGGCCTTGGTGCTCTTCAGAGACAGCGGGCCGAGCTCGTCGATCGACACTTCGAGCGCCCGCGCCATGGCCTCGGTGAACGCCCCCGAGCCCGCTGCACACTTCTCGTTGATGGCGAAGTCCACGACCTTGCCGTGATCGCCGCAGCGGATTGCCCTTCCTTCTTCGGCGCCCACGTCGATCACGGTTCGCACCTCGGGCACGAGGTGAGTCGCAGCGCGCGAGACGCAGCCGACCTCCGTCAGATTGCTGTCCTGGTCCGGGGCGTCTTCGCGGCCCGCTCCCGTGGCGACCAACTTCTGCACGGCGGACCGGGTAACGCCTGCCTCCTTCAGGGCGGCCTCCAGGACTTGGCGCGCGGTCTCCGCGGCTTCGAAGCCCGCTGCCTTCATCGCGCGACCGATCACCTCGCCGTCCCTGAGCACCACCACCTTGACGTTCTTGGCGCCCATGTCGATTCCCGCGGTAATCATCGCTGCCTCCCGGTCGGCTCGTCAGGCCGACGCGACCTTCTTCAAGCTCAGTGTCTCCATGAACGAGTCCATCCGATCCATCGTCTTGGCCAGATCGAACTCGCGTTCGTCACCCATGTTCCCCTCGAAGGGGAGGACCGGATAGCCAGCTTCGATCAGCGCAAGCCGGTTCTCGGCGATTCCGAGGGTGAGCCCTTCGCACCCGCGGTTGTAGTGGAGCATGACGCCGTCGACGTTCCACTCCTTGCACATGCGGATCATCATCTCGCTCTTGAGGTGAGGCGAGTAGAAGTGCTGCCACTCCGGCTTGTGGAGATTCCATTCTGCGTACGCACGCAGCACCTTCTCCCGGCTCGACAGGTCTACGCCCGCGTCCATGGGTGTCGTGCGCGGTCCCCACGTGCCGTCGGGCTTGATCTCGAACAGGCCGATGAGACCGAAGGTGTACAGGGAACCGACGCTCACCGCGCCGAACTGTTCGAGATAGCGGAAGACCTTCAGGAAGCCCCACGGGGGCTGGGTGTCGCTGATCAGACGGCAGCGCTCGTGCTTGACGGCAGCGACGCCGCGATCCACCCGGTCCTTCACCTCGTCCCGCAGCTCCTCGTAAAAATCAGCCACACTCGCGGCGTGCTTCTCCAGGGTGCCGAGCACGTAGAGCGAGAACATGCTCTTCTCGTCGAGCGGGGCCGGCATCGCTTTGTTGAGGCTGCAGATCTCGGCCCAGACGCTCGTAGCGCGGAACTCGTTCTTGCAGGCCTCGATCAATAGCTCATCGTCGTACGTGCGCCCCGTGATCTTCTCCAGCCACTCGATTCCGTCGAGCATCTGACCTACGAGGTAGTCGATCTTGTTGTCGTTGATCTCGTGAGCCGGCCCGGCGGCCACGTCGACGCTGAAGAACGGGATGTCGGTCTCGATATCGGTGACCACCTGGTACCACTTGGCGTGGCTGCAGCAGATGTGGTCCTGCCAGATGAAGTCCGGCTTGGGGAAGGGACCCCCGAAGGCGTACTTGTCGAGGATCAGAGACCCCCAGTAGGTGCGCATGTAGGAGCACAGGTCTCGGGCGAAGCCCTTCTTCTCGGCGGCCTCCATGCACTGGATCGAAAGCTCCTTGTTGAAAGCGATCGAGGCTGCGTACGGCTCGGACGTGATGCTGGCCACATCGCGGCCCAGCCCGGCGGGAACGGCACCCAGGCTCCACGCCCCGCCGGCCCATCGCAGCCCGCCCTCGTCCTTGATGTCGCGGTAGCGTTCGTAGTACCGGCGACGCAGCTCCTTGGCCTTGTCCCAGCACCTGAGGGGTTCCGTCGGGTACGTCGGTATCTCGCTCATCAGCTGCTCCTGTGGACGTCAGAAAAGGTCGTCTGCCCCGAGCATCTCCAGAAACGCCTCTACGCGGATCTGGAACTGCCCCACAGGCACGGTCACATCGAACTCGAGGATGAGGACCGGGAACCCGGCGTCCTCCAGCGCCTTCTTGGTGGCCGGGATGTCCAGCTCGTGCGGGTCGCAGAACTTCTGCTGGATGACGATCGCCCCCTTGCAGTCCCAGTCCCGGCCGAGCTTGAGCACGTGCTCGATCCGGTCGCGCGCCTCCCAGTCCTTGGTCGGGCAGGGGGGACGATCACAGTAGCGGTTGGCGATGGCCCGCAACAGTGGCTCGCCGTTCGTCTCCACCTTGTTCCAGAAGTAGCGGGTGCCGGTGCAATGATCGTCGGTGACGATCGTGCCCCCCACCCGCTCCACCATCTCGAAGAACGCCATGTCGTCGTCCTCGCTGCCCACCATGAGCAGGCGAGTCCCGGAGGCTCGCTCGGGGACCTCACGGTCGGGGAGCCGTTCGAGCGTCGCCTCGAGCAGCTCGCTGTGTTCCCGCTTGTCCGCCATCTGGTTGGCGAGCACGACCTCGAGCGCCTCGGTGCCGGTGAGTCGCGGAGGGTCGCTCCGACGCGCGTCGTACAGGCGGTGCATCAGGTCGCGGCTCTTGTTCATCACCGCGATACCTTCGTGGAGCCGCTCGTCGGTGATCTCTATACCGGTCCACTTCTCGACCGCCGTCTTGAAGGTCTCGAGCTCCCCCGTGAGGAACGTGCGCGCGCGCGGGCTCTTCACCTTGTGCGGCATACACAGGTAGTGGGAGAACTCCACCGGACGGTGTTTCTCCCAGCTGGTGTAGGCCTGGCGGATGTGAAGACAGGACTGGGCGATCATCAACCCGTCGAGGTACTCGAAGCGGCCCTTGAGCCCCTGCGCCAGGCAGTCCCTGCAGAACGGACAGAACATTCCGAAGATGTGCGGCTCCGTGACGTCCTGCGGCTCGTGGCTGCCGAGGATGCGGACCGGCAGGACATCGGCGGCGTAGAGGATCTCCTCGGGCACGTAGGTACAGAAGTAGCCCAGCACCTTGCCGCCGGTACGCTCTTTCCAGGCGCGAGCGTAGTCGTGACGCTCCTTGCGGATCTGGGAAAACCGTTCAAACATCCGTTTCTCCTCCGAAACGTCGATAGGGCGCGGGGATATTCGCACAATTCTCGCCTCCCGGTTCGGGGGCATGAGAGGAAGCGCACGGTCCGCCCGGGCCGGCCGAAAACGACCTGCGCGGCGAACATGCGCCGCGAAGTGGGGGTAGAATGCCGCCCGCGGGAACGAGGGGGACCATCGATGACATCATCCAGCCACAGCGGTGGACCTGATCCGTGGGAGCCCCCGCCGACCGAGGCGGAGCTCTCGGCCGGAGGTTGGAAGCGGGGTTGCATCGCTGACGAACCGCGCATCTCCGAGCTCGTAGAGACCTATGACGAGATCGGATTCGACGTCCTCTTGGTCCCCGTTCCCCTCGACGACATGGAGTGCACGGAGTGCATCGCGCAGAATCCGGATCGCTTCCGGATCCTCTACACACGGAAACGAGAAGCCGAAGAGGACCTCGAGCCAGCCTAGGAGTGAACAATGGCCACAGACGACGTCACAGTGAGGGTCATGCAACAGGGCGATGTCCCGACCCTCATCGAGATCGATAGCATCGCCAGCGGGAGCCCGAGAGCAGAGTATCTGCAGGGCAAGGCAACGCAGGCTCTCGACAGCGAGCACAGCATGGTCATCTCGCTGGTCGCCGAGATCGACGGGAGCGCAGTCGGCTTCGTGATGGGAGGCGTCTACCTCGGCGAATTCGGGATCCCCGAGAGCGTTGCCACGGTGGACACCGTCGGCATCCATCCGCGCTTTCAGCGAAAGGGGATCGCCGGGTTGCTCATGGAGGAGTTTGTGACACATGCGCACAAGATCGGAGTGGAGCGCATCCGCACGATGGTGGACTGGGATCAGGCGGACCTCATCGGGTGCTTCCGGGCCGCCGGGTTCGCTCCAGGCACCGGCCTGGTCCTGGAGCGGAAGATCTGACAACGTGCGGACGCGTCCAGGCGAACGGAGGACGACGATGGAGGAAGCAGGCAACCGATTGTCGAGTGAGGCGACCATCCGTGTCCTCGAGGCCAAGGACCTGCTGCGCCTCGTACGCATGGATGAGGCGGTCAGCGGGCGCAGGCGCCAGACCTGGTACGAAGGCAAGCTCAAGAGGGCGCTCGAGGACGCGGACGTGCGCGTCTCGCTGGGGGCCGATGTGGACGGCACGCTCGTGGGGGCGCTCCTCGGGTCGGTCCACTACGGCGAGTTCGGCCAGGCGGAGCCGGTGGCGATTTTGGACACGATCCTCGTGGACCCCGCTTTCGCTCGCCGAGGCATCGCCACACAGCTGTTGGGTCAACTGCTGGACAACCTGCGCGCTCTCAGAATCAAGACACTGCGCACCCAGGTTGGCTGGAGTGAATCCGACATGATCGCTTTCTTCTCCAACGCGGGCTTCGAGCCATCGCCGCACCTGGTTCTGGCAATGCCCGTGCCCGCAACTCAGTAACAGGACGGACGACGCGAATGTTCCAAGACGACATGCCAGGCGTGAAGAAGTACCCGCACATCTTCACCCCGACGAGGATCGGGAGTTTCGTGGCGCGAAACGCGGTGAAGTACGCCGCGTGCTCGGTCTCCAACTTCAACACGAAGGAGGGGCGGATCACCCAGCGCGAGATGGGCCGGATGGAGGTGGTCGCCAAGACCGGCGCGGGGATCATCACGAATCAAGGGGCGTACCCGGATGCTTCGGCGATGGGAAAGGCCTACTTCCGGCAGCTCTGCATCGCCGATGACTCCTACATCGAAGGCTTCGCGAAGATCGCCGATCTCATCCACGACCACGACGCCCTCGCGATCCAGCAGATCCTCCACGGAGGCCGCTACGGCGGCATCGACGCCGACCACTGCTTGCAGTCCTCCGATGTCCCTCAGACCCTCCGGCACTTCCGGAAGCCGACGAAGATGTCGAAGGAACAGATCCGGGCGTGCATCCAGGACCACGTCGACGCGGCTCGACGGGCGATCACCGCCGGCTTCGACGGAGTCGAGGTCACCGCATTCATGGGCTACCTCCTCGCCAACTTCCTGTCGTCGTTCACCAACGACCGCACCGACGAGTACGGCGGCTCTCTCGAAAACCGCGCCCGGTTCATGGTGGAGCTCGTCGGCGCGATGAAGGACGAGATCGGGGACAAGACGTTCTGGATACGTCTCAACGGCGAGGAGCTGATGGACGATCGGGGCGGAAGCACCCCCGACGAGTGCATCGAGTTCATGCGGCTCGCGGAGAAGGCGGGTGCAGACGCGATCAGTATGGTGGTCGGCTGGCACGAGTCCACCAAGGGAGCGCTCGGCAGGGACCTGCCCACCGACAAGTGGCTCTACCTGTCGCAGAGGGCGAAGGCCGCGCTGAGCATTCCCGTGGCGTTCGGTCCGAGGTTCGGGGATCCGGAGATGGCCGAGGCTGCGCTGGCCGCGGGCAAGATGGACTTCTGGGAGGTGTGCAGGCCGTTCCTGGCCGATCCGGAGCTCCTGCACAAAGTGGCCGCGGACAGGATCCCGGAGGTGCGGCCTTGCATGGGCGGCCTCATGTGCCTGTCGAGGATGTTCCGCAACCTCCCGTACATCTGCAGCGTGAACCCCCGGCTGGGCCACGAGTACGAGGATGCCTACGCGCTGAGGTCCGCCCTGGAGCCAAAGCGTGTGATGGTCATCGGAGGTGGCCCCGCGGGCATGGAGTGCGCTCTGGCGGCGGCCCGGCGCGGTCACGAGGTGACCCTGTACGACAAGGGCGATGCCCTCGGTGGACAGATGCGCACCGCGGCCCTCGAGATCGAGGCCGGCGGGCCGGCTTTCGCGAGGCTCGCCAGGAGCTACGTGCAGCAGCTCCAAGCGGCCGGGGTCGAGGTGGTGCTCCACACGAACGTGACGCCGGCGCTGGCGCGCAGGCTCTCGCCGGACGTGGCCGTCGTCGCCACTGGAGCGGCGTTCGAGCGTTGCTCCGCGCCGGGCTCGGAGCTTCCGCACG
>Ga0214473_10006655_pt1 | contig 13756 bp, 10 predicted proteins | sample RVTome_7_FD_203509 | JGI IMG/M metagenome (GOLD analysis project Ga0214473, IMG submission 203509) | Soil microbial communities from uranium-contaminated site in the Upper Colorado River Basin, Wyoming, United States - RVT98D197 | ecosystem: Environmental > Terrestrial > Soil > Contaminated >... | reverse complement strand
CCCACGAGCTCGGCGGCGTTGAGGGTGGCGGCCCGCAGCGCTTCCAGGGGCGGCAGTCCGCGCTCTACCAGCGCCGCGAACTCCCTGGGCGCATTCTCGGGCGATTCGTCGGAGCCGAAGGCGACGCGTACGCCCCTGCCGAGGGCGCGCTCGAAGCCGCCGCGGGCGGCCTCGCCCAGACGGCGCTGTTTGGCGGCGCTGGAGGAAGGCACCCCCCGCCCCGGGGCGGCCTCCCCAAGGTTGCGGAACAGGAACAGCGTCGGCACCAGGAAGACGCCGCGCTGCGCCATCAGACCCGCCGTCTCGTCATCGAGCACGTTGCCATGCTCGATGGAATCCACCCCGGCGCGCAGCGCGACGCGCACCCCCTCCAGCCCCTCGGCGTGCGCCGCGACCCGGCGCCCGGCCCGGTGGGCGATCTCCACCGCGATGCGGATCTGCTCCTCGCCGAGGTCGACGGAGTCGAACTCGCTCACCGGATCCGAGACGCCGCCCGTAACCATGAGCTTGATGCAATCGGCGCCGTACTTGATGTCGCGCCGCACGGCGGCCGCCATCTGAGCCGAGGTGTCGGCCAGGTTGGGCGCGGGAAGCGCCGGCTGGTCGGGGGCAAGCAGGACGCCGTCGCCGTGCCCGCCGGTGGCGGAGATGGTCATGCCGCAGGAAACGACGCGCGGTCCCTCGAGATGGCCGCGGCGCAGCGCCTCACGCAGGGCGATCTGCGCGTAGTGGGGGTCGTCCTCCCCCGCGTCACGCACCGTGGTGAACCCGCGCCGCAACCATTCGCGCGCGTTGCGCGCCCCCCAGACGGCCTTCCCGGCGGAGGACAGGGTCAATCCCTGGGTGGGGGACCAGTCCTCGGGATCCCCGAGCAGGTGCACGTGAGCGTCGATGAGGCCGGGAAGCAGGGTGACGTCCCCGAGATCGATGACCGGGGCACCGGCCGGCGCTTCGAGGTGCCGTCCGATCCGGGCGATACGCTCTCCGGTGATCAGGACGGAGCCGGGCTCGAGCATCCTCCCGGAGCGCACGTCGAGAAGGCGGGCGGCGCGCACCAGCGTGGACCCCGCGGACGGCGCGGCGGGGCCGGCGGCCGGGGAGGGTTCGGGGGAGGACGGCGCGGGCGGCAGCCCCGCCGCCAGGGGACTGGCGATCAGCAGGGCGCCGGCGAGCGCCGTGAGGTTATTCGATGATGCCCTCAACGGGACTCGAGGCGGTGGCGTACAGCTTTCTGGGAATGCGGCCGGCCTCGAAGGCCAGCCGCCCCGATTCGACGGCCAGCCGCATGGCGTCGGCCATCTTCAGCGGATCCTGCGCTCCGGCGATGCCGGTGTTCATCAGCACGCCGTCGGCGCCCAGCTCCATGCACAGGGCGGCATCCGAGGCCGTGCCCACCCCGGCGTCGACGATGATCGGCAGGTCGGTGATCCGCTCGATCAGGATTCTCAGCGTGGCGAGATTCTGCACCCCGAGCCCGGAGCCGATCGGGGCGGCGAGCGGCATGATGGCGGCCGCGCCGGCGTCGCGGAGCTTTTTCGCCACCACCAGGTCGTCGTTGGTGTAGGGCAGGACGACGAACCCCTCCTTCACCAGCGTGCGGGCAGCCGCCACCAGCCCCTCGGTGTCCGGAAAGAGCGTGCGCTCGTCACCGATGACCTCGAGCTTGATGAGGCTCGACATGCCCGCCTCGCGGGCCAACCGGGCGGTGCGGACCGCCTCATCCGCCGTGTAACAGCCGGCGGTGTTCGGGAGCAGGACGTGCCTGGTGCTGTCGAGAGCGCTGAGGAGCGATTCCCCGGGAGGTCCGCCCAGCTTCACCCGGCGCACCGCCACCGTGACGATCTGCGCCCCCGAGCGCTCCAGCGCCTGGCGGGTCTGCTCCAGCGAGGCGTACTTGCCCGTGCCCACGATGAGGCGCGAGCGATACTCCCGTCCTGCGATGGTGAGGAAGGAGGCTTTCACGATCGGCTCCGGATGAGCGGCATTGTAGCACGCGGCCGCGGCGCGGGGGGCGTAGGGCGCGGGGGCGGACTGCGGCGGCGGAACGGCGGCTCAGCCGCCGCCGACGATCTGCACGATCTCCAGCACGTCGCCGTCGCCCAGGCTCACGGTGTCGTACGCGTCGCGGCGCACCACCTCGCGGTTGCGCTCCACCGCCACCCGCCGCGCGGGCAGGCCGAGCTCGCCCAGCAGGGCGGCGATCGTCAGGGGTGCGGGAAACTCCCTGGCGCCGCCGTTCACCCGGAGGCGCACACGACCCGCAGGATGGATATCGGGTTTCTGCACGGAGTGAAAGTCTATGGATGGTTTGTACCACACAAACCGCAAGCGGGGGGAGAAGCCCGGGACCCCGTGCGGGAGCGGGCGCACCCTCGTGGGGCGTCGCATCACGTCGGCGCAGCGCCGGCCGGCGCCGGCAGGTCAGACCGGCTGGGGCTCGGCAAGGGCCGTGGCGCGGTGGTGAACGAGCATGCGGGTCTGCTCCTGCCCGTGCTCGGAAGTGGCTTCGATAATGAGGGCGGCGTTGGGGACCTCGAGGGGAGGGATGGCGATCCGGGCCTCGACCCCGCCTTCCTTGTCCGTCTCGCCATGAAACAGCTCCGTCTCCCCCTCCGTGGGATGGGAGATGCGGATCGACACGGCGACCCCGGGGATCGGCTTCTGCTTTCCGCGCGTGCGCGTGTGCACCTCGATCGTCTCCGTGCTGCCGAGCAGGAGCGAGGCCGGAGTCTGCACGATCAACTCCAGGGTCTCGTCCCCCTTGAGACCGCGCAAGTACTCGCGCACCACTTCGTCGAGGCTGCGCTTGGAAATGAGGCTGTCTCCGAACGGCGGCGGCCCTTCGAGGGCGAATTTGCCGCCGCGCACGTCCATGAGCATGCGCTTGTGCTGGGCCTCGAGCCGTTCCTGGATCTGCTTTTCACCGCCGCCGGCGGCGAGCAGGTCGGCGTACGAGGCCTTCTTCGAACCGACAATGTGCCCCTTGATGTAGATGAGCGACTCGATGATCGGATTCTTCACCCCCTTGTCCTCGGTCTGCACGTGGTACGTCTTGCCCTTGTACTCGACGTCGGTGTTGTGCCCGGTGATCATGGAGGAGTCCCGCGCCAATATGGCGCCGGCAACCGGGCGCGTCAAGGCGTTGGGGGCAAAGGAGATGTATGGTATATTTTGCGCCGTGTATGTCCCCTCCAGGCTGTTCCTGACCAAGGGAGCCGGGATTCACAAGGAGAAGCTGACCTCGTTCGAAATGGCCCTGCGGGACGCCGGCATCGCCAAGCTCAACATTGTCAGCGTCTCCAGCATCGTGCCGCCCCACGCCAAAATCATCACGCCCTCGGCCGGTCTGAAACTGCTGTCGCCCGGCCAGATCGTGCCGTGCGTCGTGGCACGCAGCGAGACGGACGAGCCGCACCGGCTGATCGCCGCCTCCATCGGCGTGGCCCTGGCCAAGAACCCCGCCCAGCACGGTTACCTCTCGGAGCATCATTCGCACGGGGAGACCGAAGAGAAAGCCGGCGAGTACGCCGAGGATCTGGCGGCCCACATGCTGGCCACGATCCTGGGCGCCGAGTTCGACGCCGATTCCTCGTATGATCGCCGCAAGGATGTCTGGAAGATCAGCGACCAGATCGTGCGCACCACTCACATGACCCAGTCGGCGGTGGGGCACAAGGACGGCCTGTGGACCACCGTCCTGGCTGCCGCCGTGCTGATTGCCTGAGGGCGGGGATGGCGACGCAGGCGCCCTTCAATTTTCTGGGACTTCCCGAGGCCGACGCCGATGCGGGGAAGGCACTCGCCGTCCTGCTTCCGGTGCCGTACGAGCGCACGGTTTCGTACGGCGGCGGCACGGCGCGCGGGCCCGAGGCGATCATCGAGGCCTCGCGCTACGTCGAGCTGTACGACGAGGAGCTCGGCTGCGAGCCATACCGCGTCGGGGTGCACACCGCGCGCCCCCTCGACCTTGGCCGCCTGGAAGCCCGCGAGTCGCTGCAGCACATCGAGGAGGCGGTGGCCGGCCATCTCGAGAAGGGCAAGTGGGTCTGCATGCTGGGGGGCGAGCACACCATCACCACGGGCGGCGTGCGCGCCGCTCTCCGGCGCCACCCCGGCCTGACCGTGGTGCAGCTCGACGCGCACGCCGATCTGCGCGACGAGTACGAAGGCTCCCCATGGAGCCACGCCTGTGTGATGCGCCGGGTGCACGATCTGTGCCCGGCGGTGGCCATCGGCATCCGCGCCCTGAGCCTGGAGGAGGCAGAGTTCGCCCGCCGGCACGACAAGCGCATTCTATACGCCCACCAGATGGGCGCCGACTGGCCCGAGCGGGCCCTGGAGGGGATCTCGGGTGACGTCTACCTGACCTTCGACATCGATTTCATGGACCCCTCGCTCATCCCGGCCACCGGCACGCCCGAGCCGGGCGGGGGAACGTACGAGCCGACGCTGCGCTTCCTGCGCGCTCTGGCGCAGCGGGCCCGCGTGGTGGCGATGGACCTGGTCGAGCTGGCGCCGCTGAGCGGCCTGCACGCCCCGAATTTCGTGACCGCGCGGCTGCTGTACAAGATCCTGGGGTATTGTCTGACGGCGGAGAAGGCGCGCTGAGCGCCCGGCCGCAACGGGAGGTCTGATTTCGCATGTGCACGCTCATCGCATTCCATAACTGCCGCGCCGACTGGCCGCTGGTGGTAGCGGCCAACCGTGACGAGAAGCTTGAGCGCCAGGCCGGACCGCCCCGGGCTCTGGCGCGCCAACCGCGCCTGTGGGCCGGGGTGGACCGGGAGGCGGGAGGGACCTGGCTGGGCCTCAACGCGCGCGGCCTGGTGGTCGGTCTGACCAACGCCGCACGCCCGGTGCGCGATCCGCGGCGCCGTTCGCGGGGGCTCCTGGTGATCGACCTGCTGGGGGAGCCGGATGCGGAGAGCGCGGCGCGCCGGCTCGAAGCGGCGGCGGCGGCGGACTACAATCCCTGCCAGATTTTCATCTCGGATACCCGGCGGGCTTTTCTCGGAGCGCTCGACGCCGGCATCGAGATTCAGGACCTCGCGGCCGGCCTGCACATCCTGACCAACGCCGCGCCCGGCGATCCAGAGGAACCGCGCCGGGCCGAGGTGGTGCGCCTGCTGGGTGTGAACGGACCGGCGGAGGAGAAGTCGATCGAGGATCTCAAGCTGATCCTGTCCCGGCACGCTCCGGTCCCGGAGCGCTCGGTGTGCCTGCACCGGCCGTCCTTCGGAACCCGCTCGGCCAGTCTGATCGCCGCCGGTGGCCGACGCGCGCCCCTGTACCTGCACGCCGAGGGACCGCCCTGCCGCTCCGAGTGGAAGGATCTCTCGCCGGCCCGCGGCGAAGTCAAGGTACCCGTGGCCACGGCGCGTCCGGCCGCCGCCAGGCGCGGCGGGCGGACCCCCACGCCGCGTCCGGCGATCGCCCGGCGGCGCGCCGCGGCCCGCCGCTCCCGCCCGGCATCGCGTAGCCGCCGCGCCGAGACCTGATCCCGGTTATCGACGTGTCCACCATCTCTCCAGCCGTATCCAGACCCGACCGATCCACAACCCCGGCCCGCAGGCAGGCCGGCAGGGAGCTCATTCGTGCGCACAACCACCGTTGACAACTTCAGCGTCGAGGACGCCGCCGAGATATACGGCATCGACAACTGGGGGGGCGGCTACTTCACCGTAACCGAGGCAGGCAACCTGGCCGTGCGCCCCACGGGGGAGGAAGGGCGGCCGGTCGAGATCCTGCCGGTCGTCGAGAGCCTGAAGGCCCGCGGCCTGGCCACGCCGGTCATTCTCAGGTTTCCGCAGCTCCTGGAGAGCCGCGTGAACGATTTGTGCGGCTCCTTCCAGAAGGCGATCGCCGAGTTCGGATACACCCGCCCCTACCGGCCGGTTTATCCGATCAAGGTCAACCAGCACCGCAGCGTGGCGTCCGAACTTCTGCGCAGCGGCTGGAAGTACGACCTGGGGCTCGAGGTCGGGAGCAAAGCCGAGCTGCAGGCCGCCATCGGCCTCGAGGCCCCGCCCGACTCGCTCCTGCTCTGCAATGGCTTCAAGGACGACGCCTATCTCAACCTCGCGGATCTGGCGCGCCGCGCGGGCCGCAACGTCATGGTCGTGGTGGAGAAACCGTACGAGCTCGAGCGCATCACCAAGCTGTTCGGGCACGCCGGCGAGCGTTTCCTGCTGGGTTTCCGGATCCGGCTGCACAGCCGCGGCAGCGGCAAGTGGGAGAAATCGGGCGGACAGATCTCCAAATTCGGCCTGAGCACGGCGCAGATGCTGGAGGGGGTGGAGGTGCTGAAGCGGGGCGGCATGCTGGGGCTGCTCAAGATGCTCCACTTTCATATCGGCTCGCAGGTGACGGAGATCCGCCGCCTCAAGACCGCCATCAAGGAGGCGGCGCGCATCTATGCCAAGGCCCGCAAGATGGGCCTCGAGGTCGAGTACCTGAACGTGGGCGGCGGGCTGGGGGTGGATTACGACGGCAGCCGCACCTCCTCGGACGCCAGCGTCAACTACACGCTCCAGGAATACGCCAACGACGTGGTCTATACCATCCGCGAGGTGTGCTCCAGCGAGAACGTTCCCGAGCCGATCATCGTCTCCGAAAGCGGCCGGGCGCTGGCCGCCTACCACTCGCTGCTGGTCATGAACGTGGTGGCGGATCTGAACAGCCGGGCGCAGGGGATTCCGGAGGAGGGTTCGTCAGGCTCGGTGGTGGTGGACGATCTCCTGTATATCCTGCGCAACATGAACGTCAAGAACTTCCGCGAGCTCTTCCACGACGCGCTGGAGCACCGCGACGAGATGTTCTCGATGTTCAATCTCGGCTACCTCAGCCTCGAGGAGCGCGCCCGGGCGCAGCAGATCTTCTGGGAGATCGCCCGCAAGGCCGTCAAGTTCGGGCACACCCAGAAGTTCCTCTCCGACGAGTTCGTCGAGCTGGAGAAGCAGCTGCACGACAAGTACGTGGCCAATTTCTCCGTCTTCCAGTCGATACCCGATCACTGGGCCCTCGACCAGCTCTTTCCGATCGTGCCGATCCACAGGCTGGGGGAGCGCCCGGCCCGCCTGGCGAGCCTGGTCGACATCTCCTGCGACAGCGACGGGGAGGTGGACAAGTTCGTCGATCTCAAGGACATCAAGGACGCCCTCGAGGTGCACGCGCTCGAAGGGGAGCCGTACTACCTCGCCATCGTCCTCACCGGCGCCTATCAGGACGTCATGGGGGACATGCACAACCTGTTCGGCGCCGTGCACGAGGCCCACATCGTCGTCGACGAGGCCGGCAAGCCGCACATCCAGGCAGTGCGGCGCGGCAATACCGTCGGCGAGATCCTGGGCATGTTCGGCTACCAGCCGCGCGATCTGGAGGCGGCGCTGCAGACCCGCCTTGAGGATCGTGCCCGCCAGAACCTCCTGCAGGAGAAGGACGTCAAGCGGATCCAGGCCGAGTACCACGATCAGTTCGACAAATACCCTTATTTGTCCTGAAGCGGGGGTTCCTCCGCCTCGTGCTCCCCTGCCACGCCGCCCGGCCGCTCCCCGGGAATGGCCGCGGCGGCGGTTTCGTTAGACACTATTGCGGCGCGCCGGACACCCGGCGCTACCCACGAACCACCGTGAAGGCGAACGGCGTGCTGCTGAACCGGGAGACAATCTGTGCTCTGGCGGGCCTGTTCGCGACGGCGCTCGCATCCTCCCCGGCCGGTGCCAGGACCGAGTCGGCGGCCTCCCCGGGCCGTCCCCGCCTGGTTGTTCCCAGGGTGGATGCAGCGCCTGCTCTCGAGGATTTTCTCGACATGGATCCGGACTCCGACGGGAACGGGGGCATGGCGCGGGTCGAGGGGTTCGTCCAGCGCCAGCCGCGCGACGGTATCCCGCCCAGCCGGCGCACCGTGGTCCACTTCGGGTACGATCGGGAAAATCTGTACGCGGTTTTCCAGGCCTTCGACGATCCGCTGATGGTGCGCGGAAACCTGACCCGGCGGGACGATGCCTACGACGATTTCAACGACGATCAGGTGGTGCTGTGGCTCGACACCTTCGACGACCGGCGGCGGGCCTACTATCTGTCGGTCAATCCGGCCGGCGTGCAGTACGACGCTCTGTACTCCGAGAGCGACAATTTCCCGGGCGACAAGACGTTCGACATGGTCTGGCGCTCCAGCCACCTGCGCACCGGGAAGGGATACGTCGTCCTCTTCAGCATACCGTTCCGGAGCCTGCGCTTCCCGGACGCGGCGCAGCAGAAATGGGGCATTCTGCTCGAGCGCTGGGTCGGGCGCGACGCGGAGTGGTCGTTCTGGCCGCGCGTGGCGCTCGACGTGGAGGGGTTTCTGAGCCAGACGGCGGAGCTCTCCGGCCTCGAAAACGTCTCGCCCGGCAGAAACATCCAGGTGGTCCCGTACGCCACCTTTCGGGCCTCGCGCCAGCTCGACGCCGCCGAGGCGGTGGACCCCGGGTTCGTGACCGAGCCCGGCGACCCGGACCTCGGCCTCGACGCCAAGGTGGTCATCCGGGACAAGCTGGTTCTCGACCTCACCGCCAATCCGGAGTTCAGCCAGGTCGAGTCCGATTCACCCCAGGTGACGGTGAACCAGCGCTTCGAGGTGCTCTTTCCGGAGAAGCGGCCGTTCTTTCTCGAGAACGCCGACTATTTCAGCACGCCGATCAACCTGCTGTTCACGAGGCGGATCGCCGATCCCCGGGTGGGTGCGCGCCTGACCGGGAAAATGGGGCCTTACGCCATGGGAACGCTCCTGGTCGACGACGAATCGCCCGGCAGGATGCGCCCGCCCGACGACCCGCTCGAGGGCAAGCGCGCCGGGTTCGGGATATTCCGCCTGAGCCGCGACATCCTGGACCAGTCGACGATCGGCATGATTTACACGGGCCGCGAATTCGAGGACAGCTCCAACCAGGTCGGAGGCGTGGACGGCCGCTTCAGGCTGAACCGGAACTGGACCACCCAGTTCCAGGCGGTGTCGAGCCGCACACGCCAGATGGACGGCACCGAGCTGTCCGGTCCCGGGTACGGCCTGTCGGTCGACCGCAGCGGGGAGAATTTTGTCTACGAGCTCGACTACAACGATTTCGGCCCCGGCTTCCGGACCGAGGCCGGGTTCGTGAACCGGGTGGACATCCGCCAGGCGACCCAGAACGTGCGGTATTTCTTCAGACCCGAGGGAAAGCGGCTCGTGTGGCTGTCGACCGGAGTGTATGTGGAGCGCGTGCTGGATCATGATGACCTGCGGCTCGATCGGTTCGTCAGGCCGTGGGTGCGCGCCCAGTTCGCGCGCCAGACGGCGGTATCCGGCTTCTACAAGGATGGCCAGGAGCGCCTGCGGCCGCAGGACGTCAGCGCCCCCGCGGTCCTGCCGGGCGAGCGCAATTACCGCACGGACCTGCGGGGCGTCGGTTTCGAAACGCGCCCCTTGAACGTCTTCAGCGCCAGCGGCGAGTTCTCATGGGGCACCGCAATCAACTTCGTACCGGCGGCGGGAAGCGAACCCTTTCTGGCCGAAGCCACCAACACCAGCCTCACGTTCATCGTGCGCCCGCCGGGCCGCATGCGCATCGAAACCTCGTTTCTGGGCACGCGCCTCTCCGATCGCCGGAGCGGGGCGGAGATTTTTACCGACCGGATTGCCCGCACGCGCTGGAACTGGCAGTTCAGCCGCGAGCTCTCGCTGCGGACCATCCTGCAGTACAACGCCACACGGGCGAATCCCGCCCTGACCTCCCTCGAGCGGGTGCGCAGCCTGAACGCCGATTTGCTGCTGGCCTACCAGGTGAACCCATGGACGGCGCTCTACGTCGGCATCAACGGCAACGCGCAGAACCTCGAGCTCGTCGATGCGCCCGGGGGGCACCAGATTGTGCGCACCCCCAACGATATGCTCAACGATTCGCGGCAGGTCTTCATCAAGTACTCGTACCTGATCCGCGGCTGAGGGATGCCCGCCGCCGCCGGCCGCCGGCCAGCGCCGCGGTCGGGTCGGCGCGCAGCAGCTCGACGAAGGCGCGCACGTACGCGGGAGTCGCGCGACTGCGCATCGACGCGGCCAGCCACTGCCGGTGCATCCCTTGGCGCGTCAGCGGCAGGGCGCGCAGCGCGCCGGAAGCGATGTGCGGCGCCACGCTCCAGCGCGCCATGACGCTGATCCCCAGGCCGGCCTTCACCAGCTCGACCATGGCCTCGGTGAGCTGCACCTGGGAGACCTGGCGCGGCATGATGCCGGCCGGCGTGAGCACGCGCTGGAAGACGATGTTCTCCCGCGTCGACGAGTAGATGATGAAATTTTCCGAGGCGAAATCGGCGGGATCGACGTGCGAACGCGCCGCCAGAGGGTGGCCCGGGGCTACCAGCACCACCAGCTCGTCCTGGAACAACGGCTCGACTGTCAGCCGGCGGTTGCGCACCGGCGTATAGATGATGGCCAGATCGAGCCTGCCGTCGAGCAGGGCGGCGATCGGCTGGCGGGTGGCCTCGAGCTCAATGCGCACCTCGACCCGGGGAAAGCGCTGGCGGAACGGCTTCAGCAGGGGCGGCAGCCAGTAGTAGGCGGTGTTGCACTCGACCGACAGCCGCAGCGTCCCCTCGCGCTGCGCCGTGACCCTCCGGACCTCCTCCTCGGCGCGCCCGATTTGTTCCAGAATCTGGCGGGCCGAAGTCCGCAACCGCTCACCGGCGGGGGTGGGTGCCATGCGCCGCCCCAGCCGTCGGAACAGCGGTGCTCCCAGCGTCTCCTCCAACCCCCGCAGCTGGTGACTGAGCGCCGACTGGGTCAGATGCAGCCGGTGGCCGGCGCGGGTCACGCTTCCCTCGTCGGCGATGGCGCACACCAGCTGCAGGTCCCGGACTTCGATCTCCATCGACATCCTCCTCCCGGTCGCACCGGCTGGCCCGGACGGCAGCCAGATTTGTCATGAATATATCTCATCATTAGAATGAAAATAAACAATTTTTATTCATATATCGATTTGCGTACCCTTTGCTTCGGTACTGGGCCGGCTGGCGCCGGAGACGAGGGTGCAGATGACACGAGGGATGAAGAGGGGAGATTTCGGGGCCGCGTGCGCCGGTGCCGCGGTCCTGGCCGGAGCCGGGTTGCTCACGGCGGCCGCTCCGGCAGCCGCGGCCGGGGACAGGCCGCGGCTGGTTGTGCCGCGCGTCGACCATGTCCCGGTGATTGAGGAGTTCCTCGACATGGACGGCGAGGCAGGCGGCGCCGGGGGGCTGGCGCGTTTCGAGGGATTCGTGCAGCGTCAGCCCAGCGACGGCTCCCCGTCCAGCCGACACACCGTCTTCCACCTCGGCTACGACAGCGACAACCTGTATGCCGTCTTCCAGGCCTTCGACGATCCGCGGCTGGTGCGGGGAAACCTGACGCGGCGCGATGAGGCGCTGGACGACAACAACGACGATCAGGTCTGCCTGTGGCTCGACACGTTCAACGACCGGCGCCGGGCCTACTACCTGGGGGTGAACCCGGCCGGTGTGCAGTACGACGCGCTCTATTCCGAGGGGGGGCCGGTCAACGGCGACAAGACTTTCGACATGGTCTGGCATTCGAGCGCCAGGCGCACCGACCGGGGGTTCGTGGTGCTGTTCAGCGTGCCGTTCCGCAGTCTGCGCTTTCCGGACGCGCCGCAGCAGAACTTCGGAGTTCTGGCGGAGCGCTGGATCGGCCGCCATGCCGAGTGGGTTTTCTGGCCCCGCGTGGCGCTGGGGGTGCAGGGGTTCCTGAGCCAGGCGGCCGAGGCTACCGGCCTGGAGAGGGTCTCGCCGGGGCGCAACATCCAGGTGGTCCCGTACGCCACCTTCCAGGCGGCGCGCGAGCTCGACGCCAACGGCGGAGCGGGCGCCGGTTTCGTGTCCGACCCGGCCGATCCGGATGCGGGCGTGGACGTCAAGTTCGTCATCCGGGACAGGTTCGTCGTCGATCTCACCGGCAACCCTGAGTTCAGCCAGGTCGAATCCGATTCGCCCCAGGTGACGGTCAACCGGCGCTTCGAAGTGTTGTTCCCGGAAAAGCGGCCCTTCTTCCTGGAAAATTCGGATTACTTCGAGACGCCGATCCGCCTCGTGTTCACGCGCCGCATCGCCGATCCGCGCGCCGGCGCGCGTCTGACCGGAAAGGCGGGTGCCTACGCGTTGGGAGCGCTGGTGAGCGACGACGAGTCGCCCGGCCGCAACCTGCCGCCCGACGATCCGCTGGAGGGGAAGAAGGCCGCCTTCGGCATCTTGAGATTGCGGCGCGACATCCTGAGCCAGTCGAGCCTGGGCGTCATCTACACCGAGCGGCAGCTCGAGAGCGGCTTCAACCGGGTCGGCGGCGTGGACGGCCGCCTGCGCCTGAACGATCACTGGACCACCACCTTCCAGGCCGTGACCAGCGCTTCGCGGTTGCTGGACGGCGCCGCTCTCTCCGGCCCCGGCTACCACCTGTCGCTCGGCCGCTCCGACCGGAACTTCAATTACCTGGCCGAGATCGACGATTTCAGCCCCGGGTTCCGCACCGACGCCGGATTCGTCAACCGCGTCGATATCCGCAGCCTGGCGCAGGATGCCAGCTACTTCTTCTTCCGCCCGAATGGGTCCCGGGTCCAGTGGGTGCGACCCGATCTGTACCTGGAGCATGTCGGAGATCACGACGGACTGCGTCTCGATCAGGTGATCAAGCCGGGGCTGCAGATCCGCTTCGCGCGCGTGACCCAGATCGACCTCTTCCACTCGAGCGCCCGGGAGCGCCTGCGCGCGCAGGATTTTGCGGGCCTCCCGGACGATCGCGACTTTCATCCGGTCACCCGCGGCCTCAGCTTCATGACCCGGCCGGCCAACGCCTTCAGCGCCGCCGGCGACGTGACCTGGGGCACCGGGATCAACTTCGTGCCGCAGGCCGGCGCCTTCCCCTCGCTCGGCGCCCTCACCAGCACTTCCCTGTCGCTCACGCTGCGGCCGCCCGGACCGCTGCGCATCGACGCCACGCTCCTGAGCACGCGCCTGTCGGAGCGCGGCAGTGGCGAGGAGATCTTCACCGACCGGATTGTGCGCACGCGCTGGAACTGGCAGTTCAACGGAGAGCTGTCGCTGCGGGCGATCGTGCAGTACGACGCCACGCGGGTGAACCCGCGGCTGACCTCTCTGGAGCGGCGCCGCAACCTGAACGGCGACCTGTTGTTCACCTACCAGGTCAATCCGTGGACGGCGCTTTACGCCGGCATCAACGGCAACGCCCAGAACGTCGAGCTTGCCGACACCCCGGGGGGCCCGCAGGTGGTGCGGACACGCCACGACCTGCTGAACGACTCGCGGCAGGTCTTCGTCAAGTACTCGTACCGCTTCGGATTCTAGGGAGGCGGCCGGACCGTTTGGACGCGGCGCACCAGGGGGTATCATATGAAACCCGTTGCCGAGAGGCGCTCACGAAGGGGAGAGGAGAATTCATGGCCCACGAACGACACGACGACCGGATCGAAACACTGGCGGTGCATGCCGGGGAGCGCCGGCCCGGCCCGGAGGGGTCGCTGGTCTTCCCGATCTTCCAGGGGACCGTCTACAGCGTGACGCCGGGGGCCGGGTACGACGACATCTCCTATATCCGGTTGAGCAGCACACCCTCGCAGCGCTACCTGCACGACAAGCTGGCCGCACTGGAGGGGGCGGAAGCGGCCCTCGCCACCTCCTCGGGGATGGCCGCCCTCTCCACCACCCTGCTCGCCCTGCTCGGCAGGGGGGATCACAT
>Ga0214473_10006654_pt1 | contig 13756 bp, 13 predicted proteins | sample RVTome_7_FD_203509 | JGI IMG/M metagenome (GOLD analysis project Ga0214473, IMG submission 203509) | Soil microbial communities from uranium-contaminated site in the Upper Colorado River Basin, Wyoming, United States - RVT98D197 | ecosystem: Environmental > Terrestrial > Soil > Contaminated >... | reverse complement strand
CCGCGATCTCGTCCCCCCGGTTCTGCACGTACGGCTCCAGCTCCGCCGAGCGCTCGAAGCCCTGCAGCAGCCGATCGGCGTCCTCCGACGACACCCCGCGCTCCCGCTGGAGGTCTTCCCGGAACTTCCGGGTTCCCACCGAGAGATCGCGGGTGAGCAGGGGCACGCCGTCCTGCACCACGTTCACGTTGGTGACCTCGTGCCCGATGTTGATCAGGGTGGTCACCCCGTTCATGGCGTCCGGGTAGTTCAGCTCGAAGGCGTTGTGCAGGGCGAACGCGTCCACGTCCACCACCTGCGCGTCGAGCCCGGCGTCCGACAGGAGACCCAGCTTGGTCTCGACCAGCTCGCGCTTGGCGGCGACCAGCAGCACGTCCATCTGCAGTCCTTCGCCGTCCGGGTCCAGCACCTGGAAGTCCAGCTCGACGCCCTCGATGTCGAACGGCACGTATTGCTGCGCCTCCCAGCGGACCACGTCGAAGGCGTCCCCCTCGCTCATGCGGTCGACCTGGATCTTCTTGACGATGACGTCGCGGCCGCCCACGGCGACCGCGACCCGCTTGGCCTTCACGCCGGCCGAGAGGAACAGTCCCTTGATGGCGTCGGCCACGACCGTCGGGTCCATGATCTCGCCTTCGACAATAGCGTCGGCGAGCACGGGCGTCGTCGCGACCTGTGCCAACACCGGGCGGCCGGACCCGTGGTCGATGACCGCGAGCTTGATCAGCCCGCTGCCCACGTCCAGCCCAACCGTCTTGCTTGACCTTCCCAACCCCAGAAACGCCATATGTCCCTAGGCTTCAAAGAGATAAGGGGGGTGAGCGGCAACCTACACTAGGGCAAGCCCTTATTTTTGTCAAGCTCCAAGATACTTTAAGCGTATATAGGCAAGTCCATTCAAATATGTGACTTAGCTCACGAGTGGGTAGGCGGTGAGACGTCAAGGCGCCTGGCGGTACTCGGCGGTGAGGAGGAAGGAGGGAGACGGAGCCCCGGGAAGGCCCTAGTCAACCACTTGGCGTCCTGGCGTCTACGTCCTAATAGAGATTGACCCAGCTGCGTTCGCGAAGGAGGGCCCCGGCGGCTCCGGCCGTGAGGGCGCGGGAAAGAGCACACCTCGAGTAGCTGATCACGGCATTCCCGAGTACGGCGTTCGGGTCGAGGTCGGCGTTGGCGGCGACGACGCCGCCCCAGAACTGGCCGCCAGCCCCCGAGATCCGGAGAATCCCTCTCACGATGACGGGCCCGGCGAACTGAAATCCCCCCCCGACCTCGAGATCGCCGTTCACGACCAACACGCCCTGTCCTGTGCCACCGGTCAGCGTGAGGGGACCTTCGGACCAGATCAGCGGGAAGTAGCCTCCACACGGACCGGCGGGGTCGAGCGGGCTCCCCCAATTGCCGGACTCCGCCCGGTCGCACGTCGCCCCCATGAGGGCCGGTTCGACCAGCAGGCGACCGCCCGCGAGCGTCTTGGTGGCCAGGGCGGCGAGGCCGTCGAACGAGACGTCGCCGAAGGTCGTGAGCAGCGAGTCGGCGGCGCCGGCTAGAACCCCCGGGACGGACGGCCCCAGCGGGTCGCAGTCCCACCCGGGCGGCGGCGTGTCGGTTCCATCCACGCGCGACGGCCCGCCGGCCCAGGTGGGGGACTGGATCGCGAGCGCGGCGGGCAGCGAGATCTCGAGGGGGCGCAGCCGCACCAGCAGACCCACGTGCTGCCGGGCCGTGCTGTCCCCGCTGAACCCCTCCGCCCGCACCAGGAACAGCTGCGCGTTCAGGCGCCGCACGGTCCCCCGGTACCAGCCGGCGGCGCCCAGGCTGCCCCCGATGCTCGCGGTCTCTCCGGCCACGAGCACGTTGAACAGGTCGGTGTTCCAGTCGGCCACCGTTCGCTGCGCGCCGGCTTCCGCCGCGGCGAATGCCTGCTGCAGCTTCACGCTGTTGCGCCCCAGGCCCTGTTCCTGGCGCGCCACGAAGAACGCTCCCGCCACCAGCGCTCCGACCACCACGAGGGCGAACACGGCGAGCGGGAGGGCGATGCCCCGGCTTCCGAGGGGGAGGCGGCCCACGGGACTCAGAACCGGGGATTGTTGCGCAGCGCGACGTGGGTCATCAGCGTCTGCAGGAGGTAGGATTCGCCGCCCGGCGCCTTCACCCGCCGATCGGACCGGCTCTGCACGCTGATTCCGACGCGGGCCACCCGGGCCGGATCCCCGGTGAGGCGGCCGTCGACATCGAAGTACTCGAGTGACAGCCCAGCGGCGGTCAGCGGGCCCACGATGGGCTGGGTCCCACTCCAGATCCCGGTCTCCTTCTGGTAGGTGCGGCCGCCCAGCCACTGCGCGCCGGCGGCGTCTCCGTACAGAAGCACCTGGACCACTTCAAAAGTCCGCAACGGCGCCCCGCTCGACACGCCCGCCAGGGCCGACGGCGTGACCCCGGCCAGCTCAACCTGGAGGCTGGGTGCGCCGCCGGGACAGTCCGCCCCAGCCGCCGCGGTGGCGGCCGCGGCGTGGAGCCAGGCATCGTCGGCCCGGGTGGATGGATCGCCTTCCGCGAAGACCAGCACCGAATCCTGCGCCGGGTCGAGCCGGCGGAGGCCGTAGAACAGCGTGTTGTCCACCGTGATTCGGGATCCGGCGGCGTCCGGAGGCTGACACAGGACATACAGCCCGCGCATGGCCTTGTAGCTCAGCGCGGTCGGGGCCAGCGCGACGATATCGCTGCCGAGCGGGTCGGCCGCATCCAGCTCGCGGATTTCGCCGGGGAGCACGGAAATGGCCGCCCGGGCGTTCTCGTTGAGCTGAATCCGTTCGGCCTGCTCGCGGTAGACCCTCTGGTTGTTGACCAGGATCTGGTAGAGCGCGGTACTCACGACCCCGATCAGCACCAGCACGGTGAGCAGCTCGATCAGGGAGAAGCCCTGCCGCCGGGTCACGGGCACACGTGCACCGTGGCGACGGTGTCGGTGCGGGGCCCGCGGGCGCCCGGGGAGGTGACGAACACGGTGAGAAGCCGGGCGCGGCCCGCCGCGTCGTCTTCCACGCGCCAGGCAAGCGAGTGGAGGCCGCGCACCTCCGACCCGCGCCCCGGGGCGGGGCATCCCTGGGCCCGGAGCACTTCGATCCGCTCGTTGGCCAGGGTCGCCACCTCCGTGGAACGCTGACCCTCCCTCACCATCCGGGTGGCGAGCGCCGCCACCGTGACGAGCCCCAGCAGCCCCACCGAGAGCACCATGACCGAAACGACGGTCTCGACGATCGTGAACCCGCGCTCGTGACTCATCGGGATCCAAGATAGGTCAGGAACCATGCCGGGGACCTAACTCTTTTGTTGCCGGGAGTTACCGATTCTCGCGCCGATCTCGACCCCTCGCAGGCCAAAAGACCGCTGCAAGCGCTTGCACTACCCCAGGCCGAGTTGGCGCAGCTTGTAGTAGAGCGTCCGGAGGCTCACGCCAAGGATCCGGGCTGCCTCGCCGCGGTTGCCGCCGGATACGTCGAGGGCCCGGGTCACCACGTCCCGTTCGGCGGCGTCGATGGCCTCCTTGAGCGACGCGGGCGCGCGGGCGGGCTCGGCGGCGGATACGGGGTAATCCAGCGGCCGGGCGGTCTCCACGAACGCCTCCGCGCCGATGGTGTCGTCGCGCGCCAGCACGACGGCGCGCTCGATGGCGTTCTCGAGCTCGCGCACGTTGCCGGCCCAGGGCCGCTGTCGGATGGCGGCCAGGGCTTCCGGCGAGAGGCGCGCGCTGCGGCCGGCGCGTCGGGCGGCCCGCGCCAGCAGGACCACCGACAGCCGGTCGAGATCGTCCGGTCGCTCCCGCAGCGGGGGCAGGTGAATCCGTACGACGTTCAACCGGTAGTACAGGTCCTCCCGGAATCGGCTGCCGCGCACCTCGGCCTCGATGTCCCGGGCGGTGGCGGCCAGGAGCCGGACGTCCACCCGCCGCTCGTGCGACTCCCCCACCCGGCGCACGCTCCCCTCCTGCAGGACGCGCAGCAGTTTCACCTGCAGCGGCAGCGGGAGATCGCCGACCTCGTCGAGCAGCAGGGTGCCGCCGGAGGCGCGCTCGAAGAGGCCCGGCTTGTCGGCCACGGCGCCGGTGAACGCGCCGCGCGCGTGCCCGAACAGCTCCCCCTCCAGCAGGGCGTCCGGGATGGCCCCGCAGTTGATCGCGACGAACGACCGCTCCCGCCGCGGGCTCATCCGGTGAATGGCGCGGGCCACAACCTCCTTGCCGGTTCCGCTCTCGCCGGTGATCAGCACGGTGGTGGGGTGCGGGGCCACGCGGGTGGCCAGATCGAGCACGTGGCGCATTGCGGCAGAATCGGCCACCATGTCGGCATCGCGATAGCGCTCGACCTCCGCCTCCAGCTCGGCCACACGGCCCCGCAGCCGCTCGCGTTCCTCGGCCTTCCGCACGGTGAGCAGGACCTCGTCGGGCCGGAACGGCTTGGGGAGATAGTCGTAGGCGCCGTCCTTCATCGCGGCGATCGCGGCGTCGTCGCGGCCGTAGGCGCTCATCACGATCACCAGGGCCTTGCCCCCGGCGTTCCGGTGGCGACGCAGGAACTCGAGGCCGTCCATGCCGGGCATCCGCACGTCGCACAGCACGACATCGAAGGCCTCGCCCTCGAGCCGTTTCAGCGCGTCCAGGGCGGTGCTCTCCGCGGCGACCGCATGCCCGTCACCGGTGAGCAGCAGGCCCAGCGACTTGCGCAGGCCCGGATCGTCGTCCACCACCAGGATCTTCATGGCGCCGCCGGAACGAACACCTTGAACGCCGCTCCCCCTTCGCGCGCGTCTTCCATCCAGACCACGCCACCCATGTCGTCCACCGCCCGCTGCACCAGGGCCAGACCCAGCCCGATACCGGCGCCGGGCGGCTTGGTGGTGAAGAACGGGTCGAAGATGCGCTCGCGATCGGACTCGGGCACCCCGGGCCCCCGGTCGGTGACCACGACCAGCACCCCGGGCGCGCCGGTGGCGAGGTCGGGCCGGCTGGGCCGGCGGGCGGCGGCCGACCGGGGTCCCACCCGGCCCTCGCCGTCCGTGCGGCGCCGCGCCAGGGTGCCACGCGGCGCGTAGCTCGACCGCAGCACCCGCAGGGCGATCCGCCCCGAGGGATCCGCATCGAGTGCGTTCAGGAGCAGGTTCACCAGCACGCGCTCGAGCGCGTCGGCCGGCCCGCGCAACGAGGGAAGCGGCTCCTCGATTTCGACCGCGAACGGCGGCTGCGCCAACCGCCCCTGGCGCGCCAGCAGGGCCACCACCGCCCGCACCGCGGCGGCCGGCTCGATGGCGTGCGCCGGAGCCGCTTCCGGCCGGGCGTAGTCGAGCAGGCCGCGCACGATCCGGTCGATCCGGTCCACCTCGCGGGCCAGGTCCGCCAGGAGATCGGGCGGCACCGTCCCCCGCTGCCGGAGCACCTCCAGGTAGGTTCCCAGCGCCGCCAGCGGGTTGCCGATCTCATGCGCGATCCCCGCCGCCAGGCGACCGATGCCGGCCAGCTTCTCGGCCCGAACCAGCTGACTCTGGACGTCGAGCAGCGTCTCGGTCATCTCGTTGAGCCGCTCGGCCAGCCGCGAGAACTCCTCGGTTTCGGCCGCCGGCGCGCGCGCGGCCAGGTCGCCCGCCGCCACCCGGTCGGCGGCCGCCATCAGGCTCTGCACGGGCCGGAGCACCAGCCGACCCACCAGATACCGCCCGAACACGACCAGGACCGCCAGGTCGGCCGCGATGAGGGCCCCCAGCCCCACTAGCGCCACCCGGGGCGGGAAGGCGCCGGCGGCGAGCGCGGTCCCCACCGCCAGCGACAAGGCCGCGGCGCCCAGGAGTCCCAGGTTCCACAGGAGCTCCCGCGCCAGGCGCGGGCGGCGGGGTGGGGGCCGATCAGGGTTCTGGTCCACCGGCAGAAGATGGGAAAAAAAACGGGTGACCGGAACTCCAGTCACCCAACGTCGAGGCTCGGCCGCGGGCTCAGTTACAGGCCACCTCGCCCTCGAGCACCGCCGGCGGGGGCGCCGCCGCCGTGCCGTAGAACAGGGCACAGGTGACCAGCGTGCCGGGGTGGGTCGCCGTGGCCGCCCAGCCGACGTTCGACACGTCGGACAGGACGATGGCGACGTCCCTGGACGGATTGTATGCCAGCGCGGCGGCCGGTACGGCACCGCCGTAGTAGGTGTTGTTGTCGTAGAAGTACGCTTCCTCGGCCGTCGCCAGATTCCGGAGGTCGGACTTCATCGTGCCGATGTAGGCCCGCTCCTTGGTCGCCCCGAACTTGGGGATCGCGATCGCGGCCAGAATGCCGATGATCACGACGACGATCAGCAGTTCGATAAGCGTGAAGCCGCGGCGGTTCATAGGTGTCTGACCCCTGGAAGCGGACCGCGCCGGACGCCTGGGCTGTGCTCCTGGCGCCCGGCGCGGATCCTATGCCTCATCCTCAGGCGAAGGCTACCAGCAGCCGACTTCGCCTTCGTTCACGACGGCCCCGTTCGGCGAGTTGCCGACGCCCACGAACACACCGCAGGTCGTGCCCGGCGCGCTGGCGTGGGTGGCGGTCCCGGTGAAGCCCGTCGCGCTCACGTTGGCGTCGGCGAGCACGACGTTCGTCGTCGCCGTGAACAGACCGGCGGCGTTCACCTGGACATACGTGCCGTAGGTGTTGTTGTCGGCGAAGTAGGCTTCCTCCGCTGTCACGAAGTTCTTGAGGTCACTCTTCATCGCGGCGATGTACGCCTTCTCTTTGGTGCTCGCGAACTTCGGGATCGCGATCGCCGCCAGGATGCCGATGATCACCACGACGATCAGCAGCTCGATGAGGGTGAAACCCTTGGCGTTGCGCGTCATCTGGTCCAACTCCTCCGGTTGAGTTGACTGACCTCGGGACCATCCCGGGGCTCATGCTCGCCGCCGGAAAGGGCAACCGACATGCCAACCTCGGGAGGTGGCCGTCTAAAGCCCTGTCAGTAAGAGGTTTGAGGCGGTCTTGCGGGAGCCCCATACCCCCCTCGGGAGACCGCCCGGGACCGGCTTTATGCAAGCCGGGTTGCGGTTCGCCACCCGCGAAGTTCGGTGATCCAGGTCACCGGTCGTCCCCCGGTTCGTCCCCGAAAGGGGTCATTCCCCGGGGGTGTCGTAGCGCGAGAGCTTCCGGTAGAGGGTGGAAGGGTCGATCCCCAGGACCTGGGCCGCCCGGGTCTTGTTGCCCCCCTCGTTCTGGAGCACCCACACGATGTAGGCCCGTTCGACCTGGTCCAACGTGGGGTTCTGGTGTACCCGCTCGCCCACCAGGGGCTCGGCTTTCCGGGCGGTGATCCGCTCCGGCAGGGCGTCCGGCCCGATGACCTCGCCCCGCGCCAGGATCGCCGCGTGCTCCAGCGCGTTCTCCAGCTCCCGGACGTTGCCGGGCCAGTCGTACGCCATGATCGCGTCCAGCGCTTCGGGGGCGATGGTCGGAGTCTTGAGTCCCCGATCCTGGCCGATTCGCGTGAGAAACGCCTCGGCCAGGAGGGGGATGTCTTCCCGCCGGTCCCGCAGGGCCGGAAGCCGGAGGGCGATCACGTTGAGCCGGTAGAACAGGTCCGACCGGAAGGCCCCGCGCCGGAGCTCCTCTTCGAGATCCTTGTTGGTGGCGGCCACCACCCGGACGTCCACCGGAATGGGCTCGACCCCGCCGACCGGCACCGCCTCCCGCTCCTGAAGCACCCGCAACAGCTTGACCTGGCTGGAGGTGGTCATCTCGCCGATCTCGTCCAGGAACAGGGTGCCGCCCCGCGCGGCGGCGAAGAGCCCCTGCTTGTCGCGCACGGCGCCGGTGAACGACCCCTTCACGTGCCCGAACAGCTCGGACTCGAGAAGGCTCTCGGGCAGCGCCCCGCAGTTGATGGCGTGGAACGGGCCCTCGACCCGGGCCGAGAGTTCGTGGATGTAGCGGGCGATCACCTCTTTTCCGGTCCCGCTTTCCCCCTGGATCAGCACGGTGGACTCCGTCGGCGCCACCTGCTCGGCCAGCGCCGTGACTTCCGTGAAGCGCCGCGACTTGCCGATGGGGTTGACCCCGCCCTTCCGCTCACGCCGGCGGATTTCCCGCTTGAGGTGCTGGTTCTCGGACCGCAGGGCGCGGTACTCCGCCGCGCGCCGGCAGATGGCGATCATGTCGTCGTTGGAGAAGGGCTTCTGGATGTAGTAGAAGGCGCCCTGGTTCACCGCCTGGATGGCGGTCTGGAGCGAGGCCTGCGCCGTCATGAGGATCACCGGCGTTCCGGGGTCCTGCTGCTTCACCGCGTCCAGGATGTCGATGCCGGTCACCTGGGGCATCCGGACGTCGGTGAGGACGATGTCCGGCAGCGCGGTCTTCAGGAGCTCGAGCGCCGCCTTGCCACCCTGCGCCGTCTCGACCGCGAATCCGGAGTTCTTGAGCAGGATCCGCAGCGTATCCAGAATGCCGGTCTCATCGTCGATGACCAGCACCGACGGTTGGGTCAGCGTCATCAGCACTCCTGGCGCGCGCGCGCCGGCAGCAGGATCGTGAACGCGGTGCCGCGGCCCGGGCCGGTGTCCACCAGGACGACGCCGCGATGCGCCTGCACCGCCCGGTGCACCACGGCCAGGCCGAGCCCGGAGCCCCCCACCCGCCCGGTCACGAAGGGATTGAACAGGCGGTCCCGGAGCTCCGCGGGGATGCCTGGGCCATCGTCGGTGACCCGCAACAGCACCGCGGGATGCAGGTCCACGACGGGGGGAATCTCATCCCGGCTGGCCTCGCGCACCTCGACCACCACCCGGACCGCGCCGTTGGTCGCCTGTACCGCATTCAGCACCAGGTTCACCACCACCCGGTGGAGCAGGTCCTCATCGCCCTCGATGGCGGGACAGGTCCCGGTCACGCGCAGGTTGGTCTCCGGCGTGCAGGCGGGGTGCTGCCGGACAATCTCCACCGCCGCGCGCGCGACCAGCGCCAGGTCCACCGGCTTGGACATCGCCACCCGCACCCGGGCGAACTCCAGGAACTCGTTCAACAGCCGGCTCAGCCGGTCGCTCTCCCGGAGCACCAGCTCGGACAGCAGCCGCTCGTCCTCACCGCCGCCCACCCGCCGGCCCAGCTGCTCCACCGACGAGCGGATGGAGGCGAGCGGGTTCTTGATTTCGTGGGCCAGCGAGGCCGAGAGCTCCGCCACGGCCTCCAGCCGTTCGGCCCGGAGGTTCAGCTCCTCCAGGCGCTTCTGGTCGGAGATGTCGGTGAAAATGGCGGTGGCGGAGGGCGGCGCCCCGTCCACCGACTGGAGCAGCGTGGTGGTCAGGCCGATCGTGAAGCTCCGCCCGTCCACGGTGACCCGGCCTTCCAGCCGGACGCGCCGCCGTTCGTCCTTCTGGGTGGTGGCGATGGCGCCCGCGAGCTCGTGCGACCGCGCGTCCAGCATCGCCAGCACGGGCCGGCCGAGGTAGTCGTCGGCCCGGAACACCAGGAGATCCTCCGCGGCGGGATTGGCGTAGAGCAGCCGGCCGGCGGCGTCCACCGTCACGACCCCGCTGCCGATGTTCCGGAGGATGTCTCCCGCCTCGAGCTGGAGGCGCCGGACCTGCCGTTCCAGCGCCTCGCGCTCGCCCCCGATCACCCGGACCCGGCTGGCCACCCAACCGGTGGCCACCGCGACCAGCACGAACACGGCGATCTGGAGCCAGAGGGCCACGCCGAGCTGCGCGGGGTAGCCGAAGACCACATCCGCGATGAGCACGGCGCTCGCCAGGAACGTGACCAGCAGCCCCGACTGGAGCGGCAGCAACACAGCGGCCACCGCGATGACCAGGATGTAGAGCGGAATGAAGTCGCTCTCGGGCCCGCCGGTCACGTGCACCACCGTGGTGACCAGCGCCAGGTCGAACATCGCCTGGCCGTACACGAACGTGGCGCTGGGGTCCCGCCGCAGGATGTGGGTGTAGAAGGCGGATGCCCCGCTCACCGCCAGCGAGGCCAGCGCGGCCACGGCCAGCGTGAGCAGGACCTCGGGCGGCACCGCGCGGAAGGAGAAGGCCGCGGCCAGGAACACGGCCAGCGCCACCAGCACCCGGCCGACGTAGACCCATTGGAGGAGTCCCTGGGGCCGGGGGAGAGGAGACTCCGCCCGTCGGGCGGCCGACCGCCCCGGGGTCCCGAAGATGTCCATGGATCAGAAGATGGGGGGGCTATTGCAGATTGCAATAGCGCAGACCCGAACCCCCGAGGAAGGCGGCCGCTCTTATCCCTGCCCTTCCGGATCGAGCCGGAGCGACGCCGAGTTGATGCAGTAGCGGAGCCCGGTGGGGCGAGGCCCGTCGGGGAACACGTGGCCCAGGTGGGCATCGCACCGGGCGCAGTGCACTTCGGTGCGGGACATGCCGTAGCTCGCGTCCGTCTGGGTTTCCACGCTCCCCGGTGCGGCCGGCGCCGTGAAGCTGGGCCACCCGGAGCCCGAGTCGAACTTGGTGTCGGAAGCGAACAGCTCGGCCCCGCAGCAGACGCAATGGTAGGTGCCGGGGGTCTTGCTGTTCCAGTAGGCGCCGGTGAAGGCGCGTTCCGTTCCGTGCTTCCGGGTAACTTGGTACTGCTCCGGAGTCAGGCCCGCGGCCCACTCGGCATCCGGCTTCCTGATCTTGTCGGTCATGGATTCTCCGCAGGGGAGCGCCTGTGGAAGTGCAGGTCTTCGGGGTCAAGAAATCGGCCGACACGCGCAAGGCGCTCCGGTTCTTCGCCGAGCGTCGAGTCAAGACGCATTTCGTGGATCTCGCGATCCGGCCGGCGTCGCTGGGCGAGCTGCGCCGGTTCGCTCAGAAGTTCGGGGTGCCGGCACTGGTGGACCGCGACACCCGGCGCTTCGCGGACCTGGGGTTGCGCGCCACGCAGCTCTCCGACGAACGCTGGCTCCAGAAGCTCAGCGAAGAGCCGCTGCTCCTGCGGATGCCGCTGGTGCGCTGGCAACACCAGGTCACCGTCGGTCCGGCCGAGGAGACATGGCGGGGCTGGGCGTCGCCGGAGCCGGGTCGGACAGTTTGAGCGAGAAGCTCTCGGCGACGTCCGGGTCCCCCTCCTTCCCCAGGACCCGCCTGGCGACGTACTCCCCCACCATCGGCCCGAACTTGAACCCCTCGGCCGAGCCGCCGCCGGCGATCCACACGTTCTCCATTTGCGGGTGCCGGTCGATGATGAAGTTGCGGGACGCGCTGATCTCGTAGTGGCAGGCGCGGGTCTCCAGCACCGGCGCCCGGCGCAGCAGCGGGAAGCGTTCCTCGAGCAGCCGGCGCGCCAGACGGTCATAGCGCCGGTCGAAGGCCCGCTGGCTCACGTCGGGATCGAACAGGCGCTCCCCCCGCCACCGCACCCGGAAGCCGCGATTGTCCACCGGCAGCGCCGGCCATCCGGTGACGCCGGGGAAGTTCCAGCTCGGCATGTTGGGGATGGTGAAGCGATCATCGCCCGGCGGGGTGCCGAAGTAGTGGACGAAGCCCATGGGGGTGCGGATCCGGTCGCCCATCAACGCCGGCCAATACTTGGGAAACCACGGCCCCAGGGCGAAGACGTAGGTCGCGGCCCGCACGTAGGAGGAGGGCGCCGACAGTTGGAGACCGGCCAGCCGGTCGCCCTCCCGGTCTTCGCGCACCGCGGTCCCGATGGTGACCGCGCCGCCCTGCTGGCGGAAGGTCTCCGCCACCACCTCGCACGCCCGGCGCGCGCGTACCACGCCGGCGTCCGGCTCGTACAGCACCACGTTGATGTCCTTGAGGGCGATCACGCCGGAGAGGTCGCGCACCACGTCGTCGGGGGAGAGCGCCTGATACGGGACGCCCAGCGTGTCCCACCACTCGCGGGCCCGCTGGGTGAATGGCTCGTCCGCCTGGCGGAAGATCAGGTCGCCGGTGGTGAAGTAGAGCCGGACCTTCATGGCCCGGCCCCACTCCTCGTCGAACGCCTTCCACCGGGCCATGGCTTCGCGGGCCCAGCGCACCCACAGCTCGGGATACGCCCGGTCGCCGTACGAGCTGCGGACCCCGCGGGTCTCGTCGCCGGAAGTCGCGCGGGAGTTGCCCGGCCCGTAGGCGTCCACCAGCGTCACGTTGGCCCCCAGGCGCCGGAGCCAGAACGCGGTCCACCCGCCGAACGCCCCGGCGCCGATCACCACCACGTCCGGCGACGACTGGAGCGCCGCCTTTCCCGATGCCGCCGCCGGCCGCGCGCCGAGCAGGACGCCCGCCCCCGCTCCCGCGACCTTCAGGAAATCCCGGCGATCCAGGGTCACCGGAACACGCCTTCGGGCCGGAACTTCTGGATGCGCTTGTAGATGTCCACTTCGCTGGTGTACACGTTGCCCCGCGAATCCACCGCGAGGTTGTGCACCCAGCCGAAGTGTCCCGGGCCGCGGCCGCCCCGGCCGAATTCGGCCACGGGCGCGAGCGTCGCGCGCGCGAGGACGCGGACCTTGAGGCCGGTACCGTCCGGGACGAAGACGTAGCGCTGCTCGGGGTCGCGACTGAAGGCGATGTCCCAGACCGACCCCCCCACGTTGCCCACTCCGATGGTCGCCGGGGCCACGAATGCCTCCCGAACGAACTCGCCGCTCGTCCGGAACACCTGGATGCGGTCGTTGGTGCGGTCGGCCACGTACACCAGACCGTCCCGGTCGAGGCGCACGCCGTGCACCGGGCTCCGGAACTGCCGCGCGGGCGGCGCGGCCGGATCGTAGGCCCCGAGATCCTCGTCGCTGGGGCGGCCGCCGTACGCGCCCCAGTGCCGCTTGTACCGGCCGGTCGTCGCGTCGAACACGATCACCCGGCGATTCCCGTAGCCGTCCGCGACGTACACTTCGTTGGCCGCCGAATCCACCGTGATCCCGGCCGGTTGGCCCAGCAGCAGCGTGTCGTTGCTGCCGCCGGTTTCCCCCGGCCGCCCGATCTGCAGCAACAGGGTTCCGTCCGGGGTGTACTTCTGCACCACCTGGTCGCTCCGGCCGTTGCTGCCGATCCAGACGCTGCCCTGGTAATCCACGTAGATGGTGTGCTCGCTCGACGGCCAGAAGGCGCCGTACCCTGGCCCGCCCCACGCCCGCACCACGTTGCCGTCCGGATCAAGCTCCAGGACCGACGGCGCGGGCACGCAGCACTCGGAGAGCGGGGGCTGCTGCACCGCCCCGGCCTCGCGCTCGGTGAGCGTTCTGGAGCGGTGCAGCACCCACACGTGATCTCGCGGGTCCACCGCGATTCCCGATACCTGGCCCAGAATCCATTTGCCGGGGAGCGGCCTGGGCCACGAGGGATCCGCGACGTAGCGCGGCGCTCCAGGTTGGCCGGTGGCCAGCGGAGCGGGCGACGGGAGCTGAGCGGCGGCGGGGGAGGCGGACATGACAGCAACAACGACCGCGGCGCGCGTTGCGCGGCGTAAAGCCGCGGCTCGGCGATCTGCCGCGTGAAGCGGCACCGCATGCATCTCCATCATCGTTCCTCCCCCGCGCCGCGCGTACCGAGGGGCAACGCGAGCGCCACCAGTTCGGCCGGCACGTCGGCGCCGGCCACGGCCACGACGATGTACTGCCGCCCACCGTGCCGGAAGCTGATGGGGGAGGCGTTGGTGGCGGCAGGCAGCTCCACAGTGGCGATCTCCTCGCCGGTCATCTTGTCCACCGCGTGGAGTACCGCCGCCCCTCCCCGCCCTTCGCCATAGAAGAGCAGGGCCCTGGTCACCAGCACGTTGGCGTGGCCGCTCGAGCCGGTGCGCGGGATG
>Ga0214473_10006653_pt1 | contig 13757 bp, 11 predicted proteins | sample RVTome_7_FD_203509 | JGI IMG/M metagenome (GOLD analysis project Ga0214473, IMG submission 203509) | Soil microbial communities from uranium-contaminated site in the Upper Colorado River Basin, Wyoming, United States - RVT98D197 | ecosystem: Environmental > Terrestrial > Soil > Contaminated >... | reverse complement strand
TATGTTCCCTATTTTACCCTTCAGGGAGAGAAGGAGAAGCTCCAAAAGTTTTTTACCAACATATTAACCGTGAGCTTGGTAAGCGGGGCACTCGTTGGAGGCCTTTATCTCCTATTCACTTACTTGTGCTTGCCTGATATTGACTTATTTTTATTCATAACGATGGCCGCCACGATCGTTGTCCGAGCAGCGGTCCATCCTTTTTTCACGCTTTTCCTGGGCCTCAATCAAGCAGCCCGCTGGGGGATGGGTGAAATTTTTCGCCACGGGTTTATCATCGTCTCGGTCATCATTGGGTTTTATTTAAGAGACCTACGAGGGGCTTGTCTCGGACTGTTGCTCACTGAATTAATTGTGCTCTCCATCGGGATCGGGTGGGGGAAATCTTATTTCTCTTGGAAAGACCTCCGTCTGGACTTCCCTTCCCTCATCCCCTCTCTTCGATTCGGCTTTATGTTTTTCGTTTTCAATCTTCTCACCTCAACTTTTCAACACAGCGGAGAGATATTGGTCAGATTTTTCTATCCCGATTATGTCCAGGTCGCCTATTTCGGACTGGCTTTTGATGTCTCTCAAAGGGTCTCCGCATTCATTCCACAATTAACCTTAGCCTTCGCTCCACTCATGATCATTCTGCTCGCTCAAGGAAAAACAAATGTTCTGAAGCAATGGATAGAACAATTGATCAACTGGCTCACGGTGGGTGGGGTGTTTGTGTTTTTTGGCGTGCTCCTTCTCGGGAATGACCTCGTGCCATTGGTGTTGGGGGCTGCCTATCAGCCTGTGGCGACCAATCTTTTGCCCCTCTCCATGGTGCTCTGGGTGCAGGCCTTGAGCAATGCGGCCATATTACTTACGCTCGTTTACAACCGTCCTAAAATAGCAATCGTGGCAGCGGGGATACGGCTTGTTGCCATCTGGGTCTTTGGACCTTTTCTGATTGCAAGGTGGGGAAGCTGGGGGGGATGCCTGGCTGTTCTGGCGGCATCAGTCATCTATACAGGTTATTTTACATGGAAGATGCAGGGGGTCATGGGCTATTCGTTACAAAAATGGGCATTGGCAATTGCTTTGGGATTACCTTTCCTTTCCCTGTTAGTGTGGCAGTCTTCCTGGTTAGTCAATGTAGTACTTTATGGCATCTTCGTGATAGGTTATTGTACCCTTTTAATTCTTTTACGGTTCATTACACTTTCTGAAGTGGTGGCTGTGTGGCGGGCCCTCCGTTCTAAGAGTGAGATAATTAACTGGTCAAAAAGTTAAGTGAAGAATATTTTGGTCGCTATAAAAGGGGAGGGATTCCCCGGAGCCTATCAAAATAAAGGTTTCCAGAAATTGTGGCGGACCCATAGCGATTCCGTCAACCAGGCTCTCCTAACGCGTTGGTTGCTGAACGGTCAAATGGAGAACCTCCTCAAAACAGATCTGTTCGATGAAGCGGTCAGTGACGGATTGTCTTCCCTCTTGAACGTTCGATCAAAAAGGGTCTTTTACATCGATGCCTCCCTTGAGGTTCACCGGAGGGCAAAGCGTCGACATCCTAATCTGCAAACGGTTGGAACCGATGTGCGCTGTCTTCCCTTTGCTGATGGCACGTTTGATGGAATCGTTTCCAATTCGACGCTCGATCATTTCAAATCACTTGATGATCTTGTCATCAGCCTGAAAGAACTCTATCGTGTGCTTCCACAGGGAGGACAGATGATCCTGACCCTCGACAATTTGGCGAATCCGATCATCCTATTACGTAATGGGCTCCCCTTTCATTTGTTATATTACATGAAGATCGTCCCTTATTACGTAGGCGTTACTTTGGGGCCATATCGCTTACAACGCCTCCTGAAGGACGTCGGATTTAAGATTCTCGAGGTGGACACCATCATACACTGCCCACGTGTGCTTGCTGTAGCTATAGCTTGTTGGATGGAAAGACACGCTTCACCAAAAACACAAAGGGTTTTTTTGGACTTCCTGATGGCTTTCGAGCGCCTCTCCCATTTGCCTACGCGTTTTCTCACTGGCCACTTTATTGCTATCAGGGCGGTGAGATGCTGAATTTTGTTTGTACATCGACAATCGATTATGATAAATTTGATCCGCCATCGTTTTTCCGGAGATCGACGATAATCCTTGAAAAGGCGTGAGGTTGCAAAAGGATGGAGGAAAGCATTTAAGGAGCATAGAAATGGAAATAGACGAAACCATCAAAGGGAGAAGATCGATCAGAAAATATCAGAACAGGGGAATCCCGGATTCTATCATAAAAGAATTGCTTGCTTTGGCGACTCATGCGCCTTCTTCAATGAACGGTCAACCATGGTATTTTATTGTGGTCAGAACAGAAAGGGCAAAACAACAATTGGCGGAAATCAAAAATAGATATTGTTCGACAGAAAAACAGGAATACAAAGCCGATTTTTTATGCAAGGCTCCTGTCATTATTGTCGTCTGTGTGGATAAACAAAAATCCTATGAGCGAGAAATTGAAAATGGAGTGCTGGCCACAGCGCACTTAATGCTGGGAGCCTATAGCAGAGGGTTGAGTAGTGTTTACATGTCAGCCTACAGAACGGGGGAGCCAGGAATCTCGCAAGAGATAAGACATATTTTGAAAATTCCTCAAAACATAGACCCGATTACCCTCGTCCCCTTGGGTTATCCGGATGAGATTCCTGAGCCTAAAATGATAACGCCCTTAGAGGATATGATCTCTTATGAAACTTTTAGTAGAGAATAAGATAGATCTTGATAGAGCTATTGATCCGAAATATAACCCTGAAACAAGTATCGTCCTCCGATACAAGAATGCATTTCAGTTTGGGGGAACCCCTGAGGAGGATTTAGAATATAAAGAATGGTTGCAAAAGGTGAGCATCAGAGAAGGTGCAAGGATTTTCCCATTGCTGACCTACAAAGGAGTAGAAATCTTTATTTCAGATGAAACCTCTTTAATGCATACAAAAACATTAAAGTCCATTGACGGATGCATCACCATAGCCCGATGTAAGTTAAACGGTTACGAAAGGGTGGTATACGAATCTGGCGGCAATACTGGAACAGCTTTAACCCGATATGGTGCTCGGGCAGGGTTAGAGACATTTATGGTTATTCCCGAAGGAAACCTTCCTCTTTTAAACAGCAGAATATTCGAATCAAAAAAAGCCCATCTTCTCTCGGTTGAAAAGCTCGGACTCGTTAAAGAAGCGGCCCATCTGCTTGGAGAGTTGAATGGGCTTAAATATGTTCCTGATAAGGATTGGCGTTATGAGGCTTCCATGTTTAGGGGTTTTTTTATTCTTGAGTACATGTTGGAAAAGGAGAAGTTCGATTGGTTGACCCAAACCATTAGTGCGGCTTTCGGACCCATTGGTATTTATCGGGTCTTAAGGAGTCTCAAAAAAGAGATGAATGATACTCCACGATTTCTGGGTGTCCAGCAAGAAACCAATTCTCCTTTGTACAATGCCTGGAAAAAAAAGAGGGTAACCGTAGAACCCACTGAAATAAATTCTACCAAAGAATTGCTGACGAGGGTCATGTATGACGTTAAGCCACAAACTTATGGAACTTATAAAGACCTGGAAAATATTCTCGTTACCGCTGGAGGAGACTTAACCACGGTCAATCAGCAAGAGTTTACCGATTTTTTGAAAGATGAATTCGATGGAAAAACTATTTTAAACTTTCTTAAAGATCACGGGATTGAAATAACGTTGAACAACGGAGAGGTAGTTGAAAAGACAGGTCTGATGGCTCTGACAGGGGCTTTAAAAGAAATAGATAATGGGATGATTGCTAAGGGGAGCAAGGTCTTATGCTGTCTCACCAGTGGCATCAGTGAGGCGGATGGCAAAGCAAAACCTGAAATTACAATTTCAAGCTTAAGGGAAATAAGTAAAGGGTTATTCAGAAAACCTGGATGGCTCAATGATTAGAAAGTTCAAAGCCGATAAAAAAACGATTATCAGAGACTCTACCTTAAGAGAAGGGGAAGATGTCGTTGGGGTAAATTTCCCACTTGAGAAAAAATTAAAGATAGCACGATTACTTGATAAGGCACAGGTTCCCGAGATTGAAGTGGTCGCACCAGGCAAAGTTTTTGAAGATTTAGAATTTGCCAAAACGCTGAAGGAAAAACAATTACAAATAAGAACTTCAGGCTTGGTGTATGCTTATAACCCGTGGTGTGAGGAAGAAATAGAGGAAATGAGCAGGTACCTGAATCGATTTGATCTACTCATGCCTGTTTCTCCAAAAAGAAAACCTTATGATCGAAGCAGTAAAATCAATCAACTCCTGAAAACACTTGCCTTCTCTTTTCATCATCTGGCCGATGTAGGCGTGGGATTCCCTCATTCGACACAAACGGAAATTGATTTTTTATTGGAAATAAGTTTGGAATCCGTGAAGAGGGGTGCTAAAAGAATTACCATTTATGATACGAATGGCAGCTCAGATCCTTTTTCAATTTATGACTTGATAAAGCAATTAAAGAGGGGCATCAATGTTCCTCTATTTTTTCATGGACATAATGACCTTGGACTGGCCACTGCAAATTCCCTGGCAGCGGTTTATGCAGGTGCCATTGGGTTAGATGTAACTATCAATGGACTTGGGGACAGGGCTGGAAATGCTTCTTTGGAACAAGTGGTTTTGAATCTATATGTTAAAGGGTTTGATACTGGGATTGTTTTACGAGATTTGAAGAAGTTATCCAAAACAATCGAAGAAGAAAGCGGCATTAAAGTTTCTAAACTTGCTCCTGTTGTGGGAGAAAAGATTTTTATTCATAAATCACCCAGTCATCTGGAAGACCCAGAATTATTTGAAGCCTTTGACCCTGAGCTCGTTGGTTCTAAGAGAAAACTAAGCAGATCGTAATGGCCCCCTCACTCAATTCTTAGGAGGCGGATAAAAAGGTTCATATGAATATTATATTGTTTAACCCTGCGCCACGGAGCGGATGGCAGGCACAAAGACGTGTCGAACTTCCTTTAAGCCTTCTTTGCCCTGCTACCCCTCTGGATCGTCAGGGATATCGCATCAAGATCATTGACGAATATGCAAATCCCAACTGGAGAAGGGATTTAATGGAGGCCATGAGGGAAAAGCCGATCTGTTTCGGCGTGACATGCATGACAGGGCCACAAATCCTGCACGCATTAAAAGGTTGCAAGTTGGTCAGGAAGATGTATCCTGATGTTCCTATCATTTGGGGAGGTATTCATGGAAGTTTGCTCCCTGAACAGACCCTTGAGAATCCCAACATCGACATCGTGGTCGTCGGAGAAGGAGAAGAAACATTCCTGGAGCTTGTAAAAGCCTTAGAATCAGGTACACCATTGAGCCATGTTTCAGGTATCTGTTACAAGGAAAACGGCAAGGTCTATCACACTGGCAATCGCCCTTTTGTGAACCTCGACGAACAGTCCCCGCTCTCCTATCATCTCATCCATATGGACCACTACCGACGACGCCTCTTCGGTGTTGACCATATCAGCTTCAATTCCAGCCGGGGCTGTACATTCGGTTGTGCCTTCTGTTGGGAGTCTGTCTTTCACGGGAGAAAATGGCGGGCCATGAAAGCTGAGACAGTCCTGGATCAGATCAAACGCATCATCCGTGAATACAACATACGGGGGTTCCTCTTCACGGATGACAGTTTCTTTATCGATATGAAACGGGCTTACGACATTCTTTACGGGATTGTCCGGGCCGATCTCAATATTACAATCGGGAAACTTCAGATACGGGCAGATGCAATCTGCAGGATGGATCGGGATTTTCTCGATTTGCTGGTAAGGGCCGGGGCTAAACGAATCCATATCGGAGTCGAGTCAGGAAGCCAGCGGATGTTGGACTTCATTAAGAAGGGTGAAACCGTAGAAAAGGTCATCGAAGCAAACACGAAACTTGTACCTTATCCGATCGTCCCGCTCTATCTCTTCATGATGGGGCTGCCGACTGAAACTCCTGATGAATTCGCTCAAAGCATCCGTTTGGCTGTTCAACTCACAGACGAAAATTCCAGAGCCGTCAAGACTTTTAACATTTACACCCCCTATCCAGGAACCGAACTTTATAACTTTGCTGTTCAGCTTGGATTGAAAGAACCTCAACGCTTAGAAGACTGGCCGCACTTTAACTTCCGGAACATTCCTGAAGAATCTGTATGCATTGAGCCAAAGATGAGGAAATTGATTATGGGATTAGACTTCCCCTTGATGTTCTTGGGGAAGGGACATTTTGTTACCCCTTATAAGAAAACAAACCCCTTCGTGGTGGCTTTGTCAAGGCTGTATTATCCTATCGCTCGATACCGTGTTACAAATCTGGATGCACGCTTTCCCATCGAGACCAAGCTGATAAAGGCCCTGGGATTATTCGGAAGACAGGATTAAATTAATTTCAATTAAGAGACAAGTTGCGATAGAAATCCTTAGAAATTATCTTGGTGAATGACTCATGTTACTGGAAGAGCGTACGATCGGTGGGCTCCATGATTTCCTTGACCCCATACTCAAGCGCTATGCCCTTCGGGGAGGCCGTGCCATTGACCTCGGAGCAGGAAGTGGGGCACTTGCTGTACGCCTCCGTGAACTGGGGTTTGAAGTGATTGCCGTTGATATAAACAGTGAAAGGTTCAAGGCCAATATCCCCTTCGTACAACTGAATCTTAATAACCCTGATTTTTGTTCTTTGGGAGACAGGGCATTTGATTTTGTTACAGCCGTGGAGGTGATCGAACATCTCGAAAGCCCTATTGCCTTTCTGCGTCATATACGCTCCTTGCTTAAGCCAGACGGCATGGCTTTGATGACAACGCCCAATATGGACAATGCGCCATCCCGTTTCAGATTTTTACTAACTGGGAAATTACATATGATGGATGAAAAAGTCCCAAACCATATTTCTCCCATATTCTATGACCTGTTCATCCGTCAGTACCTGCCGCGTGCAGGCCTCAAACTGGTAGAGCATCACTTCTTTCCGGTGAACAGTTATAAAGTGAGCCGTACCTACTATTCATGGGCTCTTCGTCTCCTTGCACGGCTCCTTCCTGGGAATACACTTGGCGATATTCATATCTTTGTACTTAAAGCCATAGATGATAAGCAAGGGGCAGAGCCTGATGCTATAATTATCGGTCCCCGCCCCGGAATCAAGTAACCATGGCAACATTCTATCAAAAAATAAAGCTTCTTAGAGGATTAATCAAAGGTGATATCGCCTATGCAGGTCCCTTCTATGTGACCGTTGACATTACCCGACGCTGCAATCTACAGTGCATCGGTTGCCGCTTCCATTCCCCTATATCAAAAAAGTCACAATTTGAGGATGATCCCGTAATGGATATCCCTTTCGATCTGTTTAAAAAACTATGTGACGGTCTCAAGAGAATGGGTACAAACAGTATACTTCTTACAGGAGAGGGAGAACCTCTTCTTCATTCCCGTATCTTTGATATGATTTCGGCAGCCAAAGGAGCAGGACTTCACGTTATTCTTTTTACGAATGGGACCCTGCTTGACGAAACAAGAATAAAATCCCTTATCGAATCTCGTCCCGATACTCTGAGAGTAAGCCTCTGGGCCAGTTCACCTGAGGAATATGAAAAGAATTGTCCCGGAAGTGATCCAGCAACTTTTATAAAGATTATAAAAGGTCTGAAACTACTGACCCGACTCAAGGCAGAGCAGAAGAGTAAAGTTCCCTCAGTGATCCTTCATCATCCTATCAACCGTAACAATTTTAATAATATTGATGCCATGGCCGATTTAGCTTGTGAAACAAGATGTGACGTCCTGACCTTTTCTCCCCTGAAGTGCTGGTGGGGTTCAATGGCTTCACTATCGCTTTCTCAGGATGAAGAAAAACTTTTGCTTCGCTCCCTGATACAGATGGAAAAGAGGTTGAATTCCATTCCTCTAAAGCATAACATCGGAAATACCATCCTACGTTATAAGATAGGCTATGCGGTATGGCAGAAGATGCCATGCTATATTGCATGGCTTCATGCACGTGTCAGGGTTAATGGTAATGTCCTACCCTGTCATCGCTGCACTCTTATAATGGGCAATCTTAACGAAGAAAGTCTCCAGGAGATATGGAATAACTCCGCCATTCGCGTGTTCCGTAGAAAGACTATTACACACAAGGGACTGGCATCCATTGGTGAAAACTGTGATTGCAATTTCTGTGGTTTTATTCATGATAATATGCATGTACATCGCTTATTTAAATGGCTCTCCCCTCTTACAGCAGTTAACCGTTGGAAGGAAAGGGTTTAGCAGAGGAATGGAAAGATGAGTAAACGTGTTGTTCTTGTTTATCCGCACCTCATTAAAGGCTGGCAAGCCCACTCCAGGGCCGATATCCCGATGAGTTTTCTCTGTATTGCTACACCTGTAATAAATGCTGGATACGATGTAAAGATCATAGATCAGAGGGTTGAGCCGAGATGGCGATCTATTTTGAAACAGGAGCTTCAGAAAGACCCTATCTGTGTAGGTGTTTCGTCCATGACAGGACCTCAACTTCGGTATGCTTTGGAAATCACTAATATGGTCAAAGAATATGGAAATTCACCGGTCATCTGGGGCGGAATACATCCCAGTCTCTTACCTGCCCAAACTCTCAAGAACGAAAAAATAGATATCGTTGTTCAGGGAGAAGGGGAAGAAACCTTTCCGGAACTTGTTCAGGCTCTTGAAGGTAAAAGGCCTCTCAGCACAGTGAAAGGGATATGGTACAAAGATAATGGTCATACAAAGAACACAGACATACGGCCATTTGTCGATCTCAACAAGCAACCACCCCTTCCGTACCACCTTGTTGAGCTAAAAAAATATACCAGGACGATGTTTGGCATTGAACATTTGAATTTCTTTACGAGTCGTGGTTGCCCCCATCAGTGCACGTTCTGCTTCAATGTAGCCTTTGACAAAAAACGGTGGCGACCAATGGACCCGGACCTTGTGGTTCATAGTATAAAAGATTTTGTGCAAAGATATAACGTGAAAGGGCTGATCTTTATTGATAGTAACTTCTTCTTTGACCTTCATCGTGGACGACTTATCCTGGAAGGGATGAGAAGGGAGGATTTGAATGTTCCCATCTCAAAGATCAATATTGATATTTTTGCTATTTTAAAGATGGAGGAAGAGGACTTTGCGTTGCTCCAGAGAGTGGGGTGCAGACGCCTTCCCATAGCGGTTGAGTCCGGTTCGGAAAGGATCCGGTCCTTACTCAGAAAACCTGTTGATGTGCAGCGGCTTCTCGAGGTCAATCGTAATCTGAGAAAGTTTGATATTTTTCCTGTTTACCTTTTTATGATGGGGTTTCCGACAGAAACAGAAGGAGACCTAGCCGAATCCGTCTCACTTGCCTTCAAACTCCTCGATGAAAATCCTAATGCTGATACTTTCTTCAATATCTATACCCCTTTTCCTGGCACTGAACTCCTTGGGGTAACGGTAAATCACGGACTTCGTGTTCCAGAAAGCGTAGAAAATTGGGTCTCTTTTAATTATCGGAACCTTACCCAAGGGGCCCCCTGGTTATCAGAGGAGATGCGTCATATCGTAAAGATGCTGGACTTCTGTACTTTATTTATCGGGAAAAGGCCTTTCCTCCAGCCTTATGAAAAAACCAGTCCCTTGGTCTCGCTTCTCTGTAACATCTATGCCCCTCTGGCAAGGAAGAGAGTAAAACATTTTTGGAGTCAGTTCCCAGTAGAGATTAAACTCGCCAAACTTTTTGGACTCTATGCAAAACAGGAATAACTCTTCTATGAGGCACCTCTGCCTGCACGGATTGTCATGAAAAGGAAACTACTGTATGAAAAGAAACAAGTTGATCAAGCATCTTTATTCCAAAGGTTATAGGTTTTTCCAACGCGAGCATGCTAAAATTGGAAAGCCCCTTCCAAGAAAGAGACTATTTGTGAGAGGAATGAGTAGTTTCACCTACAGTTTGAGGGAGGAGCTCAAACGCCTTAGAAAAGTCCCAAGAGTCATCAAAGGAAAAGATCTCAAACTCAAGTGGGGGCCTCAATATTTCAATGTGGATATTTTGACGCCGAAAGAGAAGATCTCCCAAGTTCTTTATGCACATTATGTGGTGCTTGCCCCGGGCGGAAAATCTCAAAAACATGGCCACATGAATGAAGCCATTTTTTACATCTTGGACGGAAAGGGCCACGAGATCCACGATGGTGTCCGATATGATTGGGAAGCGGGGGATGTGGTGGTTGTCGAAAATTCCTGTGTCCACCAACATTTTAATGATGATCCAGAACGACCTGCTCGGGCCATCATCATCAAATCTAAACCTCTCTATTTATTTATGAACATGGTCATGCAAGAGGTGGTTGAGGACCAACCGAGAGATCCCGTACGGGGTCACGATGATTTCGAACCAACCTATTTCCCTGAATAGTTTTTCAAGAAAGGAGAATTCCATAGTGTCATTTGAAGAGTCGAAAAAAGCCTATATCAGAAAAGCGGAATCGCATTACTATGAAGAAAAGCTCAAGGAGAGCGAGAAGAGAATAGAGGAAAACAAAAAAAAGAGGAAGGTCATTAAGCCGGAATCCATGCCGTGGGAAAAATCGAGACAGGGCATCCTTAAGCATCTTTTTAATGAGAGAATGGATGTTCAGATTGAATCGATCGACGCTTACATGCAATTTATCCCTCCTGGAAGCCGTTCTGGTAAACATCGTCATATGTCAGAAGAGTATATTTTTGTTCTCGAAGGCAAAGGTTATGATCTGCACTGGGATGTTGATTTTGAATTGGGAGAAAAATATTATTGGAAAGTGGGCGAGAAACCCAGTCGCTGGGAATGGGAGCAAGGAGATTCCATTTACATCCCTCCAAATACGGTGCATCAACATTTCAATGCAGATTCCAGAAAGCCTGCTCGGTTTATTTCGGCAACCAGTCGAATGGTTCGTTATATCGGATTTGGTGATTTGGAACAGATCGAGAATGCCCCTGAATACGGAGAAAAAGATATTTAGAAAATGGACTTAAATTTCGAACAGGAAAACGATTGCCGTATCTTTACAGCGGTTCACAATGGTAATATCCTTGGATACGTTGCCATCGATTCTACCGTCGATGGCCGCTCCTGTGGTGGATTGCGGATGCTTCCGGACATTGATGAGGCAGAGATTCGAGCTCTGGCCCGATCCATGACACTCAAGTATGGCTTTCTTGGCCTACCCCAAGGCGGGGCCAAAGCAGGGGTTTTCGGCAATCCTGAGGCACCACATGAAGAGAGGTTAAAGCGAATGGTTGAGTTTGGCCATGCGACAGAGGCCTTACTGCATAATAGAACCTTCATTCCCAACCCCGACATGGGCACGCAGAGCGCTGATATTCGTCATATGCTTAACTCTGTAGGCGTGTCTGTTGGCCGCCATGAGTTGCAGAACAATTCCTCGGGCTATTACACGGCTCTTTCCGTGTTGACAGGAGTCGGTCAATCGGCTCGGCATATCGGGTTGAATCTTTCCCGATGCACTGCGGCGATCGAGGGGTTTGGAAATGTTGGCAGACCTCTTGCCAGTCTTCTGGCCCGAGCAGGTATTAAAGTCGTCGCCATCTCCACGTCCCGAGGTGCACTCTACAACCCGTCCGGGCTCGAGGTGGATCGGCTTGTCCGGTTGGCCGATGAAGTTGGGAGTCAGGTTGTGGAGATCTATCGCGAGGCACAATTCATCGAGCGTGAGAAACTCCTTGAGCTACCAGTGGATCTACTCTGTCCCTGTGCGCGCTGGAATAGTCTGAACATTGGCAATGCGCCGCGTGTCGCCGCACGGGTCATCTGCCCTGGCGCAAACAACCCCATGACACCCGAAGCGGAGCAGGAGCTCTTTAAACGGGGAGTGTTATGCCTTCCCGATTTTGTGACCAATTGTGGTGGCGTGTTAGGTGGCACCATGGAATTTGCGTCGGTCAGCAGAGAAAAGATTACCACTTTCATTGATCATCACATAGGTAAACGTATCACCTGGTTGTTAAAAGAAGCAAAGGCGAAGCGCGCCTTACCCCGTGAAGTGGCAGTGCCCCTTGCACTCCATCGTTTCCAACAAGTACGGCAGGGCGCTGATCATCCTACGCCGATCGGCCGGTTATTTAGGGTGGGGCTGGAACTCTACCGCCGCGGTTGGGTTCCGGGTCCTTTGGTTGGAGCCCTTTCGCTGTATTATTTTAAAAGGACCCTGGCCACTCCCGCTTGAATCTCTGGATTGAAAATAAAATGGGAAGGGAAGGATGCTATTTATCTTGAGAGTTCACGAATTCTCTCCTTCGCATAATTTATATAGTTAGCCTGTTGAGGCGGAGCATTCTCTATAAAACCTCTGTAGGCTTCCACCGCCTCCTGCAGGTCCCCAATTTTCTCACAAGCCAACGCCTTGTTGAAGTAGGTCGCCGCGTATCTCGGGTTGATGGCAAGGGCTTTATTAAAATCGGAAATCGCCTCTCCAGGGTCTCCTTTGTTAAGGTAGGCCGTCCCTCGGTGATGGTAAGCATTCGCATCGTTTGGATTAATCCTCAATGCCTGGTGATAGTCAGCGATCGCCCTTTCATAATCTCCTTTGAGGAGATAGGCCGTCCCTCGATTGACGTAGAAATAGTTGGCCCTTTTATAGTCCGGATCCATTCTTAATGCTTGATTATAATTAGCGATTGCCCTTTCATAGTCTCCCTTGCGAAGATAGGCCTCCCCTCGATTGTTGTAAGCGATCGGAGTATTCGGATATTTCTTCAAGACATCGTCCCACAAACTTACACTGTCTCTCCAAACCTGACACCTCCCCCAGGTTAAATAAGAAAATGTGCCGAGGATGCCGATGAAAAGTGTGGCGGCAATGATTTTTACTATTTTAATAAGCTCCGTTCTGCTTCGGATCAGCCAATTAAAACCTTCTGCTGCAATAAAAAATAATCCGATGGATGGAATATAAGTATAGCGATCGGCCACCATTTTTATTGGAAGCACGGGTAAAAGGGTGGCGAAGAAAAAGAAGGTGCCAAAGGTGATACTTCGGTGATATCTGCCCGAAATGATCCCTGCGGTTAAAATTCCTATGAGGATGGGCAAATAGGCGTAAGACCAAGGGCCCGCCATTCCTTTAAGGGGTGGATAGAGACAAGAAAGTTTGATAGGGAGAATTAATTTAAAAAAATAGGACGTCGATACTTCACTCAGGATGAAGATATTTTTAAAAAACGAGAATGAAGACTTTTGGCTAATCGTTCCAGAGGATCCTTGGGCAGAAAGAGCAATGACTCCAAAAATAAAAGCCATGACCAAAAAGGGGATTTTTTCGATCAGCCACTTTCGATCAAATTTTCGATGGAGAAGAAAGTCGCATAGGATCAATACGAGGGGGAGAGCCACGGCCATGGACTTGGACAAAAGGGATAAGAAAAATAGGAACAATGAGAGAAAATAGTACTTCCCCCCTTTTGTTTTTAGATATTTGAGATAAACGACCATCGACCCCAAAAAGAAAAAGGAGTAAAGCACATCCTTTCTCTCCGAAATCCAGGCGACGGATTCCACATGGAGGGGATGGATGCCAAAAAGGAGTGACACCACGAGGGAGGTCAAGACTTCCCCTCTGAGAAGGAAAATAAACAGGAAGACAAGCAGACCATTCATGAGGTGAAGGATCAGGTTGGTGAGATGATAGATCAAGGGGTTTAATTTAAAGAATCGATATTCCAGAGAATAAGAGA
>Ga0214473_10006652_pt1 | contig 13758 bp, 11 predicted proteins | sample RVTome_7_FD_203509 | JGI IMG/M metagenome (GOLD analysis project Ga0214473, IMG submission 203509) | Soil microbial communities from uranium-contaminated site in the Upper Colorado River Basin, Wyoming, United States - RVT98D197 | ecosystem: Environmental > Terrestrial > Soil > Contaminated >... | reverse complement strand
TCCACCCTGCACCACGACGGGTGCAGGGTAGCCCTGAACTCCACGCAGTTCAGGGCATCTCTCAATTCTTCCAATCTCTAAATCTCTTCATCCTTGCGACAAAGAAACCATCCATCTCATCCTTAGGGGGAAAGGTTTTGAAATATCCATCCTGGATCAATGAGTGGATTCCTTCAGATTTACCGTCGGCAGTAAATGCCGACGCTACATGATCCATCCGATCCAATTTGAATTCTGGATGTTCCTCTAAAAACTTTTCAACGACATCCTCATTCTCCTCATGAAAGACCGTGCAGGTGCTATAAATTAAGGCGCCTCCCTCTTTCACATAGGCCGAAAGATTGCTCAATATCGACAACTGAAGCTCACTCAATCTTTTGATATCCCTCTCTCCTTTCCTCCATTTCAAATCAGGATTCTTCCGGAGTGTTCCAAACCCTGAGCACGGGACATCGGCCAGGATCCGGTCAAATTCCAATCCCTGGGGAATAGGAAGAGATTTCGCTGCATCTCCTTTGATGGCCTTCACAATCTTTATCCCCAATCTTTGAGATATCTCTTCAATCGGAGCTATTTTCCCCTGGTTAAGGTCCAGGGCATAAATTTCTCCCCGGTTCCCCATTTGTTGAGCCATATGGGTCGTTTTTCCGCCTGGGGCGGCACAGGCGTCGAGAATTCGCTCTCCTGGCTTCGGGCCCAAAATCGAGGTGACCAGTTGGGAGGCCTCATCCTGAATGATATAAAAACCTTCTTTAAAGAAGGGAAGCTCTGAAGTAGGTGGAGAATCTTGCAGCACAATTCCCTCTTCTGAAAATGTGGTCGAAAATGGTTTTAATCCCTTCTCCCTCAACCTTTCGATCAGGTCTTTCCGTTTCATCTTTAAGGTGTTGGTTCGAATCGTCAGGGGAGAGATCCGATTGTTAAAGGTGCAGATCTTGATGGTTTCTTCGACACCCATCTCCCTCACCCATCTCTGAACTAACCAGAGAGGATGGGATTGGACTACAGAGATATGGAGTGCGGGATCTTCATCCATCTCTGGATAACGGATTTCATCTTTTTGACGGATGGAGGAACGAAGAACAGCATTGACAAAACCTGCTCCTCCTTTCCCCCGGATTCGTTTGGCCAATTCGACAGACTCGTTCACGGCCGCCGAAGAGGGAGTCCTTGATAAGAAAAGGATTTGATAGAGTCCGAGACGGAGAATATGGAGGGTTTCTGATTCAATCTTTTCAAAAGGGATTTTCGAAAAATGGCGGATCACCCAATCGAGTTTTCCCCTCCAGCGAATCACCCCATAAGTCAATTCGGTGAGGAAAGAGCGATCGAGCGAGGTAAGATGTCGGTAGCGTTTGAAGGAATCAGTGAGAAGACGGTCAGGGTGAAGATCTGCCTTTTCAATCCGATTCAGGATATCGAGGCAGATCGCCCTTGGGGTCTTTTTTCTCAAAACCTTCCTGTCCTTGCCATCTCCTCGAGTCTGGCGATACGTTCTTCAATGGGTGGGTGGGTGCTGAAGAGAGATAGGACCCTTCCCCCTCTTAAGGGGTTCACAATGAACATATGAGCAGTGGAAGGATTGGCCTGCATGGGAATCTTCTGGGCAGCCACTTCTAACTTCCCCAAAGCCCTTGCCAAGGAGAGAGGATGGGCAAGATGAGCGCCACCCTCATCGGCTAAATACTCCCTGGAGCGGGAAATCGCCATCTGAATCAGCATGGCTGCAATCGAAGCAAATATCGAAACGACAAGGACAACAAGAATATTTCCTCCGCCGCCCCCTTCTTCGTCATCTGATCGGAATCCGCCAAACATGGCCCCCCAGCGGGCCATGGTAGCGAGTATGCTGATGGCACCGGCCATCGTGGCAGCAATCGTGCTGATGAGGATATCCCGGTGTTGAATATGCGAGAGCTCATGGCCGATGACCCCCATCAGTTCTTCTTTTGACAAAATTCTGAGAATTCCTGTTGTCACGGCAACGGCTGCATGGTCCGGGTTTCTTCCTGTTGCAAAAGCATTCGGGGCATCGTTCTCGATGATATAGACTTTGGGCATGGGAAGGCTGGCCTTGTTCACCAGCTCTCCGACGATCTGATAAAGTTCAGGCGTCTCACCTTGTGTTACTTCTTTTGCTCCGTACATACGAAGGACGATTTTGTCACTAAACCAGTACATGACAAAATTCATCAGGCCTGCAAAGACAAAGGCATAAATCGCCCCGCTTCTTCCTCCGATGGCAGTCCCCACCAGGATAAAAATACCTGTCAAAACCAACATCAAAATAAATGTCTTAAATTGATTCATATATATCAACGACCTCCTTTTTCGCAAACAAATATAATCACAAAACCCTATTTTGTCAAATGGTTAGATGATGGCGTTGGGGTTCGAGGAAATCTAAAATGGCCTCCCTCACCTTCTGAATATCCACCTTGGTATTGATGCAGGGGCCGTTGGGCCTTTCGTTCAGAATTCCGATCACTGGAATCGGATAACTGTCCTGGATCCCGCTGGTCAGATCGAGTTCGCAGGCGACGGCCACGATGGCTTCCGGTCTGTTATCCACGATGATTCTCCTTGCCAGGGTCCCTCCAGTCGCCACTGCAATCTTCACCTGATATTGGTCGGAGAGCTCATTCAAATCTTTTATTTCACACTTTCCACAACCTTTGCAGTTTTTCACATTCCCCGTAATCTTGATCTGACAGTCAAAATCCTGGATGCAGTGAGGAAGGAGAATCAACAATTTATTGGGTCGGCTACAGTGGTGGTTCGACCGAACCAGATGGTTATTCAACTCGATGAACGATTGCTGAACCTTTTCTTTCGACACTCCTACTAATCGTCCCATTAGGATCATAAAGGGAAATAACACCTTGGCCACAATTCCTCTCAGTTTATGAGAGAGGAAGATATCCTTCCCTCTGAAGATGGTAAAGACAAGGAGGAGCCCCCCTGAGAACATGAGAAACACCAACACCGCAAGGACGATGGTGAAGAGGAGAGGGAGGGAGGGATGGATGTTCTTCAACCCCACCATTGGGATATACCAGAGCAGAAAGATGAGAAAGAAGAGGATCAAGGAGGTAAAAACCAAAAGCCCGATGAAAATTCTCTTCTTGGGTTTAATGTCCAAAAGCCCCTCCCACTACCAATAAGTTCGGAGTTACCAGTTCGCCTGCCTTCGCCGAAGCGGCTACGCGCAGGCAGGTAGTTCGGAGTGTTTTAACTTATGTATTAAGTCTCCGAACTCACAACTCCGAACTCATTACTTGTCATTTAAACAAAGACTGTTCCCACAGGGATGGGATGTCCGGAAAGAAATTCCCGGATGGCCATCCTCTTTCTCCCCTCCAATTGGACTTCTTTGATGAGAAAGGAATTCTTCCCGGTCCCCACTTCAATGAAATCCGATCCCTCCCAGACCACAGTTCCTGTTCTGTCTGCACGGGTCCCTTCCCTGATTTCTCCCTTATAAATTTTTAGCAACCGGTCACCCCATTTGGTAAAGGCGCCGGGCCATGGATTAAGGGCACGGACTTGTCGATTAATTTCCATCGCCTCCTTTTTCCAATCGATATGCCCGTCTTCTTTTTTAAGAGGAGGGGCATAGGTGGCTTTGGAATGGTCCTGGGGGATGGGCTGAATATTTCCACCTTTCATTTTCTCCAGAGTCTCTACCAGTAGTTGAGCTCCTGTGGAGGCCAACCGATCATGGAGTGTCTCACCTGTCTCCTCATCATCCATTGGAATCTCAACCTGTAGAAGGACGTCCCCTGTGTCCATGCCTTCGTCCATCATCATGGTCGTCACTCCGGTTACTTTTTCCCCATTCAGGATCGCCCAGGCAATGGGAGCGGCTCCACGATATTTGGGAAGTAAGGAGGCATGGACATTGACAGCCCCGTATTTTGGAATGCTTAAAATGGACTTTGATAAAATCTGACCATAGGCAACTAAAACAATGAGGTCCGGTTGAAGGCCTTTCACCGCTCCCTGAAATGCCTCTTCCTTCACACTCTCCGGCTGAAGAGGAATAAGGCCATACTGAAGTGTGAATTCCTTTACGGGAGAAAGAATAACTTTTCTCCCTCTTCCTTTTTCCCGGTCTGGCTGAGTGACGACACCGACCACTTGATCGGGTCCCTTAAACAGGCCCTGCAGGGCCGGAAGGGCGAAGGAGGGTGTCCCAAAGAAAACAATCCGCCAGGGGGGGGTGCTCAAGGTTTCCCTTCCTTACGCTTTTCCTTCTTTAATTTATTCCGATAAATTTCTCTTTTCAGCCGACTCACTCTGTCCAGGATAAGAATGCCATTGATGTGATCAATTTCATGTTGGAGCGCAATGGCCAATATCCCCTCGCCCTCGATCTCCATTTCCTTTCCTTCCGGCGAAAACCCCTTCACACAGACCTTTTCCTTCCTCTTCACCTTTTCCAAGCAATCGGGGACGCTCAGACATCCTTCCTCATGATCAATCTCCCCTTCTCCAGAGATGATCTCAGGGTCGATCAAGGCGAAAAAACTATGCTGGGGGTCCATCGGGCTGACATCGAGCACGATCACCCTTCGAGAAACTCCGACCTGGCAAGCGGCCAATCCAATTCCCCCTGCTTCAACCATCGTCTCTCTCATATCATGAATCAGTTTTCTCACTTCCCCATCAATCCGGCTCACTGCCTCAGAGCGTTTCTTCAAAACGGGATGTGGAAATTTAAGGATTTCCAAAACCGCCATCTCTCTATCTCCGGCCCTGCTTTTTCATATAGAATAACATAAAAATTGAGGTAATGGCTAACAAGATTCCTACCCCTTGGGAGGTGGAAAGCAGATCTCCAAATAAGAATCCCCTCGGATCACCTCTATAAAATTCAATGAAAAAACGGGTGACCGAATAAAGGAAGAGAAAGAGCCAGAAGATTTGACCCTCGAAAGACTTTCTTTTCTCCATCCAATTTAAAAAGAAAAAGAGGGCTAAGCCATTGACCGCATCATAGAGCTGGGTGGGATGAAGCGGAACATTCAACCGCGCTAACGAGTCCGGATTTTTAAAGACGACCGCCCACGGCAGGGGAGTCTCGCTCCCATAACAGCATCCGGCCAAAAAGCAGCCCATTCGGCCAAAGGAGAGACCCAAGGCAATAAGGGGGGAAATCAGGTCAGCCAATTTCCAGATGGGCAATCGGTGCCACCTCAAATATCCGAAGGAAACAATGACCGCAAGGACAAGTCCTCCATAAAAGACCAATCCTCCTTCCCATATTTTAAATATCTGCAGAGGATCCTGGCGATAAACATCGAAATTGATCAAGACAAAGAATAATCTCGCTCCGACAATGGCTGACAAGACCGTGTAGAAGAAGAGATCTACTATATTTTCAAAAGAAATCCCTATATTTAATTTTCGAATCTTCAGGCCGGCGAGAACCACTGCCATGACAAAACCCAGGACGATGAAAAACCCGTAAGCATAAATCGTAAGGCTGCCGAATTGAAAAAGAATGGGATGCATTGATAATTTCAAATTTTAGATTTCAAATTTCAAATTGAAGTTTTCAATCTACGATCTGCAATTTGTAATCTGAAATTTCATTTGGTGCTTCTCTTGCGGTCTCGTATCAACAATTCTAAGGCCAATAAACCGATACCGGTACAGATGGCCGAGTCTGCAACATTGAAGGCAGGCCAATGGGTTGAAGACAGGTAGAAATCGAGGAAATCTATGACTTCTCCGTATCGAAGGCGGTCGATCAGGTTTCCAGTGGCGCCGCTCAGCACCAGAGAAAATGAGAGGGCAAGGGTCTTTTCGTTTTCCTTTATTTTAATGAATAGATAGACAATGCTTCCAATGGCGAGCAGAGAGACGACCACAAACAATATGGAACCGAGCCCCCCTTTCTCTCCTCCAAAAATCCCGAAAGCCCCTCCTGTATTCCTCACATGGATGATGTTAAAGAATCCCTGGATCACCTCCACCCTTTGATAGAGAGACAGCTTCTCGACGATCAGGGATTTGGTCCACTGATCCAGCAAAAGAATTCCGAAACAAAAAATCAAAAGGACCCAGTATTTACGTTTCATACTTTACCGCCGAAAAACACAAATAAGTTAAATGATCTGTTTGAAATCCCAAAATACAAACCCCCAATCCCAATTACCAAATAATCCCCTCACCCCTCCCTCTCCCCGAAGGGAGAGGGAAAGTGTTGGCTTTTTCAATTTGAAATCTGCAATCTGCAATTTGAAATCAGCTTATTCCTGGATGGCCTCGACACATCGCTGGCAGATCACCGGATGCTCTGGATGATGGCCCACGCTCACATCATAGTTCCAGCATCTTTCACACTTTTTACCATCTGCCCGGAGGACCTCTGCCCTCACCTCTTTTTCATCCTTGGCTGGATGAAGGGTGACCGAGGAAACAATAAAGAGGAACTTCAGATCCTTCTCATAACATTGAAGAAATGAAAAAATCTTTTCAGGAAGATGGAGATGGATCTGTGCATCCAATGAAAGTCCGATCTTCTTCTCCTTCCGGGCCTCTTCCAAAGCCTTGGTCACGATTGCCCGAATTTCCCAGATCCGTTCCCACCGCTCGTGAAGGCTATCATCCAAATATTCGCTTTTCACTTCGGGGAACGATGTGAGATGAACACTCTCCGCCTTCCCCGGCTCTGGAGGAAGGTATTTCCAGACCTCTTCCGCAGTGAAAGAGAGAATGGGAGCCATGAGGCAGGTCAGGGCTTTTAAAATCTCATCAAGAGCGGTCTGAGCTGATTTCCTGCCCCGGGAACTGGCTGAAAATGTATAAAGCCGATCCTTCAAGATATCAAAATAGAGGGCACTCATCTCGACCGCACAAAAATTCTGCACACTATGGTAAACCGTGTGGAACTCAAAACGCTCATAAGCCTCTCGAACCCTGGCGGTGAGTTTCTGAAGCTGATGGAGGGCCCACCGGTCCATCTCCTGAAGCTCACCATAGGGAACACGGTCTTTCTCAGGATCGAAGTCATAGAGATTTCCCAAAAGAAAGCGATAGGTGTTTCGAATTCGAAAGTAGCTATCTGCCAACCGTTTCAGGATCTCGCTGGAGATTTTAATGTCATCTTTGTAATCCTCTGCCGCCACCCAGAGCCTCAGGACATCGGCCCCCAACTGGTTGATGACTTCCTCGGGTGCGATCACATTCCCTGCTGATTTGGACATCTTTTTCCCCTCCCCATCCACGACAAACCCATGGGTGAGGACAGAACGATACGGGGCGCAACCCCTTGTCCCGACAGAGGTCAGAAGGGAGCTGTGAAACCATCCCCGGTGTTGATCACTTCCTTCCAGATAGAGGCTGGCTGGAAACTCAAGCTCGCTTCGCTTCTCCAGGACGGCAGCATAAGAAACTCCTGAGTCAAACCAGACATCCAGGATGTCCATCTCCTTTTTAAAATCTTTTCCTCCGCATTGAGTACATTGGGTTCCTTTGGGCAGAAGGTGATCGGAGCCTTCTTCAAACCAGATGTCCGCCCCCTTCTCTTCAAAAAGATGGACGACATGATCAATGGTTTTCTGATTGATCAGAGGTTGTTTGCAGGCGGAACAGTAAAAGACGGTGATGGGAATTCCCCAGGCCCTCTGTCTGGAGACGCACCAGTCGGGTCTGTTTTCAATCATCCCGTAGATCCGATCCCTTCCCCAGGGGGGGATCCAGGTCACTTCGTTGATCGACTTCAATGCATTATCTCTCAATCCCTTTTTATCCATGGAGATGAACCATTGCTCTGTCGCTCGAAAGATGATCGGGTCATTCGTTCGCCAACAATGTGGATAGGAATGCACCATCATCTCTTCTTTGAGGAGCGCCCCAACCTCAGCCAGTTTCTTATTCACGGCTTTATTGGCATCGAAAACGAACTGTCCTGCAAAGAAAAGGACATCCTGGGTAAACCGGCCATCATCATCGACTGGGCTGTAGACCTCCAAACCATATTGCACGCCACTTTGGTAGTCCTCCTGACCATGGCCGGGCGCTGTGTGGACACACCCTGTCCCAGTATCTAAGGTCACATAGGAGGCGAGGATGATGAGGGAGTCCCGGTCGAGGAAGGGGTGCCGGCATTTGAGCCCTTCCAATTTCTTCCCTGGAAATTTTTCCAATCCTTCATACTTCTTGATCCCGAATTTCTTCATCACCTCTTCCAAAAGGCCTTCTGCCAAGATATAGACCTCACCCCCTATATCCACGGCCACATAGGTGAAATCCGGATGCAGGGCAATGGCTAAATTGGCGGGAATCGTCCAGGGAGTGGTCGTCCAGATGATGACGGAGACGGGTTTCCCCTGAAGGCTCGGGAATATGTCCCCGATCTCAGACACCATTTTGAATTTCACATAGATGGAGGGGGAACGGTGGTCCTCGTATTTCACCTCTGCCTCAGCCAATGCTGTCTTGCAAGTGGGACACCAGTGGACCGGTTTTTTTCCTTTATAAACCGAACCGTTCAGAAGAAACTTTCCGAACTCCCGTACAATCGTTGCCTGGTATTCAAAATTCATGGTGAGATAGGGATTCTCCCACTCCCCAAAGACCCCGAGGCGTTTGAATTCCTCTCTCTGAATTCCCACAAATTTGGCGGCGTAATCCCGGCATCTTCTCCGGATTTCAACGAGGGGGAGTTCTCCTTTCTTCGAACCAAGGCTCTTCTCCACTTCGTGTTCAACAGGCAATCCGTGACAGTCCCATCCTGGAACATAATGACTATCAAACCCCGCCATGAACTTCGATTTCACGATGAAGTCTTTGAGAATTTTATTCAAGGCCGTCCCGATGTGAATGTTTCCGTTGGCATAGGGAGGCCCATCGTGTAGGATATATTTCGGCCTTCCTTTTGCCAGTTGGCTTAGTTGACGATAAGTTTTTTTCGCTTCCCACGCCTTCAGGAAATCCGGTTCCCTTTTCGCCAGATTGGCTTTCATGGGGAAGTCGGTTTTAGGGAGATTCAATGTGTGACGATAATCCATTGCCTTTCCTTCCTATCTAAGTTAACCCTGAGCGGCGGCTCCTCCTTCGCCCTAATGGGCTGGGATGGTCCGCCCTCGAACAGGTCATCTTTTATAAAATGCTATTATCATTGAACAAAAATTGAAAATCTTTTATTTTGGAGGTATTTTAATAACATAAAAACAGGAACTTAGCAATCTCTTAAGCAGAGATTTAGGACTTTTTTAGAAATCTCTTTAATGTCCCGGAGGCATCAATGAAGATGAAGAATAGGGGGAAAAAAGTTGTCTTACATGGGTTGGAGGGAAAAAACTCTAACAAAGAATGGAGGTCCATTTTAGAAAGAGTGCCCAAAGGTTCCCCTTCCCTATCCCGGGCCTATCAATTGACTCAAAGGGCTTCCCGGGTGGGATTTGATTGGCCGAATATTGAAGGGGTGTTGAATAAACTGGATGAAGAAATAAGAGAGTTCAGAGAAGCCCTTTCTCTTCAAAACAAAAGAAAGATTCGTGAAGAAATCGGGGACCTTCTTTTTGTCATGGCAAACGTTTCAAGGTTTCTACAAATCAATCCGGAGGAGGCATTGGAAAAAACCTTAGAGAAATTTGTGTCTCGATTTCATTATATTGAGATTTCCCTACATCAAGAAGGAAAGTCCTTCCGTCAGTCTAACCTCATGGAAATGGACCGATTATGGGAGGAATCAAAAAGGAAGAAAACCAAATGAAATTGAGGGATTGAGGGATTAGATGTTAACAGGCGGCTGAAAAACTCGTACGGCACAATACGTCATGCTGAACCAGGTCCTGAACTTGTTTCAGGATCTTCGATTTCAGCATCTCTATGAAATCAACCAATTACGAGACCCTGAACCAAGTTCAGGGTGACAGATAGGGGCTTTTTCAGCTTATTAAGTTCAAAAAAGTTTCAGAATTCCTAACCTCAATTTTATTAAATGAGAAATTCGGCGACGTTGATATTATATTCATTCGGATCGAGGGTCTTGACGATGTTCCTCCTGAAATCCCTGTTTGCTTCATCCATCTCTCTCAGGTCCACCATTTTTCCCTTCCGATATTCTCCATCGCTATAATAAAGAAGGCAGACTCTGGGCCGATCGATCAGTTCCGTATCCTCATGGATCTGGGTGACAATCCCCATTTCATTGGTATTCAACAACACCAGGGTCCCGAGGGGAAAGATCCCGATCATGTTGATGAAGACTTTGACGATGGCGGGATCGAAGTCTTTCCCGCTTCGTTCCAGCATAATCCCCAAAATTTTTTCAGAGACATAGGGAAATCGATTATACACCCTCGGCCTCACCAGGGCATCGTAAAAATCCCCAATGGTGATGATGCGGCCGAATAGGGTGATCTTCCTCTTTCGCGTGAGCCTCGGGTATCCGGTCAAATCGTACCGAAGGTGGTGCTCAAAAGCGCCATCGATCATCCGGGTGGACAGTTCTCCCCATTCCTTCATCCTCATGATGAGTTCCGTTCCGGCGACGGGGTGGGATCGCATCATCAACCATTCTTCAGGTGACAGTTTCCCTGTTTTGTTTAAAATCTCCTTCGGAATCCTCGTCTTTCCCATGTCGTGGAATAAACCTGCCATGCCCAGATGGGAGAGATGCTTCTTGGGAATCCCGATCCTTTGACCCAACGCAATGGCATAGATGGCCACATTCACGGAATGGTTGAAGGTGTATTCATCATAATTTTTAATATTCGCCAAACCCAGCAAGGTGGAATCATCCTGCATGATGGCGTTGACCGCATTCTGCATGAGACGCTTGGCCTTTCGGATATTGAGCGCTTTTTGTTGATTGATGCTCTCCACGACTTCCTTGACTAAACCAATGGATTTAAAATAGACCTCTTTGGAATATCTCTTCTGATCCTCGGAATCGATATAGATATCCTCGTCTTTAAAAAACTCCAATTTCCCCACATGGATGGATTCGATGTTTCGGTATTCAAATTGCTTCTTAACATAAAGGTAATTACTCTCATTATTCTCCTCCAGCCCTGAGAGGAGATAGACGAAATCTTTAAGGTGCTCTCCACCCAACTCTGCTGAAAACTCCACCTCCCCGATCCACCGCCTTCGCATCTCCTGCCAGAATGCTTTAAAAACAGCATATTTATCAGCTTTGACGATGATCCGGATATTGTTGAAAAAGAAATTATCCCGAACGATTTTTAAGAAGAGATGGCCTTCTGATTGGATGATGCTGTGGATCACCTGAAGACATTCTTGGGTGAGACGATCGATGTTGACATTCTTCCGATCGTAGATGGTCGTTCCTTTGAGCAGCCGGTAGAATTTTGCTACAAAATCTGTTCCTAATTTCGTCGGAAGATGTTCATGATCAAGTGTGGGTTTTTCTTCTGGCATCCGACCATTGACTCCTTAGATGGATTGGCTCTTCAAGGCCTGTGTGCAGGCATCCCGAATGGTTTCGTCTTTTGAATTTTTCCCTTCTTCCAAGACGGCCTTTGCCTCGGGAGTCCCAATCGTAGCCATGGCGTTGGCGGCTCCCATACGGATTTCATCGGTCTTTCCTCGGCCGAACCAACTCTTTCGTTCTAATAGTTGCTGCAGCACTGGGACCGCTTCGTTGGAGCCCACCATTCCGATCGCATTGAAAAAGGCTTTGATTTCCGCCGGCTCTCTTTTGTAAAAATCTTTGGATTGCACCACTTCTAAAAGAGGAATGAGACCCGCCTTTTTACTTCCCTTCCCTAAATTAATAGCAGCCATGCAACGGATTCGGACATCATTGTCCGTGAGGCCCTTCACCAGTAACCCAATGGCCTTCGGACCGCCAATGAGCCCTAATGCCTGGATGGCTTCTCTCCTCACCCGAATATCATCATGATTGAATGCCTTCTGGATGTAGGGGAGGGACTGTTCCTTTCCCATCCGGCCCAAGATATAGATGATATTTCGAACCAGATACCACCGCCGATCCTCCAAAAAAGGGGTGAACAGTTCAATGGCGTTCTTTCCGACTTCAGAGAGGCCGTCACAAAATACCCTTCTTGCCTTTGAATTTTTAAGTTCCCCTAACAATTTGATCAAGGGTTTGATGGAGTTTTTTTGAAGAAGCAAGAGATAGGCGTTCACATCTTCCAAGCGACCTTCTTCTCTCTCCAGAACCCTCCCGATCCGTTCGATCCGCACCTCCTCACCCGCTTCCGCGATGATCTTTTGGATGCTTTCGATCTGCCAGTCCTGCAGGTCATAAGTTTTAAGAATGATATAAACTCGTTTCAGCAGGTCGCCGGCTTTCGTGAACTCGCCGAGAGTTAAAAAGGCGTCTAATACTTTGATCAGGATATTGACCGCGTCTTGATAGGGCTCCCGTTCTTTTTCCAAAGCCAAAATTTCGAAGAGGATGTCCGTGATATTGAATACAAAGGTCGGGTCGACCTCGGATTCAACATCCTTTCTCAATCCTTCCACTTCGTCTGAAGTGAGGAAATAGACACTGCGATCGGAAACAAAGGGAAGAGGCTCCTCGATCACTTTGGATAAAATTTCATCCAGATCGACCCCTTCCTCCGAACCCTCCTCTGCCAGCTCCACCTCCACGTGGTGGGCAAGGGGTTTGAAAACCAAATTTTTTCTGAATTGGTCAACGTTATCCGGGATGATGACCGGTGTCTCCTCCAAGAACTCATCCGTCGCCAAATAACTGATGTGTATGAAATCTTTTTCCCACACCAAGGTCACAATATCATCCTCTAATTGGTTGATATTCTCACTATGCTTGAGGATATCGATGATCCCCTGGACCTCCCACTCTTCCAAGCCCTTCACGAACCGGATTTCCCTTAATCCGTCTTTATAAAGAGAAAAGGCGAGGCTCGACTTCACATCCTTATTCTCGTAGATGATCCTACCTTTAAAGGAGAGATCATATTCTCCAACCTGAATGACAAAAGACTGATATTTATTGAAGAAAAATTGGAATTTCTTAAGGAGTTGGTCACTGAATCCTTTGAGGGTGGGGTTGTCCGGTGGATAAAATCGAAAGGCCTTGATCGCCTTGATGAAAGCGCTGGCTAAATCTCTGGCAAGAAGGAGCTCCTCATCTGTCTCCACTCCTTCGACAATGGGCATCTCCACGCTGAGATCAGGAGCCTTTTTATCTGCTGAAACCTCTTCGACCATAAGTTCCCTTATCGTGGAGCCCCACGGCTAAAACCATGGCTCCAATTGCTTCATGAAGCCGTCTATGCTGCCTACTCTGCCGAAATGACCCTTTCCGCATTCACCCACGGAAACCCTGTGGTTTTCTGCGAAGGCGGGTAACTTTTTGAGATAATTATATCTTTATGGATTTTAACACGATTTGTCAATATATTTTTTGAGATTTCTGAAAGAGCCCAGAAATCTCTGATTAAATAATAGATTATGAAACGATACCACAGATCAGAAATGTATCGAAAATAGAGGAAATCTGTGGAATCATTTTTTGAAATCGGTGTAATCAAGAGAGCGCATAGAAGTTTCTAAGAAGCTCTCTTTACCACTTGATCAATCCATCAATAGATGATATTTTGTCAATTAATACAAACGTATTAAATCATTTGACATGGTGCGTCCCGCTAATAGCGGGACTTAAAGCAACCCTGAAGGGTTGCCCTACAAAAGATATAATGCGTTTGTATTAGTTAATGATTTTAGAGAATGATGACATCTCCTTCTCTCAACCCAACAAAAGGCACACTCTATATCGTTTCCACT
>Ga0214473_10006651_pt1 | contig 13761 bp, 17 predicted proteins | sample RVTome_7_FD_203509 | JGI IMG/M metagenome (GOLD analysis project Ga0214473, IMG submission 203509) | Soil microbial communities from uranium-contaminated site in the Upper Colorado River Basin, Wyoming, United States - RVT98D197 | ecosystem: Environmental > Terrestrial > Soil > Contaminated >... | reverse complement strand
GGGTAGTGTGGGAGAGGGACCACGGGTAGGCCTGCCAAACATCTGGGGACTGCCACCAAGCAAATTGCTACGCACCGGCGGCGCGGAGCAAAAACGTACTCCGAATCTCAGTGCTCACCCGTTCCGTTGACAGGCCGGAACAATTTGCTACAGTCCGAGCGCTCACCGTCGCAGTTCTTGCGGGCGTAATTCAGCGGTAGAATGCCAGCTTCCCAAGCTGGACGTCGCCGGTTCGACCCCGGTCGCCCGCTCTTTGTCTGCGTGCTGGAGCCGAATCACGTTGCAGTTAGTCGTCCTTGTGCGTGTTCGGAGACCGGCAGGGAGAAGGGTTCCCGGTGTAGATTGGACGTCATTGCTATCAGGAGGCATGGCGATGACAGTAGTCGCCCGAATCGCCGTGGTAGACCTTCACGCCGCGCGCCGCTTAGCTCTGCGCGGCACCACCCGGATTTCGACGGTTTTGTTGAGTATGCCCGCAATCCGCTGGAGGAGCGCCAGGGCATCGCCGTTGAAATCGTCGTCCTCAAGATCAGCGATCGCGGTTTTGGTCGCCCCGATCCGCCGCGCCAGCTCGCCTTGCGAAAGCCGCGCTTTGGTACGCAGCTCGTACGCAGCGCGGGCGATGGTGGCACTTGCCCGCGCTGCTTCGAGTTCCGCCAGCCGTGCGGGATCTCCCTCGAAGTATCGCCGGTGCAGGATTTCCAGCGCGTCGCTCGTCATCTTGCCCTTCCTAGTCGGCATGGCTCTCCTCGCGGTAGGTGTGACGATCGGGCCTGTGCTCGAACTGATGTTTCCGCTTGATGGCTCGATCGATCTCGACTGCGGGCACCGCTTGCTCTTTCGCGAGCCCATGAGACACAACGGCTGCGATTTTCCGGCTGAAGAAGTACAGCATACGGTAGTTCACGCCAGCGTGCTTGACGCGGAGCTCGTAAATGCCGTCGCGCAAGTAGTCGGCTTCGGGCCGGCGTAACTCGTGACCACATTCCTTCAACCGTTCAATCCTCACCCGGCACTTATCCTGCGCCCTTCGCGGCAGCGTGTCGAGCCAAACAAGCACTGGCACGGTTCCATCCTCTTCGCGATAGAAAACAACTTGCGTCTTCGGCACGGTGTCCTCAATTGGCTAGTTGCGAGTACTCCATCATTGGGAGCCAAGCAACTGCAGCACCCACATGCGAAGCCGAGAATGAAGCAGCATCTCGCAGCTGCGCGAATACTCTTCGACTGGCTGGTGACCGACGGTGATGCCGACAAATTCACCCCCCCGCGCGTGGACCGAAATACCTGATGGGAAACCATAGGGGGGGACGTTAGTTCCCTTGCTTCCAACGTACACGCGCTGCCGGGGACAGAGAACAGGCGACATGTCGCAGCGGGTTTGCGGCACTAACGGAACCAACGTCCCCTTGCGTGCCTCAACGCAACTTTCACGTATCTGAGATACGGGAAAGTTCGTTTTGGTTGAAGCCGACGGCGGAAGATGACACTTTCGCGTATGTGAGATACGGGAAAGTATCAACATGCCCCTCCATCTAGTTGGCGAAACGTTAGACAAGCTTCGTGGTCACCGCCGGGCGGAGACCGGGCAGCTCGTGCAGCTTGTGCGGGGCATCTACGTCGATGCTGGGGATGACATCGAGGCAACGGTTCTGAAACACGCTGTCAGGATCGCAAAATACCTCTACCCTCGGGCCTACCTCTCCGCCGCCAGCGCCGCTCTCCTGGCCCCGACACGCGACGGGCGGCTTTTCTTGAGCGGCCGGCGTATTCAGCGGACGCTTATTCGGGCGCTGGAGATCATTCAGAACGAAGCGCCGCAGCATCCGTCCATCGGTGAAGCCGTCATCGACGACGGCATGGGGGAATTCCGCGTCAACGTCTCTTCGATCCGGCAGCGCTTCCTGGAGGCGTTCCGTCTGCGGAGCGAACACGCCGCCTCGATGGACGAGGACATGCGGGAGGCAATCGCCGCCCGCTTGATCGAAGAGTACGGCAGCCCGCAAGCGGCAGCGGATGCCGTTTGGGCGCTGGCCCGCGAGAACGAATGGCTCCGGGAGGGAGGGCTGGCGGAGCGCTTTCTCCTGCGCCGCCCGGCCGCCGCGCCGGCGAAGAACCTGGCTGCGCTTGACCTGGTCGTTGCGTGGCATGGCGCTTCCATCGGCCACCTGACTCACGACGGCTTTGAATGGCGATGGAAGCCGGTTGAAGGGGGCGGCCCGTCTCTCATCCGGCAGACGACACCGGGAAAGTTGCCTCCTTTCATCGTCTCCCTGCTTCCCGAGGGCTGGCTCGAAAAGGTCCTCAAGGACAAGGACGAGCGGGCGATGCTGCGCTCAGGCAAACGGTACATGTCGAACATCACGATCGTTGAGCGTGAGGGCGAACTGGCCGCGCTGCCGCCTGACGTCCTGCTGACCCGGCTGGAAAAATATACAAAGGGCGGAGCGTTTACCGGCCGCTACGCTGGACCAGGCCGGGGCGATATCGAAAAGGGCTTCGAGCGCGCTCTCGCGCAGATTTACGAGCGCGCCGATACCCCGAGGCTGTCCGGTGTCCAGATCAAGGCGCCGATGTATCTCGACGCCGACGGCACGCTCTCGCCCAGCACGGGCAAGCCGTTTACGCATATCCTGAAGCCGGCGGGGACGAGCGGCTATGAAGCGCTCCCGATTGCCGAATGGCTGGCACTGGCCCTCGGCAAGGCCGCGGGCTTTGTGGTGCCGGTCGCGGCGCTCGCCGCGATGCCCGACGGGATACCGCCGGCGCTGATCGTCGAACGCTTCGACATTCGCGAAAGCCTTGAAGACAGGCGGCTGCTCGCCCTCGAAGATCTCTGCTCCGGGCTCGATCTGTCCACGGAAGCGAAGTACAGCGGGACAATGGAACGGGTCGCCCGCGCGGTCCGGCCGCTATCGACGGCACCGGAAGAAGACCTTGTCATCATCCTCAAGCGTGCTCTGTTCGCCTGGCTGATCGCAGATGGCGACATGCATCTGAAGAACATGGCGCTGCTCAAGATCGCCGAACCGGGGGACGGGAAGTTCCGCAGCGTCCGCATGGCGCCGCTTTATGACGCGGTCACGACGCGCGTATTTCCGCGCCTTGAGAAGGATCGCCTGGCGCTCAAGCTCAACGGCAAGGACGACAGGCTGAGCCGGGCGGATTTTTGGGCGTTCGCCAGCACGGCTGGATTGAAAGCCGCAGATGCCGACACGGAGATCGACCAGATGTTGAAGCGGCTGACTGACGCCGTTGACCGGGCCGCGTTACCCGAAGGTTTGGAATACGGCGAGGCTGGCGAGAAGGTGGCAAAGCAGCTTCTCAATATCTGCCGCCGCCGGATAGAGTCGTTCGGATGAGTTTCAGCTCTGTGGAGAACCTTCCGCCGTTCCGCCTCAAGAGCGCGTCCTTCGCACTATAGTCAGGAAAGGTTGTGGTGATAGGTTTCTGCTTATTCACTCGCCGCTACTCCTTCTCAAAGCCCTGGCTCGTGAATTTCAGCGTTCGGCTGTTCTCAGTGACGGTGCGGACGACGTTTTCCGGTGCGCCGGAGGGGATTTCGGCTTCGATCTCCAGCGTCACCTTCACGGTCGAGCCCATAAGGCCGGCGAGATGCGCGACGACCTGAGCAGTTCAGGGCGGTACGTGATCACCTGGGCGAGCCACTTCAACGCGTGGTCACGTTCTCCTACATGACCGGGTGGCGGACACCGAGTGAGGTACTGCCTCTACACTGGCGCCAAGCGGACTTCGAAGCGGGCACCGTTCGGTTAGATGCCGATACGACGAAGAACGGTGAAGGCCGGATCTTCCCCATGACGCGTGAGTTGCGGGCTCTGCTCGGAGCGCAGCGGGAATACACGGACACGGTTCAACGGGATCATGGCATCATTTGCCCGTGGGTGTTCCATCGAAATGGAAAGCCGATCAAATCGTTTCGCCGGGCCTGGCGGTCCGCTTGCAAACAGGCAGGGTTGCCGGGCATGATCCCGCATGACTTTCGACGGACGGCGGTCAGGAACTTGGTACGTGTTGGCATTCCGGAACGTGTGGCTATGACCATGACGGGGCACAAAACGCGGTCCGTCTTCGAGCGCTATAACATCGTGTCACCGGGCGATCTGACCGAGGCAGCACGCAAGCTTGATTCCGCCATAGTGACAGTTGCGGTGACAGTGCGAGGTATTTCGGTGTGGACAAAGTTCAGAAGCGGCGCTAAGTAGTTGATCTTCCGCTACGCCCCCGTAGCTCAGGTGGATAGAGCACAGGATTCCTAATCCTGGGGTCACGCGTTCGAATCGCGTCGGGGGCATTGATTTTCAAGGGGTTTTCACCGTCACTGCGGCACCAGGGCCACCAACTGCTACCAAACTGCTACCACGGGCACCAAAGACGGCCCCCGCGACGGCTGCCATAGTGCCGGCCGTTTTGCGGGTGTTGAACCAGTGAGCGTACACGGACATGGTCACCGTGGGCTTGGCGTGTCCGAGAAATTTCGCCACTTCCAAGCAGTCCGTGCCGGCCAGGATCAACGCCGACGCACAGGTGTGTCGCAGTGAGTGCAAGGTCACCTGGCGCAGCCCAGCGGCCTTCAGCGCCGGCCGTAAGAAGTGGTGCGTGATTGTGCTTCGGTGCTTCGGCGTGCCGTCCTCGGTCGGGAACACGAGATTGAGCGGTCCCTTCGGACAGGCCAACTTCCAGGGCTTCAGCGCGGACACCAACTCGGGCGCAAGGTCGATCGTCCGCTTGCCGGCCTTCGTCTTGGGTTCATAGAAGCGTGGCTTGCTCCCCGTCTGCCCGCGCAGCTTCGCCCACGAGACGGAACGCCGAATGCTCAGCCGCCCCGTGCTGAAGTTCACGTCCTCCCACGTGAGCGCCTTTGCTGTAATACAGGAGGGGTGCTAAAAACCAAGTGTGGCCTTCGGGAAGGGGAGCCGTTGAGGGGTGGAAGACCGGCCGCGGGGAGTGAGGCAGCGTCATGAGATTCCATTTCAACGAGCGCAAGGCTGCGCAAGCGGCCGCCTACCTCTTGAAGCGCCACGGCGGCCGGCTGAACTATATGGTGCTGATCAAGCTGCTCTACCTGGCCGACCGAAAGACGCTCTTGGAGCACGGGCAGCCGATCACGGGTGACCGAATGGTTTCGATGCCACATGGTCCCGTTCTCAGCCGGATCTATGACCGCATTGCAGCCGGAATGCTCCCCACCTCTGCATGGTCTGAATATGTATCGGACCCGAGCGACTATGAGGTTCAACTTGTGTGTGCCGAGCCCGCCACCGATGAGCTTTCTCGCTACGAGCTGCGGGTTCTCGACGAGATCGACGCGCGGTACGGCTCACTCGGTAAGTGGGTGCTTCGGGACTTGACCCACGAGTTGCCGGAGTGGGAGGACCCGCACGGTTCGTCCCGGCCGATCGATCCGGCCACGATCTTCCAGGCGGCCGGACACCCGCCCGAAGAGGTTGAACGGATCGCCAGTGAAGCCGAAGAGCTTTGGTTCCTGAGCAGTCTTGCCGAGAAGCCTGCTTGAAACTCGGCGACACATTCATCAACCTCAACCCGGACAGTCCAGAGCACCTCTGGATCGTCTCGTCTCTGCCCGCATCTGATGGTTCGCTGGTCATCTTCAATCTAACCTCTCACCGGTCGAGGGGCGACGAAACCTGTGTTGTTGAGCCGGGCGAGCATCCCTTCGTGAAACATCGAAGCGTGGTCGCATACGCCCGTGGGCAGTCTCTTCCCGAGCACGTAGTCAAGTACATGCAGGCGCGTAAGCTCTATCAGCCGCATCAGCCTGTCTCGGATGCGCTCCGCAATCGGATTCAGCGTGGTGCCCTCGCGTCCGAGTTCACGTCCCAGAAACTGCAAGTAATCGTCCGTGAATCGATGCGGGCACAAGGGCTCACAACTCCCTGACATCCGGCCAACGCTTTCGTGGGGTTCGGGCTGTGTTTGGTCATACTGGTTTTGCCCTTTCGCCGCTTTTGGGCGGTAGCAGTGTGGTAGCGGCACCCAGAGAATCCGCGGACTTAGAAGCCTCTACAGGTCGCTCAATCTTGTGCTCAACGGCACGGCGCCCTCTTTGACTCAGCGCTGTGCGACTCGGCAGGGCTGCGGCGCCGGTCTTCATGGCGTTCAACACCGCATCAGGATCAAAGCGGAGATGAACACCGGCATGCACGCAAGGAATCCGTCCCCGCCGGGCCGAGTCCCTCACCCAAGTTTCCGCTACGCCCAACCGTCGGGCCATCTCCACGGCGTTGACCAGTTGTGCCGGAGGTAGGGGCGTCGGCATCGCGACTTGCACCACTCTCGCCAGCGCCCGCGTCTTGGCTGCTTCGAGGGCGGCAATCAGATCCGGCAGCGCATCCCCCGGCAGCTCCACTGCGAGTCGCTCGCACAGGCGTTCAAGCGTGCTCAGGTCGGGATGTCCGCGGACGATAGGTGCCCTCATTGTCCGCGCCCGTGCTTTACAACGTTCCACGTCCCGGTTGGTCATCACCGTAGCTGATACCAATGGCCAGAGCGGTGTCTTCCGGCAGCTCCGGCATGGGGTCCGCCTGCCGTTCCTGGCGTGCCCGGTAGCGTGCGATCAGTTCTCGCCAGACGGCGGCGTGCTCCGCCAGAGCTTTGCGGAAGTCAGATTCGGTCGGTCCGCCCGGCACCTTCGCCAGATCGTTAATGCTCGCCTCCGTCGTGTCGAACCGCGCGCGTAAGTCGTAGTCAGTATCGAGCACAGACAAGGCACCGCTTTTGTACTCGGCTTCGAGGCTCTGGAACGTCCTGCCGATGAGCACCATACAATCGGAAATGTCGAGCGGTCCGCCGGAGAAGATTGGCGCCACGCGTTCAGGTACTGAACCCTCAAAACCCACAGAAGTGCCCACGGCACGCCTTTCGACCCTTTTGACGGTGCCCTGCATAGGTGCTTCTGGCAGTTCTTTCGGCTGCCACGCGAGCCAGCGACTACGTAGCAGCGTGCTCATGATGCTTCTCCGTCGGCCTTCCTCAAGGATGGGTGCAGCCGGAGCACCTCGGATGGCCTGCCCCCGGTGCTCCGGTGCTCGACGCGGATTCACCCGAAATGAACCAGCCGCGCGACGCCCGCTCGGACAAGCGCGCCCGTGGTCAGCCCCGACCATCCCCGTTGCTGTATGTCTCGCAAAGATTCGCCGTCATCCACGTCGCCCGCATTTATCCGATCAGCCAGCGCACGTGCCGCGGCCCGGCCGGGATCCAGCTCGACCGCGTAGAGTCGGCGTGCATGTGCGTCGAGGTACTCCACCCATGCTGCTGACACGCGCGAAGCGTCGAGACTCACGGCGCCCGCAGCGCGACCGTCTACAATATCGATTAGGTGAAGTAGGAGCGCCAGCGCTGGCATCAGCGAACGGTACTTGCTCACATGCGCCTCATATGCCGAATACTGCGCCAACTCGGGTGTACGGAGCCGCGTTTCGAGCTCAGTCCGCCATGCGTCAAACAACTCTTGCGCGGCTGCCTCGAAGCGCAGCGCCGGAACGTCGCCGTATTGAACATTGGCTCCCACCGCTTCCGGCCTCAGGGTGTCCAGCGCGGCGTACACCTTCGCGGCCCGCTCGCGCGCCTTCGATTCCGGCCAACGATCGACATTGCGCCACTCGCCCGATACGTCCGGCCACACCGCCAGTTGGAAACGCTGAATGAGTCCGTCATCATCGGCGCCGCCCTGGCACGCTGCGGTGAGATACGCCCGCAGTTTGCCAGGTTGGACGGTACCGAAGATCGACAGGCACAGCGCCGGCACGTGCAGGGTTCCGCGTCCGATCCGATCGACGGTGTAGGCACCGTCCCCGTTCCAACTCTCAAGAAAGAATTCGCGATCACCCTCACGGCCTAGTCGTTCGAGATTGCGCAACCAGCCGGCCAGTTCATCGCGTAGCACGAGCAAACCGCGCGGGCTCGCAAGCAGAAGTTCGCCGAGTTTTTCGACGGTCGCGTCCGCAGTGAAGTAGCGGCGTTCGACGGGCTCGGCAGCGGTACGCGCGGCGGCCAGTCGCGTCAACTCCTCACGGCTCGCCTCGATATCGGCGGCAGGTCGCGCCGCCTTCTTCTGCGCTGCGGCTTTCTGAGCGTCGAGCAATGTGCGTTCGATGTCGGCCGCGGCCCGTTCGGACCTGTATCGCTCGCTTGCCTCTGCCGCTAAACGGCGCATGAAGCGCGTTCCTTCACGTACCGCCGGGCTCTTGAGGATACCCGGCCGGCCAACAAGCACGCCCCACAGGTTCGCAATTACGAGCCAGTCGTCACAGCGTTTGGGAAGGATTCCAACCGTCCGGCCAACCAGTGCGGCAGCGACGACTAACGCGGGAGCCGCTATCATTTCCGCTGACACTTGCAAACGTTCGGCAGCATCCGCAATCCAGTCCCGTAGGGCCATGGGAATGAGTCCTGACGGTAGCGCCGGCACGTCGGGTAGTGCGTCGGGTAGCGGCTGCTTCGGTGGCCAGTCATCCGCGCTCGCGCCCGTCGCCTCCGTCGAGTGCCCCGCGTCATTGTGTGGTGCCGTTCGCGGCTGTTGCGTGCCCGCTGACATGCCGCTCTCGATCGTCCTACGCGTCTCGGCATGTTCGAGGCCCGCCGCGAGTCCGGCCGCAATCAGTTCAGCACGCACAAGCGCGTCATCCAGTTCACCGCCACTGACAAGCTGAGCCAGTGAGTACGCCGCACGGTTGAGTGTTGCGTTGCGTGCGCCTTCCGCGGCAGTACGCACCGCGTGGCACTCGCGTTGGAGCGCCGCTCTACCATACGCGCTCGGGTTCCGGGTGTCGCGTGCACACGAGTGTGATTGGTTCATCCGTCTGTTGCTCTGCTGTACGAGACGCAGGAGAGTTGCCGTATCGAGCGGGGCGCCGCGTCCCCACCGTATCCAGGCCGACTCTTTTCGGTCGGGCGGACACAGCGGCAGGTAGTGTATCCGGCTCGCGTCCTTCGTCGCCTCATCTGCCCGCCCGCTCAACAGCCGCTCGTTCACGTATGACCAAACGCGCGTGTGCTCAGGTCCCGGAATGGGTTCCGTCAGAGGAAGAATCACGCGGATTCGGCCATCGTCCGCCGCGTGCGAGTACGTAGTGTGTGCGCACCACGCCAGCCCGTCGAGCGCCGCGATTGTGTCGTCAATCTCGTCGCTGGTCACGTCGTCGAGGTCGTACACCAGCGCGGTAGTTGCCTCTACGTTTGTTTTGCTGCGGGATGTACCGGCGCGGTAGATAGCTGGCGACCAAGCCGGCCCGTCCTTGGTCTGGCCTATGTGGCCCCGGATCAAGGCCCCCAGGGTGAGCCGCGCCGGCTTAGGTGCGTTGTCGCGCGAATGCGCAAAACGCACCATGTCGAGCGTGATCTGTCGCGGATCAACCGGATCACCAGGCGCCCAAACCGCGGCGATGAATTGCTCTGGGGTGATCGTTGTGGCTGGCAACACCTCAGGCTTCGATTGAGTTTCGCCCGCCGCGATCATTCGCCACCCCGACCTGTCCCACGCTGGGATTGGCGAATCAGCTTCTCGATATCACTAACCCGGAACCTTACTGCTCGACCAAACAATTTGAGCGACGGAAGACGACCGCGCGCAGCCCAAAGATATACGGTTGCGGGTCGAACGGAGAGCATGCCAGCGCACTGGCGAGCATCCACTAGACGATCTGATGTTTGGACTTCAGGCGTAGCCATGACCTTGCCCCTTATTCCCGGCTGGTTTCCCTCCCTTAATCGCCGGAGGGCACGGCTGTTTGGCTACGGTTTCTTTACGTCCATCAGCTATACAGCCGCGCATAAATAACGAGACATAAGCTCGCAAGTGTGGCATAATCCTCTCGGTTGTGGTGGGGGAGGAAGATATGGTTCCACGGCTGTTGCGGGTGCATCCAAAGACGCGAGACCGATTGGACCGAGAGCGCCGGGAGGCGGAGCGCGACGGTGCGTATCGAGTCGCGAAGCGAATCCACGCGGTCCTGCTAAACACCCAGGGGCATACGAGCGGGCGCATCGCCGGGATTCTGGGTGCGCCACGTTCGCGGGTTGCCGATTGGCTTGCGAACTACGAGTCGTACGGGTTGGGGGGCTTACTGGAAGGGCAACGCAGCGGGCGGCCGCGCCAGCTCGACGACCAGCAGCGAGTGGTGCTGACGGACATCATCGACAGTGGACCAGTGGCGTATGGATTAGACACCGGCGTGTGGACCTCGCCGATGATCGCGCGGGTGATCGCGGAGGAGTTCGCAGTGAACTATCACCCGGGTCACGTTCGCAAACTCTTGGAGGCGATGGGGTTCTCGGTCCAGCGCCCGAAGCGGATTCTGGCGCGGGCCGATCCCGTGGCCCAGGACCGCTGGCGACGGCGCATCTATCCCAAGCTTAAAAAAAGCCCAAAGTGAAAACCGGGCATTGATCTTCACGGATGAAGCGAGCTTTCGGCAGGACTCCACGCTGCACGCCACGTGGAGTCGGGTCGGGTGCCCACCCCAGGTGCTCGTCACCGGCCAACGCAAGAGCGTGAAAATCCTCGGCGCCGTGGAAATCTACCGCGCCGAATTCCACTACCGTCAGGACACCGTGTTCAACGCCGACACGTACCTGACCTTTCTGCAGCAACTCGCACCCCACTACCGGCGCCGCGGCGCCATTCTGGTCCAAGACAACGCTTGCTACCACAAGGACGCTGACGTCTGGTCATGGTTCAAGAGCAACCGGAACTGGATCGAGGTGCATCAACTGCCGCCCTACTCGCCCGAGTTCAATCCCGCAGAACGCATCTGGCAGCACACCCGCAAAAACGGTACTCACAACCGCTACTTCGTCACCGAAGACGAGATCGTTACAACGCTCACTCGCGTGTTCGGCGAAATCCAAACCCACCCCGACGCAATCCGTTCCTATCTCAATCCATTTTGCTAGCTATCATGTCCTTTTATTTATGCGCGGCTGTATAGACACCTGGCAGTTGACGGTTGCCAGCACCTGAAGGCTGCGTTTTGCGTCCAGCTCGACGTGCTGAGTTTTGACGGCGCCCTCAGCAAACCTGAGGCTGGTTTTACGGTCCAGCAACCTTATGTGTCTAAATGCCATAGAAAAGAATCTTGTCAATATGGTGCAACGTTCTCCAGTGAGCTGTATGCAGCCAAGATCACCCGGTCTCCAGACGGTCCCGTACTCAAACTTCTCGGCCGATGGCCGAATCACTGCACCAATAGTTCAGCTCATCCCGTCTATGGAAGATAGTCGGAAACCGCACGACAACGTTGATCTGAACGAAAGGCGAGGCTACTGGGGGCCGCGCGCTCATCGAGGGTTTTTTCACCGTGACGCTGGAGATTCGAGGCCTTCACGTGTACGGTGCCCGCATGCAGACCTGGAAAAGATCCCATCTCGCACCCGGCACCCTTCGGCGCCAGCTCATCGTCCCGGGCGAGCTATGGGAGTTACTGAGCTTCGCCGTGGGCACGCGGCCGAACGCCGGCCGCCAGGAGTACATCCGGCACGCGATCCGAGAGCAGCTGAAGCGGGACGGCTTCCTGGTTTGATGACCTCGCCCCCTGGACCGCGCCCGAGCCGTGGTGAGCCGCACTTCCGGGAAACAAGGCAGCATGACGGGAAATCAAGGCCGCGTTGAAGTCCTAAGGGGGGGCGGCCCTCGTCGATTCGTTTACGACGGCGGGCGGGTATGAACCGTGACAGCAGAGTCGCGACTATGAGCAAGGGCAAACGAGGTTATCCGACGCAAGATGACGTTGATCGACTGGAGGCAGCGTTCCGAAGGATGGTGGAGGAGAACGAGCGCGTGCACCGCGAAGCGACCGAATTCAAACCTGGCGAGCTATCTCAGCAAGAAGAAGAGTTTGTCAGGCGGGAAGGGCTGAATGCACTGAATTACATTCCCCAGAAAGAACTCCAGTGGCAGGCCGAAGCATTCCAAAAGTATAAAGAAAAGATGCGTAAACGCGCGGAGGTGATGGTTCGACCCAAGACAGACCCGGAGAGGGTCCAAATGGAACGGGAAGAACGCGCGCAGGCCGTTCAGGAAAGCTTGAAGGATCGTTTTGACGGGTTCGGCTACGGGATGTTCTTGCTCTTGATCGTCGGCCTAACAGCGGCCATCATCGATGCCCACGGTTTGCCGATGGGCAGCTTCTCCGGCCTACTCATGTTTGCTGTTCTCGAACTCAGCTATCGCCTGTATACACGCCGCTAGCTCTTCATAGGACAACTGAGCACCGGAAGAACTGAGACTGCCCATGAGCCGGAAGCAGAAGGGCGTTCTTATCGCTGCCGCGGCTGCGACTGTGGTGCTGCTGCTTTTTCCGCCGTATTTCATGTCCTATCCGGCGCGGCACGCCGGCATCGTGGAGTTCTGGTCAGGTTATCGATTTCTGCTGGCCCCCGTCGATCCGGAGAGCTTGCGCCGGATCTCTCGCATAGACGTTACTCTGCTCCTGATGCAGTGGCTCGCGATCTGGGCAGTTGCGGCGGTAGCATGGCTTCTCCTCCGAATGGATGGCAGGCCAGACGTTGTCAGCCAATCAGATTTTCGCAAAGCCAAAGAACGTCAACCCTACTCGGTCGAGGAGAGGAACCCAATGTCGTATTCCGCGAAACCTACCGAGCCACCTTTGGACAGCTTAGGGCCACTGCCATGGGAGTCAATCCCGAAGCTGTTGCAAGCGTTGGTGGACAGAGGGCTAGCGAAGCGCCTCCCTCCCAAGGCGCACTCTTCGGACGACTCCGAAACGAACGGGGAGCAGTAGTCCCTCTACAGGAGTGTCCGGAGGTACCTGACAAATTGACAGAGCCTTGAGCGGGGGCCAGCGCCACGAGGGAGAAAATGAACTGGCGCGCATTCTTTCGGTGGTGTGCAGTACTGCCGGCAGCGATGGTGGCGTATTTACTTTCCAGCTTGCCAGTGCTGGTGGTAACGCTCGGGACAAGTGATTGGTGGGCGCAATTTCTGCAAAGTGTTGTGAACCCTGCGGCGGCAATCTGGGCGGGGGCGAAGGTTGCGCCGAAAGCTGAACGAACCGTAGCCGCGTTGCTGGCAGTAACACAAGCTGTGGCATTGACCGGGTTGGCGCTGTACAGCCTCACGACGGGGCACCAGTGGTTCGATGAGCCGCTGTGGTGGATGATCATATGTTGGGGGGCAGGCGTATGGGGGTCAATCGTTGGGTACCTCCTGATACGTGCAAAGCGGGGTGACAAAGCGTCGTTTTGAACCGCCGTGCTGAGCGACGAACGCCTGAAATACCGCGCGGGGCAAGGGATCTGACGTGGGTGTTATACTTCTCGCCGACTTCGGCCGAAAGAACGAGGAGTTGCACTACCTGAAATTCGCAGCAGGGGGGATCCATCAACCTTTTGGGGCAAGGTATCCCCGGTGGATGTTACCGGGCTCATTCGGTGCGACTCGTTGCTACCAAGCTGCTACCGCGCGCCATGTTCTCCCGCGTTCTGCGGTGCGGAGAGTAAGGGTAAAAGGCCGATCTTCACGCACCGGGAGACGAGGCAAAGGGCGGGAAGATGCCTCCGGCGCAATTCCTAATCCTGGGGTCACGCGTTCGAATCGCGTCGGGGGCATTGAGAATTCTGGGTCTTCAGGAAATCGCTACCGCGTCAATCCGCGGTTGGATTCCGTAACTCCGTGAATCTACGGCTGTATCTCACGATCCGGAGTCCTGATTGTGCCATCGGCTGATGGCGTTGGATCACGAAAACCCTTGAAAAGCC
>Ga0214473_10006650_pt1 | contig 13761 bp, 11 predicted proteins | sample RVTome_7_FD_203509 | JGI IMG/M metagenome (GOLD analysis project Ga0214473, IMG submission 203509) | Soil microbial communities from uranium-contaminated site in the Upper Colorado River Basin, Wyoming, United States - RVT98D197 | ecosystem: Environmental > Terrestrial > Soil > Contaminated >... | reverse complement strand
ACCCTAAGTAGAGATATACAAGTTTTCAGGGAGATAGTACCATTTAATAGAATGGCACTCCTGTATATGCCAATCGTTACTCAACTCATCCCTGACGTTGAAAATGTCGTCCAAAGAATTGCTAGAGAGCGAGGTATTGCAATAGTAACTGTTCCGGTCAAAACTTCCATAGAAAACACATTAGCCGAAATACCCGAAGATGCGCAGGCAGTTTTCGTCGCTCCCCTTCTACAATACACACAGGATGAATTGGATCATCTCTTTGACGGCTTGATTGAAAGGAAACTACCGAGCTTTTCGATGCTAGGCAGAAATGAAGTTGAGCGAGGTGTTCTCGCAGGTCTCACACCCGCTCAAAACTTAAACCGTGAAGCAAGAAGAGTGGCGCTGACAACACTAAGTATATTGCTTGGTGAAGATGCAGGTTCCCTCCCAGTTGAATTCCCTGTTCAGGAAGAGCTCACCATCAATATGGCTACCGCCCGTGCTATCGGATTCTCACCAAAATGGGATGTTCTAACGGAAGCTGATCTCATTCAGGAAGAACCGGAGGTATCCGAAAGGAAATTGACATTAGAAGAAGCTGTTGATGAATCCGTTAAAGTGAATCTTGATCTCTTGGCAATCGATAGATTTGTTGCAGCCGGCGCACAGGATATATGGTTAGCTATCGCACAACTGCTTCCTCAAGCACAAGTATCGCTTGACAATGCTTATATTGACAAAGACAGGGCTACGGCAAGCTTTGGAACGTTTCCGGAACGTTCACTAAGTGGATCAGCCAGTGTCCGCCAGTTGATTTTCGATGAGCCAACTTGGGCAAATGTTAGCGTGCAAAAATATCTTCAAAGGGCTCGTGAATTGAGCCGTGATCAGATAAGACTAGATATAATAGCGGCTACCTCAATTGGCTATTTGAATGTTCTCAGAGCAAAGACATTTGAAAAAATAAGAAAAGACAATCTCAATCTTTCAAAATCCAATCTTGAAATTGCTAAAAATAGACGTGATATAGGCGTTGCCAGCCCCGCGGAGGTGTTTCGCTGGGAGAGCGAAATATCTCTTGACCGAATTGACGTTGTCGACGCCGTAGCTCAAACCCAAAATGCAAAGATCCTAGTAAACCGGTTATTAAACCGCAGTCAAGGTGAAGATTTTGAAACGGTAGAAGTTGGAGTAGACGACCCTTCTCTAATAGTAAGCGACCCGAGACTTTATCCTTATATCGATAATCCAGGAAGCTTTAGCATCTTCATTGACTTCATGGTTAATGAAGGTCTAAACCAATCTCCTGAAATTAAAAATATTGACTCTCAGATAGCGGCTCAAGATCGAATCTTAAAGTCGACAAAACGAGCGTTCTGGCTCCCGTCCTTTTCATTTGTGGGAGACATAACACAGATGTTTGCTGATGGAGGAGCAGGTTCGGACGTAATTATACCTCAAGATTTCCCTTTACAATTGGAGAGTGTAGACGATACAGAATGGACTATTTTGCTTCAGGCTAAGTTCCCTCTCTTCCGAGGCGGGGCTAAAGTCGCAGATTATAAACAAGCCAGAGAAGCCGAATCGCAACTTCGATTTGAGCGTGACTCCACGGCAGAAAAGGTTGAAGAGAATATACGATCAGCACTAAACAACACCGGAGCCTCATTCCCAAGCATACGCTTTGCGCGAGATGCGGCAGAAGCTGCCCGAAAAAACCTAGATTTAGTTAGAGATTCTTACTCTAGGGGCGTTGTATCAATACTCGACCTTCTCGATGCGCAAAACGCTGCATTAGCTGCAGATCTAAATGCTGCGACAGCTGTATATGATTTCCTTATTGACCTAATGAACGTACAACGAGCCTCGGGTAAGTTCGACTTCTTTACCTCAGACGAAGAAAGACTGGAATGGCTCAATAGATTGGAGGAATTTTTCACTGCAGAAGGAATGAGACAGCCAACGCAATAGTTATTTATATTCATATTCTCATCACAGTATGATGAGGTGAAAGCTGTCGATATCAAACTGCTTAAATTAGACGTTAGAAAGGGCCCAGACTTTGGTCCTGAAGATGACCCCTTCAAAGACTTCAATCATCAGGGTATACGAATAAGAGAGTCAGATCAGTTACCTTTCATGGGTATGCCGGGGTATTACATAGCTTGGGGAGGCGAAGCAGAGGACTCGGCATGACACCTCTTCTACAGGATGCTTTCTTTGTTTCCATGGCCGTCACAATAATGTTCGGATTCCTTTTTGCAACTGTGCTTACCCTCATTTTTGTGCCTGTATTATACACAATCTTTTTCAGAATCCCCCCCTGCCACCTGAATATATCCCGTATATAAATGGATGAGTAAAAAGTTCTTTATTTGGAGAGGGATTTTAATTTGAGCACTTATTGTTTATATTATTAGCAATGGTAAGACCTAACATCATAAAGTTATTTTTAGTAAACGTTGTTATAATTGCCGCCTTTTATTTTTCGCTTTCAGACTACGTCTTTTCACAGACGACGGAGAGCGCACCAGATGGTAGCTCTGGGGGGGATCAGTCTCCCACAAGTGGTTCGCAACAACCTGCAATCATCCAAGGAGAATCGGACGTGCCCTGGTATTACTACTGGCCTGATGAAAACCTAAACCCATTTGGGATGTCCACGCTCGGAAATGAAGGAGGGGGATCAACGTTTGGAAAGAGCACGGAGAGGCCCAGCAATCTTCAGGTTAACCCCCCTATGCAGGAACAGATGCAGGATGACGACAATGTTGATGATGTAACAAATGATATTCCCATTGAAGATACTCTAAGCTCTCAAGAATCAATTTCTATTGGCTCCCCTTCAACCCCGGCCAAAAAACGGCCTATTTACAAGTGGGTCGATGATAATGGTGTAATACAGGTAACAAATGACCTCGGCTCTGTCCCCACTGAGTATCTGGATAAGATTACTATTAATGACCAATAGTAACGAGCAGAAACAGATCGAATAACAGATTCGAAATTGGATTCACTCAAATCTAATTTGCCGAAACCCATAGCGTGTATCAAACTTTTATCTCGCATTTTGACTAAAAGTAAATATTGCTTTTTCAGTGTGGACACTTAGAAAAACTTCAATTATTATTTTAACCCTAAACGAAATTAATAATCCAAGAGATATGCAGGAGGAAAAAATGCTAGAGTACACTTATTACCTTATATTGTTGACGATCTTTAGTCTAGTTATCACGTCAGGTAGAGCAACTGCTCAAGATCCTGTACAAGTTTCTCCCGAAATTTATAAAGTGATCCTAGACAACGATCAAGTCCGATTAATCGAGTATCAGGCCAAACCCGGTCAGATTGACAGAATGCATTCTCTACCCCAGCGTCTAGCATATAGCCTAACCCCAGCGAAGCTAAAGGTCGTGGCTCCCGACGGTAGTATTACTAACGTCGAGGCAAAAGAAGGAGAGGCTTACTGGCTGGGTCCTGTAACTCATTCAATACAGAACATTGGAACAACTGAAGCAAAGATGCTAATCGTAGAGATTAAGGATCAACAGGGAGGCTCAAGTATACCACTAAAACAAACGGATCCCTGGGGTTCACCCTGGTAAAAGAATAAACCGTCGATTCGAACTCGCTGATACAGATTTAGAGTAAAGACGAATTTCTCAATTCGTCAAATCTAGTAATTCTTGTTTTAATTAAGGACCTTATATCCCCTTCCGATCATGCAATTTCTATAAATTTGTTCATAATCTTTATTACCTTCATAGACGCCCTTAGCTCCACCTGCCACACCACCTATAACCGAACCAAGGGCTAGGCCCTTGACAGTATCGCCGGCAATTACCCCAATTAATGATCCGGTGCCCGCTCCAACCGCACCTCCAATTAATGCATCCTTGGCCACTGATTTCGTAGTACTTGTGTTTGCCTGTGCTAACGCACGGCATTCTGCACGATCCTGATAATATTTATCATCACTTCGTACAGACTGAGGATCAACTACGGGATTATAAGTAGCACATGACGCTAACATGCCCATTATTGAAAAGGCAAAAATTATTTTTCTCATCACTATTAGCCTCCAAAATTTTACTGTTGATTTGTATAATTTTCAATGTTCTAACGATTACACCTCAGCACATTGAATTTGCAATCTTGATTTATTGTTTAACCTCTACGCCAACTTCCACAACGTCTCCACCAGCGGGTTCAACGAGCGCAAATCCTTCTAATGGTTTATATTCACCCAACACGTAATCTCGGATAGTTAACACACATTTGGTAACGCCGCTCTCTGGAAAACATGAATATAACATCATGTTTCCAGCCAAACTCGTGCTACCGTCCTTTACAAGAACAGATGGTTGTAATCCAAAATTGTGAACATCAAATCCACCTTTATCGTTTTTTTGAAGGTGAAACTCACCTTGGAATTGTACTTCGCTAGTCGTAAATGGTTCCTGTCCTTTATTCTCAATAGAAGTTTTTCTTACCTCTTCAGAAAATATAGCAGAACCACCCAAATTATGTACCACATCCAAAACATCAATTGCAATCTTTTGTTGAATTTCCCCATTCTTGCTGGTTGTGATTATTATCTTTACAGGTAGTTCAAATTGACCGTCATCAATATCAATAGCCTTCCCAAAAATCCTTTCTTTTCTAACATCCATTCCATCCTTTTTTATCTCACTTACAAGTGTTTTCTCTGCAAGTAAACTTTCGTATAACTGCCTAAATTGACTGACAGTTAAAGTATCATGGCTCGCCCGGACATTCGATAAACCCAGGATCAAAACTACCAGAGACACTGAGGTTATTATAAGATTTCTATTCATTTACGACCTCCTCGATCGATAACATACTAAATTGAAATATTATTTTACTGACAGAGAGTGGTAATGCAAGATTAAATCTGAAAATACATGATTAGTGCTGGGGTAAATGCTGCAGGACAAACTTCATTATTCTATCAATCCTAACATAACCCTTAATTTTGCGACTATCAAGATCTTCAACAACCGGCATCCATTTGATATCATGGAGCCGCATAGTTGCAGCTACGGACGGTGTTTCCTCATTTACTGTTACTATAATGGGATCTGCCTTCATGAATTCACGCACCTTTGTATGACGTTTAACCCCTGAATCTACGGCACGAACAAAATCTGTCCTGGTTAGAATACCTTTCAATGTATTGTCATTATCAACAACACAACAGTATTCCAGAGATTTTTCACTTAATAGGTTAAGTGCATCCTCAAAAGTGCTTTCTGGGTGTAAATATACATCCAAATGTTCTACAAACGACGAAAAGGGCTGGTTTTTTAGAATTTCATCAGCAAGGGGAAATCTTTGCCAAAGATATCCACTCCTTCTTCTCACAGCATTAGCGAGAATCTCACGAAAAGGGGCCATTGTGCTCGAAATTTGTTGAAAAACGTTTCTTCCCATTACAAGAACCTCGACAGCGGTTCGCGCACGTATGGTAGCGTTACGTGGATGGTTATCAATTAAAGCCATTTCCCCAAAGAAATCACCCGGACCAAGAACAGCTAGAATACTTCGAGATTTACCTTCTTCACCATTTCTAATTACCTCTACTTCACCACTCTCGATTACATAGAAATTAGTGCCAGGATCGCCTTGCATAAAAATACAGTCACCTGGTTGATAGTGAGCCCTCGATATACGATCGGTAGGATCTGCTTTTGGGTGTGCTAAGTCACGCGAATAAAAAAGATCCCATGCCCAATCGAAACCAACCTTGATTCTATGGGACAAGGAAGGAAGTTTAAACATATAGACTGTTCTCCAGAAAAACCAGGCGATGAAACCTGAAATATGCATTCCGAATATCTCAGCTACTGCATTATGTCCACCAATCGCACATAGCTGACCAATTGGTTTGAAGTAAAACGGTTTCGTTTTCTTTTCATTTAAAACCCGAATCATATTATTTGCAGCCAGCCTGCCCTGCCTTTCGGCAAACTGGCCAGTCGGAGGGCTAGGATTTCCATCAAATGAATTGACTATGTGCGCACAGTCTCCAATTGCCCATACATTATTGCATCCTTTCACTCGCATGTCGGGTTCTGTAAGTATCCGTCCTCGTTCTTTAGGAACATCTAACCTACCCAAAAATTGAGAAATGGCGTTACCGATTGTACTAACAACGGTAGCTCCCTGCATAAAGGTATCTCCGCTTATTCCTACTCCCTGAGGAGTCACAAAAGATACGCTGGTGTTCAAAACTATCTTAATCCCAGCCTCCTCCATTTTCACCTTAGCAAAGTCTCGGAGCTTGGTGGTTACCTCCGGAAGAAGCTGATCCCTTGAATGTATTATAGTCACTGAGATATCATCAGGTCTGATATTCTTGTAAAATTTCTGAGTCTCTCTTACCAAATCATTGATCTCTCCAGCAACCTCTACTCCGCTGAAGCCTCCACCTACAACTATGAATGATAGATACCAACGCCTCAATTCAGGATCGTCACAGACCTCCCCATTCTCCAACTGTTGCATAATATGGTAACGCAACGCAATAGCATCACCCACATTTTTGAGTGGAAAGGTATGGTCAGCCATACCAGGTATAACACCAAGATTCACAACCGACCCACTAGCAATCACTAGATGATCATAACTCATCACTCCCACTCTGCTTTCCGAACCTTCGTATTCGACGGTATCATTCACAAAATTTATTTTATTTATATCCTCAGTTCGACATAGTACACCGGGCAACAACTGCCTCAGAGAGACGGCGACCGAATCAGGGTTTATTGACGCTCCTACTACTTCAGCCAAAAGCGGCTGAAAAACCATATAGTTTTCACTATTGAAGAGAACTATTTCGTATTCCTCTTTAGGCAGTCCATTAAACAAGGTTTTAGCACACTTTACGCCAGCAAAGCCTCCTCCAATTATTATGATCCTCTTGGAAGACATTGAAACAATCCTCTAATATTTATTTAAATTTTAAACGATGAGATGATACTTAATTAACTATCATAGTGTCAACACAAGTATCGTTACGAAAGTGAATAGCCCTGTGGCAAAGCGCGGGGTACCGGCACATGAACGAAGGCGCTCTTCCGTAACTGCCTTTTTGTCACGAGAAAAGCTTCACTGACCCGTCGATGGAGCTTACGGAAGGCTTAATCGAAGGGACTGGCTGGCTTATTCTGAAATGTAGCGGAAACCTTCCTTTGACAATCCTCCAGACATGTTAGGTTTCCATTCCTTATGTTTTCTCCATGCGGGGTTGGAAAACCCCGCCTATCGGTTCTAATGACCGTCTTTATTATGGATAGTCGGAACATTCTTGTCCCGATTGATTTCGATTCAATTAATTTCTCGAGGCCTTTCAAGTCGCTCCGGAGGGTTTTAATCGGGGATCCAGAGGTAAAAGCATGGATTCCCGCTAACAATCCGCGGGAGACAACAAGGGGGGCAGCCTTGTCCCCTGAGCGAAATCGAGGGGGGACGAAGAAATCTAAAACCGGGAAAAAGATGAGATTGCTTCAATTTGCCTCGCAATTTTCGCAATGACGCGAATGAAGCTCATTACTTAATTGGCATTCCAAAAATTGCGTTTAGAAAATCAGAAATGAAGACGTTAAAAAAAATTTGCGGGTTGCGGTCGGATTAAATTTTTTAGTCGGAGTGTATGATTTTTAGCAAATTTTTGGACAGCCTTGATTTTTGTTTCTTTGTATCAAGACAAAGAAAGAAAAATACATGATAGACATTTGATGATTGACCCTGCAGAAAACTGCAGCGCATAGGTACACGAAAAAACAGCCTCTCTAGTAGGTGCCTTTTTTGTCACGAGCAAGACTCGTGACCTACCCGAAGTGGGAGAAAGCCAGATCAAAACAGGCAAAAAACATTAAATTGCTTCCCCCTTGCTCGCTACGCAAATCTGCAGCAGGCTAAGGGGAATTCGCGGGTTCAACTTCGTTTTAACTCTCTTAATTTATTCAAGTTTCTGATATCATCCTCAATCCTTTCAAGAGGGGTCTCAACTATGAGATCTATGTTTTGCAAATCAGAATTGTTTACAATGTTTCTGAAACCCGTTAATCCTATATACCCTTCCCCAATATGCTCATGTCTATCCTTCTTTTCACCCAATCCAACCTTTGAGTCATTACCATGTAAAAGTTTTAATCTATCTAACCCAATCGTTGAAGAAAATTCTCTTATGACCTTATTCAGTGCGTTCTTCGTCCTGATATCGTATCCAGCCGCTAAAAGATGTGCAGTGTCTAGGCAAACCCCCAATTCGGTATTCCCCACCTTTTGGAGAATCTCACAGAGCTCTCCGAAAGTATTGCCAATCGTTGTCCCCTGTCCGGCCGAATTTTCTAAAAGGAGCTTAGTCTTGTAATTTGACTTTTCCAAAACAATTTTTAGTCCTTCTACAACCCTACTAATTGCTTTCTGACTTCTCAGTTCTTTAGAACTCCCTATATGTGTCATTACATAAGTCGCTGAAATCATATCCCCCCGCCTGAGTTCCTCTTTGATTATTGCGATGGAAGAGCTTCTTATATTTATATCTTCTGAGGCAAGATTAATATAATAAGGAGTGTGAATGTAATAATTCGCAAATCCGTATCTTGAACACACTCTTAAAAAAGATCCGACCGTTTTTTTATCAAATGGAGGAGGATTTCCACCTCGCGGTGACCGGGTAAACATCTGAAAACACTCGCAACCAATTTCATGAGCTCGCTCGGGAGCCTTTTCGATTCCCCTGGCTATTGAGACATGGGCACCAAATTTCATTCGAGTGTTTAAAGATAGAAAGAAAAGTTATAGGAATTAATTATAAGATTATTAATTTCAGTATCTTAGGCGAGTATTGCAAGAACTTCTCCATAAAGACAACTTGCATTTCATGTAATAGGAGCTTTTTGCTGCACACCAATTTGCTTAATACTAAGAGTTTTTCAACCATTTTTCCATCCATTCCTTGGTCCTTTCCGCAAGTTCCTTGTTGGAAGTATAAGATATAGTTTCATCGTCCAAATAAATACCCCAGTATCTTACTGGCCTATTCTTATCTGTCAAATCCTGATCTTTTTCGCTTAATCCTGAATACCGATCGAACTCCTGGCTCGGGGTTACTTCAAGCGGTGCTATTGTTATTGACAATTTTTCATTCCCTCCATTGTTAATATAATTAAAATAATTGTTGGTTCGAATTCAATAATTTCGAATTACCCCTTAATTTATGCACGCTAATGTTTTTTTCAAGAAAATATTTAAAAAAAAATAAGATAAGTAAAGTTCTTTGATTAATATATGATTAATTTTAATTTTTTATTGACATAGTAAATTATTTTATTAAGAATATTCACGTTTTATTTTTTTAACTAATGAACTCTACTCAATATGACTATTAGGAGGTAAATCCGTGGTACCTAAGAGCGCCTTTGTAACAAAAGGAGTGGGGAAGCATAAAGAAAAGTTAACTAGCTTCGAGATGGCGCTTCGCGACGCAAGGATTGCCGAATTCAATCTAGTTAAAGTGTCAAGTATCTTCCCCGCAAAATGCAGGCTGATATCTACTTCAGGCGGATTAAAGCTTCTTAAGCCCGGACAGGTAGTTTATGTAGTCATGAGTGAGAACGCTACGGATGAACCCAATAGGCTGGTTGCAGCTTCTGTCGGAATGGCAATTCCAAAGGATCCGAATCGCTATGGGTATCTTTCTGAACATCACAGTTTTGGCCAAAATGACACACTCGCTGGCGAGTATGCGGAGGATCTCGCGGCTTATATGTTGGCGACAATATTGGATGCCCCCTTTGATCCTGACAAAAGCTATGATGAACAGAAAGATATTTGGAAGATAAGTGGCCATACGGTAAAGACCAGAAACGTAACACAATCCGCCGTTGGTGATAAACATGGTCTATGGACAACAGTGGTTGCCGCTGTTGTATTTGCGGTATAAAAACGGTAGGTGTGAACTAACATCTGTTTAATGTTCGAACATTTCTCGCGCGGCTGCTAACGTTTTTTCTGTAACCTTGATGCCACCCAGCATCCTGGCGATTTCACTGATTATCTCCTCTTGTTTCAGTACCCTGATATCAACCTTGGTAGAATTACGCTGAAATTCTTTTGTCACCTTGAAATGTGTATTCGCAAATTTCGCAACCTGAGGAAGGTGAGTTATACAAATTACCTGATGCCTTTTTGAAAGACTTTTGATCTTTTTCCCGACGGTCTCTGCTACTGCCCCTCCGATACCGGAGTCCGCCTCATCAAATATCAAGATAGACCCGCCTTCCGCCCTTGAGATTACCTCTTTTAAAACCAGCATTATTCGTGAAAGCTCTCCTCCAGAAGCAACCCTTGATAGAGGCCTAGGTCTTTCATCAGGATTTGCAGAAAAGAGAAAAGTAATTTTATCATAACCCTCTGAAGAGATTGCCTTTCTATCGAAATCGATGACTAACTTTCCCCCTCTTATTCCAACTTCCTCAAGACCTCTTTCGACTTGACCGGACAATCTTTCTGCCGCATTTAATCTGGCTTTCGAGAGTTCCCTTACACCATTATCGACCGTATTTTTCAGACGATCCACATCTGCTTCCAACCTTTTCTCCTTCTCTTCGAAATCAGTTAGATTTAATAGCTCTTCGCCCATCTTTTTTCGTTTCTCAATTATTTCTTCAATCGTATTACCGTATTTTCTCTTTAATCTCTTTATTTCTTGCAGGCGATCCTCAATCTGATTTAACCTTTCTGGACTATAATGAATTTTAGAGAAATAATCCCTAAGACTAAAAGCCGAATCTTCAATCTCGGACATCCCCCTTTCTAGGGCTTCAGACAAACCTAATAAACTCTCGTCAACCTTTGCAGCATTATCTAAAGTGATTTTAATCCTTTTCAATTTATCAATTATCGATCCTTCACTTTCGTACACAATTTCATACGCCTCTTTTGAGACTGAAAATAGCTGTTCGGCATTCGACAACTTCAATTTCTCGCGTTCAAGTTGCTGATCCTCTCCAACATTTAGATTCGCAGAATCAATTTCACCGCACTGAAACCTTAAAAAATCCTCTTTTTCCACTTGATGATCATAGTGCATTCTCATTTCCTCTAGTTCCTTTTTGACCTCAACATAACCTCGGTAAAGCTTTGAAAAACTCAAGCAAATTTCCGTTAACCCACCGAATTCGTCAAGGACTTTCAATTGATTCCCTTCTTTTAGAAGACTCTGATGCTCGTGCTGGCTGAATACATCAATAATTCCATTTGTTATTTGATCAAGCATCCCAATTGTGGCCAAGTTACCATTTATATATACGCGTCCTTTTCCACTGATAGAAAAGACCCTCCTGATCAAGACCTCACCACCACCAGTTTGAATCCCTAAGGATCCTAGACTTTCCAAAAATTCGTTGTCATCGCTTATATCAAAAAGGGCCTCAACCTGAGCCTCATCCTCCCCCGATTTAATAAGATCGGACGATGCCCTGTCACCAAGGATGAAATTAATCGCATTTACTATTATGGATTTCCCCGCCCCAGTCTCGCCAGTTATGATGTTTAGGCCACTGCCGAAATTTATAGTTATGTCATCAACAATGGCAAAATTCTTAAGGGTAAGTCCGAGAAGCATTAAATCTAATCAATAAAGCTTTTTAGCATCCCACCAATATCTGAACCTTCGAGCTTTTCGAGAGATCTTTTCTCAATCTGTCTGATCCTCTCGCGTGTAAGACAAAAATACCTGCCAATTTCATCCAGGGTATATGTAGTTTCAAAGCCAATCCCAAATCTCATCTTTAGGATCTGCTCTTCTCTTGATGATAAATTTGACAATGCAACTCTAATCTTATCTGTAAGAGTTGCCTTGGCAACTGCCGAATCGGGTGTTGGTGACTCCTCATCAGGTATAAACTCCAGAAGTGTAGTTTTCTCACCATCAAGTATGGGAGAATCGAGATGTACGACATCCTTTGTGGCATCTATAACCCTTTTCACTCCCTCTATAGAGATACCAGACTTCTTAGAAATCTCCTCCGGAAATGGCTTTCTTCCAGTTTCTTTATGAATCATAGAGCTTATTTTATGCACCTTACTTGCCTGCTCCAAGACATAGACAGGTACCCTGATTGTTCTTGTCTGATCTAGTAATGACCTGGAAATGGCCTGGTGAATCCACCACGATGCATAGGTTGAGAACTTAAAACCCTTTCTATGATCAAATCTCTCCACTGCTCTCATTAAACCAACGTTTCCTTCTTGAATAAGGTCGGGCAGAGGCAATCCCCTACCCATATATCTCTTGGCTATGCTTACAACAAGCCTTAAATTGGCCTTGACAAATCTTTCCTTAAACCGTAGCGCCCTTGTCTGATAAGCTTTAGTTAACACACTATAACTTCGTAGTCGACCTGGAGTGAAATCTACTCTCATGCCCTTTTTTGTTTTGTATCTTCTTCCTAAATGACCCCTTCTGACCTTTCCGAAAGAAAAAGCCTTCAAACCAGATATTACTTCTTCCAAAGGTTCGCCCACTTTACCATTAAAGACCTTTTCAAGTATTTTCTTAGCCTCCTTGGCCCTGGCTTCACACTTTTTTATTTTAGCAGATACTTCTACTTCCTCCTTTGGTGAAAGAAGCGGCTCAGTTCCCATTTCCTTGAAATATACTTGAAGCAGTCTAAACTCGTCGTCAGGTGTCCACTCCTTTTTCTTTTTTCCAGTTACACCATCCTTTGAGCTTTCTAACTGAAGATCAAACTCTGCATCATCTAATTCAGACATAATGGTGTCATCTATATCTAAAGGAATAAAAAAGTCCTCCTTTAAGACGTCGATTTCCTCTAATGGGTAATCATTATGAGAATTTTTCTTGATCTTGAACCCTTTATTTGTATTCTTAGAGATTGATTTTACTCCTTTATGAACCTGTATTGAAATATGATTGCGCGGATTTGTTTTTAGTCTTCTTCGTCTCACTCAATGTCCTCCTTGTATTAATTTAATTTCGCGTTTGTCCATCCCCATAAATTATGTATTTTGTGATGGTAAGCTCTTCCAACCCCATAGGGCCATAGGCATGGAGTTTCGAAGTACTGATGCCAATCTCTGCGCCCAACCCAAGTTCAAATCCATCACTAAACCTAGTAGATGCATTAACCAGAACGGTTGATGAATTCACACTATTCAAAAAGTACTGAGCATTATGATAACTTTTAGTGATAATTGCCTCCGTATGGTTCGATCCATATTTCTCGATATGCGATATTGCTTCCCCCATGTTAAGAACAACCTTAACATTTATTATTAGATCCAGGTATTCATTAAACCAATCTCCTTCCATCGCATCTTTGACATGCGGAACAATCTGTTTAGTTCTGTTACAACCACGAATTTCAACCCTCTCTGTCTCAAATCTTTTGATGAGTATCGGAAGAAATTCCTCTGCTATACCTTCATGGACAAGTAAAGTCTCCACAGCATTGCATACGCCTGGCCTTTGAACCTTTGCGTTGATACAAACATTCTCAGCCATTTCCAGATCAGCGTATTCATCGACAAAAATATGGCATACCCCCTTATAGTGCTTCAATACCGGTATCCTTGAGTTCTCGGTGACAAACCTTATCAGCCCCTCCCCTCCTCTAGGTATAATAAGGTCAATAAGATCCTCAAGTTTCAGCATCTCTACAACAAAAGACCTATCAGCAACAGAAACTATCTGTAGCGAATCTTCAGGAAGATCAGCCTTAT
>Ga0214473_10006649_pt1 | contig 13761 bp, 10 predicted proteins | sample RVTome_7_FD_203509 | JGI IMG/M metagenome (GOLD analysis project Ga0214473, IMG submission 203509) | Soil microbial communities from uranium-contaminated site in the Upper Colorado River Basin, Wyoming, United States - RVT98D197 | ecosystem: Environmental > Terrestrial > Soil > Contaminated >... | reverse complement strand
AGATGCGGAAACGGTCCTCCGCGAGCTGCTCGATCCCGATCTTGAGCGTGGGCAGGATGCCAGCCTCGCTGCACGCGTCGAGCGAGTTGTCGACGCACTCGCGGACCGCCGTGAGCAGGGCCTTCTGTGGGTTGTCGAAACCCAGCAGGTGGCGGTTCTTGACGAAGAACTCCGAGACCGAGATCTCGCGCTGCCTCGCGGCGAGCATCTCGGCAGTGGCACGTCGTTCCGGTTGCTCCCGAGAGGGCTCGGACGCCAGCACCAGGTGCGGTTTGCGGCGCGGCTCGGGCGCGGGCTCCCCGGCCGCTCCGGCGGCCGGCTTCCTGGCGGTCTCGTCGAATAGTGCAAGCTGGGGCCGCCCGGCCTGCAAGTCGGGTCGGCTGCGCGCCTGCCTGGCTGATGCGGACGGTTTGGCCAATCGTCCTCCCTTCCTGAAGCGGCTCACTCTAGCATGGGGTCCTGTCCCACGGCGTCCGGCTGGGCGGGGGGGGTCCGCAAGCCCTGGCCGGCAGCCGTGCCTCGGGCGGGTTGTCGCAGCCCCTCGTGTCGAGGCCTGTGGGGCTGCTGTCGGGTTGCCGCCTGCCGGCCCTGTCGCACCAAGAAGCACGCCCCGAACCGATCCCGATACAAGAGCAAGCCGCCGTCGCCTTTCGGGACAGCCGCTACGTCACTCAGCCGGGAGTGAACTGCACCCCCGCGAGGGAGCGCCTTCGGGTGGCTGGGATTGCCTGGACACGGCAGCGCCAGCTGCTAACATTGGCCCGCATGGCTGACACGCCGCTCACCTACGGGCGCTACCTCAAGGTGCCCGAGCTGCTCTCCTTGCAGCGCTGCTTGTCCTCGCCGGCGCATCACGACGAGCCCCTCTTCATCATCATTCATCAGGTCTACGAGCTCTGGTTCAAGCTGCTGCTCCACGAGGTCGACAGCGCGATCGGCCTCTTGGGCGGCGACCGAGTGCAGGAGGCGACCCGGCTACTGCGCCGGGTGGTCGAGGTGGAAGGCCTGTTGGTGGAGCAGGTGAGGATCTTGGAGACCATGCGCCCGCAGGATTTTCTCGGCTTCCGCTACAACCTGAACCCGGCTTCCGGATTCCAATCGGTGCAGTTCCGCGAGCTGGAGTTCGTGCTGGGGCTCAAGGACCGGGCGATGCTCGCGAAGCTGGTGGGCGAGGCCTCCGAGCTGACGCGGCTCGAAGCGCGGCTTGTGGCCCCGTCACTATCCGACGCGTTCGACGCCCTGCTCGAGCGGCGTGGCTTCCGCCGGCCCCCCGCAGCCCTGGTCCCGGACGGCTCCAGCGAGCCGGAGGAGTGGCGGCTCGCCGCGCTGCTCGCAATTTACGGGGAACCGGACGGCCACGCCGACCTGAGCGCGCTCGCCGAGGTGCTCGTGGACATCGACGAGTCGCTGGCCCTCTGGCGGGCGCACCACGTGCAGATGGTCGAGCGCATGATCGGCGCCAAGCGTGGCACCGGCGGCAGCGATGGCGTCGGCTACCTGCGTGCGACCCTTTCCAAGCGTGCCTTCCCCGACCTGTGGCGCATGCGGACCCACCTGGGTCTCGAGCCGCAGTAGCACGCGTCGGTCGGCGCGTGAGCCGCATCACACCCGGGCATCGCGGCCGCTTTGTAGTTGACAACCCCCTGCGAATGTAGTGAAATATCACTAGCGGACCTTGGCCCCCCCCAGGGTTCTGGACAAGAAGCTCCCTCCGACAGGGTTCTGGGCAAGAAGCTCCCTCCAATTTCTGTGGCCTCCGAGTGGCGCATGGCGCGCGGCTCGGGCGTCTCGTCGTAACCGACCAGCGCGCGGCTCAACCGGCCGAGGGCCGCCACGCAGGCGTCGTCGGACCGCCCGCGACGCCCGCGGAATCTAGGGAGCGGAAGTGCAGCGATGAGCAGGACACCGGGGATCGAAGGCATCATCCTCGCGGGCACGTATCACTGGAGCGAGTCCGCCTTCGAGCGGCTCCTGCCGCGACCCTTGCTACCGGTCGCACAGACCCCGCTGATCTGCTACGGCCTGCGCTGGCTCCGCGACGGCGGCATCTCCCACGCCACCGTCTGCGCCAACAGTGCGTCGCGCGCGGTGCGCGCCTACCTCGGGGACGGCTCGCGCCTCTCGCTCAATCTCAAGTACCTCGAGGACTGGACGCCGCGAGGTGCCGCGGGCTGCCTTCGCGACGCGGGCGTCAAGACCGACGCCGAGACGTTCGTGGTCACGGACGGGACGGCGATTCCCGCCGTCAACCTGCAGGGGCTGCTGGCGGCCCACCGCAGTTCCGGCGCGGCGCTCACGATCGTGGTCCACGACGATGCCGGCGTGGGTGTGGCCGCGCAGCGGCTGCTGAGCCCCAGCGGGATCTACGTGGTCGAACGGCGGGTGCTCGAGTTGATCCCGTCCACGAGCTTCCAGGACATCAAGGAGAGCCTGATCCCCAGGCTCTACCGCGACGGCGAACGCGTGGCAACACACGCCGGCGTGGGCGCGTGCCCGCGCATTCTCAACGCCGAGACCTACCTAGCGGTCAACCACTGGATGATCCAGTCGATGGCTGAAGGATCGGCCGCGCTCGCCGGCTATCGCGCGCTCGGCGGCGGGGTGCTGGCTCATCCCTCGGCGCTTGTCGAGCCGGGCGCGACGCTCGTCGGGCCCGTTCTGCTGGGCCCGTCGGTTCACGTCAGGGCGGGCGCCACCGTGGTCGGCCCCACTGCGCTCGGCGCGCACAGCGTCGTGGCCGAGGGAGCGCTGGTCGCGCGCTCAGTGGCGTGGAGCCATTGCCTCGTCGGGGCCGGGGCGGTCGTCGACCACAGCGTGGTGGCGGACCAGGCCGAGATCGAGCCGGGCGGCCAGCTCTTCAGCGCCATCCAGGCGCCGACCCGACGTCGCTCGTTGGGTCCCGCAGGGCGTGCGGCGCTTTCGGCGGACGAGGCGGCGATGTGGCCCGCGTTTCCACGCTGGGCGGACCCGCCGGCGGTCGTCCCCGAGCCGCCGAAGATTCCCGCTGGCGCCGTGGTCGCGCCGGGTGCGTCGCTCGTCGATTCCCTCAAGGTCGTGATCCACGGCGTTTATCCCGGCGGCAAGGTCGATGCGGCGCGGGAACGGGCGATCTTCATGGCCGAGTGGTCCGCCCGGAAGACCCAGCAACGCAACCGCTACCAGTGATTTCACGCTCAGGCCGGCCGAGATCGCGAGGCCGTAGCGCTCAACCCAACACGCGTGGGCGGGCGGCCGTCGCCCGAGAGGCGGCCGAGTGAGGCTCTATCCGATCGTCCTGGACTCGCGGCCGCCGTATCTGCGCGACTCCGGCTGCACGCTCTCGCTGCTGCTGATGCCGCTGGGCGCGGGCACGCTGCTCGGCCACGTGCGCGAGCGCTTGGCGTCGCTCAACCGCAACGAGCCGACGATCGTGCCCAGCTTCCCCACGGACCTGACCTACGAGGCCGCGATCCGACGTGTGTGTCCCACGGCCGAAGCCGTGCTGCCCGCCGCGCAGTTCGGCAACCGCATCGCGAACTATGAGCCGTCCGACTGGCTGCTGATCGTCGACCCGCGCTGGTTCCCGGCCGGCGGCTTTTATCCCGGCGCCCTGCTCGAGGACCTCGGGAGCGGTCCGCACTGGGCGCGCCACCAGATGGCCATGGAGAGCACCACCGCCGGAACCGAGGAGTACGTTCAGCTCGACTGGGACGGCGCGGTGCGACGCATCCAGCGCTACTACGCGGCCGTCACCTGGCCGTTCACCGCCGGCGTGTCCTGCTCGCTGGTGCCCGTGTCCGCGATGCTGATGGCGAAGGGTCTGTCGGTCGCGTCGCTGCCGGACCTGCGCCGCAGCCTGAGCGCAAAAGGGGTGCCGAGCCGCGACCTGCCGCTCACCTCCGGCACGTTCGACCTGAACCGTGAGCGCGGCTTGCTCGCGCTCAGCGAGCGCTTCGTGCTCGACTCCGTCTCGAGCCAGCCCGATCCGGGTGCGGCCACGGCCCTGGGCCGGAGCCTGCGCGGCTCCCGCTGCCGGATCCATCCCAGTGCCCGCCTGCTGGGCCCGGTCATCGTCCACGACGACGTCGTGATCGAAGAGAACGCCACGATCGCCGGGCCCGCTCTCGTAGGCGCCGGCTCCCGCGTGGGTGCGGGCGCCGTGGTGGCCCAGTGTCTGCTCGGGCCGGGCTCGGTCGTGCCGCGGAACGTCACGATACGCCACCGCCTGGTGCTGGGCGGATCGACCTCCGACGTGCTCGCCTCCGCGCCAACACCGCGCGCTTACCGACCATTCCCGGGTATTGGATCCGGCAGCGGGGCTCCGCCGCTGACGCTCTGCGAGCCCGCGCCCCCGGAGCGCTTGTATCCGCGCCTGAAGCGCGTCGTCGAGGCCACGATCGCGCTGGCCGGCCTGACGGTGTTGTCGCCGCTGCTGGCAGTCATCGCGTCTGTCGTCAAGCTCGGGTCCAAAGGGCCGATCCTCTACGGCGACGAGCGCGAGGGCATGAACGGGACTTCGTTCCGCTGCTGGAAGTTCCGGACGATGGTCGAGGGCGCCCATGCCCAGCAGCGTGAGCTGTCCGCCCAGAACCAGGTGGACGGGCCGCAGTTCAAGCTCGAGCGCGACCCGCGCGTGACGTGGGTGGGGCGAATCTTGCGACCGAGCAGCCTCGACGAGCTGCCGCAGCTGATCAACGTGTTGACGGGCGAGATGAGCCTCGTAGGCCCGCGGCCCTCGCCCTTCCGCGAGAACCAGATGTGCATCCCCTGGCGCAAGGCACGGCTCTCGGTTCGGCCCGGCATCACCGGGCTCTGGCAGGTGTGCCGCCACGATCGCGCCAAGGGTGATTTCCACCAGTGGATCTACTACGATCTGCTCTACGCTCGGCATGTGTCGCTGTGGCTCGACTTGAAGATCCTCGCGGCCACGGTGGTCACGCTCGGAGGAAGGGGGCACGTCCCGCTCTCATGGATGATCCCACCCCACAAGTACAACGACCGGCGCAGGTCGCGGCGTGAGCCTCGCTTCTCCCCCCGTGAGCTCCTCCGCTCTGGTGCCTGAGGAGGCCCCGGGCAGCTTCGTCTCCCGTCTGCGGACACTGGCGCTCGAGGAGCTGAAGCACCAGTACCAGCCCGACCACGGGCTCTTCGTGTTCCGGCTAGGCCGCGGGCCGCAAGGGGTCGTCAAACAGGGAATCAGCCGGAGGTACACCGCGATCACGGCCATCGGTCTCGTGGGGGAGCGCTCCGAAGACGTGCGGGCCGTGCTGGCCGGGCGAAGCCTCGAGGTCTTGGGCGATCGCCTGCACGAAGACGTCGGCACGCTGGACAACCTCGGCGACGTCGCACTCACGCTCTGGGCCGGGATCCTGGCGCGCCACCCGGGCCGCGAGCGGGCCCTCGATCGGTTGCTCGCGCTACGTCCGCTTGAAGGCCCGCGCTTCACCGTGGAGCTTGCCTGGGCGCTGGCCGCCCTCAGCCTCGAGCCCGCGGCGCGCACCCACGACGTGCGAGAGCAGCTGGCGGCGCGCCTGCGGGACGCCTTCAACGCCGAGACGGGCGTCTTTCCCCACGTCGTCGGCCGGGCGCCCGGCCTGCGCGCGCACGTGGCCTGCTTCGCGGATCTGGTCTATCCGATCCAGGCATTGTCGTTCCACTCCCGGGCAACCGGAGAGAAGAAGTCGCTCTCGGCGGCCGGACGCTGCGCGGAGCAGATCTGCCGCGTGCAGGGCGCCGCAGGCCAGTGGTGGTGGCACTACGACGTACGCACGGGGCGCGTGATCGAGCCGTACCCGGTGTATGCGGTGCACCAGGATGGAATGGCGCCGATGGCGCTCTTCGCGCTGCGCGAGGCCGGGGGTCGAGACTTCGGCGACAGCGTCCGGCGCGGTCTCGCCTGGCTCGAGGTCAGTCCGGAGTTAGGCGGCGGCTCGCTCGTCGACCCCCGCGCCGGGATCATCTGGCGCAAGGTAGCCCGCCGCGAACCGGGCAAGCTCTCGCGCTCCCTGCAAGCCCTGGCGAGCCGGTTGAGCCCGGCGCTCCGAGTGCCGGGCCTCGATGCCGTTTTGCCGCCCCGAGTCGTGGACTGGGAGAGCCGCCCCTACCACATGGGCTGGCTGCTCTACGCGTTCCCCCACGAGGCGGGGAATCGATGGTGAGCGCGGCCAACCCGGCGATTCTCGCGGGCCCCACGCCAACGCGGGAGATCTTCGGGATCCCCATCGCCGCCCTGACGCTCGAGCAGGCGCTCGACCGGGTCGAACACGCGATCCAGGCGCGCACGCGGCTGCAGATCGGTGTCGTCAACGCCGCAAAGGTCGTGAACATGCAGCGCGACGCCCTGCTGCGGGACGACGTGCTCTCCTCGGACCTGATCTTGGCCGACGGCATCGCCGTGGTGTGGGCCAGCCGCGTGCTCGGCGTAGCACTGCCCGAGCGCGTGCCCGGCATCGATCTGATGACGGGCATCCTGCGGCGCGGCGCGGCGCGCGGCTATCGTGTGTTCTGCCTGGGCGCCACCGACGACGTGCTCGACAAGGCGGCGGCGCGGATGCTCGCGGACCATCCCGGCGTCAGGATCGTGGGCTGCCAGCACGGCTACTTCTCCGCCGACCAGGAGGAGCGCGTGGCGCGCACGATCGCGGACGCGCGCCCCGACGTGCTGTTCGTCGCGATGACCTCGCCCAAGAAGGAGAAGTTCCTGGCACGCTGGAGCAAGGAGCTGGGCGTGCCGGTCTGTCACGGCGTAGGCGGTTCCTTCGACGTGCTGGCCGGCAAGGTGCGCCGTGCGCCCAGGCTGTGGCAGCTCCTGGGGCTCGAATGGCTGTACCGCGTACTGCAGGAGCCCGGCCGGCTCTGGAAGCGCTATCTGGTGACCAATACCCTGTTCTGCACGATGCTGTTGCGGGGACTGCTGCAGCGCGCGCGACCCGGGCGATGAAGCCAGCGCCCCTCCCCGCTCGAGTCGCTCCATGATTCGCTATTCGTTGTTGACGCTGGTGATCGTCGGTGCGATGGCCTACGCCTGGCGCGACTGGTTCAAGTCGCTGTGTGTGCTCATCGCGTTCATGGGCGTCTATCTGCGACGCGACATGCCCTCGAGCATGTTCGGGATCCAGGGCCTCAACCTCTTCAACCTGATGCTGATGAACGTGGCGCTGGCCTGGGCCGCTAGCCGGAGGCGGGAGCGGCTGCGCTGGGATCTGCCAGCCTACCTCAACGTGCTCCTGATCCTCTACTTGATAATCTTCCTCGTGTCGTTCGCTCGCATGATGAGCGACCGCAGCCTCCTGGCCGCAACGCCTGGCGAGCTGTGGAGCAACTACTTCGTCAACACGCTGAAATGGGTGGTGCCCGCCCTGCTGCTCTTCGATGGCTGCCGGAGTCGCGAGCGTTTCTACTGGGGCCTGGCCGCCACGCTGGCGATCTACATGTCGCTGGCTCTGCAGTCCGCCCGCCTGATCATGCCCACTCCGGACATGGCCGAGCTCGAGCGACGGAGCCTGAAGATCCTCGAGCAGCAGCTCGGCTATCACCGCGTGGAGCTGTCGACGATGCTGGCAGGGGCGTCGTGGGGCATCTTCGCGGTGCGGGTGCTGGTGCGCCGCACGAAGCTGCGGCTCGTTATCCTGGGGGCAGCCCTGATCACGTTCTACGGCCAGCTTCTTACGGCTGGCCGCGCGGGGTACGCGACCTGGGCCTTCGTCGGGGTCGTGTTCTGCACGCTGCGTTGGCGTCGCTACCTGCTCGCAGCCCCGGTGCTGGTGCTGGGTGTGGCGCTTCTCTTCCCGGCGGTCACGGAGCGCCTGCTGCAAGGCTTCTCTACCGAGGCCGCGATGCCAGGAGAGGACACGATCGACGAAACGAAGGTCTTCTCCGGGCGTAACCTGATCTGGCCCTACGTGATCGCAAAGATCCGGGAGAACCCGCTTATCGGCTACGGGCGTCAGGCCCAGCGCCGGCTGGGTCTCGCTCGTTTCGCGAACGTAGAGCTGCGCGACGCCTTCGGACACCCTCACAACGCCTATCTCGAGTGGCTGCTCGATACCGGCTTCGTGGGCTTCGTGCCGGTGATGACGTTTTTCGGGGTCGCGCTGTTCCATAGCCTACGGCTGTTCCGGGACTCGCGCAGCCCCGTGTTCATCGCCGCCGGCGGGGCGGCGATGGCGCTGATCCTGGGTTGGATGGGTGGCTCGATCGGCTCGCAGACCTTCTATCCGCGAGAAGGCTCGGTCGGCATGTGGTGTGCGTTCATGCTCATGTTCCGGGTGTCGATCGAGCGGTCACGTGCCGTGGGTCGGATGCGGCGCGCCGCGCGTGAGGCAAGACTCCGACTCTCCTCCATCGCGCCGCAACCGGGGAACCACCTGCACGGGCAGGAACCCCCGTGGGCGCAGGCCGCCCTGGCGCGCGCCGCGCGCTCCCGGGCTCCGCAGCGACATCCGCGGCGACCCGGCAGCGCATTCGCCGAGGTTCCGAAGACTCTCGACAGCCAGCTCTGGGCTCGCTCGGCCTAGGCTGTTCCGCGGCCCGCGTCAGGCATTCAGCCAGGCAGCCAGCTCCCGTGCGACGCGCACCCCAGCCTGGCCGTCCCAGAGGGGGATCTCCTGGCCGGCGGGCCAGTCGCCGTCCAGAGCCTGCCGGAATGCCACGCGGATGCGATCCACATCGTTGCCGACGAGGCGGCTGGTGCCGAGCTCGACCGTGATCGGTCGCTCGGTGTTCTCGCGAAGCGTCAGGCACGGCACACGCAGCACGGAACTCTCCTCCTGCAGCCCGCCCGAGTCGGTGAGCACCACGCGGGCTCCCGCGGCCAGGCTGAGCGTGTCGAGGTAGGCCTGCGGGCCGAGGCAGACGAGGCCTTGGCGGCCTCCCGGCGACAGCAGCTCGCCGAAGCCGGCCGTGGCCGCGGCATTCTGAGTGCGGGGGTGGACGGGGAACACGAGCGGCAGGCGCTCGGCAAGCTCGTGCAACAGCGTCACGAGCCGTCGCAACGTGGCGGGATCGTCGACGTTCGAGGGCCGGTGCAGGGTGACGAGACCGTAGCCGCGCTCTGGCAGGCCCAAACGCGCGGCGGTGCCCTGAGCGCGCGCTGCGTCGAGCCGCGACAGCAGCGTATCGATCATCACGTTGCCGACCAGCCGCGCCTTCTCCGCGGCCACGCCTTCGTGCCGCAGGTTGGCAAGACCGCTGGCCTCGGAGACCAGGAGCAGGTCGGAGACGGCGTCGGTCAGCAGCCGGTTGATTTCCTCGGGCATGCTCCGGTCGAAGCTGCGCAGCCCGGCTTCCACGTGCGCGACGGGCACCCCCAGCTTCACCGCCGCCAGCGAGCACGCCACTGTGCTGTTCACGTCGCCGAAGACCACGCTTGCGTCGGGTCGGTCCTCGAGCAGATGGGCTTCGTAGCGCTCGAGGATCCGCGCAGTCTGGGCGCCGTGGCTGCCCGAGCCCACCTCCAGATGGACGTCGGGGGCCGGTATGTCCAGCTCGTCGAAGAACACCTGGTTCATCGCCTCGTCGTAATGCTGGCCGGTATGGACGATGCGGAAGGCGAGGGCCCCTTGCTCCGTCACTGCCCGCACCACCGGCGCCAGCTTCATGAAGTTGGGCCGGGCGCCGGCCACGAGGTCGACGACGGGTCTCATCGGGTGCTGCGCCTCAGAACCAGACCCAGGGGACTAGGAGCAGCGTGACGACGAACGACAGCGCGACCATCGGGACTCCCACCCGGATGAAGTCGCGCACCCGATAGCCGCCGGGGCCGAAGACCATGAGGTGGGTCTGATAGCCCGCCGGAAGCAGGAAGCCGGCGGATGCCCCGACCGCCACGGTCACCGCAAAGCCACGCGGGTCGAGCCCTGCCTGCTGCGCCGCCGAAATCGCCACCGGGAACATCAGCGCCGCCGCGGCGTTGTTGCTCATCAGCTCGGTAAGCAGCCAGGTGAGCAGATAAGTTGCTCCCAGTACACCCACCCAGCCCAGCTCGGCGGGGACCAGGCGCACCGTCAGCTCGGCGACCGCCGCCGCCGCGCCGCTCCGCTGCATGGCCGTTCCCACGCCGAAAGAGGCCGCGATCGCCACGAGCACGCTCAGCCACGATCGTGGTGTTGTTGAGAAAGGCCGACGCCGCGACGCTCGCGGGAACCACGCGACGCAAAGCCGCCGGAGCCTCCTCGACGTGACCGAGCAGCCGCCGTGTGACCGCCGCCAAGATGCCGGTCTCCACCAGGCCCGCCGCTACGACGAACAAGGCCGCCACGGTGAGCATGCCCTCGTTCTTGAAGCCCGCCAGGGCTTCGGACGGCGTCACGACGCCGGCCAGGGTCAGCAGGCTCAAGGCACCCACGAAGATACATCCACCACCTGGGGATGGCGCACCCGTCCCACGATCATCAGCGAGACGACTCCGAGCGTCAGGCCGGCCTCCCAGGTCATCGGGCGAACACGCCCGCGGCTTCACCGGGTCCCAGAAACGTGCTATAGTGCCTCTCGTTTTCGTGGTCAGGGCTGGCTGGCGCGTGTGCGGAGAGTCGTTGCGCCGGGGCCGGCTGTCGGGAACCCTTCCTGCCGCAAGCCGCGACGCCCGTATGTCTGCATTCCGAGTTGAGGTTGCGCCGCATGGGTAGTGGAGTTCTCCTTTCAAGAGGCCGAACAGAGGGTGCCGAAAGTAACAGAGCGATCCCAGAATCTCAAGGGGTCGCGCCGCGCCGGATCGAGTTCCTGTATCTGGCCTCCTCGAGTTTCTCGGGCTCGACCCTCCTCACACTACTGCTGGCGGCCCACCGCTGGATTGCCACCATCGGCGAACTCAAGGCGACCGCCATGGGGGATATCGACCAGTACCGCTGCTCCTGCGGGGCACGGATCCGTGAGTGCGCGTACTGGACCGACCTCGGCGCCCTGCTGGCGCGGCGAGGAGTGCCCTTCGACCTGTCGCGATTCGGCACGCATTTTCGCTTCGAGCAAGCCGGCTCGCTCGCCGATCGGGCCCTGCGCGCCCAGGTGCGAGGGCCGCTCATCGAGGCCGCTCGCTCCCTAGCCCTGCGCGTGCTGCCGGGAGCTTCCAGGGAGTTCCAGGGCATCCTCGAGCGCAACCGCGCGCTGATCGACGCCGTTTGCGCGCTGCGCGGCGCCTCGATCTTCCTGGACGGCTCCAAGGAGCCGAATCGGCTCCAGTACCTCAGCCAGTCGGACCACTGGCCAATGAAGGTGGTTCACCTCGTGCGCGACGGGCGCGGGGTGCTGCAGTCCAGGGTCAAGCGTGCGCTGCGCCGGCCGAGCTCGGCCCGCAAGGATCGGCCCACCCTGGTCGCAGCTCTGGCAAAGCACTGGCGAGACGTCAACCTGGCGTGCGAGCGCGTAATCGCCCGGCTGCCGGCGGAGCGCTGGGTGAGGGTCCGCTATGAGGACGTCTGCCGCGAGCCGCAGGGCTCGATCCAGCCGATCTTCCGTCTGTTGGGCATCGACCCGATCGAGCTGCCGGAGGACTTCCGGGAGATCGAGCATCACGTCCTTGGCAACTACATGCGCCTCAAGGACGGCCACATCGCCCTCGACGAGCAATGGCGGACGGCGCTTTCGCCCGCGGACCTCGCGACCTTCGAGCGCATCGCGGGCCGGATCAATCGCCGCTACGGGTACGTTTGAGGACGGCCACAAGGCCGGCCAGCGCCGGCGCCACGACGAAACGATAAGGACAAGACCGAGATGCACCTGACGCCGCCCTACGCCGGAGACCTGAAGCAGCTTGTCGTGTCGGCGGAACCGGCCCGCGCGCTCAAGCAAGAGGCACTGCGCTTGCCATCGTGGGACCTCACCCCGCGTCAGGTCTGCGATCTCGAGCTGCTGATGAACGGCGCCTTCTCGCCGCTGAGCGGGTTCCTCGGTGAGGCTGACCACGCGCGCGTGTGCCGCGAGATGCGACTGGGCGACGGCACACTCTGGCCGCTGCCGATCACGCTCGACGTGAGCGAGGAGCTGGCCGCAGGCCTGAAGCGGGGCGACCGCCTGGCGCTGCGGCACCCCGAGGGCATGGTCCTGGCCCTGCTCACGGTCTCTGACGTCTGGCGCCCGGACCGCATCGACGAGGCGCAGCAGGTTTTCGGCACGAACGACGAGACGCATCCGGCGGTGTTCTACCTCGCTCACCAGACCAACCCCGTGTACGTCGGGGGACGCGTGGAGGGGGTGGAGCCGCCGCCCCACCACACCTTCCGGCCCCTGCGCTACACGCCCGCTGAGCTGCGAGCGGAGTTCCAGAAGCGGGGCTGGCAGCGGATCGTGGCGTTCCAAACGCGCAACCCGATGCACCGCGCCCACGCGGAGCTGACCCGGCGTGCCGCGCAGGACGCCGAGGCCTGCCTCTTGATCCAACCCGTGGTCGGGCTCACCAAGCCCGGCGACGTCGACTACTACTCGCGCGTGCGTTGCTACAAGGCCCTGCTCAAGCACTTTCCCGAGACCACAACGATGCTGAGCCTGCTGCCGCTGGCGATGCGCATGGGCGGCCCGCGCGAGGCCGTCTGGCATTCGATCATCCGTCGCAACTACGGGTGCAGCCACCTGATCGTCGGGCGCGACCACGCCGGCCCTGGCAAGGACTCCGCGGGCAAGCCGTTCTACGGACCCTACGAGGCGCAGGAGCTGGTGCGGGCCCACCAGGCGGAGCTGGGAATCACCATGCTGCCGTTCGAGGAGATGGTGTTCGTCGAGGATCGGGCCGAGTACATGCAGGCCTCGGCCGTGCCGCAGGGATCGCGCGTGCTTTCGCTGTCGGGCACCGAGCTGCGCCGCCGCTTGCGCGAGGGCCTGGAGCTGCCACTCTGGTTCTCCTACCCCGAGGTGATCACCGAGCTGCGGCGCTCGTTTCCGCCCCGCTCGAAGCAGGGATTCACGATTTTCTTCACCGGCCTGTCGGGCTCGGGGAAGTCCACGATCGCGAACATCCTGCTGGCGAAGCTGCTCGAGCTGGGGACCCGCCCGGTGACGCTGCTCGACGGGGACATCGTGCGCAAGCATCTGTCGAGCGAGCTGGGCTTCTCTAAGAAGGACCGCGACCTGAACATCACGCGCATCGGTTTCGTGGCCAGCGAGATCACCAAGAACCGCGGGATCGCGATCTGCGCGCCGATCGCGCCCTACCGCGCCACGCGCCGCGTGGTCCGCGAGATGATCAGCGAGTACGGCGGCTTCATCGAGGTTCACGTCTCGACGCCGATCGAGGAGTGCGAGACGCGCGACCGCAAGGGCCTCTACGCCAAGGCTCGCGCCGGCCTGGTCAAGGGCTTCACGGGCATCGACGACCCCTACGAGGTGCCGGAGACCCCCGAAGTCGTGGTGGATACGCAGACGCGGAGCGCAGAAGAGGCCGCCCAGGCGATCCTGCTCCACGTGCGGAAGGAAGGCTATCTCGCCGATGGGGAAGAGTGAGGGCTTCGGTGGCGGCGCTGGCGCGCCTCGAACGGTTCTAGCTCGAAGCGGTGGGCGCCGGTGATGCGAGCGGGTCCGGCCGGCGCGGGGGATCCGTGGCGCGAGGCAGTCGCTCACGTGATGCGCGCTTCCCGGCTCGCCAAGCCCGGTTCATGCTCATGATATCGGCTGCCGGCGCACGCAGCCCGCGCGCGCGGAGCTGACCGAGAAGTGAAGGCGCTAGTCACCGGCGGGGCGGGTTTCCTGGGAAGTCACCTGGCCGAGGCGTTGCTCACCCGAGGCGACGAAGTCTACGTCCTCGACAACCTCTCGACCGGATCGATCGAAAACGTCGAAGCCTTGAAGGCCGAGCGG
>Ga0214473_10006648_pt1 | contig 13763 bp, 12 predicted proteins | sample RVTome_7_FD_203509 | JGI IMG/M metagenome (GOLD analysis project Ga0214473, IMG submission 203509) | Soil microbial communities from uranium-contaminated site in the Upper Colorado River Basin, Wyoming, United States - RVT98D197 | ecosystem: Environmental > Terrestrial > Soil > Contaminated >... | reverse complement strand
TCCCATCCCGATCATGTCCATATTGCGCCAACGGACAACATCTCCCCTCATAGTAACTGCTCGTCACATCGTAAAGAACCAACGACCCCTCGGAAAGATGACGCTCCGCCAGCTTCTTCTCAATCCGACCCTGCCGCGCCAACAACCAGTCCATCGCCCCATATAAATCATCCTCATCCGCATCCCCCAACCCCAACTCCTCCGCCAAAGTCGTCGTGTGCCACAACCGACTCGTCGCTAACTTCGAACAAGGATGAATCAGCCGCTCGGCAATCATGGCCACCACCAGATCCCGCTCGCGGCACCGCGCTGAAGAAAGGAGCCCATCTAATCCCAATTTCTTGATCGTCCCTAAAATGGCCTCTACGTGCCCATGGGGAAGGGATCGCTCAATGACGAAAGCGTCTTTCGCCGCCACCAGAGCCTCATCTTTTAAAAGACGGCGGAGCGCTCCGATCTTCTCGGGAGGCCAGTGGGAAAGATTCGCGAGCGTTCGCTTGTGAATCTTTTGGCCTTCCCGCCAGGTTTCCCGCAGCAAGATGGCGGGAGGGGAGTTGCGGTTGGGAATGCTCTCGATGTACATGGATACATATATATCTCATAAATCAATATATGTCAAGTAAATAATTATTATTACCTGGGTACATATTGCACGACCAAAATATAAAATCTCCCATGTATTTCAACAGGATAACTCCAATTAAATGCCTTTTTTATGGGGGAACTTCGGTCTAAAAAGGCCTTTTCAGGGTAAGCGATATTCAATCCGCTTTTCATCTCATATCCAAAAAAAAGTTGAGGGGAAATTTGTCTGAATTCCACCTCTTGATTTTGCAGGGTGTATTTCCGGGTCTTGCGGGTTGTGGCAAAAGATAGGGTATAAGGAATTAAATTTAAAATACCGTGCCTGGCCATAGCAGATTCAAAGGAAAGGTAATTAGGGATATAAAGTTGGGCCGTTAAATTTTCCAGTGATAGACTCCCCCCCATCGGAATATATATTCCTTGGGCGACCCTTTCGATCACCCCACTTTCTACCCACCTTTTCAAAGCTATATAGAGACTATTCCTGGAAAGGCCGGTGATCTTTTCCAAGTCGCCGATACTGTAAAAAGATTTATCCAAATTGCGCAATATTTTGAGTAATTCAATCCCTTTCATTGGGTTAACCTATCAATGGCTGCCCAAAAATTTTTGGGCAGATATTTTCGTAATTCCCGGATAACTTCTCCTTTTTTTAAGGGTGATGGGGGAGGGATGAAAGAAATCTTTAGTTTTTGTGATATATACCAGAGGTCAAAAAGATCTTTCGGTTTCGCCCGGCTTTTTAAACACGATAATTTATCTTTATAGATCTGCTCCAGCGTGCCTACTTGACCCAAGACTTGCAGGTTGGTTGCAGGAGAGCTGAGAAGGTGTAGCCTCCACTGGTAATTCGCGCGCTATTTGTTGGGCAATTGATTGTTCCATAATTTTTTACGATTATGTTAAGAAATTAAGAACCATCTTTCAAGGGTTTTTTTCGCTTGACAGGGGAATATAAAGATGTCCCATGTCTCAGTTTCAGCTTGGGAAAAAGGAAAGGGAAGCGGTTGAATGGGGATGGAATCAGGAAGCGGGAAATAGCATGTTCCATTTGGTCAATGCGAATACCCGAGCAGCCCAGTTTGAAGGATTACCGGCTGAGGCCAGTTATAGGCTTCAGAAGGTGGGTGGAGCGATATTGGGGATGGTGAAATAAAAAATCATGGTTCCACTTCGGGGAAGAATCTATAAACCTCTCCCTGGAGGTAGCATTATAAACCACAAAAGCCAGAAATTGAATTATTTAAGGGCGTTACTTTGGAACAAAGCCAATTTTTAATTTACGGCCTTATGGGCCAGGAAGGCTTTCTTATAATTTTATACCGATCTTCAGCGCCTCCCCTCTCCATCAAATTCGGTACCGATACGTCAGTATATCCATAAGCTCTTGTACATCATTCAACTTTTCCAGATTTAGTACTGCGTCGGCAGTCCTTTCCATTTGGGCTTCCGATAGGACCCCCTTGGTGAATTTCGAATAAAGCACTCGGAGTTGCTCCTGCCTCAATGGCTCTTTAGGAGACCCGATCGGATATTTCCTTTCCCCGGAGAATTCCTTCCCATCTATGGTCTGTACAGTCACCACCCCCGGGGACCCCATGTAAAGATTTGACCAATCCGAGTGAACAATTACTTCTACCTTAGAGCGGGCTTCCTTATACTTTGGATTCAACAAAATATCGCTGTTAATATGGTCATAGTTTACATCTCCGTCTAGCATGGCCGCGCTTAAAATGTGCTGAAAACTGAACTGCAGGTCTCCCAAAGTTTTAACCTCCGCGCGATGACATATGGCTTCGGGTGGACTGATGTGGGCTTCAATCTTTTTCACTCGTTGGAACGAAAGATCATGCCGTTTTCTTAATTCCAGGAGGATATCAATGTGGCGGTGCATCAGAAAACAGCATGGATATTTTTTAATCCAAATATTACAAAGCTTCCACTTTTTACCCAAATCTTCCACGATTTTTTTCGGGTCCACTTTCTCTTTCCCTAGCAAGTTGGAGAGATAAGTGTCTATAACGGGATTGCTGGTCATGCCCTCTTTGGCCATTTCAGCTGCTATGATTCCCTGAAAAGATTGCATGGCAGATTCAAAATAATGCGCATCCGTTCCAAAATTGGGAATGGCCACACCAACTCCCGACATGGCCAGCCCCAATGCGGAAGCCGTTGCTTCCACCCCCAATCCCAAAGCCTTGGCGGCAGCTGCTGCCGGTCCCACCGCCCCTGGAATGACTACCATTCCGATGGGCTCCGTTGCGAAAATACAAGTTCTGGAGTGCACCTCCAATCCTACAATGAGAGCCTCCATCAACGCCTTACCCGAAAGTCTCAAGTGTTGGGCCAGAGGAAAAAGGAGTGGAACGACTGTAATATCCCAACTGACTCCCCCGTTGAAACTATCATCTTCTAATTCGCTCGCATGTGCAAAAAAGGCATTTAGGAAAATTGCTTCCCACAAGGATGTCTTGAAGCCGCACCCGATTACATTCACATCCTCGGGAAGCTTACGGTCTTTTATTATTTTCGACAATTTCCTGGGCGAAGGCATGGCGGATCCGGCCACCATTCCCGCGGTCGTTTTCAGAGTAAGCCCCTTGGTAAAATTAACCACCTCTTCGGGAACGTCTGGATATTTAGTCTCCACCACTAATTTAGCCAGCCGGTTTGCAATTTCTGTACTCATCGTATGACTCCCCCTCCTTTCTTAATCTTCTTTTTCGTTTCGAGTTGATTCATTAACTTGAGGCCTTTTTTCTGTCCCCTCTTTTCAACCCCGGCTTTCGCCAGGCAAGAAGCCCTTTTCCCCGTCTATCTCCGAAATGGCCGAGTATTCACTGAAGTCTTCCCAAACACCGAAACGAAAACGCTGTAAATCCTATATCTTTAACAAAGCAAGAGCGATAATCTAGCTAAATACCCGAGAAACATTATCCAGGTATAGGCAATGGGAAACATGTTCCCTGGATTGAGAAACAAAGCAAAGAATGGCTTTTCCTCTAATCGCCTAAGCGTGTTAGACACAAAAGCCACTGCGGTTAACCGTTTTTATAGCCAACCATTTAACTTTTTAGCTTTCCGAGAGGAAACTCTTTTGGAAAACACAGAGTATTCCTCCGTGTACTCTGTGGTTTCATATGTTCTCCTGGTTTTCAGGGAACTTTTTATTTGTTCGCTTCTGCCGGAGACAAAAGGGGTTTCACCAGGCCGACAAGTCCTTGCGGCATGAACCGCATGGTCAAAACCAAGATCACCCCATAGCCAAATAGTTCCCATTGCCCCAGGGTACGTAAAAACTCCGCGATCACGGCCATAATAAAAGTACCGATGATGGCGCCCCAGAAGCTGTGAATCCCCCCCACCACGCAATACATGACGATAATGAACATACGGGGCAGATCGAACTCGTGCGGGGTGATGATATTCATAATGGCGCCATAGGTTGCGCCGGCGATGCCGCAGAAGAAGTTGCAGGCGGCAAAGGCTAGAACCTTGTATTTGAAAAGATCTACGCCAACGGACTCGGCCAGATTATCCGCCTGGGCAATGGCTTTCCAGGCTCGCCCATATTTGGAATTCTCCAGCCTATACATGATGAGGAGGCTTATGGTCATGACGACTAGAGCCAAATAATATTGGGAGGTTTTGGAGATCAATACGAACTCAAGGATCCCTGGAATGGTGATAGAAGGCTTGGCAATGGGCGAAAAGCCAGGAATCCCTTGAAAGATATCGACGAAGAAATTGCCAAAAAAAACCCGAACGATCATGGCGATGGTCACGGTTCCGATAAAAAAGTAGGCCCCGATGAGCCGCAACAAGGGAACCCCCAGAGCCAAGCTTAAGAGGGCACAGACCCCTCCCGCTATAGGCATCGCGATCCAGAAGGGCACCTCCAATCGAGTCGATAGCACTGCGGAAGCATAGGCACCAATTCCCATGAAAGCCATACTGGCCAAGTTGAGTAGACCCGTAAGAGCCACCAGACGGAGACTGACGCTTAAAATAATATAGATAAAAATCAGGGTCAGTACATGGACCCAGAAAAGTTGTTCGCTGAACAAGAGGGGGAATAGAAAGATAAAGAGCCCTATAACGAACTGCAGAACCTGCCTAAAGGATAACCTTCCTCTATCCATGAGCTTTCAGCCCTCCCATCAATCCCCGAGGTCTGATCAACAGCATCAGGAAGATGAAGACAAAGGTGAGGACCTCCACCGCTGTTAAGCTAATAAAGCTGCTTCCGATGGCGTCAACCAGGCCCAGGAACAGCCCGCCCACCAAGCATCCGGGGATACTCCCCAACCCTCCTAATATAATTATAATAAAGGCCTTAAGAATGGGGGGGCCCCCCATGTAAGGACTGATATAAAGGACCGGGCCCAGAAGGACCCCAGCTGCTGCTGCCAAGGCGCAGCCCACACCGAAGGCAAGGGAACAGGTGAGATCAATGTTGACCCCCTGGAGGGCAGCGCATTCTCGATCTTGAGCGATGGCTCTCATGGCCCTCCCGTATCGGGTGCGTTGAATGAAAAATTGAAGCGCAACGATGAGACCGATCCCGATCAAGGTGACCACCAACCTTTCGGTGTAAAATTTCATTCCCAGGATCTCTATTTTCCCGGCAAAAGCTGAAGGTACACCCTTCTCCCAGACCCCCATGATCCTCAGAACCGATTGTTCAAAAATCCAGATCAACCCCAGGGAGATGATAAAGGCTTCCAGGACTTTTCCCCGGAAGGGTCGAAAACAGAGCCTCTCTACCACGATGCCGAAAAGACCTATGGAGACCATGGCGATGATGAGGGTCAAGAAATAGCTGAAATGCCTTTCCCCGAAAAGTAGCCAGGTGAGAAAACCACCCAACATGTAGAACTGGGCATGAGCAAAGTTGACAATGCCCAGAATGCTGTAAACCAGGGTGAGGCCTAAGGCGATGAGGATATACATCATGCCCAGCATCACTCCATCAACCGAGGCTTGTGCCAGTGTCGTTAGGTCCATCGCTCTTTTCCTTATTGTCCCGCTGCAGAGTCTGGAGGAGTTTCCGCTTTCCCAGACCCTGCAGTCAAGGGGAATTCGAATATGGACGGTGCGCGTTGACTATTCAGGAAACTTCCAGTCGCCAACTTTGGCTCTCAACTCCTCATGCAGGTCATAACCAAGGTTTATCGTTTTGCCCCCCTTGATGACGGACAAAACCATTGGATGGAGCGCCTGTCTGGGTTTCCCCCCATAGAACTTGGCCATACCAAACATGTAAGGGCCCAAGGGGCTATTGTAAGGCTGGCCTGCTACGATAGCGTCCGCAACCTTTACCGGGTCGAGCGTGCCCGCCCTCTCCATGGCGCTAAAAGCAGCCCGCATGAAGCTGTATTGGCCAAGAGTGACGTAATCAACAGGTTCTTTGTAGCGCTCCTCGTATTTCTTCACAAGAGCCCTAAGCTCCGGGGTAGTATACTTTCCGTAATAATCCCAGTAAAGCGCATTGTAAAGGTCTTCAGCAGCTTCAGGCCCGCACACCTTGATGGCCGCTGGTGGCAAGGTTCCCGCTATCCAAACCTTCGGACCCCGATAGCCCAGCTCGTAGGCCTGCTTTAAAATGAGCCCCCCAGTACCCATAGGCGAAGTGGCTAGGTCGATAATATCCGGCTTCTTGGCCAGGATGCGCCCCAGCACGCCATGGAAATCCTCCTGAGCTCTTTCGTAATACTCCTCGGCTACGCAGGTAATGCCTACTTTTTTGGCGGCCGCAATATCCCCTTTCGCCCCGTCCCAACCACTAGTGTCATTGGGGGAGATCGTGACAAATGTCTTGGCATTGGGGTATATTTTCTTTACGGCCCTGAAATAAGGGTCGGAAACTTCCCAGGGGGAGTGTTCAGCGCGGAAATTCAGGGGAACATCTTTACTCAGGAGTTCTTTCCCCCAGCATACAAAGGAAAACATCACCCCATTGGGGCCCGTTACCGTTTGAGCTGCCCGACAGGTGGCCCCTACGGCACAGCCAAAGATAAATTTTACTTTGTGCTCAAAGACCAGCTTATTGGTAACCTTAATGACCGTATCCATGTCTACTTTGTGGTCATAGGAAATATGTTTCATCAAATAACGTTTTCCGCCGACGTTGAGACCGCCCTTGGCGTTTATTTCTTCTTCTATCATCTCCAGGAAACGCATTTGCCCCACGCCCCAAGAGGCTGCCGGACCACTTAGAGGGAGAGCCTGCCCAATCGTCAGGGTCTCCTGCCCAATTGCCGGGGGTGGCACGAGCATCACCAAAGCCACTAAAATCCCTGCTGCCAAAGCTGTTAATGTTTTCATAATTTTCCTCCTCGTGTTATGAATTTTTCAGACATTGTTCAGAAAGGAATTTATGATCCGCCCAAATAATATTTCTTCACTTGGTCGTTATTCCTGAGCTGTTGGCTATCCCCTTCCAGTACGATTCTGCCAGTCACGAGGACATATCCTCGATGGGCCGTGCTCAGCGCCATGCGGGCGTTCTGTTCCACGAGGATGATGCCAACCCCGTTTTTATTGATCGCCCCCGTAATCCGGCGTATTTCCCGAACCATCAAGGGCGAAAGCCCTAAGGTGGGTTCATCCATCAAAATAATCTTGGGGCTGGTCATTAACGCCCTGGCCATGGCCAGCATTTGCTGCTCTCCCCCACTGAGACTGCCCCCTTGTTGATTCTTGCGCTCCCGCAATATGGGAAAATGGGTAAAAATATCTTCCAAGTCTCGCTTAATGCCCGCGGAGTCCCTCCGCAAATGAGTGCCCATGAGCAAATTGTCCATTACACTCATCTCAGGGAAAATCCTCCGTCCTTCGGGTACCTGAGCAATACCTCGCCTGACAATCTCGTGGGGCGGCAACCCATCGATCCTCTCCTCGCGAAACCATACTTCTCCTTGGGCGGGAGACTTGAGCCCGGATATCGTCTTCAGAGTGGTGGACTTTCCGGCACCATTGGCCCCGAGCATGGTAACGATTTCCCCCTGGTCGAGGTTTAGGGAAATACCTCTCAGCGCTTCCACGAGGTCATAACGCACCCATAGATCCTTAATTTCCAGGAGCACCCCTCAGTCCTCCTCCGCACCCAGGTAAGCTTCGATCACCATCTTGTTTTCTTGAATCTCTGCCGGTGGCCCCTCAGCAATCTTCCTCCCGTAATTCAGGACCGCAATCCGGTCAGAAAGTCCCATTGCAACCCTCATGTCATGTTCCACGATGATGATGGTAATTTTTTTCTCCTCATGAACCCTCCGGATGTGCCCCATCATTAACTCGGTTTCCTCGGCATTCATTCCGCACACGGGTTCATCTAAGAGGAGGAGTTGGGGATTGGCCGCTAAGGCGATAGACACCCCCAAGGCACGCTGATACCCATAGGGGAGGTTTTTCGCCAACTGATCTTTGAATGGTTCTAACATCATAAAATTCAAAATGGCCAAACTCTGCTCTTGAATCTCTTTTTGCATGCGGCGCTGGCGCGAGGTTCTCAGCAGTTCTTCCCAAAAGTTCATCTTCTGCTCCAAGTGAAACCCTAAACTCATATTTTCAAGCACCGTGTTCTCTTTAAACAGGGTGGTGGCCTGGAAGGTCCGTACCAACCTCTTCTCAGCGACTTGATTAGGCTTGAGCCCGGTAATATCTTCTCCCTTGAAAACCACCCGGCCAGTGGTGGGTTTGTAAAATCCGGTAATCACATTGAAGAGGGTCGTCTTCCCAGCCCCGTTGGGTCCTATAAGACCGAGAATCTCCCCTTCTTGAACCTCAAGGTTTACATGATCGATGGCCCTCAAGCCGCCAAAGTCTTTGTTGATTTCTCTGATTTCAAGTAAGGCCATATCTGCCCTCAGCAAAAAAATTAAGTAAAAAGTTCCTCATGGGGATCAAATGCCCGTGGCGAAGAAAAATTTTTCCCAAATCCATGATTCGGAAACTCTTGCTTCCAGTGATGCGGAGAATCTTAAAGGAAGTCGTACAAGTAGATCACCGTAGCATCTGGGACCCAAACATCACCTCGTGGAGGGCTTTGTCCCTTGATCCAGTGAACCCTCGGGAAATATCCAAGGAGTGAATTAAAAGAAATCGAGCATATTATACCGAAACAAAAAACTCTGTCAACTTTTTTGTGAGACCTTTTCCTTCGGAGATTATTCTCCCTTCAAACTTTTTGACCAATGGCAAATCCCTCGTGGATCGCCTCGATCAATTTCCGGGGCTTAAGGCAGTCTCCAATCTCAAAATACCCGGAGAATTTTTTCCCCCAGGAGGCATTCCCTGCCCGATCTGCTTCCAGGCCCATGGCGATGACAAATGAATCCCCCCGGAAAGTATGTTCCTCTCCATTGGTGACGGCGATTAAATGATCTTCACCCATTTGGATCACCTTGGTATTCGCCACCAATGAAATTTTAAGCTCCCGCAATCTGCTCAAGAGAACTTTTCTTACAAAGGGATTGACGTCCAAAGCCACATCCTTGAGCATCTCGATAATCGTAACGGATCTGCCTCTCTGGGCTAAGAACTCGGCCGTCTCGCAGCCGACCATCCCTCCCCCCAAAATGACTACGTTTTTCCCGATTTTTGAGGGGTTGGATAAGGCTTCAGCAAAACTAAAAAGATTCCCTTTACCGACCCGGTCAAATTTAGGGATCAGCGGCTTGGCCCCGGTAGCCATGATGACCACTTCAACATTGCGGGCAGCGATGGCTTGCAGATCCGCCAAACTTCGCAGCTCGACCTTTACCCCTAAATCTTTTATTTGCCCTGAAAAATAGTTCAAGAGATCGTTTAATCCTTCTTTATGCGGCGGGAGTGCGGCCAATTTCAACTGGCCACCCAGCTGGTCACTCTTTTCCATGAGGGTCACGCGATGCCCTCTCAGAGTTAAAACTCTTGCGGCTTCCATCCCTGCCGGACCGCCCCCAATCACAAGAACCGTTTTCGGAGACTTTGTCTGCACGATTTTTGACTCTTTCTCCTTTCCAGCCGCGGGATTCACCGTGCAAACCATGGGAGATTGCTCAACCAAGATTTTTTCGGCGCAGTTCATGCAGGCAATGCATCTGCGGATACTTCCCCAGTTCCCCTCTTTGATCTTTCTAGGCGTCTCGGGATCAGCGATGAGGGCTCTGCCCATCGCCACTAAGTCGGCTTTTCCCTGGCGTAAAATTTCCTCGGCGAAATGCGGCTCGTTGATTCGTCCGACGGCAATCACCGGAATGTTGACGCTTTCCTTAATTCCCTGGGCCAGATGAACAAAGCAACCCCTAGGGAAACTCATATCGGGGATGGAGGTGTTCTTCTGGGCCATATATTCTTCAGCCGAAGAAGGAGTACCCCCTGCGGAAACATGCACCAGGTTAGCACCCGCCTTTTGCAGCTCTCGAGCAATGATCTTTCCCTCCTGTAAAGTAAGGCCCCCCGGGATGAATTCATCGCCGCTAATCCTGGCCCATAGGGGATAGTTCTCGCCTACGGCCATCCTAATTTGGTGAAGCACTTGGTAAGCGAATTTTGTACGGTCTTGCAAATCTCCCCCGTAAGCATCTGTTCTTTTGTTCGTCAGAGGAGAGAGAAATTGTTGAATCAAATATCCATGGGCACAGTGGACCTCCACCCCATCGAACCCTGCTTCCTTTGCCCGCCTGGCTCCCTGGACGAATTTTTCTACTGTTTCCTCTATTTCTTTCTCGGTCAACTCCCTGGGGATTTCCCCCCCGTAACAGGCTATGGCGGACGCCGCGACCGGCTGGAGTCCAGTGATCTTGGAATGGGCTCTTCGCCCAGCGTGGTGCAACTGTACGGCTGCTTTGGCCCCTTGCCCCTGGATCGAACTGGCCAAAGCTTTTAACCCGGGCATGAGCGAGTCATCATGGATGGAAAGTTGATTCGCAATGGTTTTCCCGATCGGCGAATCTACGCAAGTGACTTCGATGATGACCATGCCCACGCCACCCTTAGCGCGCTCAGTATAATAATTGAGCAGCCGATCGGTGACGGCCCCATTCTGGTCAGCATAGTTTGTCCCCATTGCGGGCATGACGATTCTGTTTCTTAATTCCATGGGCCCAATCTTAATGGGCTCAAGCAGCCTTAACGAACCCATGATGATAAACCTCCCCTCCTTTTCACCCTTTTTCTCAATACGGATAAAACCGGGTGACCCCAAGGGCCTTTTAAGGATAAAATTCGGGACTCTTTTTTAAACTTCCCCATTTGCTAATGTCATGAGAGGGAATAATCTCTGCTGCGAGCAGATCTGCTAAGTTTTCCAGGCGATAAATGCTATCCATGGCCTGCTGGGAATTCCAATTATTGCTGGTAGGGATTTTTAATGTCAAATTTTCTGCCAGGGAAATGGTATCGCCTGGGAAAATGCAAGAAGCGCCGCTGGCTAGCTTAACGATGATGGATTGATGTCCCGGGGTATGGCCGGGCGTTTTCACCGCCGAGATGCCCGGCAGGATCATTTGATCGCCTTCTAAGAGGTGGTAATTTAGCAAAGAAGGAAAATGATTGGGCATATACTGGGAGGATACAAAGGAATCGGGGTTAAAAGCAAAACGATATTCCTCTTTTTGAACAATGATCGGGCAATGCGTAAAAAACCGCAGCCCTCCGGTATGATCCCAATGAAGATGGGTCAGGATAACCTTTTTGATATCCGAAACATGCAAGTTTAATGCTTTAAGCCGGCTACGAATATCGTCCGCCCTGGTCAGCTCCGGCTGAATTAAGTTGGCCCGTGGCCCCCAAGCTTGTTCGGGATTCGCCAAGCCATCCGGGTTTAAGCCTGCGTCAATGAGGATTGGACCCTCATCGTGAATAAGCAAAATGGAGTATATGGGGGCTTTTATTTTTTTGCCCATATCGACACCCGCCAATAATATGGAGCGATCCATGTTCAGGAACCCACCAGGAAGGATATACATTTTTTGGACGGCCATATCAATTCCCCTCTTTGGTAATCAATTTTTTTCTTTCAGCCCTCCACCAGCTGATGGCGATGTTGGGAGGAATGGGAATTCAGCTGAGCCCAAGGAAAGGGTTTAAAGAGGGATGTTCCCATGTTTTTTCCATATTACTTCTTCAGTCTTCTTTTCCGCCAGCAACTTCAGGCTATAAATAAGCCAGCGGCGGGTGTCTGCAGGCCGAATCACTGCGTCGATGTATTGCTTAGATGCCGAGTAGTAGGGCACGACAATTGTTTCTTGATATTCCTTTATTTTTTCCTGGCGAACCCTTATCCGATCAACGGCTTCGGCGATTTCTTTCTTATAGAGGATGTTCACCGCAGCTTCTGCTCCCATCATGGCAAATTCTGCAGTCGGCCAGGCAAACATTAGATCTGCACCCGTTTCATGGCAACACATGGCCGGGATGGCCCCTCCGTAAAGCTTCCGCAGAACACACGTAACCTTGGGCACTGTGGCTTCGGAAAAAGCATATAGCATTTTGGCCCCGTGTCGGATAATCCCTTTTTTCTCCTGTTCCACTCCGGGTAAATAACCAGGAACATCGGCCAAGATGATCAAAGGGATGTTAAAACAATCACAAAAGCGAATAAAACGGGCCGCCTTGTCTGCCGCGTTGATGTCAATCGTGCCTCCGCGATGGCGGGGCTGGTTTGCCACTATACCCACCACCTGTCCGTCCAGGCGGCCAAATCCAATAACAATACTCTGGGCAAAGGTTGGATGGATCTCAAAAAAATCGCCAAGATCCAAAATTTCCCGAATCACCAGCCGCACATCGTAAATTTTTCGCGGTTCGGCAGGCACGATCTTGGTTAGAACTTCGTTGGAACGGTTGGGATCATCGCTGTTTGGCATGGTTGGCGGGCTCTCTCTATTGCTGGAGGGTAGATAGGATAACAATTTCCGGATCAATTCTAAGCAATGGGCATCGTCTTTGGCCACCAAATGGACCACCCCGGATTCTCTCGAATGAACAGCAGTTCCCCCCAATCCTTCAAAAGAAACGCTTTCCCCGCTGACTTCTTTGATCACCCCGGGTCCTGTAATAAACATTTGGGCGGTTTTTTCGACTTGCAGGATGAAATCCATAAGGGCCGGAGAATAAACTCCGCCACCAGTGCAGGCTCCCATGATCGCCGCAATCTGGGGCACCACCCCGGAACATTGAGTATTTTCATAAAACATCCGTCCGTACCCGGACTCGTTTTGCATACCATCCTGAAGCCGCCCCCCGGCGGACTCATAAAGTCCAACGACCGGAGCCCCCGCCTTGCGGGCCATTCTGAGAAGATAATTGATTTTTTCTCCATGGGCCCGCCCTGCGGATCCCCCAAAGACGGTTACATCTTGTGAATAAATGAAGACACGCCGCCCTTGGATGGTTCCCCATCCGGTCACCACGCCATCTCCCAGAATCTTCTTCTTCTGCATATCATATTCAAAGGTCTGCGTCTCGGCCAGCATGTTAATTTCCACGAAAGAACCAGGATCCACTAAGGCCTCCACCCGCTCGCGGCAGAGCATTTTCCCTCTTTCCTTTTGCTCTTTCTGTTTCTCCCGGCCTCCGCCCAGCTTGGCCTGTTCTTCCTTTTGGTTAAGTTCGGTGAGCAGTTCTTCCCACGATTTCGCCCCGCTTCCATGGGGATTCCTTAACATGGAGGTCATGGTTTTCTCCTTTTAGGGAGTATTTTTTTTGAGGGTTTTATTGCTGGCCTTTTCCCACGTAAAATTACAGCAATCAGTATGGGGGTGTCAAGGGTTTTGGAGGTTGGATTTGCAATTCAGACACTATTGACGTCTGGGGTTGGGGTGGGGAGGCGGTTTGGGGTGTCAAGAGCTTTTGCCGTGCTGAGCATGAGCGTGGGTTATGACACCAGAAGTATGTTGCGGGAAGAGCCTCTTTTGAGATGAGTGTTTTTTTAGCGAAGGCAAAAGGACAGGTAAGGGGGGCAGGCGACTGATGCTACCTCCCGTTGAAGGGATAATCGAATCGGTTATTGGCAGCGGTCGGAGGCAAGAGCAAAGGGTTACGGGGGCCGAGGGTTTCTCAGGACTTCGTTTAACTCACGCCCGATCCGTCGGCATTTGGCTGCGATCTTTTTGCGTGCTTCCTCACGGAGTGTTACTACGAATCCAACGAGTTCGAATGGTCGGAACAGGCCGTAGTAGTTCTGGTAGTAA
>Ga0214473_10006647_pt1 | contig 13767 bp, 10 predicted proteins | sample RVTome_7_FD_203509 | JGI IMG/M metagenome (GOLD analysis project Ga0214473, IMG submission 203509) | Soil microbial communities from uranium-contaminated site in the Upper Colorado River Basin, Wyoming, United States - RVT98D197 | ecosystem: Environmental > Terrestrial > Soil > Contaminated >... | reverse complement strand
TCCCCCGTCGGGAGGGCCGGCTCGGCGGCATAAACGTAGACGGCATCACCCTCGACCTCGACCAACTCGAAGGGGGTGCGAAGGCGGCCGACGACCAGCTCGATCAATTCGCGGAGGATGTCGTGGGCGTGTTCGAGCTCGCTCGCCGTCAGGAAGGCGGTGAACCCCGAGAGATCGGCTAGCACCAAGTATCCGCGCTTGGTCATCGACTCCATGGCGCTTCTCCCGGATGCGACGGGTTGCGATGAAAGCTCTTTGGCGAGGTGGCGCTGGAGCTCAGCCGAGCCGGATCATTTGGCGAAGGACCGTGTGTAGGATCCCGCCGTTGCGGTAGTACTCGAATTCGATGGGGGTGTCGATCCGGACGCGCACATCGAACGATCGCGTTCCGTCTGCCGGGACTTCGACCTCGACCCGCAGGGTCCCGCCCGGCTTCATTTGCGCAAGGTGCCGGATATGAAACTGCTCCTGGCCGCTGAGCCCGAGGCTCTCGGCCGACTGACCCGGGATGAACTCCAGCGGCAAGACACCCATGCCTACCAGGTTGGATCGGTGGATGCGCTCGAAGGACTCGGCGATCGCGGCGCGGACTCCCAGAAGGCGCGGGCCTTTGGCGGCCCAGTCTCGCGACGAGCCCGTGCCGTATTCCCGTCCGGCCAGGACGATCAGGGGCACGCCTTCCTGGCGATAGCGCATGGCGGCGTCGAAGATGGGCATGCGCTCGCCATCCGGGAAATGCAGGGTGAGCCCGCCCTCGGTGCCGGGCACCAGAAGATTCTTCAGGCGCGTGTTGCCGAAGGTGCCGCGGGTCATCACTTGATCGTTGCCCCGCCGGGACCCGAAGGAGTTGAAGTCGCGCGGCTGGACCCCGCGCTCGATGAGGTATCGCCCGGCCGGACTGTCGGCCGGGATGGCTCCAGCCGGGGAGATGTGGTCGGTCGTCACCGAATGACCCAAGACGGCCAGGGTGCGGGCGCCGACGATGTCGGTCAGGGGCGGGGGGTCCAACGTCAGATCCGTAAAGAAGGGCGGCTCCTGGATGTAGGTGGAGTCAGGATCCCAGCGGTACAGATCGCCGCCCGCCACCGGGATCTGGTTCCAGGTCTCATTTCCGGTGAAGACGTCGGCGTAACGCTGTCGGAATACCTCGGGCGACAGCGTCTGGCGAATGACGTCGTCGATCTCCTTCTGGCTGGGCCAGATGTCTCGCAAGTACACCGGGCGCCCTTCAGGGTCTGTGCCCAATGGTTCTCGCGTGAGGTCGGTGACCATCGTGCCGGCCAGGGCGAAGGCGACCACGAGCGGCGGCGAGGCCAGGTAACTGGCGCGCACGTGGGGATTGATGCGTCCTTCGAAGTTCCGGTTGCCCGAGAGGACCGCCGCCGCTACCAGGTCGGCCGTGCTGATGGCCTTGACGACCTCGCCCGACAGGGGACCGCTGTTGCCGATGCACGTCGTGCATCCGTAGCCGACAAGGTTGAAGCCGAGCGCTGCCAACGGATCGAGCAGACCGGCTTGCCGGAGGTACTCGGTGACGACCCGCGAGCCTGGGGCCAGGCTGGTCTTCACATACGGTTTGACCTGCAGGCCGCGCGCCAGCGCGTTGCGGGCCAGCAGCCCGGCGCCGACCATGACGCTGGGGTTGGAGGTGTTGGTGCAGGAGGTGATGGCGGCGATGACGACGGCCCCATGACCGATTTCGGCCGTCGAGCCGTTCGTTCCGACGGATGCCCGCTTGTGCAAGGACTCTTGCGGCAGGCCGTATCCGCCTTCCTTTACAGGCGACTGAAGGGTGGCTTCGAATCCGGGGGCCAGCCGCGAAAGCGTGACGCGATCCTGAGGCCGCTTCGGGCCGGCCAGGCTGGCCTCGATCGTGTCCAGGTCGAGCTCCAGTGTCTCGTTGAACTCCGGGTCGGGCGTGTCGGGGCGCCGGAAAAGCCCCTGCTCCTTGGTGTAGCGTTCCACCAGGTCGACCAGGTCTTCGTCGCGCCCGGTGAGGCGGAGGTAGGCCAGGGTCTCGTCATCGACTGGGAAGTAGGTGGCGGTGGCGCCGCATTCGGGGGCCATGTTGGCGATCGTCGCCCGGTCGGGGAGCGGCATGGTGTCCAGGCCGGGGCCGTACACTTCGACGAATTTGTCGACGACGCCGTGTTTCCGCAACTGCTCCGTGATCGTCAGCGTCAGGTCGGTGGCAGTCGTCCCCTCCCGCAGCCGTCCGCTCAGGCGCAGCCCCACGACTTGCGGCAAGACCAGGACCATCGGCTGGCCCAGCATGACGGCTTCGGCCTCAATCCCGCCGACGCCCCAACCGAGGACCCCGAGGCCATTGATCATCGTCGTGTGGGAGTCGGTGCCCACCAGCGTGTCGGGGAAGGCCAACCGGCCGCCGTCCTCCGAGCGTGTCAGCACCACCTGGGCCAGGTACTCGAGATTGACCTGATGAACGATGCCGGTGGCGGGCGGGACGACGCGGAAATGTTCGAAGGCCTCCCGCCCCCAGCGCAGGAACTCGTACCGTTCCCGGTTGCGCCGGAACTCGATCTCGGCGTTGCGGCGCAGGGCCTCGGCCGAAGCGAAGAAATCGACCTGGACCGAGTGGTCAATGACCAGATCGACCGCCACGCGGGGGTTGATGCGTCGCGGATCGGCGCCCAGTCGGGCCACCGCCTGGCGCATGGCGGCCAGATCGACCACCGCCGGCACGCCGGTGAAATCCTGCATGATGACCCGAGCCGGCAGGAAGGGCAATTCCGGGCGACTCGTCGGATTCGGGGACCAACCGGCCAACGCCCGTACGTGATCTTCGGTGATGTCGCGCCCGTTGACCTGGCGAAGGACGGATTCGAGCAAGATGCGGATCGACACCGGCAGTCGCTCGAGTTGAGTCCAACCGGCGGCTTCGAGGGCGGCCAGGCTCAGGTAGGTGATATCACCGGACCGGGTGCGCAGCTTGCGGCGCGCCTGGAAGGCGTTTTCCATCGAAGGCACTCCGTTGTCTGGGAGGATGAATCGGCGGCTTGGCCGGTGGTCGGTGGGCCGCCGAAGGGCGTGATGCTGTGTCGTGAGTATAATCCAACACCACACGCTCCGGTCCTCGTCGGGGCGCCGGAGAGTCCCAGCGTCCTTCTGGGAGGCCGGCGCACATGCAGGCGACGGCGAGCATTCACCTGGATTGCGGGGACCACGATGCCGCAAACGAACCCCCGGGGACGCCGCGACGGCGTGCCTGCGACGATTGTCCGCCAAGCCTGAATGACACCCCGTAGGAAGCCTCCGTCCACGGGCCCACGCGCTCCAGGAGAATCCTCCCAGCCAACACCGGTTCGTCCGGGCGCTCTCGAGGCCCTGCGCCGGGTGACCGAGGAAGTCGTCCGCCAGCACGATCTGGGAGCCATCCTCGATTCGATCGTCAGCCAGAGTGTCGAGCTGCTCCAAGGCGACGGCGGCGGGATGTACCTCGTCGTGCCCGGGGCGCGCCAGGTCCGCTGCGTCGTGAGTCTCAACACCTTCGGATCGTATGTGGGGACGGTGCTCGACTTCGGGCAGGGCGCCGCCGGCAAAGTGGCCGAGACCGGTGAGCCGCTGAATATCCCCGACTACCGCAGCTGGCCCGACCGGGCGCCGGTCTTCGAGCAGACGGCTCCTTTTCGGGCGGTGATCAGCGCGCCGATGGTCTGGCAGGGGGTCGTCACCGGGGTCATTCACGTCCTGCGCTACCGGACGGATTCGTCCTTCCTCGATGCGGACCTCAACCTGCTGACGGTTTTCGCCAACCAGGCGGCAGTCGTCCTGGAGAATGCCCGGTTGCTGGAAGCCGCCGAGACTCGCTTTCATCAACTCTCGCAACTGCATGAGATGACTCGTTCCGGTCTGGCGATCAACGATCTGCGAACGCTTACCCAGGACGTGACCGACAAGATGGCGGCGCTGATCAAGGCCGACGCGTGTTACCTGACCTTGTGGGACGAGGTCCATCAGACCATCCTTCCGGTGGCGGCCTCCGGGCCCTTCCGTGACACCTACCTCGCCATGCAGCCCGAACCGGGGGAGACGACCCTGACGGAAAGCGTCCTGCGGGAGGTTCGGCCGATCGCCGTTGACGACGTTTCCTCGACGCCGTATGTCAGCACCTCGTTGAGTGAGCGCTTTTCGGTGAAGTCGGCCTTGGGGTTGCCGCTGGCCGTGGGCGAGTCCCGCGTCGGGGCCGCCCTGTTGACGTTCGAGCAATCCCACAAGTTCTCCCAGGAGGAGATCGATCTGTGCGAGCAGGCGGCCGGCCAGGCGGCGCTGGCGATCGCCCGGGTACGAACGTATGAGTCCGAGCGGCGCCGGAGCGCCGAGCTGGAAAGCATCCGGCGCGCCAGCCTGCGACTGACCTCCACCCTGGAGCTCCTGCCGGTGTTGGAGGGCGTCCTCGAGGAAGCTCTTAAACTGGCGGCGGCCAACGACGCCCACATCTTCCTGTACGACGGGGAGCGCCTGACGTTCGGCGCGGCCCACTGGCAGGGCGAATTCCACCCGGCACCATACGCCGAGCCGCGACCGGACGGGTTGACTTACAACGTCGCTCGCAAGGGGAAGCGGATCATCGTCGCCGACGCTCGTTCGCACGAACTGTTCCGGGACCACCCCTGGTCGGGCACCATTCTGGGGATCCCTATCGTGGCCGCCGGGCGGGTGCGAGGCGTGATGACCATGGCCTTCCGCCATCCGACCGATCTGGACGAGAATGAGCTGCGGGCCCTCGAAATGCTGGCCGACCAGACCGCGATCGCCATCGAGAATGCCCGGCTGTTCGAAGCCATCGACACCGAGCGGCGGCGACTTCGCCTGCTGTTCGACACGACCCGCGAGCTTTCCGAGAGCGTCGAAGAGCGCGAGATCCTCGAGCGGGCGATCCGCCTGACGACTGCCAACCTCGACGCCCAATGGGGGACAGCCTACCTTCTGGAGCCGATCACCGGCCGGCTGCGGCTTACCGCCATGGCCGGCGACCTTGGATACGAAGTCGAGCTGCTTGATCGAGCTCTGGATATGCGGGTGGGAAAGGGACTGGAGGGATGGGTCGCCCAGCATCGCCAGGGCGTCCTCGTGCGCCAGGTCCATCGCGACGAGCGTTGGCTCCACTTTCCGGAGATGGACCACGGGCCGGGCTCGGCCATCTCGACGCCGGTGCTTTCAGGCGAGAGGCTGCTGGGCGTCTTGACGGTCCTCCGCCCAGAGCCGTTTCAGCAGGAACACCTCAACCTGCTGGAAGCCGTTGGCCGCCAGGTCGGTTTGGCGCTGGCCAACGCCGGGCGCTATCTGGAGGTCGCCCGACGGCTGGCCGAGCGCAACGCGCTGCAACAGGTCGCCCAAACGGTCAATCGCCGGTTGGAGATGAAAGCCCTGCTGGACGAGATCGTCCAGCAGGTGAGCGACGTCCTCGGCTACTCCATCGTGGAGATCTTCCTGATCGAGGACGGCTCGCTGATCCTGCGGGCGGCCAAGGACACCCTGACCATCGGCGAGAAACGATTGCCCATCACGCGCGGGGTTATAGGCCGCGCGGCTCGAACCAACCACCCGGTGTTCGTGCCCAACGTCGAGGACGACCCGGACTACGTGGTGGGGGTTCCGACGACGGTGGCCGAGATCGCCGTGCCCCTATATAAAGAGGACCTGGTCGTCGGCGTCCTCAACGTCGAGACCTCCGTGCGCGGTGGGTTGACTGAGGAGGATGTCAATCTCCTGACCCTGCTGGCGGACCAGGTCTCGGTCGCCCTGGAAAACGCGGCGCTGTACGACCGCCTGCGGCGGAACATGGCCCAGCTGGAGCAAACCGTCTCGGACCGAACCGCCGAGCTGGCCCAAGCCCTGGAGCACGCACGGGCCGCCGATCGTCTCAAAACTCAATTCGTGGCCGATGTGTCCCACGAACTGCGCACGCCGCTGACCAACATCCGCCTCTATCTCGAACTCGTCGACCGGGGACGGCCTGAGAAGTTCGGCGACTACATGGAGACCCTCAACCGCGAGACCGAGAGGCTCGTGGCGCTGATCGAGGATCTCCTGGCCGTCTCGCGCCTGGACGCCGGGACGGCCATTCCCCAACCGGCGCCACTCGATCTCAATCAACTTGCCCTCGGGTTGGTGGAGGACCGGCAGCGCCTGTTCCAACAAAAGAACCTGGCGGTGACCTTTGAACCGGCGGCCGGGTTGCCGGCTGTGCTGGCCGACGAGCGGATGCTCGCCCAGGTGCTGGCCAACCTGATGACCAACGCCATGAACTACACGCCCGCCGGCGGTAGCATCCGGATCTCGACCGACACCGCGCCCGAGGGCGATGCCACCTGGGTGCGGCTTTCGGTCGCCGACACGGGGTTGGGAATCCCCGAGGACGAAAAACCCAGCCTCTTCAAGCGATTCTTCCGCGGCAGCGCCAGCCGGCGGATGAACACGGCCGGCACCGGCCTGGGCCTGGCTATCTGCCGCGAGATCCTCGATCGCCACGGCGGCCGGATCAGCTTCACCAGCCGTGCCGGCGAGGGGACTACTTTCACGATCTGGCTGAAAGCCGCCGGCTGAGGGTCGCGCTGTCCACCGGCGCCCAGGGCGGGGCTCTTCGCCTCGGCCTGCACCAAGGCGGGCGCCAGGCTCCGTTGTCGTTGCCCCCCTACGCCCGTCACCTTTGAGTCTGCGACGCGCGGCCGCGACGGTCTGAGTCAGTCGGGTCAACCGCCTGCCGCGGTGATTCAGCCTGAGAGAATCAGTTGATCGGTGGATACCGCCGGGCTGTCGCCCGGCAAAGGGACGTCTTCGCCGTGTGCCGAGACGGCCGTCGGGTGGAAGGTCAGGCGGTGGAGAGGACACGGTCCGAACCGGCTGAGGGCGTCGACGTGCTCGGTTGTGCCGTAGCCTTTGTTGTGCGCGAACCCATAGCCCGGGTAGGTTCGGTCGTAGATCAGCATGAGGTCGTCCCGCCAGACCTTGGCGAGGATGGAGGCGGCCGCGATCGAGAGAACGATCGCGTCGCCGTGGGTGATGGAGGTCTGCGGCACCGGGACATTCGGGAGCGCCACGTGATCCAGCAGCAGGTGCTCTGGCGGGAGGCTCAACGCGCTCAGGGCGCGTTCCATAGCCAACAGGGTGGCCGCCACGGGGCCGATGGCATCCACCTCCACCGACGTGGCCAATCCGAGCCCGTAATCGAGCGACACCTGGCGCACCTGATCCGCCCAGGCGCGCCGCTGGGCGTCGGTCAGCTCCTTGGAATCGCGCACTCCGTCGAGGGCCCGGCGTAAGCCTTTGCGTTCGATCGGAAGGATGACGGCCGCCGCCACCAGCGGCCCCGCCAGGGCCCCTCGGCCGACCTCATCCAGGCCGGCGATGGACACCGTGCGGGAGGCGGCCAGTCTACGCTCGAAGGCTAGATTCGGACGGCGCGGCCTCAGGCCGGACATACAACCCTCTCGCCCAGTTTCGGCGGATGCGGAAGAGGTCCAGGAACATGCCCAAGGAATCCTGGGCGATGCGAACCCGGCTGCCGGGTTCGAAGTACCACGGGATGGGCACCTCGCTGACCCGGTAGCCCCGCCGCAGGGCGATGAACAGGACCTCCACATCGAAGGTCCAGCCGTCCAATCGCTGAACGGAGAAGAGGTCCTCGGCCACCGAGGCGCGGAAGCACTTGAAGCCGCACTGGGTATCCTGGATATCCGGAATGGCCAGCAGGCGGACGAAGGTGTTGAAGATGCGGCCGACCCAGTGCCGGTAGGCCGGTTCGCCGTGCCGGCGGGCGCCGGGGACCTCGCGCGAGGCAATGGCCACATCGGCCTGGGGCAGGGCGGGGGGCAGAAAACGCGGCACTTCCTCGATCGGCATGGATAGATCGGTGTCGCAAATGAAGCGGAACGCCCCCTGAGCCTCAAGGATCCCCCGACGCACCGCTCGGCCCTTGCCCGGAAGGGGCTCCTGCAACAGACGCAACCTCGGATACCGGCGCACGGCTTGACGGACGACGGAGGCCGTCCCATCGGTGCTGCCGCTATCGACGACGATGAGCTCGGACTCGTAGGGCTGGCTTTGAAGGAAGGCCTGTACGCGTGCCAGGCTGGCGGGCAGGCGCCGCTCCTCGTTGTGGGCCGGGATGATGATGGACAGGTGCAGGCTCAAGGGCGGTGTTAGAAGAGTGTGTTCAGGACCACGGCCAGCGCGAACACTACCACAATCAGGACTTCACCCCCCAGGAGCAAACCAAGCAGGACCCATTGCCGCCGGCTCAGTCCGAGCCTCCGGCGGATCCGATCTCCCCGCATCGGCCCGGGCCGAACGTCGAGGCGGAACGGGCCGGGTCCCGTAAGAGGCGCGCTCTCCGGGAAGGGTCCGGGCGATTCGAGAGGCGCGGGCCGGGGCCTGGGCCTGGGCGTCGGACGGCGCACCGGTCGGGGGGCGGGGGGCGGGACCGGTTGAGGCTCCGGTTCCGGCAGTTTGGGGCGCAGGAGCGTGTCGGTGACGGTCTGCACGTCTTCGGCGTCCATGATGGGCTGCAGTTCCCGCAGATTCGCGGCGAAGTGCTCGATGGCGTCGGCCATGACGATCCGCGCCCGAGGTTGGGCGGTGTCCACGTGGGCGCGCGGGTTGGTGAAGATCAGCACGGCCTCGAGGTCCGGCAAGGCCAGGCCCTTGTCCCGCAGGAACTGCAGGACGACCTCCGCCGTCGTGGCGGCCGAGTGCTGCAGGTTGGGCAGTGACCTGCTGAAGCCGCGCGAGGTCTGGGCCAACCACTCCTCGCCCTTCGCCCGGAATACGCCGCGAACGGGCGTGGCCGTCAAGGAGCGGACTCCCTGGGGGCCGATCAGGACCATGGAGGCGATGAGGCCGGTGGAGGGGATGAGCACATTCCGCAACAGGGTGTACTCGTTCGTCAGGCTCTTGGCCAGGCGATCGCTGACGAGGAGTTGGGCCTCCATCACGCCGTACCAGGGGAGCCCGTAGCGGAGGGTTCCCCGGACTCGATTCTCAAAACTGATGACGCCGTTCTCGTCGCGGAATTCGGACTTATCGATGACTTTCATGCCAGGCTCCCGCCGGCTACGGGCACCGTGCGCTGTGGAAAGTATACGTCAGTCGAGACGCGGCACAAGGCGAGGGCTATAATCCGAAGCCGGAGCGAGATGGGACGTTACCGGCATTTGCTCCTGGTAGGTCTGACGGCCTTCGGCCTGGCGGCTTCCCCGTTCCGGCAGGCGGAGCCGCGGGTCCTGCTCCTGCGCGCTACGGGAGCGCTGACGCCCGCGATGGCCGAGTATCTCGAACGCGGATTGGGGATCGCCGAACGCGAAGGCGCCGAAGCGGTCGTCCTGCAGCTCGATACCCCCGGGGGTTCGATCGACCTGATGAACCGGATGGTGCGCGCCATCCGCAGCAGCCCCACCCCGGTCATCGTGTACGTGGCTCCGCGCGGGGCGATCGCCGCGAGTGCCGGGACGGTGATCTCGCTGGCCGGTCATGCGCTGGGGATGGCCCCCGAGACGGCCATCGGCGCCGCCAGCCCGGTGGGCCCGCAGGGGGAGGATCTCGGGGAGACGCTGGCGGCCAAAGAGAAGGAACTGCTCAAGGCGACGGTGCGAGGCTTGGCCGATCGGCGCGGACCCGAAGCGGTGGCCCTGGCCGAAGCCGCGGTCGAATCCGCGCGAGCCGCCTCGGCCGAGGAGGCACTTCGCGTCGGCATGATCGACGTCATCGCCGAGGATGTGGACGAGCTCCTGGTCTCCCTGGATGGCTTCGTGGTCGAGCTCCAGAGCGGACCTCGGTCGCTGCACACCCGGGGCTCAGCGGTGGAAGAGATATCCCTCTCGTTCATCGAGCAGCTGCTCGGGGCCCTCACGAATCCGAATATCGTCTTCCTGCTCATGGCCCTCGGCGTGCAGGCGATCCTGATCGAACTCTCCAGCCCCGGGGGGTGGGTCGCCGGTTTCGTCGGCGTGTCGGCGTTGGCCCTGGGCGCCTATGGTCTGGGAATTCTGCCGGTCAACTGGTTCGGCCTCATCTTTCTGGGAACCTCCTTCGTCCTTTTCGTCCTCGACATCAAGGCCCCCACCCACGGGGCCCTGACGGCGGCCGGGCTGGCGAGCTTCATCGTGGGCGCATTGGTTCTCTTCAACTCGCCCGGAACGCCTCGCTTCCAGCAGGTGTCGGTGCCGCTGGTGGTCGGTGTGGCTCTCTTCATGGCGGCGGGTTTCCTGACGGTGCTCGCGTTCGTCGTCCGCGCCCAACGCCGGCCGGTCGGGGTTGGGGGCGCAGCCTTGATCGGGCGCGTGGGGGAGGTGCGCACCGCGCTCGCCCCGGTCGGGCAGGTGCAGGTGGCCGGGGAGCTGTGGTCGGCCGAGCTCGATCAGGGGCAGCCCCGCCTGTCACCCGGGACGCGTGTCGTTGTGACCGGTGTCGAAGGCCTGAGGTTGCGTGTCCGCAGGGTCGAAGCAGTCGTTCAACCTGTGAGCAAGTGACGGGACCCGGCAAAAGGGCGGAAGCCTCAAGACGGTGACCTGGAACGGTCGGCTGGAATTTGCGGGCGAAATCTACGGCTGGGCAGTCGCCTGGGGTGTGCAAGGCCCGACCGAAGAACCCCATCCTCCTTCGGCCGTCGAGAATCCACAGGAGTATGGCCTCCTCCGGACCTTCGATGGAGGAAGCACATGGACTCTGCTTTAGCCCAGAGTCGCTGCCCAATGAATCCGGGATGAAGACGACCGGTGCGACTGGCTACCCTTGTTGCGCGACCGGCGGCCGGTGTCTTCACCGGCCGCCGGGTTGACGGCGCCCCTCAGCGAATGTACACTACGCGCTCAGAGCGGCGCGAGGAGGAACCCCATGGCACCTGCATCCCACCGGCTGATTGTCCGCACCGGCCCCAACCCCGGCATGGTCTTCGATCTGACCAAGGACGTCACCATGCTCGGCCGGGACGTGACCAACGACATCGTGCTCGGAGACGCGGAGATCTCGCGCCAGCACACAAGGGTTTCACGCACTCCGGGCGGGATGGTCGTGGAAGATCTCGGCTCGACCAACGGGACGTTCGTCAACGGCGACCGGCTCGTGTCGCCCAGGGTGCTGATGTCGGGCGACCTTGTCGGCCTTGGCGAAAACGTCACCCTGACCTTCGAGTCGACGGCGCCCGAAGCGGCGGCGACGGTCATGGGGCCGGTGGCCCGCGGCGCGACTCCCCGACCGGCCGCTCCGCCAACCGCTCCGCCGCCCAGGGCGGCAGCCCCGATGCCCCCGCCGGCCGCTCAGCAATACCCACCCGGAGCAGAACCGCAAGCTCGAGGCGGAAGTCGTCGCTGGATCCTGGCCGGCTGTGGTTGCCTGATCCTGCTCGCCGTCTGCGGAGGCGTCCTGTATTTCATGGATGCCTACTATCCTGACATCCTGTATGCGCCGTTGAGGATGTTGGGCTTCTAGACGATAGTCCCTAAGTTGAAGCCGCGGGGCGTCCCTGGGCAGCATGCAGGGGCGCCCCGCTTCGCACTTGTCTATCGGCCGCGAAGATGTCGGGCCAGTGTCGCGTCTCGGAAGTTCTATGAAGATGTCTTCACACCTTGAATGGCCTGGACCTCACCCCTCCCCCTGTGAGGCTCCGTCGCATGGAGATTCGCTCTAGCCGGGGGAGGCCCTACGCTTCGCTACGCGCTGCTTCGCGAGGGCCAGGGGTGGGGGTGAAAGGCGACCGTAAAACGCGCCTGCGAAACAAATCCACGGACTCGCGAACGCGACACTAGTCGGGCGGGGGCTGGACGCGTAGAAGCCGGGACCAGGTTCCCCGATGGCGGGCGAAGACCGGATATAGGAGATCGGCTGCTTTGCGGGTCACTCGGATTGAGCCCAAACGCGCCAGCCATGACCATGGGGCCGGGAGGGCGTCCAAGACGGCGAAGACGGCGTCCGCTCCCCGGACCACTCTTTCATCATCCAGGACAACATGCAGGGCGCATTCCAGGTCTTTCTTCGATACGCCGGGGGGCAGGGCGGCGCTAACCTGGGTCTGATAAGGAAGGATCTGGACATGCCGTCGATGATCCCGGCGGCGTACCTGGGTCGCCAGGGCCGAGCAAACGCCGCACTCACCGTCGTACAGGACGCGAATGGCGTCTTGCGAATTCGAGGCAGCTTCGGCCTGCTGACTCATGGTCCTTCCCGCGGGCCGTCCATACCGGCCAATCGTACCCTACGGATGGAGTGACGAGGCGGAGGTCTCATGGATTTGGAGATTCGTTTCCCGGGCGGCACGCGTGTCGACGCAGCCTTTGACAGCTTCGTGGTCCACACCGATCAGCCTGCCAGCGGAGGCGGCGAAGCGTCGGCCCCGACCCCCTTCGAGTTGTTCCTGGCATCCATCGGTACGTGCGCCGGCATCTACGTCCTCGGATTCCTGCGACAGCGCAACCTCCCGACGCACGGGCTCCGGGTGATCCAGCACGTGCACTCGAACCGCGACACCGGGATGGTCGAAGACATGGCGATCGAGATCTTGGTGCCGGAAGGTTTCCCCGAGAAGTACCTTCCCGCCATGATCCGCTCCGCCGAACTGTGCGCCGTCAAGAAGCATCTCGAGCACCCACCGAACATCAGCGTGACGGCACGGGTCGGAACCCCGACGAACGCGTAGCCGGCCGTCGGATCCGCCAAGCGGCAAGCCGGAGGACCTGCGTGCCCGCGGTTCGAAGGCTCCGCGGTGGCGGTAGAATCCTCCCAGGTCCCCTGCCGAGAAGAGCGCATGACTGGAAACCCGAGTCCGCCTGAGCACCCGTACGCCCGACGCAACTCCGCCCTAGGGCTTCGAGTCCTGGCCTCCGCGGGAATCGTTCTCATCCTCGCCGGCATCTACCTCCGGGCGACGCGCGTCGACCAGGGCTCTCCCCCGGCCGACGTCGAAGGCGGGTTCACGGCCGCGCGGCAGGCTATGGTCGACGACGGCATCGTCGGCTGGGGCATCACGGATGAAGCTGTGATCGCGGCGATGCGGAGCGTCCCGCGGCACGAGTTCGTTCTCGAGGAGTACCTCGGCCAGGCCTACGAGAATCATCCCCTCCCGATCGGTTTCGGGCAGACGATCTCGCAACCGTACATCGTGGCGTTGATGAGCCAGGAGCTCCAGGTGGGGCCCGGGGAACGCGTCCTCGAGATCGGGACGGGGTCAGGCTATCAGGCCGCCGTGCTGGCTGAGCTCGGTGTCGAGGTCTACACGGTGGAGGTCATCGCCGAGTTGGGAGAGGCGGCTCGAGCGCGCCTGGCTCGCCTGGGCTACGACCAGGCGCAGGTCCTCGTGGCCGACGGCTACGACGGATGGGAGGCCCACGCGCCGTACGACGCCATCATCGTGACAGCTGCGCCGGACCATGTGCCCCAGCCGCTGCTGCTCCAGCTGGCCGAAGGAGGCTGGTTGGTCATCCCGGTTGGGCCTCCGGGCGGATATCAGGAGCTCTGGAAGGTCCAACGCATCGACGACGAGTTCGAGTCCACCAGCCTGGGTGGCGTCCAGTTCGTCCCCCTGGTTCACGATGAACCGGCTGGCTTCATTCCCGAGGACGGCTAGCCTGCATTTCGGGAGCGGGCAGGAGCCGCCAGGCGAGCAAGTAGGCCACGGCCGCGGCCGCTAATGTCGCCCGGAATCCCCAGCTGAGCGAAAGCAACGTGCCGATCACGCCGGCCACCCCGGAGGCGGCGCCATTAGCCGTCCATGCCCATGGGACCAGCGCGGGTCCGGCGTGCTGCAGTTGTTGAAGA
>Ga0214473_10006646_pt1 | contig 13767 bp, 13 predicted proteins | sample RVTome_7_FD_203509 | JGI IMG/M metagenome (GOLD analysis project Ga0214473, IMG submission 203509) | Soil microbial communities from uranium-contaminated site in the Upper Colorado River Basin, Wyoming, United States - RVT98D197 | ecosystem: Environmental > Terrestrial > Soil > Contaminated >... | reverse complement strand
GCGTGATCGCCATGACCCCCCGGGGCCCCGTGCTCGGACTCCGAGCCGTGCTCGGCCTCGAGGGCGCCCGCGATGTAGAGCATCGAGAGCATGCAAAAGATGAACGCCTGCAGGAACGCCACCAGGAGCTTCAACGGGAACAGGAAGCCGACGGTGAACAGGATCGTCGCGACCGTCCCCACGCCGCCGATCACGAGACCGATCACGCCCGCCGACCCCGAGAGCGCCCACGTCGAAAGCCCCACGGTCATGAAGAAGACGATCGAGAGCAGGATGTGCCCCCCGAGCATGTTGCCAAAGAGCCGGAGCGTGAGCGAGAGCGGGCGCGCGAGATGGCTGATCAGCTCGATCGGGACCATGAGCGGCGCCAGCGCCGGCATGGGGCCGGCGAAGTGCTTGAGGTAGGCTCCCAGCCCGTGCGCCCGGATCCCGATCCAGTGATACGAGAAGAACACCACGAGGGCACACGCCAGGTTGGTGTTGACGTTGTCGGTCGGCGCCGTGAAGCCGGGGACGAGCCCCAGGAGGTTCGAGGCGAAGATGAAGAGACCGAGCGTCGCGATCAAGGGCAGGAACCGCCGCCCTGCGGGCCCGATGACGTCGTCGATCAGCGCGAGCACGAACTCGAGGACCGCCTCCGCCGCGTTCTGGACGCCCCGCGGCACGAGGGCCGGCCGCCGCGGCACGAGGTACGCGACGCCGATGAGGATCGCCATCACCAGCCATGCGAAGGCCACGTGATGCGGGAGACCGAACGTGTTGAAGACGGGGGGCTCGAGCGCGTGCACCGGCGTCTCCTCAGGCGACCCGCGCGGCCCGGAGGCCCGCCAGGATCACGGCCACCGGGACGAGGGTCAGCGACAGAAGAAGACCTGGGAGGCCGACCCCGGTCTGGGTGACGGCGAGGCCCGCGACGCACCCGAGCAACCCCAGGCGAAGCCCGCTGGCCCCGATCCAGACGGGGCGCGAGGCCGCGCCCCCGGCCAGGGCGCGCTCCGCGGCCCAGGTGAGTCCCCCGAAGTTCAGCAGGGTCAGGCCACTTCCGAGCAGGGCGCCCATGGCGTCCGCGGGCCCGCGCAGGAGCCCGCACGCGCCGGCGAGCCCGAGCCCGAGCGCCCCGGCCACGAGCCAGACCCCGCGGCCAAGATCAGTCGGAGCGGTCACGTTCAGCCTGCCCCCCCTCGCGCCCGAAGATCCCTGCCGCGCGGAAGAGATTGACGAAGCCCGACGCGATGCCGAGCAAGAGCCCCACCAGCATGAGCCAGGGGGCAGTCCCCAGCCACCGGTCCAGGGCGATGCCCCCTCCGAGGCCCAGGACGGTGGAGATCACCAGCGTGAGCCCCACCCCGCTGAGGGCCCCGAGCTGCCGGAGCCACCGTCGATCGGACTGGCCCGGTTCGGCTGCGCTCACACCCGTGCTCTCCGAGGAGTGGTAAGGAACGCTTGTGAACACTAGCACAGCGCCCCGCGCCCGACAACCGGCGTTGAGATCAGCGCGCGGGGTGCGGGACCTCCCCGTTCGGCGGATGCGCGGCCTTGACGGCCCACGTAACGTGGCCCTCAGAGAAGGAGACCCACGATGACCGAGACGATCGACACCCGGAACACCCTGAGCACGCTGTCTGACCAGCTCGCCGACGCGGTCGAGCACGCGGGCCGAGCGGTGGTCCAGGTCAACGGCCGCCCCCGGCGCCCGTCGAGCGGGGTGGTGTATGCGCCCACGCTCGTCCTCGTCGCCGAGCACGCCCTCGAGCGCGAGGACGATCTGACGGTGGAGACGGAGACTGGGCCGCCCCTCGGGGCCCAGCTCGTCGGCCGGGACCCGGCCAGCGACCTCGCGGTGCTCCGCGTCCCCCGCCTCGCCGCCGAGCCGGCCCGGATGGTGTCGACGCCCGCCCGAGTGGGCCAGTTCGTCCTCGCCGTGGGCCGCCCGGGCGGTCGGGAGCTCATGGCCAGCATCGGCATCGTGAGCGCGGTCGGGGGACCGGTCCGCACTCGCGGCGGGATGCTCGAGCAGTACATCCGGACCGATGCCACCCCGTACCCCGGGTTCTCGGGCGGCGCGCTGATCGATACCCGCGGCGCCGTGCTGGGCATCCTGACGACTGGCCTGGCCGGGGGCGCCGCCCTCGCCGTGCCCGCCGCCCTCGCCTGGCGCCTCGCCGAGCCGCTCGCCCGACAGGGGTACGTCCCGCGTGGATGGCTCGGGATCGGCAGCCAGTCCGTCCGGATTCCCGCCGGCCAGCGGGGGGGCCGGGCGCACGAGACCGGGCTCTTGATCGTCGAGCTCGCGCCCGACAGCCCCGCGCTCCGCGGCGGTCTCCTGCTCGGCGACATCCTGGTCGCCCTGGGCGGCCAGGCAGTCGACGATGGCGAGGCCCTCCAGGCGCTCCTCGGCGGCGAGCGGGTCGGCGAGCCCGTGGCGATCCAGGTCCTCCGCGGCGGCACGCTCGTCACGCTCGAGGTGACGGTCGGCCAGCGGCCGGGGCGCGGGCGATGAGCCCGGTCCTCGAGGCGACCCCCAGCGTCCGCGCGGGGATGGGTCTTCCCGACGAGGTCCTCGCGCGGGTCAGACCCAGCATCGTCCGCGTCCACGGCCGGGGACCGGCCGGCGCGGGCGGCGTCGCCTGGCGTCGGGATGCCGTGGTGACGAACCACCACGTCATCGCTGGCACCCGGCAGGCGCTCCGCGTGGTGGGCGTGGACGGTCGCGCTCATGCGGCCCGGGTCCTGGAGTCCAGCCGACGGCTGGATCTCGCCCTCCTCGAGGTCCCGGGCGCCGATCTCGTGCCGGCGCCGATCGGCCGGTCCGCGCGCCTCCGCGTCGGCGAGCTCGTCTTCGCGATCGGCCACCCGTGGGGCGAGCCGTGGGTGGTGACCGCGGGCGTGGTCAGCGGGCTCGGCTCCCTCCCGGTCCCGGGGCGCGCGGAGCCAGGCTCGTACATCCGCTCGGATGTCCACCTGGCCCCCGGCAATTCTGGTGGCCCGCTGCTCGACGCGCGCGGCGAGGTCGTCGGGCTCAACGCGATGGTGATCGGCGGGGACCTCTCCATCGCGATCCCGAGCGACGTCGTGCGGCGCTGGCTCGGTGAGGCCTCATGATTCGTGTCTTCGTGGCGGCCTCGACCGCCGCGCTCCGTCTCGCGCTGCGCGCGCGACTCGACGGCCCCGGAATGGTGGTCGTCGGGGACGGACCGACACCGGACGGCGCACCCGCCGATGTGGACGTCGTGGTCATCGGCCACGCCGAGCGCCTCCTGGTGAGCGCCGACGCGCTCGCCGAGGTCGGGGCGCGCGCCGTCGTGGCGCTCGCCGACGATGAGCGGCCGGCGCGCACCCTGCGCGGGCTGCCGCTCCGGGGCTGGGCCATCGTGTCCCGCGAGGCCTCGGCGGCCGAGCTGCGGGCGGCGACGACGGCCGCCGCTCAGGGCTTCACCGTGCTCCCGACAACCCTGTCCGCCCGTCTGCTACCGGCGCCGGCCCCGGCACCGGAGGGGGGGGCCGAGGAGACCCTCGAGCCTCTCACGCCGCGCGAGCGCGAGGTTCTGGACCTCCTCGCCCACGGGCTCTCCAACCGCCAGATCGCCGAGCGGCTCGGCATCAGCGAGCACACCGCCAAGTTTCACGTGGCCGCGGTCTCCGGGAAGCTCGGGGCCGCGAGCCGGACCGAGGCGGTGAGCCGCGGCGTCCGCCGCGGCCTGATCACGCTCTGAGGGGCCGGACGGTCTCACGACCGCGCGGCCCGAGGCGCTACCCGAACATCCCGCCCATGCGCGCGCCAGCGATCCAGTTGATCAGGACGACGCAGACGGTCGCCACCACGATCAGGACGACCCCGAGCGCCGCCGCCTCGCTCGTGCTCCCGGCGATGTAGAAGTTGAAGATCCCGACCGTGATCGTCTCCCACCCGCCCAGCGAGAGGAACAGGACGGCCGAGGCCTCCTGGAGCGACGTCATGAACGAGAAGAGCCCGCCGACCAGGACACCCTTCCAGATGAGGGGCAGCGTCACGTCCCGGAACGACCGGAGGCGGGACGCCCCGACGCTCCCCGCCGCCTCCTCGAGCGCGGGGTGGACCAGGAGCAGCGAGGCATAGCTCCCGCGGACGGCGTAAGGGAGCCGACGCACCGCCAGGACGAGCGGCAGGATGATCCAGAGGCTCGTCAGGGGCACCCCGAGCCCCGGGAGTTCCCCGTGGAACGCCCGCACGTACGCGATGCCGATCGCCGTCCCGGGGATCGCCAGGATCAGCGTGTTCAGCGCGTCGAGCGCGCCGCGGCCCGGCAGCCGCGTCCGCGCCAGGATCCAGGCGATCGGAAGGCCCACGACGACGCACAGGACGAGGGCGAGGGCCGCGTAGAGCAGGCTGTTCGCGACGTACTTCGGCGTCTCCACCAGCACCCGATCGAAGAACTGGAGCGTGTAGTGCGTCGGGAACGGCGTCAGCGACCAGCCGCGGCCGAACGCGGCCAGCGCGAGCCCGAGGTAGGGCACGAAGGCCAGCAACATGACGCCCGACAGTGCCGCGACGACCACCGCCTGAAGAAGAGGCGGGAGCCGGCGGCGCTCCACCTTCGTGTACGCGAGCGAGGAGTAGTCCTTGATCGCCACGTAGTGTCGCGCCAGGAGCAGGAAGACGACCGCCAGGAGCACCAGGAGGGCCGAGATGACGATCCCCATCCGGAAAAGGCGCCGGTCCACGAACTGCACGATGTTGAGATAGGCCTGGGAGGCCAGGAGGTCGTGGACCCCGACGACGAGGGGGGTCACGAAGTCCGCGAACGTCCAGATGAAGACCAGGAGCGCGCCCGCCACGTAGCCCGGCGTCGTGAGCGGCAGCGTCACCGTCCAGAGCTTCCGCCAGCCGCGCGCGCCCACGCTCTCCGCCGCCTCCTCGAGGGCGGGGTCGACCTTCCCCAGGGCATCCACCACGTTCAACGTGATCATCGGGAAGAGGTGGAGCGTCTCGACGAGGAGGACGCCGTGGAGCCCGTACATGAAGTTCACGGGCTGGCCGAGGTCGAGGTAGTCCATGAGGAGCACGTTGACCGTCCCCGCCCGGCCCAGGATGAAGACGAAGCCCAGGACCCCGACGAGTGGCGGCGAGATGATCGGGATCAGCGTCAGGTAGGAGAACACGCGCCGGCCCCAGAACTCGTAGCGGACGAGCAGGAACGCGACGCCGATCCCCAGGACCGAGGACGCGGCGACGACCCCGACGCCGAGGAGGAGCGAGTTCCCGAGAGACCGCAGATAAAAGCCGTCCGTGAAGAACGCGTGGAAGTGCCCGAGCGTGAACCGGCCGGCGTCGTCGCTGACCGCGTCGTAGAAGATCCGGGCGAGCGGGTAGAGGAGGAAGACCCCGAGGAACCCCCAGAGCAGGACGACGCCGAGGGCCGGTGCCACGCGCCACGCGGGGGCGCTGGCGGCGCGCGGGAGCGCGAGGGTGCGACCACTCGGGCCCATGGGCCTACCCCGGCTCCGCACCTGGCCGGGCGCCGCCCGTTCTCACCGGCTCGTCGTCCGGCAGGGCGAGCGTGACCGACGGGGGAAAGGCGAGCGTGACGGGCGTCCCGCGCGCGAGCGGCTCGTGGTGCCACGCATCCGAGATGTCCACCTTCAGCGTGAGCCCGGCCGCGGTCTCCACGTCATACCGGAGCGTGCTCCCGAGGTAGGCGGCCAGGGCGATCCGGCCGGCACAGCGGTTCTCGTGGCCGGAGGTCGGACCCGCCCCGGGCGCCCCCACCGTCACGTTCTCCGGCCGGATCGCGAGCACCGATGGGCGGCCGGCGCCGAGCCGTTCGCCTCCCTCCGGGAGCTGAGCCCGGAGCCGCCCGAGCCCGGTGTCGACCGTGAGCGCCTGGCCCGAAACCTCGACCACGGTGCCGGTCACCAGGTTGTTCGTCCCCACGAAGTCGGCGACGAAGCGCGTGCGCGGGCGCTCGTAGAGCTCGCGCGGCGGGCCGAGCTGAAGGACGCGCCCGTCACGCATCACCGCCACGCGGTCGGACAGGGACAGCGCCTCCTCCTGGTCGTGCGTCACGTACACCGTCGTGATCCCGAGCTCCTGCTGGAGGGTGCGGATCTCGCTCCGCACCTGGACCCGGATCTTCGCGTCGAGGTTCGAGAGCGGCTCGTCGAGGAGGAGGATGTCCGGGCTCAGCACGAGCGCCCGCGCCAGGGCAACCCGCTGCTGCTGGCCGCCCGAGAGCTGACCGGGGTACCGCGCGCCCAGGCCCGAGAGGTTGACCTTGTGGAGCCCCTCCTCGACGCGGGCGCCGAGCTCCGTCCCGCGCACGCGGCGAAGCCGGAGGCCGTACGCGATGTTCTGAAACACCGTCATGTGCGGCCACAGCGCGTAGTTCTGGAAGACCATGCCGATGTTGCGGGCGTACGGTGGGAGGCGGGTGACCTCACGCCCATCGAACAGGATGCGACCCGCATCGGGTGGGTGGAAGCCGGCGATGAGACGGAGCAGCGTGGTCTTGCCGCACCCGGAGGGGCCGAGGAGCGTGAACAGCTCGCCGTCCAGGATGTCGAGCGAGACGCGATCGACGGCCAGGACGCTCCCGAACCGCTTGCTCAGCCCGCCGAGCGCGATCTTCAGGGGATCCGCTCCCCTCCCGGGCCCGGCCTCCCACGCGCGAGGCCGGGCCCGGCGGGGCTCACGGCTTCTTCGGTGGCTCGGGCGCGGGCACCTTGTTCCGGATCGGCGGGAGCGACCGGAGGTAGGCGATGATCGCGCGGAGGTCGCCCTCCGCGATCCCCTGCGAATAGTGCTGGGTCGGCATCGGGGGGAGCACCCGGCCGCCGCTGCGGCGCGCGCCGTAGAGGGCGGCGATGATCTCGCCGTCCTTCCAGGCGCCGAGGCCGGTTTCCGCGTCGGGCGTCAGGTTCGCCGTGTAGCTCACGCCCCACGGTCCGGCGATCGGGAGCCCACCGGCGCCCAGCCGGGTCGTGTCGGGCCGGCCTTCGGGGAGATAGGGCGTGTGGCAATCCATGCAATGCGCCACCGGGCCCGCCAGGTACTCGCCGTACTTGATGGGATCCTGCCGCGACGGGTCGGGCACCGAGCCCACCGGCGGTCCGTAGGACGGCGGTAGCGGGATCTTGTACTGGCTCCGTGGCACCACCTGGCGGACGGGCGTGACCGTGCGCAGGTACGCGACGATCGCCTTGACGTCGCCGTCGGCCAGCCGGCGATAGAGGTAGAACGGCATCGGGGGACCGAGCGTCCTCCCGTCACGACCTCGGCCCTCGCGGATCGCCCGGATCACCTCGTCATCCGTCCACCGCCCGATCCCGGTCTCGGGATCCGACGTGATGTTCGGGGTGATCCAGATCCCGAACTCTTCCTCGAGCTCGAAGCCCCCGGCGAGGTGCGTCCCGGGCAGGTCGCCCTCCGGGCCCTTGGGCGTGTGGCAGTTGCCGCAGGCACCCAGCACCTCGACCAGATAGCGCCCGCGCTCGACCGGGCTCTGGGCGGACGCGGGCAGGGCAGCTCCGGCGATGAGCCATAGGCACAGCAGACCAATCAACCCGCGCACGACCACCTGCTCCTTTCCCTGGCCTCAGCGCTGGCCCAGCTCTGGGCTGTTCGTCAGCTGCGACAGCACTCGACGACCATGGCGATACACCGCTCCGCGGCCGGCCCGGGGCCGGCCCGTCACTTCTTGAGCTGATCCCACACGGCCTCGATCTCCTTGTGGTACCGCTCGTTCACCTCCTGGTAGCGCTTCTGGGCGATGTCATCGTCGTAGACGTTCGACGTCTCCGCCTCGAAGTAGGACCGCACCCCGCCCGTGAACTCGACGGCCTTCTCCGCGACCGAGCCCGGCGGGCCCTGGACCTTGTACTTGGGCGTGATGGGGAACAGTCCCCGCTCCATGAAGACGCGCTGGCCGCGCTCGGTGAGCAGGAACTCGATGAACGCTCGGGCCGCGCGCGGGTGCTTCGCTCCGGCGAGGACCGCCATCGGCTCCGGCGTCACGAAGGCGTTCTTCGGCGCGACGAACTTGATGTCGAAGCCCGCCAGCACCTCCTCGAACGCCATGTACGAGGGCACCGCGAAGCCGGCCGCGAACTCACCCTTGGCCACGACCGACGGCACGTCGCGGCTTCGGGCCGTGAAGATTCCGGAGTTGGCGGCGAGGCGCTTGAGCCACTGCCAGCCGGGCTGATCGCCCCGGCTCTGGAGAATGATCTCGTACGTCGCGTGGCTCGAGGAGGAGCGGGTGGGCGCGCACTGGGCGACGTTGCCCTTGAGCTTCGGATGGAGGAGATCCTCCCAATCCTTCGGCTCCGGCACGCCGAGCCGCCGGATGAGCCGCGGGTGGTAGACGAGCCCGTAGGGCTCGAGCGCCGTCCCGACCCAGTATCCGTCCGCGTCCTTGAGCGGGATCGGCTTGGGCTTGCCGAGCCCCGCCGGGATCGTATCGACGATCTCCCGCGACAGCTCATGCTTGACCAGGAGCTTCTGCTCCGCCAGATTGTCGAAGAGGGCCGACTCCCCCCCCCAGAAGATGTCGGCCTCGGGCTTCCCCTTCCACTCGACGATCCGGCCGTAGGAGACCGGGGTCCCGGCAAACTGGGCGTTCGTCCTGACCGTCACGCCCCACTTCTCCTTCGCGAAGTCCGCGAAGGCCTTGAGCGCGGCGTCCACGACGAACTTCGAGACCGGCGTCTGGAGGACGAGCTCGTCCTCGATCGGCGGCCCCTGGCCGCGCGCGGGGGCGGGGACGAGGAGCGCCAGAAGCACCAGCAGGACGGCGGTATAGGGCACGGCTGACCTCCTAAGGATCGGTCGAACGTTTTCAGACGGTAGCACTCCGGACGTCCGGACGGAATCCCCGCGATCGTCGGGCCGTCCGGCAGCCCGAGGGGTCACGGGCCCTCGCGAGCCCAGCCCCGGGCGCGGTCCACGGCCCGCCGCCAGCCCGCGTAGAGCGCGTCGCGCCGCGCGGGGGGCATGGCAGGCTCGAAGGCGCGATCGAGCCGCCAGAGGTCGCGGAGCGCCTCCGGGCTGCGCCAGACCCCCGCGCCGAGCCCGGCGAGGTAGGCGGCCCCGAGCCCGGTCGTCTCGCGCACCCGCGGCCGCAGGATGGGGAGGCCGAGGATGTCCGCCTGGAACTGGCAGAGGAAGTCGTTCTCGGTCGCACCTCCATCGACCCGGAGCTCCGCGGGCAGGCGGCCGGCCTCCGCGGCCATCGCGTCGAGCACGTCGCGCGTCTGATACGCGATCGCCTCCAGCGTCGCCCGGGCGACGTGGGCGCGGGTCGTTCCGCGGGTCAGCCCCACCAGGGCGCCTCGCGCGTACATGTCCCAGTAGGGGGCGCCGAGCCCCACGAAGGCGGGCACGAGGTAGACGCCCCCTGTGTCCGGCACCGAGCGCGCCAGGGGCTCGGTCTCGGCAGCCGTCTTGATCAGACCGAGTCCATCCCGGAGCCACTGGACGGCGGCGCCGGCGACGAAGACCGCGCCCTCGAGCGCGTACGCGACGGCGGGCGGACCGCCGCCCGGAGACGGGAGCGACCAGGCAACCGTCGTGAGGAGGCCGGCCTCCGACGCGACCGGCGTCGGGCCGGTGTTGAGGAGAAGGAAGCATCCCGTCCCGTACGTGTTCTTCGCCCCCCCCGGGGCCAGGGCCCCCTGACCGAAGAGGGCGGCCTGCTGGTCCCCGGCGATCCCCGCCACCGGAATACCGGCCGGGAGACCGTCGTGGGCGACCGTCTCCCCGAAGACCCCCGCCGACGGGCGGACCGCGGGGAAGACTTCCGGCGGGATGCGGAGGTGGCCGGTCAATTCCGCGTCCCAGTCGAGACGTCGGATGTCGAAGCAGAGAGTCCGCGAGGCGTTCGAGGGATCGGTCGCGTGGACGCGCCCACCCGTGAGCTGCCAGAGGAGCCAGCTGTCCACCGTGCCGAACGCAAGCTCGCCGCGGGCCGCCCGCTCGCGGAGCTCGGGCCGGGCATCGAGGAGCCACGCGATCTTGGTCCCCGAGAAGTAGGCGTCCAGAACGAGCCCGGTCCGGGCGCGCACCAGCGGCTCGAGGCCGTCCGCTCGGAGGCGCTCGCAGAGCGGTGCCGAGCGGCGGCACTGCCAGACGATCGCCCGGTGGACCGGGACGCCGGTCCGCCGGTCCCAGAGGAGCGTGGTCTCGCGCTGGTTGGTGATCCCAATCGCGGCCAGGTCGCCAGGAGCGACTCGCGCCGCGATGAGCGCGGCCCGGGCGGCGTCGAGCTGGGTCGCCCAGATCTCGGCCGGATCGTGCTCCACCCAGCCGGGCTGGGGGTAGTACTGGGGCAGCTCCTTGTAGCCCCGCCCGAGGACCGCCCCGTCGTCGCCTACAACCAGGGCGGTCGACCCCGTCGTCCCCTGGTCGAGCGCGAGGATCGCCCTCACGGCGGCGCGGGCGCCGTCAGGGCCGCGCGCCGCGCAGCCGGAGCGCGAGGTCCGGCTGGTCCGTCGTCACGTAGTCCACGCCCGCCGCGAGCACCTGGCGGAGCTCCTCCGGCTCGTTCACCGTCCACACCCCGATCGAGAGCCCGGCGTCGTGCGCCGCGCGGACCGCCTCCGGCGTGAGCAGCGGGCGCTCGATCCCGAGGTCGTTCGCGCCCAGGGCGCGGAGCCGGGGGGCAACCGCCCCGACGCCGCCCACGCGTTCGGCCCCGCGATGGGATAGGAGCCCTGTCAAGCGGACAGACGTGGACAGGGCACGGAGTCGCTCCAGGATCGTCCAGTCGAACGCCATCACCGTGGTCCGGTCGGCGAGCTTGGCGTCCTGGACGAGGGCCAGCACCCGCTCCTCGATGCCGGGATAGCGCGCTCCCCCCGGCCCCGTCTTGATCTCGAGGAGGAGCCCGACCGGCGTCGGCTGGAGCAGCGCGAGGACCTCGGCGAGCCGCGGCAGCCGCTCGTCGGCCGTCCCCCGGATGAGGACGGGCGAGAGCTCCGCCCAGGTGAGATCGCGCACGGCCCCGCGGCCCGTCGTCGTCCGCTCGAGGGTGGGATCGTGGACCACGACGACCTCGCCGTCGCGCGTCTGGTGGACGTCCAGCTCGACGAGGTCGACCCCGAGCCCGAGCGCCCCGCGGAACGCCGTGAGCGTGTTCTCCGGCCAGAGGCGCGCCCCGCCCCGGTGGGCGGCGATCGCTGGCCGGCCGGCGCCGGTCGCCACCGGGGGCCTGAGGCTTATCAGCGAGAGCCCGGCGAGGCGCGCGGCCGCGCCGGCCCGCAGCCGGTGGCCACGCCGATCACGAGCCCGACCACGATCGGTACTCCACCAGCTCCTCCACGTAACCACGGAGAGAGTCCTCCAGACGGACCCAGTACCGGATCCGGGGGCTGTACCAGTAGGTCTCGAGCCGCTGCGTCCCGCTCCACCGCTCGACGCGGAGCACGTAGAAGCGGCCCGCGACGGTGTCGATCGCCTCGATCCCTTCGCTGACCTTCCAGGTGTTAGCGTACCGGCCGTCGTTCCGCCCGTCCGTGTACTGGAACTCCTGGCTCCAGGTCGCGGCGGGTTTGAGCGGCCAGGTGAAGTACGAGGCCGGTGGCTCGTAGCGAACCGTCGTCCCATCTCCGAGCGCCTCCTGGGCGAGGTGGATCTCGGAGGTCCACTGTCGGGTCATCTCGGTGCCGAGCCCCAGGACCCGGACCGTGTAGCCCTCCATCGTCGCGGACACAACCTGGTGCGTGACCACCGCGGTCGCGCCGGTGAGGACCGTGCGCTTGAAGACCCAGCGGTCGCCCACCCGCCATTCCGGCCGCGTGACGACCTCCTGCTCCGCGGCGTGCTTCGGCATGTCCGCCGCGCAGCCTGCCGCCAGCGCGACCGCCACCAGGACGACGCCGCCCAGACCGCCGACGCGCGCGCGTCTCATTTCTCGGTCTCGATCAGGCCCTTGATGAACCAGCGCTGCCCCAGGACCACGATCGCGACCGGCGGGACCATGGCGAGAACGGCCGTAGCCATGACCAGATTCCAGTTCGCCGCGGCTTCGGCCGCCGCCGTCATCCGCTTGATCCCCATGACGATCGTGTACATACCTTCCTGCGTCGTCATGAGGAGCGGCCAGAGATACTGGTTCCAGCCGAAGATGAACAGGATCACGAAGAGCGCGGCGATGTTCGTCCGTGACAGCGGCACCAGAATCGACGCGAAGAAGCGGAGCGGGCCCGCCCCGTCGATTCGCGCGGCCTCAGTCAACTCGTCCGGCACGGTCAGGAAGAACTGCCGGAAGAGGAACGTCGCCGTGGCCGAGGCGATGAGCGGAACGGTCAGGCCAGCATACGTGTTGAGCAGCCCGAGGTCGGCGACCACCTTGAAGGTCGGCATGATCCGAACCTCAATGGGCAGCATGAGCGTCAGGAAAATGGTCCAGAAGCACACCATGCGGAACGGGAAGCGGAAGTACACGATCGCGTAGGCTGAGAGGATCGAAATCACGATCTTGCCGACCGCGACCGTCAGGGCCATGACGAAGCTGTTCCACAGCATCACGCCGACCGACGTGGGCCCAGCCGACCGCATGCCCGTGCTGAGGACAGCGTCCGGATCGCGTCATGGCCTGCGCCCTCCCACGTGTATGGGTGTCGTTCGGGGGTATCGCTCGGTCGATCTGAGCGCCCATCATACCCGGCTTCCGTGACGGGCGCGCGACGGCGCCGGCCGTCATTCGCTCCGGAAGCGGAGGCCCTGGCGGACGGTGCCCTCGTAGGCGTCGAGCTCCGCCTCGACGCGCCGGGGGCTCCAGCCGAGGAGCGCGCCCATCCGCTGGGCGATCGCCGGGGCGCAGTCGAGACCGAGGCATGGCCCGGTGCCGAGGCCCGTCCGGCGGAGGAGCACGTCCTGGAGCGAGACCGCCAGCTCGCTCTCCACGGCCCAGTGCAGCTGGGCGACGATCTCCGGCGCGTTCTTGCAGAGCCGCTCGGTGCCCCCGGGCAGCCGCCGCGCCGCGTCCAGGACGGCCCCCGCGCGGCGCCCGTAGGTGGTCACGAGCATCTCGATCTGCTCGGGCTCGAGGCCGGAGCTCCGCACCGCCTCGGTCACGTCCAGCATCGCGCGGACCTCGAGGGCGCCCGCCTCCTCGTCCTGTCCGTCGAGCGTGATCCGCGCCGTGTCGGACGGGCCGCCCCGCCCGAGCAGCCGCGCGATGATCCGGCCGACCTCTTCCGCCAGGCTCCGGAAGCACGTCAGCTTGGTGCCGGTGATGGAGAGGAAGCGGCCGCCCGGCCCCTCGGCGACGACGCGGTGCTGGCGGGAGACGGCCGAGGCGCGCGTCCCGGTCGACCCGTCGAAGGTGAGGGGCCGCACCCCCGCATACGTGTACGCGACGTTGGCCTCGGTGATCCGCGGGTCCGTGAGGAGGCGCCCCGCGGCCTCGAGGAGGTACTGGACGTCCGCCTTCGTCGCCCAGACCCGGTCGGGGCTCTCGGCGTGGTCGGTGTCGGTGGTGCCGACCAGGGAGAACTCGCGCCACGGGATCACGAACACCAGCCGGTCGTCGGCGGTGGCGAGGTAGATCGCGCGCTCGGTGAGGCGCGGGAGGAGCACGTGCACCCCCTTGGTGGTCCGGAGGATCCGCTCCCCGCGATCCTCGACGCCCGCCCGCGCGCGGACCCGGTCCACCCAGGGCCCGGCGGCGTTGACGAGCACCCGCCCGTGGAGATCCACGACGTCGCCGCCGACGAGGTCCCGCACCCGCGCCGTCCAGCCGCCGTCGGGGCGCCGCTGGAACTCCTCCGCCTGGGCGTAGTTCACCACGT
>Ga0214473_10006645_pt1 | contig 13767 bp, 14 predicted proteins | sample RVTome_7_FD_203509 | JGI IMG/M metagenome (GOLD analysis project Ga0214473, IMG submission 203509) | Soil microbial communities from uranium-contaminated site in the Upper Colorado River Basin, Wyoming, United States - RVT98D197 | ecosystem: Environmental > Terrestrial > Soil > Contaminated >... | reverse complement strand
TCAGGTACTTCTGCATGAAAGACTTCGAGGAGAACATCTCGACTCAGAGCTTCATGCGCTTCCTTGCTGAGAGCAAGGTCACGACACTCCTGACAGTCGAGACGACCGAGGCGATGGAGATGGCGCCGGAGGCGTTCCTGGCGCGGGGCGAGATAAGACTCTACAAGGTCAGGGATGAGTCTGGGATCAAGCGCTTCATATCAATAGAGAAGTACAAGGGCTCGACTCACGACGAGAGCATCAGGCCTTTCGACATTACCCCGAAGGGGGTAGTCGTTCACGCAAGCTAGCCGAGCCAGGCATCCAGAGCTCGGTCAACAGCAGCGTCGATGAAGCTGGGCCTGTAGGTTATCAGCAACTCGGCAACCTTCTCCTTGTCGGGGAGCCGGTAGAGCTTCCTCTGGCCCTGGGACTCCGAATTGACCACACCCACTTCCTCCAGCTTTTTCAGATGGAATGACATTGTCGATTTCGAGATTCCGACCTTCTTCCTCAAGTCTTCGAAACCGAGAGAATCCTTGTTGAGGAGCAACAGGAGGATCATGCGGGGCTTCGCCTGGCGTAGAAGACCGAGCAATTCCTTGTCACCTGAGAACTCCTTCTTCCCGGCGAAGTACGTCTTGCGGTAGCCGTCTCGAGCCGTGGTGATCAGGCCATCCCTCTCCAGGAATTCCAAGTGGTGACGCAGGTTCCCGAGACCCATCCTCATGTCCCGCGCCAGAGCGCGGAGGTGAAGGCCCGGATTCTCGAGGATGTACTGATACAGCAACCTCCTCTTGCTGAGTTCCAGGGCCTTCGCCGCCATCCACCACCGCCAATCAGCGCTTCACGGTCCCGGCGTAGAACAGCAGCACGATCAGCAGATTCAGGAGCATCAGCTCCCTGCTCATCGCGATGGCGGGAAGGGATATCAAACCGGCTTGGGCGACGACGAGCAGAAGCCCTTCAACGAAGAACAGCCCGAAGGCCGTCCCCAGCAGCAACAGCCTCACGTTTCCAGCGCGCCTGTACGCGACTGCCATCTGCAGGATCAAAAGGAAAGAGAGACCGGCCAGCATTGCGGCGACGAAAAGATCGAGGGGGTCCAACAAATCACCAGTCAGGAAATCGTTTGTGGGTTATTGAACACTTGCACCTTGAAATCGTCGATGAGAGTTCGACACTTGTGCCACTACGGGTTTAAATGACAAGAAGAGATACGTCAAGAACGACGGAAACAGAGGCGGACATGGTCGCTCGCAGAGATGCAAGAGGGCGAAGATTGGCGATGCGCGCGCCTTTCTTACTCCCCGCCTTCGCAGCGTTCGTCTTGCTGGCGCAAATGGCCGTCGCACCGCCGGGCGGTAACTGGCGCGAGAGAGCCCTGGACTACGCAGACTCCGTGCAGATGTTCGGGTCGATCCAGAATGCTACGTTCTTGTACTCCGGATCGTTCGTGAGATTCCAGTTCGATGAATCGACCTCAACAATCACAGACTACATCGTCCTGACACCGAGCCGGAGCACATCTGTGTTCCGGTCGATCTCGTCTGACATCAGTGGCGCGGGAGTGCCGAGCACTAATGGTTCCTTGTTCGAGTACGTCAGCCCCGCCTTCCTAATCCTGGCACATAACAATCCAACCTCGGCACTGGTCATCACCTCAGGCCCTGCCGCCCTGAACGTGACTTTCACCCTCTCTGGAGGAGTCGACGCAAGTCGGTACGGGACTACACTCAATCTCACGACACCGGATCTGACCGGCTATCTGTCTGTCAAGAGTCCCGCCACATTGACGCTCAACGGGTCCCAGGCATTGGCGTATCTCCCGCCAGGTTCGAGCGTAATGTTCAGGGCAAACGCGATGGCGGGAGAAGGAGTCGCCGGATCCAACGGGCAAGAACCTCTCGTCAACGCAACAATCCAGCACCAGCTTGCGTTGGAAAGCTTCGAAATCGGTTTTGAAGGATACGCCGAGGCGTCAGACGTGGAATATGGCGGGGCCAGGCGCATTGGCACTGATGTCGGAACCGGCCGAGTTTCTGTCGCTCTTGAGATGAGCGCCGCTTCGGCGAATCTCGTGGCCCTCCACATGCACAACAGCGCATTGGCGGTGGACAACGACACGAGACTCACAGTGAGCCTTTATGGAACTGCGGTTTCTCAACTCTCGAGCCTCGATGCGGTTGTGGCCAGAACTGGTGACACGCCTGCCTTTGCGTTCTTGGTCGGGAATGGAGGTCTCCTCCTTCTTGCCTATCTCCCGGGGACGGGGAACCAGACCCTGTCAATCCAACTGGTCGTCCCGCCAGAACAGCCACCCGCCCTCAATCCGATCCAGCTCCTGGCGATCGGCGTCATCGTGGTCGTCCTTCTTGGCGTCGCCGCGGCCGTCATGTTGAGGCGCAAGCCAGCAGTTTAGCGGTCAGACCGGGAGTGGGTTCTTGTCAGACAGACGTATGACTAATTTTATATACCCCTACTGACATGCACCTACCAACAAAATCCATCGGGATGGGATGGGTATGAAGTCACTTGTAAACGAAGCTTTGGCTAGGCACGAGGAGTCAAGAGCAAGGGAAGAAGCAGAGGGGCCGAAAGAACCAGCCCCGAAGACTGCTGAGGACGAGGAAATCCAGAAGATCGTGGACGCACTCAATGTGTCCATAAAGATAGTCGGCTGTGGTGGCGCCGGTTCGAACACCATAAACCGCTGCAGCGAGGCGGGAGTAATGGGTGCGCAGCTTTGCGCCCTGAACACCGACGCCAAGCATCTTCTGTCGATCCACTCGCCCAAGAAGATACTGATAGGGAAGCGTCTGACAAAGGGACTTGGCGCAGGAGCACTGCCCGAGGTTGGCGAGCAGGCGGCCCACGAGAGCGAGGACGAGATCCGAACAATCGTGCGGGACTCCCACATCGTCTTCGTGACTGCGGGAATGGGTGGCGGGACGGGAACCGGCACAGCGCAGTACGTTGCACGCCTCGCCAAGGAAGCGGGCGCCCTCGTTATGGGCGTCGTCACAATGCCTTTCAAGTCGGAGGGAAAGATACGCATGGAGAACGCGGACGCCGGCCTGGACAAGTTGCGCCGCTTCTGCGACACGACCATCGTCATCTACAACGACAAGCTCCTCGAACTGGTCCCGAGGCTCCCGATCGATGCGGCGTTCAAGGTCGCTGACGAGATCCTGATGCAGTGCATCAAGGGAATGACCGAGATCATCACGAAGCCCGGTCTGGTGAACCTTGACTACGCCGACCTCATGACAATCATGAAGGGCGGCGGCGTCGCGATGATCGGCATCGGAGAGAGCGACGAGGACAGGGACCGTATTGATTACGCCCTCAACGAGGCCCTCGAGTCACCGCTGCTTGGCGAGGTCGACCTGACTCACGCCCGCGGCTGCCTCGTGCGCGTTGTCGGAGGCACTGACCTCACGATATCTGAGGCCGAGAAGGCGGCGGAGCTCGTCGGAGAGAAGATCAACCCCTCAGCGAGAATCATCTGGGGCTGCTCGCTCGAACCGGAACTCGAGAAGACCGTACGAGTCCTGCTCGTGATCACCGGAGTGAAGAGCAAGGCTTTCTTGGGCAAGGAGAGCTCGTCTGCGACGCACGTCGTCTCATCGACGACATCCTCCGCGGACGAAGACATTGACGTAGTACGCTGAACATCTATCCCCTCTCCCCCCTCTTTTTTTATATCGACCACGTTACCGTTTCGTGGCCGAGAGGAGACGCCCTCGATTCAGGTACGTCGTGTTCCTTGTCAAGTCTGAAGCGCGGCTCACCGAGCAGAGCGTGTCGGACGCAGTCTTCCAGCAGCTTCCGAACACGAGCCTGAAGCTGATTCTCTTCGACGGCACACGAGGCATCGTGCGCTGCACGAACAGGACGAAAGACGAGACAATCGCGGCGCTCAATGCGATGAACAATGTCGGGAAGAGAGAAGTGCTCGTGCGCACTATCGGCACGTCAGGCACGATCCGCAAGGCGCGACTCAAATTCCTTCGGTAAGTCTGTGCGTTCTTCTACATAACGCATAGTTTATATGCGTGGCTTCTCTTCTGAGTGAAGAGGGTCAATCATGCAACCAGGACAAATGGCCTATGACAGAGCCATCACAGTTTTCTCTCCAGACGGAAGGCTGTTTCAGGTCGAATACGCGAGGGTCGCAGTGACCCGCGGGAACACCACTGCCGGCTTGAAGTTCAAGAACGGAATCGTCCTCATGGCTGACAAGAAGATCAGCTCTCGGCTGGTCGAGACATCCAGCATCGAGAAGATCTTCCAGCTCGACGAGCACATAGGCTGTGCAACGTCCGGCCTTGTCGCCGATGCGCGCGTCCTCGTCGACTTCGCGAGACTCGTGGCCCAGATCAACAAGGTCACTTACAGCGAGAAGATTACCGTCGACATGCTCGTCAAGAAAATCTGCGACTACAAGCAGAACTACACTCAGTACGGCGGCGTCAGACCGTTCGGCACGGCGCTGCTCGTGGCGGGAGTCGACGACCTTGGCGTCCACCTGTTCGAGACCGACCCATCCGGCGCCCTCGTCAGTTACAAGGCGGGAAGCATCGGCGCTGGCAGGAACACGGTCATGGAGCTCTTCGAGGAGAAGTACAAAGAGGGGATGACGCAGGACGAGGCGGTCCTGCTCGGTCTCGAGGCGCTGCAGAAGTCCTCTGAGGAGAAGATGGACGCAAGGACCATCGAGGTCAGCGTCATCGTCGAGGGCGAGAAGTTCAGACGCCTGACGGAGCAGGAGGTCCAATCCTACATCGCGAGGTTGCCAAGCGCGGCCTAGGCGGTGTCATGCCGAAGGAACTAAGAACGGACCGAAGCGACGACCTGTTCAAGGAATACGTTATTGCCCGCATAGAAAAAGCTGGCGAGAAGTTCGAAGTGATAGTGAAGCCTGACGCCGTCCAACAACTGCGAGAGGGCAAGAATGTCGACATACTCGCTAACATAGCGACAGACCAGATTTTCCGCGATTCTCACAAGGGCTCAAGGGCGTCTGAGGAGAAGATGGAAGAGTTCTTCGGGACAACCGACCCCATCGAGGTGGCCAGGAGACTGATTCTGGAAGGGGAAATCCATCTCACCACAGAGCAGCGTCGCGACATGACGGAGGCGAAACGCAAGCAGATAGTCTCGTTCATCGCCGCAAACGCAATCAACCCGCAGACTGGCAGCCCGCACCCGCCACAGAGAATCGAGATCGCCATGGAGGAGGCGAAGGTCAGGATAGACCCGTTCAAGCCGGTTGACGAGCAGATGAAAAGCGTTCTCGATTCGCTCCGCCCACTCATACCCATTCGATTCGAGAAGGTCAAGATAGCGGTGAAACTGAGCGCCGAGGACAGCGCCAAATGCTATGGCGACATCAAGGGGTTCGGCAACATCCTCAAGGAGGAATGGCAGCCAAACGGCTCGTGGATCGGCGTTGTCGAGATCCCAGGCGGGATGCAGACCGATTTTCTTGAGAGGCTCTCGCAGAAGACGAAGGGGAATGTCGAAACAAAGTTGATCAAGGGCTAGAGAGGGGACGGGCTTGTCACTCCTCGTCGGCGCGAGACGTCGTCGTTTCACGTGCAGCCAGCAGTCTCAGGGGACGGGGGAAAGTGCAACTTCGCCAGACCGACAATTATATAGGAATGCTCCGTATCAACAAACTTATCAGCCACCTCTTGAGGTGTTAGTCTACGCCTGGCGGGGAGAAACGTCTTTGTCCAGTTTGTGACTCCGAGATTGAACCTGGCGCGCGGAGGTGTGACCACTGCAACACCGACCTGCGGCTCTTCGACATAGACAGAGACGGCACTCTCGACATGGAAAAGGTCAACGTGAAGAGCGACAAGAGCATCGATGAGCTCCTCGCTTCGATCGCCGAAGGCAAGGATGTCAAGCCGGACATTTTCGAGGACATCAAGAACATCTCGAGAAACGACGAGTCGATCGGGGAGGAGGGCGCAGTCAGGGAGGGGCAGGCCGAGCCCACCGAGTTCGAGTGTCCCGTCTGCGGAGCCCGTGTCGAAGCAAGTGCAACTCAATGTCCTGGCTGCGGCGCCCAGTTCGCCGAGGAGGAGCCCCAACCTGAGAAGTTCGAATGCCCGCTGTGCGGCGCTTCAGTCGATGCCTCCGCGACGAAATGCCCGAGCTGCGGAGTCGAGTTCGAGGAGGAAGTGAAAGCCGCCGGTGAGACTCAGTCAGAAGCGGGGGACGAACTGATCTCCCCTCAGATGCCAACGGCTGGACGGAAGGAGGCCGAGGAAGAAGTCGAGAGCGCCTTGGGGACCGCACCAGCTCGATATGCACCACGTCCTGCTGAGACTGTGACTGCTGCCAGACCGGCCATCAACCTCAGGGAAAGGATCGACGCGATCAGGACTATGGAAATCGCTGTGGAAAGCATCGAAGGCATGGACAAGAAAACCCTCTACAGGGAACTCCCCAGGATTGTGAACGAAGTCAAGCCCCTCTTGCTCTCGGCGAAGAAAGTTGGAGTGAGCATAGAGGACAGCAGACAGCTCATCAACGACGCAATAGCGTTCGGGAAGAAGAAGGAAATGGAGAGGGCTGTCATGCTCGTCATCGAGGCGAAAGCTTCCCTGCAGAAAGCGTTCATCGTTGAACTGACGTCTCAACTGGAATCCATCCTCATCGAAGTCGAAAAGGCCAGGGCGACTGGAAGTCCTGTCTCGTCCATAGAGAGGGCGATCGACGAAGCGGTAATCCTCCTCGAGGCGGGCAGATACGGTGACGTTGGCGTGAAAGTCGCTCAGGCTAGGGAAGAGTTCAGTGCGAGGGCGGGAGGCTACTACAAGGCGAAGGAGTCGATCCAGGTTGCGCGGGCCCTTGTCGATGAGAGTGCGGCACTGGGTGTCGACACTCTTGAGGCGAAGAGGGCGATCACTAGAGCGAGCGAGGCCCTCGAGAAGAGGAAGTGGGAGCAATCGGAACTTGAGGCGGGAAGAGCTAGGGACATCGTCATGAAGCAACTGCCCAAGCAGCTGGACAAGGAGATGAAGCACGCGAGGAATGTCCTGCTCGACCTCAAAGTCAAGGGTGGCGACCTCACGAAGCCGATAGGGATTCTGAAGCAGGCGAGCATCCATCTCAAGCGCGAGGAGTATGCCGACGCCGTGCACTATGTGATGCTGTTCAGGCAGGAGATAGGCTCGGCCTAGAACGAGACGACTTCCATCTCCCGTTCCAGAATCTTCACTTCTTGCTCCTTCATCGTCTTAGGACTGAGCGACAGCAGGAGGACGAACTGGCTCTCCGAGAAATGGTCGACGAGGCGCCTGATGAACCTGAGCACGGACTCGAAGCTGTTGTTGCTCACAAGGTACTCTATCCCATCGAGCATGACCGCGCCCTTTCCTCCAACCTTCATGAACTCCTCGACAGTGTAGATCAGCCTCTCGAGAGTCGGCGGCATCGTCTCCTCGCTGGTGCTCTCCCTGTCCGTCAGCCAAAGGACCCTCTCGCTTCTCAGGCCGTATCTCTCCCTGACCCTCTTCGGGTTCGCGCGCGTCACGACCAGGCCTGTGCCCCTCCCCTCAGACACTTTTGTGAAGAGCCTGAACACATTGACCGCCCTCTCCTCCTCGACGAGGTAGCTCCTTCCTGGCTTGAGCTCACGCATTATCTGGTCGAGGCTCGGTTTTCCCCGTCTCTCTTCTCTGTCGGGAGCGAGGTCTTTGAGCACTTCTTTCGCGAGCGCCAGGCTCACCGTCTGGCCCATGAGAGAAGAGAAAGCGACGACCCGGTTAAGGGCACCGCCGAGTTCCCGAATGTTGCTTTCTACCACGTGAGCGATGTGACTGAGGACCTCCGGGTCGACGCTGGCTCCAGCATCCTTCGCCCTTCGCTTCAGTATCGCCAACCTCGTCTCGAAGTCGGGAGCTTGAATGTCCGCGATGAGACCTGACTCGAATCTCGACACGAGGCGGTCCTCCAGTTCAGGGATGTCCTTCGGAGGCCTGTCGCTCGTTAGCGCGACCTGCTTTCCTCCGTTGTAGAGAGCGTTGAACGTATGGAACAGCTCTTCCTGCATGTCGCCCTTTCCTGAGAGGAAGTGAACGTCGTCTATGAGCAGCACGTCAAGATTACGGAATTTGTCGCGGAACGCCGGGAGGCTGTTGTCCTGAAGCGCTTCCTTGAACTCGTTTCCGAAGCCCTCCGTGGATGTGAAGAGTATCTTGGCCGCTTTGTTGCCCTCCCTGACGCGGTTGCCTATCGCGTTGAGAAGGTGAGTCTTGCCGAGGCCGGGGCCGCTTGTGATGAAGAGAGGATTGTAGGCTTCGTGAGGGCTCTTTGCCACCGCCATCGCAGCCGCGTTTGCGAACCTGTTGCTGGGCCCGACGACGAAAGTCTCGAAAGTATACTGTGAAATGAGGTTGGTCGCTTCGTCTCTCGAGACTGCAGCTCTGGACTCAATCGCCTCTCTGACTCTTCCCTCGGTCAATCCCTCGAGGGGCCTGCCCTCAGCGACCTTGTGTTTTACAATCATCTCGAAAACTTGGCGGGCCCTCTCGTTGATTTCCCTCTCCCGCTTCTCCTCGATGCTTCTGCGCGATTCGTCTTTCCGCCTCTTCTCGACCTTCTCCTGGAGTTCCCCAATCTCTGCTTCAAGGGCAGCGTGCTTGCCTGGATCCTTCAGTTTCTCGCGCAGCTCCGATACTTCGCTCTCGAAGCCTCTACCGTCCAGCGAGTCCAAGATATCTCCAAGAACCTCCACCTTCTTCACTAAGGCCTCGAATTCCTCGAACGCCTGCCTCGCCCCTTCGCCTTGTTCGCGCAGGGCTTCCTCGACCGACGTGACTTCGTATCCGGCTCTCCGCCAGACCTCGAGCTTCTGTTCCAACATGCGCTTCTCTGACACCAATGAGGTTGTGACGCTCTCGGCGCCCTTCCGCCCTCGGTCGATGAGCGCCTCTTTCGTCCGCTCCAGGAGTTCGTTAACATTGACTCGCGCGTGCACCTCGATGTTGCAGTTGTCCTTGGCGGTGTCCTCCCAAATCCGCCGAAGAGCTGCCTTTCCGAGACTCCTCGCGGCGCCTTGGACGTGGACTGCCGCGTCGGGATTCCCCGCCTTCACGACTATGTAGCCGTCGGATACGCCTCCTTCTCCCTCAACAGTCGTTCGCACATATCCGGAGAACGAGTACTTCCTGAGGTCGAGGAGAAGCCCTTTCAGCGAGTCTGTGCCTCCCTGAAGCCTGCGAATCAGCTTACCATCTGGAAACTCTGGCTCTTGGGGCAACGGTCTACCGCGTTGTATATTGAGGAGTGTAATTAAAGATTCTCCCGGAATCCAGAAGCCAGATTTCTCTTGCCTGGTGACTTTCCTCATCTCACCGCCCGGAGCGCTCCACCTGCAGCCGCCGTCCCGTAAAGAAGTCAGGCGGGCGACGACATCAGTACCTACCGGCAAGTTCGCGTGCCAGCGAGAAACGACGAGTAAATCGAAAACGATATAATGCACACCAGGGCTCACCACGAATGAGATGGCCGGCTCGGATCAAATCCAGGTCCAGGAACCCAAGGGCACGAACGTCGCGGGTCTTGATTCCGGGCGTTTTGTTGAATGGGTGGCCAGCAGCATCGAGAAGCCTCTCAAGCGAGGCGTAGGCCGCAGACTCATCCAGAGCGGGCTTGTCCAGAACTTCCTCAATTGGGCGAAAAGGAACAGCACGTGGCCCCTGCACTGGGGCATCATGTGCTGCGCCATTGAGATGGCCGCCACGAGCGATCCTAGATTTGACGTCGAGCGGCTGGGAGTCATCTACAGATCATCCCCCAGACAGGTGGACGTTCTGCTGCTCAACGGCCCGATCAGCGTCAAATTGCGCCCTTCGGTCAGGCGCCTCTACGAGCAGATGCCCGACCCCAAATGGGTGATCGCGATGGGCGAGTGCACCATATGCGGCGGTCCCTACTACGATTCCTACGCAGTCATCAAGGGCTGCTACACCGTCGTCCCGACCGACGTCTTCATACCCGGATGCCCAGTCCGCCCAGAGGCCCTTATGAACGGTTTCCTGAAGCTAAGCGCAAAAATAAAGGCAGAGAAGGCCGGCTTCGTCACGACGAGGAAGGGGCGGAAGGTTTCGTCCCTGGAGGGACAGACGGCCGATTTCGCGGGGAAGTACACGCATGAGGTCCCAGAAGAAAGACGCTAGCAGGAGCGGTGGCAAGAGACGGCCACGCGGGGGACTGTTCAGGCCCCTCTCAGTCACGCTCAAACAGGCAATGCAGACAACGCCCGTGCTCAACAGGATCTTCCCTGGCGGGCGAAAACCTGTCACATACCTCTACCCCTACGAGCGCATCGAGAGCTACAGATCTTACAGGGGACAGCACAGCATCGACTGGTTCAAGTGCATCGGATGCGAGCTATGCGCCAAGGTCTGCCCCAACGAATGCATCTACTTCGAGTTCGTCAAGGTGGAGAAGGACTCGCCTTACGTGCTGCCGCCTAGGGCCAAGGCCGACGTGATGAAAAGTCAGATAAGGAGGCCGGCTGTCGACGTGGGCCACTGCCTCTTTTGCGGGAACTGCTCCGAGTACTGCCCCACGGACGCATGGATGTTCATTCAGGATTTCGAGCTTGCGGACTACACGCGCGAAGACCTTTTCTATCATGCGCAGGAACTGCAGAAGCCCGACGAGCTGAGCGACAAGAAGCAGGCTCTCATCAACCGCCAAGGCGATGAGCCGATCCTCGATGTCGACGTATGTATAGGGTGTTTCAGATGCGAGAGAGAGTGCCCGACGACGTGCATCTCCATGGTCCCGGGGCCTAACCTGAGGAAGGGCAAACCTGTCATGATCCCGCAGTTCAACTACCCCGTGTGCATCGGCTGTCAACAGTGCGTCGACGTCTGCCCGGTATCGTGCCTGCACATGCAGGAGATAGGGTACGAGTCAATGGAGGGATTCTACAACATCAACTTCCCGGGAGAGGCGAAACCCCTCGAGGAATGGGTGCCGAGGAAGAGCGCAAAGTACCATGGCGAGTGAGGCGGTGTCCGATGGCGAGGATTCCCGCAATTCCGTTTCCTTTTTAACCGCCGGTGCGCTTTAGGTTGAACGGAACTCGGTGAACTTCATGGTCACGAAGGATGAGATCATTGCGACGCTGAAGAAATGCTATGACCCGGAGATACCAATAAACATCGTCGACCTGGGCCTCGTCTACGACATAGCCATTGATGGCGAGAAGGTCGGAATCAAGATGACGCTCACGGCCCCGGGCTGTCCGGCTTCGGGCTACATCTCTCAGGACGTGAAGAAGAAAGTTGAGAGCATGCCAGGAGTGAAGAAGGCGGATGTCGTGGTCGTTTGGGAACCAGCGTGGTCTCCCGCCATGATGTCAGAGACAGCCAAGAAGCAGTTCGGATGGGGCCTTTAGGGCATCAGAAATCTTGATTAAGCCTTCGTGCAATCCACCATTGAACGGTTGGCCGTCAATCCGCAGGGGATGAGGGTTAGCAGATGAGCACACGCGTCAGGGGAAGTGCACACTCAGTCGCTCAGGCACTGCAGGCGGAAAAGGATGGTGTGGCATTCTTCGAGAAGGCCTACGCCGTTTCGAACGACCCTCGAGTCAGGGACGTGTTCGAGAGACTCGCCGCCGCCAAGAAAGTGCACCTGAGGAATCTGGAGGATGGACTGCTGGAATTGCACATGGCCACTGCAGGGGAGGCCCGCCACTCAACCGCCTATCCATTCGCAGACATCCTCAAGACCGAGTGCTATGTGTGCGGCTATGGCGTCGAATCGGGCGAAGTCCCCGAGTCATGCCCGAGATGCGGCGCATCGCGCTATGCATTCGAGAAGGAAATCAGCCTGAGAAAGGCGTGGGAGCTGGCAGAGAGCGGGAGTCGCGCGACCCTCGGAATCTTGGCTGACGCTGAAAAGGAAGCCACTCCCGCAGTCAGGCCGATCATAGCGAGGCAGATGCAGCTCGAGCAACGCCTCCTCGACGAGACGCGGAAAGAACTCGAAGCGCTGAGAGAGAAGTAGGAGAGAGATTCGATTCTTGTTCCACTTCCTGTCCGCCTGGGATGCTGGAAGGATCCCCCCAAGGCTGGCCCCGGACGCGCCAGCCCAAGTTCGCAACATATTTATAACGTCGTTATATCGTATATGGATATGCTAGCGGGTCTGGCTTGGTCCGGCCCGGCCGGCAAGGCGGTGCATTGAATGGTCCGCACACTGCAGATAGTCGACTTGCATGCAGGCAGCCAGGGCAAGGAGATACTCAAGGGCATCAACCTCACAGTCAACCAGGGAGAGGTCCACGCGATAATGGGGCCCAACGGGTCCGGGAAGAGCACGCTCTCCAACATCGTCATGGGCCACCCCAAGTACCAGATAATCTCGGGAGACGTCAGGCTCGACGGCGAGAGCATCGTGCGGTTGACGCCTGACAAGAGGGCGCACAGGGGCCTGTTCCTGGGCCTCCAGTACCCGGTGGAAGTGTCCGGCGTGAAGCTCGGGTCCTTTCTGAAGGCTGCCTACAACCAGATCCACGGCCCTGACGCGATAGACGTGGCGGGATTCGTGGAGCTCATGGAAGAGAACACGAAGCTGCTCAAGATGGACAGCGCCTTCGCAGGGCGTTACGTGAACGAAGGCTTCAGTGGCGGTGAAAAGAAGAAGGCGGAGATACTCCAGATGCTCGTCCTGAAGCCGTCATTCGCCATACTCGACGAGACAGACAGCGGCCTGGACATCGATGCGCTCAAGACGGTCGCGCAGGCAATCGAGACCTCCAGAGGCCCGAACGTGGGCATCCTCCTGATCACTCACTATCAGCGTCTTCTCAAGTACGTGAAGCCCGACTTCGTCCACGTCCTCATGGGCGGGAAGATAGTCCTGACTGGCGGGGGCGATCTGGCGGAGAAACTGGAGGAACTCGGCTACGGCTGGCTCAAGGACGAGAACTACACGGGGGCGACGTAGACGTCCACAAAGCAGATCGTGGACGAAGACTACAGCGCATACGACTTCAAGGACGACATTGACTACATCTACAAGACCAAGAAGGGGCTGCGCGAGAGCATAGTGGACGAACTCAGCAAGATGAAGGCTGAGCCCGAGTGGATGAAGAGCTTCAGGCACAGGGCATTCAGGCATTTCATCAAGCGGCCTCTCCCGATGTGGGGCGGGGACCTCAGCGACCTGGACTTCGAGAACATCACATACTACGCGAAGCCGGTGGACAAGGTCGGCAAGAGTTGGGACGAGGTGCCTGAGGCCATCAAGAAGACGTTCGACCGCCTCGGCATCCCCCAGGCCGAAAGGAAGTTCCTGGCGGGAGTGGGGGCGCAGTACGAGTCCGAGGTCGTCTATCACAACATCAGGAAAGAACTGGAGGAGAAGGGCGTCATCTTCACGGGGACCGATACCGCCCTGAAAGAGCACCCTGAGATCTTCAGGAAGTATTTCGGGACAATCGTGCCGCCGGAGGACAACAAGTTCGCGGCGCTGAACAGCGCCGTATGGTCTGGCGGTTCTTTCGTCTACGTGCCCGAGGGCGTTGTGATCGAGCAGCCTCTGCAGGCCTATTTCAGGATAAATGCGGAGAATGTCGGGCAGTTCGAGAGGACGCTGATCATCGCTGAGCCGCACAGCCGAGTGCACTACATAGAGGGGTGCACCGCCCCCGTCTACGCCTCGTCTTCCCTCCATGCCGCCGTAGTCGAGGTCATCGCGAAGGAGGGCGCCCACATCAGGTACACTACTCTGCAGAACTGGTCCAAG
>Ga0214473_10006644_pt1 | contig 13767 bp, 13 predicted proteins | sample RVTome_7_FD_203509 | JGI IMG/M metagenome (GOLD analysis project Ga0214473, IMG submission 203509) | Soil microbial communities from uranium-contaminated site in the Upper Colorado River Basin, Wyoming, United States - RVT98D197 | ecosystem: Environmental > Terrestrial > Soil > Contaminated >... | reverse complement strand
CGCGCCCGACGTGCTGCTGCTGGACGAGCCGAGCAACCATCTCGACATCCTGTCCATCCGGTGGCTGGAGAAGTTCCTCCGGGACTTCCCCGGGGTGGTCCTGGTCATCTCCCACGACCACCGGTTCCTCGACAACGTGGCCACCACCATCCTGGACGTGGACTACGAGACCGTCACGCCCTATCCCGGGAACTACACCGCCTTCCTCGAGGCCAAGCGGGCGGAACGGGAGCGCCGGGTGGCCGAGATGGCGACGCGGGAGCGGGAGATCGCCCACCACCAGAAATTCGTGGACCGCTTCAAGGCCAAGGCCAGCAAGGCGCGCCAGGCCCAGAGCAAGGTGCGGATGATCGAGAAGAAGGCCGAGGCGCTGGTGGACCTGCCGCAGAGCTCCCGGGCGTACCCCACCTTTCGCTTCGAGCCCCGCCGCCCGAGCGGGCGCGAGGTACTGGCGGTGAAGGGGGTGAAGAAGGCCTTCGGCGACCACGAGGTGCTGCACGGCGTCGACCTCACGGTCATCCGCGGCGACCGCCTGGCCATCATGGGCCCGAACGGCATCGGCAAGTCCACCCTCTTGAAGATCGTGATGGGCCGGCTCCAGGCCGACGCGGGCCAGGTGGAATGGGGGTACGAAACCGCTCCGGGCTATTTCGCCCAGGACCACCGGGAGGAGTTCGCGGCGGGGGACGGCACGGCCGAGCAATGGGTCTGGAGCTTCTGTCCCGAGCGCGAATTCGGCTACGTGCGCGGCGCCATGGGTCTGATGCTGTTCTCCGGGGACGACGGAAAGAAGTCGCTGAGTGCCCTGTCCGGCGGCGAAACCACCCGCCTGGTCTTCACCCGGCTGGGAATCGAGCGGCCCAACGTCCTGGTCCTGGACGAGCCGACCAATCACCTCGATCTCGAATCCATCGAAGCCCTGGTCGAGGGGCTCAAGGCGTACGCCGGCACCCTGATCCTCGTCTCCCACGACCGGTGGTTCGTGGGCCAGCTGGCGACGCGGGTGCTCGAAATCAGAGCGGACGGCATCACCGACTACCCCGGCACCTACGACGAGTACGTCCATGCCTGCGGCGACGACCATCTCGACGTGGACCGGGTCGTGCTTCGGGCGAAGAAGGAGCGCAGGCAGGCGCCCGCGGCCACCCGGTCGAAGCCCGCATCCCCACAACGGACCCTCGCGAAGATCCAGAAGCAACTCGCGGCGGTCACGGAGCGGATCCACGCCGCGGAAACCCGGGTACGCGACATCGAAGCCGTATTCTGCCAGCCGGACTACTTTGCCCGGACCCCGGCCGGTGAGGTCCGGGCGCGGGAAGCGGAGCGGCAGGGCCTGCAGTCCACGCTGGCCGACCTGATGGCCGAGTGGGAGCGCCTGGAACAGGAGGTGGTGGCGGCGGGACTGCCGCGTGATGGCGCCTAGCCCTTACTGCTCGAATACCTGCAGATCGGCGAACGACCCGGGTTGCAACCGAGGATGATGGGTTTGGGCTTTCGATTGCGTGGGTAGAAGGGAGCCCCTCGGGAGGGTCGATCCATGCGTACCAGCGTTCTGCGACGCGTCTCAGTCTGTCTGGGTGTCCTGGCGATGGCGGGCGTCGCCGCCTGCGGTATCGAGGACCCCACGAACATCTTCGTCTGGAGCCTGACCCCGACTGAGGCGGAAACGGCCATCGGTCAACTGGTCAGTTTCCAGATCAGAATCGACACCAAGTCCAACATCAACAACGACGTTGAGCTGGAACCGGGCGCTGTCCCGGACGGCTTCACCGTGAGCCTGCCGACCGGCATGACCAGTACTCAACAGACGGCGGACGGTACCGTCTACGCGTCCCCGGCGGTCGAAGAGGGCACCTACGAGGTCGAGATCCGGGCCCGGGAGGCCGGCGGCGAGTTCACTGCCCGGCAGATCCGGGTCACCGTGACGAACGCCGGCGGATCCGCGGATTTCTCCGTCGAGGTGGACCCCCAGACCTTCACCATGGAGATCGAGCTGGGTAAGACCTTCACGTACTACGTGAGGCCGCTCAACGGGTTCACGGGAACGGTGGCGGTGACGATTACCGGGCTGACGGATGACCTCGTATTTGGGCAGGTCCTCACGCCGTCCACCCTTGATTTCCCCCCCGGCAGCGGCGGCAAGGGCGGAACCTTCGTACTGCGCTATCTCCCTCAACCGCCGGTCGCCAGTCCGGTGCAGCTGGTCGTGACCGCCCAATCCGGCACGATTGTCCACACCCGGACCATCACCCTGACACTCGTGCCGCGGCCGGCGGCCCGTCCAGACCCACGCGTCCGAGCAAATCCCGGTACCGTCGGTCGTCACGCAGGTCGGCGAACCGCGGGTCCACCTTCATGAACGCCATGGAGTGGGAGCGGTCCCGGAACGCCTGCTCCAACAGCTCAAACCCGCGCCGGCACGCCGCGCAGGGGTCACCGGCGCCCAAAGTTGAAGTTCACTTCAACTTGAGTGGCGGCGCTTCTGGACACCGCCGACGCTGAGGAGTCGCGCTCGCGGGCTACCCGTCCGCCCGCAAGGCCAGGACCGGGTCAACGCGGGTGGCCGACCGAGCGGGGATGAGGCTGGCCAGCACCCCGACCATTGCGAGCACCGCGGCGACGGCGGCGATGGTCGCGGGGTCGGTCGGGCTCACCTCGTAGAGCATCGCCGCCAGAAGTCGGTTCGAAAGCAGCGCGCCCCCGAGCCCGACGGCCAAGCCGGCCGCGGCAATGATGATTCCGCGTCGCAGCACCATGAGTCGCACGTCGTGTGAGGTGGCCCCTAGCGCCATCCGGATGCCCAGCTCCTGGGTCCGTTGGCGTACCAGGGTTGCCATGATGCCGAAGAGGCCGACGGCGGCCAGCCCTACCGCGGCGCCGGCGAACACCGCGAGGAGCAGGGCGTTGAGTCTGGACTGCGCCAGCGGCCCCGCGTGGAACGTCTCGAACGGCGCCGCGCTCGCCAGCGCCACGCCGGGTTCGGCCTCGGAGATCACGCGCCGGATGGTGGGCACCAGCGCGGCCGGCGGGCCGCTCGTCCGGATGACCAGCGTCATGGGCGCGAACGGGAAGAACGACTGGGCCAGCGGGAAGTAGATGCTGGGGCGGGCATCCCGGAGGTCGCGGTAGCGTGTGTCCGGAACGACCCCGACGACGACGAGCGCCCGCTCCAGCTTGGCCCCCATCAGCAGGCGCTGCCCGATCGGATCGTCGCCCGGCCAGTAGTGCCGTGCGGTCGACTGACTGACCAGGACGACGGCCGGCGCGCCCGCCCGATCCGCTTCGGTGAAGGCCCGCCCGCGGAGCACCGGGATGCCGAGCGTCGCGAAGTAGTTCGGGGCGACCACCTCCATGTTGAGCATGGGATTGGTGGCGGCGTCCGCGGGGGACTGGCCCTCGAGCGCCGGGCGGCCGTCCCAGCCGCCGGATCCGGAGTAGGGAATCGCCACCACGGGCGACGCGGCGCGCACGCCCGGGATCGCCTCGAGCGCGGGGAGCAGCCGGTCGAGCAGGGCGAGTTGCTGGGACTGGTCGGGGTACTGGTCGGCGCGCAGCGCCAGCTCCCCGATCAGCAGGTTGGACGACGCGAACGAGAGCTCCGCCCGCTCGAGCTTGATCAGGCTTTTGGCGATGAGTCCGGCGGCGCAGAGCACCAGCAGGGCCAGGGCGATCTGTCCCGCCACCAGGCCCTCGGTCACCAGCCGCGAGCGCCGGCCGGCGCTGTGCCGGGTCGACCGGAGCGCCTGTCGCGCCTCGACGCGCGAAGAGAGCAGCGCCGGCGCCAGGGCGAACAGCAGCATGGCGGCCCCGGTCAGGGCGATGGCCGCGGCCAGCGCGGTCGCGTTCACGTTGATCTCGTCCAGCCGGGGCACGCCGGCCGGCGCGAACACCACGAAGGCCCGCACCGCGCCCGCCGCCACCGCGACGCCCAGGGCGCCGCCGGGGATGGCGAGGAGCGCGCTTTCGGTGAGGAGCTGCGCCACGATCTGCCCGCGGCCGGCGCCCAGTGCCGACCGGACCGCGATCTCCCGCACCCGGGCGACGCCCCGTACCAGGAGCAGGGTGGCCACGTTGGTGCAGGCGATCAGGAGCAGGAGTCCCGCGGCGGCGGAGAATACGAACAGCGCGGGCCGGACGTCGCCCAACACGAGCCACGGCAGGGTGTGGACCGCGCCGCGCAGGTCGCGCTGCCAGGGCGATCCCTCGGCCCGCCCGAAGAAGGCGGTCAGCTCGTCGCGCGCGTCGGCCCCAGCGCGCCCGGCCGCCAGCCGCCCGATGACGTACATGTCCTTCGGAATGGTCGAGGGGACGACCGGCGCCCAGAAGTCGGTGCCTCGGGGATAGTCCAGTCCCTGAGGCATCACGCCGACGACGGTGTACGCCACGCCCTCATCGTAGGTGAGGACCTGTCGCCCGAGGACGCCGGGGTCGCCGCCGAACCTCCGCTGCCAGGCGTTATGGCTCAGCACCGCGACCGGGGCCGCACCGGTCACGTCGTCCGCCGGGCGCAGCGCACGGCCGAGCGCGGGGCGGGCGCCGAGCACGTCGAAGAACGCGCCCGACACGAGTGCCCGGCGGAGCAGCGAGATCTGGTCGCCGTCGCGGATCGGCTTGGGCCAGGCGCCATAGTAGGAGACGAACGCGACCCGCTCGAGCGAGCGGGTTTGCCGGACGAACTCCCGGCCGTCATCGAGCTCGAGGGGATAGTCGAAGGCCTGGTCGGGCGCTTCACCCCAGAGCACGACCAGGCGGTCCTGATCCCGGACGGGCAGCCGGCGGAGGAGCAGGGCGTCCGCCACCGTGAACACCGCGGTCGAGAGTCCGATGCCGAGGGCCAGGGTGAGGACCGCCGTCCCGGTGAACCCGGGGGTCCGGCGGAGGCCTCGGAGGCCCGCGCGGCAGTTCTGGAGCAAGCCCTCCATGACCGCCGAAGATGTCACGGGCCGCGCCCGCCGGCCATGCTGGACCCCGCCGGGAGCCGCGGGAAAAACGGGGGCTCGACGAGGTCCGTCAGTTGCCCCGGGGGGGCGTGATCATGATGTGCGCGCCCGGTGTGCCCGGGAACATGAGCCACGGTTGGCCGGGCCCCGCCTGCTCCGGCAGGCCGGTGGTCGCGGACGTCGCGTTGGGCACGTAGATCACCCACCGAAGGAACGGATCCCGGATCTCCGCGGTGGCGGTGTCGAATCCGCTCCCCGTGAGGATGTGGCTGACGGCGCCAGAGGGCATCGGCAGCGTGCCCGCCGTGATCTCGTCCCACCGCGCCTTGACCCGCTGCTCCCCGCTGACCCCCTGGCGGGCCAGCTCCCGGCCGCGCGCGAAGAACGGCTCGAGACTCGCGTGGTGGCACGAAACCTCGAACCGCGGACGCGCGGGGTCCGGCGCCACGCAGATCATCGAGTTCGTTCCCTGGCGCAGCGTGACCACGGCGCCCGTGGCGTCGTACCCCTGGACGGTGGCGCTGTCCCGCAGGGCCGCGGGCGCCGCCTGCACCGCGAGGCGGATCTGGAGGTCGGCGGATGGCGGCGTTTGCCCGGCGGCCGACGGTGCCCCCGCCAGCGCCATCAGGCCCGAAGCGAAGACGACTGGCCCCTTCACGTTACCTCGCTGAAATGAGTTGGGAAGCACACAATTTGCACTCCGCCGCCCGCGCTCGGCAATCGTCGCCGGAGGGCAGGCCGGTCCGAAACCCCCGGGCCCCCTCCGACGTAGGATTAGGGCGTACTTGCGTATTCCCCCTATTCACGGAGCGGTCGTCATGTCAGGACTTGCCCCGCGGCTCCGCCTGGGCCAGGCGCTGGTCGTGGGCGTCGCCGGGGCCTGCTCGACCGCCGGCGGCAACGACCAGCCGGGCGGCTCCGCCCTCCGGACCGGGGTCGCCGACCGCGGCACCATCCGGGTCACCATCGAGGAAACCGGGGTGGTCGAGCCGGAACGGCAGATCGTGGTCAAGTCGCCCATCTCCGGGGTGGTGCTGGAGCTGCCGGTGCAGGCGGGCGACGCCGTGCGGGCGGGCCAGGTCCTGGCGACCATCGTGCCCGACATCGCCCAGGCCAACGCCCTGGCCCAGCTTCGGAGCGAGCTGGCCTCGACCGAGATCGCCGTGCTGAACCTGCGGCGGGAGCACCAGCGCGCGCTCGACCTCAAGGAGCGCACCCTGATCTCGGAAGCCGAGGTCGAAGCCAAGCGCACCGAGCTCCAGCAGGCCGAGAACCAGTTCGAGGCCGCCCGGGAACGGCTCCGGCTGATCGAGGGGAGCGGCGTCCGGGCCACGGCCGAGGCCCAGTCGGCCCAGATCACGGCTCCGGCCGCGGGGGTGGTGATCGTACGCGGGGTGGAGGAGGGCGAGACGGTGGTGGGCGGGACCAGCGCGTTCGGCGGCGGGACCGAGCTCTTCACCATCGCCGACCTTTCGACCCTCGAGGTCAAGGCTGCCATCAACGAGGTGGACATTGGCAAGGTGGCCCGGGGCGACACGGTGCGGATCACCGTGGACGCGTTCCCGGGGGACACCGCCACCGGCGTGGTGCGCCTGGTCCCGCCCGCGGCCCGGCAGCAGGAGCGGATCCGGGTGTTCGACGTCGAGATCGTGGTCACCGGCGGCCAGCGGATTCTGCGGCCCGGCATGACCGCCAACGTGCGGATCGCCGGCCCGGTCCGGGACGACGTGGTGCGCGTGCCGGTCGAAGCGGTGTTCTACGTCGAGGGCAAGCCGGTGGTATACAAGGTCGTGAACGGCCAGCCGGCGGCGACGGGGGTAGTGCTGGGCCTCTCGGACCTGTCGTACGTCGAGATCCTGGAAGGCGTGAGCCCGGGCGACTCGGTGGCGCTGGAAGATCCCGCGGCCGCCGCGCGGCGGGCCGCCTCGGGTGGCCGCTGATGCCGCTGATCGACGCGTCGGGCCTCGCGAAACTCTACCGACTGGGCCGGGTGGACGTGGCGGCGCTACGGGGGGTGGATGTTACGGTCGAGCGCGGCGAATACGTCGCGATCATGGGGCCGTCCGGCTCGGGCAAGAGCACCCTCATGCACATCCTCGGATGCCTCGATTGGCCCACCTCGGGGAGCTATGTGCTGGACGGCGAAGACGTGTCCGGCCTCCGGGGCCGGGCGCTGGCGCGGGTGCGGAACCGCAAGGTCGGGTTCGTCTTCCAGACGTTCAACCTGATGCCCCGGATGACGATCGACGAGAACGTGGCGCTCCCGCTCCAGTACCGCGGCGGCGTCACCCGGCGCGACCGGCTCCGCCGGGCGCGCGCGCTGCTGGCCCGATTCGGCCTGGATCCGCGGATCGGCCACCGGCCCGACGAGCTGTCGGGCGGCGAGCGCCAGCGGGTGGCGGTGGCCCGGGCCTTGATCGGCGAGCCCGCCATTCTCTTGATCGACGAGCCCACCGGCAATCTCGATTCCCATGCCGGGGCCGAAGTGCTGCGCGCGTTTCGCGAGGTGCACCAGGGCGGCAACACCATCGTGATGGTGACGCACGACGCCCGGGTGGCGGAGGAAGCGCAGCGCGTGATCCAGATCGCCGACGGGCGCGTGGCGGCGTGAGCTTCCTGGAGGCGCTGGCGATCGGCCTGGTCGAGGCCCGGCGGCACTGGGGCCAGACCCTCCTGTCGCTGCTGGGCTTGGTCCTGGGCACCGGGAGCATCGTGACCGTTCTGGCGCTGTTCGGCGGGCAGGCCAAAATCACCCAGGACTTCGTGGCCGAGGTGGGCGGGTTCGGCACCGTGGTGGTGCGCGACCGGGAGCAGTCCGAGCGGCCCACCGCGCGCGAGCTGGCCTCGGACCGGCTCACCTACGATGACGCGGCGTATCTCAAGGAGCGCGCCACCACGCTGGCGGCCGTGGCGCCGGGCTGGGCCAACGAGCTGGAATACCGGGCGGGCGCCGTCCACTTCGCCGGCCAGGTCATCGGCACCACGCCCGACTACGCCATCATCAACGACATCCGCCCGCTGGTGGGCCGCTACCTCGGTGACCTCGACGTGCGCCGCCGCGCCCGCGTGATGGTGCTGGGCTGGAAGTTCGCCGACTCGCTGTTCGGCGACCCCGAGGCCGCCCTGGGCCGGCTGGTGACCCTGGGCGGCGCCAACTTCACCGTGGTGGGCGTGCTCCAGCGCGAGGAGTTCTACTTCGCGCCGTGGAGCGGGAACGAGCTCGAGTACCGGAACGAGCGGGCCTACGTACCCATCACCACCGCGTTCAGCCAGTACACCGGGGTCGACGAGCGCTTGTCATTCCTGACTCTCAAGGCCGCGAGCCCGGCGGGCGCGCGGGCGGCCCAGGGCCAGGCGACCGCGATGCTGGCGCTCCGGCACGGGGTGGAGGACTTCGACGTCACGCCGTCCGGCCAGGGCGGCAATGGCGACGCGGAGTTCTTCAAGCTGTTCGACTTCATCTTCCTGGTGGTCGGGGTCGTGTCGCTGGTGGCGGGCGGGGTGGTGATCGCCAACATCCTGCTCGCCTCCGTCGTCGAGCGGGTGCGCGAGTTCGGGACCCGCATGGCCCTGGGCGCCACCGCGTTCCAGATCTTCGCCCAGGTGGTGGCGCAGGTCGTGGTCGTGGCGAGCCTGGGCGGCCTGCTGGGGCTGGGGCTGGGCTGGGCCCTCACCGGCACCGTGGCAACGGTGATGCAGATGCCGGCCGCGGTCACCGCCCCGGTCGCGGGGCTGGCGCTGGTCACGTCGCTGGGCGTGGGCCTGGTGGCCGGGATCTACCCCGCGTGGCGGGCCGCGCGGATGGCTCCGGTCGAGGCGCTCCGCTATGCCTAACCGCCTCCTGTCCAGGGCCGGCGAGTGGATCGAGCTGGCCTTCGAGGCGCTGCGCGAGGTGCGGGCCCACAAGGTGCGCTCCCTGCTCACGCTGTTCGGCGTGGTGTTCGGCGCGGCGTCGGTGGTGGCGATGACCTCGCTGGCCGCCGCGCTCAAGACCATGGCGTACGACGAGCTCCAGCGGATGGGCATGCCCCGCACCTTCCAGCTGGCGGACCGCGGGCCCCGGGGGGACGCGCGCCGCGCGGCCGAGCTCCAGTACGTCGGGCTGGGCCTGGCGGATGTCGAGGCCCTGCAGACGCTGCCGGGCGCCGGGGATGTATTCGGCCATACCTGGTCGCGGAGCCTGCTGGTGAGCACCGCGCGCGACCAGCGCATGATTCCGGTCGAAGGCGTGGACGCCGGGTATATCCCGTTCCGCAAGTACCGGATCATCCGCGGCCGCGACGTGGCGCCGCTCGAGGTGGCGCGGACCGCCCGGGTCACGGTGATCGGCGAGGAGCTGGTCGAGCCCTTCTTCGGGGCGGAAGACCCCCTCGGCCGGGACATCACGATCGGCGGGCTGCACTTTCGCGTGGTCGGCGTGGTGGCGCCGTTCGAGCTGGAGCTGGTGCCGGCCGATTTCTCGTTTCTGGCCCGGCGGCTCTACGTCCCCTACACCTACGTCACGCGCTACGTGAACGGCGGCCGCCGGGTGGACAACGTCTTCATCGAGGCCCGAGACGACGCCGACTTCCCCACCGTGCTGCGCGCCGGGAGCGAGCTGCTGAAGGCCCGCCACCGCGGCGCGGACGATTTCGAGGTGGAGAACGAGGCCGCGGATGTGGCGGAGGATCTCGCCATGGCGGACGGCATTCTCCTGGGCTGGAACGCGGTGCTGTACACCATCGCGGGCGTCACGATGATCGTGGGCGGGATCGGGCTGTTCAGCGTGCTGCTGATCGCCGTGCGGGAGCGGGTGCGGGAGATCGGGATCCGGATGGCCCTGGGCGCCGACGACCGTGCCATCCGGCGGCTGTTCCTGGCCGAGTCGCTCACCCTGGCGCTGCTGGGCGCCTCGGTCGGCATCGCGGGCGGGGTGGGGCTGATCAAGATCACCCAGGTCATCGCCCAGCAGTTCGGCCGGCACTTCGTGATCCCGGTCCACGTGCCCGGCACCATCCTGGCGGTCGCCTTTGCCATGGTGGTCGGGATCCTGTTCGGCTGGTACCCGGCCAGCCGGGCCGCGCGGCTGGATCCGGTGGAGGCCATCCGGGAGCTCTGATTTGACGCCCGGGCCAACAGCGGCTACAATTCAATCAGTAATGGCCTTCGAGCGATCAGCGGGCGGGACCGACGCCTCACGCGACGGGTCCCGCTTCTCTTTTGTCCGGCCCTGCCGGATCGTGGGAGAGGTGGCAAGACCAATGACCGAGATCGTGCTCGGAGAGAATGACCGGCTGGATTGGGCTATCAAGTCGTTCCGCCGCAAGGTGCAGCGCTCGGGGCTCCTCAAGGAGCTGCGCGGCAAGCGGTTCTACCTCAAGCCCAGCGCGGCCAAGAAGCTGAAGATCGCCGCCGCCCTGCGGCGCAAGCGGTCGGCGGCGCGCAAAGCTCGGCATCGGGACTAGGCGTGGCGCGACCCGCGGAGGTGAAGGCCGTTCCCGCCACGGGCCGGCCGCCCAAGGTCGGCGAACTGGTGAAAAAGACGCTGCGCCAGCTCCAGCGTTCGCCCGACGAGCTGGCGGCGGCCGTCCAGGTTTCCCCTGAGTACGTGAACGATCTCATCGCCGGCCGGCGCCGGCCGCCCCTCCCGGGGCGGACCGACGTGTACGACCGGATGGCGTCGTTCCTCCGCCTGGGGCGCCACGCGCTGGAGACCTGCGCGCTTGCGGAGCGTACGGCTGCCGTCCCCGAGACCCAACGGGGCCCTACGCCCGAGGTCGCGGAGCGGTTGCTGGCCCTGTGCGAGCCGGCCACGGCCAAGACGCTCAAACGGCGCGGGGCGCGGGACGGCGGGGCGGAGCTGGCCCAGCTCACCCAGCGCCTGCTGGACGTGGTGCAGGGCCTGGTGCGGCGGATGCTGGACGACCAGATCGGCCTGCGGATCGCCGCCGCCGAGCACGGGGTTCCCTACGTGGGGCTTCGGGTCCGGCTGCTGGAGTTCCTGGACGGCGCCCCGGACACCCTCACGCTCGCCGACATGACCGAGCACGTGACGCCCCGGATCGCCCTGTGGGACGTGGACCTCGAGGCCGACGTGCTGCGCGTCGTGCTGCGGACCCACGAGCCCCGGAATCGCGGCCGGCGGCGGCCCAACGTGCGCCGGGGGTTCCAGCCCCGCGGCTGACCACGGCACCCCGGCCGGCCCTCAAAGGTCAGGCCGGGGAGCGCAGGGCCCGGAGCCCGACCCAGTAGGCGCCCCCCGTCACCAGCGCAAACCCCAGCAACGCCAATCGCAGGGCAAGCCAGCCGCTCGGAAGCGGCATGGGCACGATCACCTGGTAGACGGCGTTGACTATCCAGAAGCCCCCCATCACCGCGACGATGCCCGGATCGGCCGGCTGGCCGGCGCGGCTGCGCCGCCAGGCGACCAGCGTGAGTACGCCACCCGCCAGCATCAGGTAGCTCATGAAGAAGTTGGTGGCGTAGCTGCCCCACCGGACGGCCGGGGGGAGCGTGCTCAGCGGCGTGCCCCACCCCCAGGCGTAGGGCAGGATGAAGTGGTACGCGCCCATGGCGCTGGAGTTGAGCCCGCCGAGTACCAGCCCCCACGTTCGTGCGGGGTGCATCGGGACCTCCGGCTTCAGGCCGGGCGTTCGAGCCGGCGCTCCCGCAGGTACAGGAACAACGGCAAGCCCAGCGACACGCCCACCGCCAGGTTCGCGGCGATCGGGGCCCACAGGTGGCGCATACCCGCCCTCCGCCCTTCGACGAAGACCAGCACCCAGAGGACCACCGACGAAACGATCACGTCCATTCCGAAGAAGCCGCTGACCGGGCTGGCGAACAATTGGCCCACGAACGTGCCGGCGTCGAGGCCGTGCTCCTGGAGAAACGGGATGAAGCGCAGATACGGCAACACCGTGCCCGCGATGCAGAGTACGAGATAGACGTGCCTGGGTTTCACCGGTCTCACCCTCGCATCATGGTGGCGGGCATCCGGACGGCCAGGACCTCGCCCCGCGCGGTGACTTGGTTGCCGGCCCGCACCGTGACGTCGACGGTCGCCTTGCGCTCGCCCTGATCCCTGACCCGGGCGCGGATCTCCAGTTCGGGCCCCAGGGGAGTGGGCGCGACGTAGTCCACCCGGAGCATGCCCGTGACGAAGCGCGGCGCCGGGCCGTCGCCGATGGCCCGGCCCGCGGCCCGTTCCGCCGCGGCCGCGGCCGCCCCGATCGCGTGGCAATCGATGAGCGACGCGATGAGGCCGCCGTACACGAATCCGGGGAGGGCCATATGGTGCGGCTTCGGGGTGAACCGGAGTACGGCCTCGTCGCCCTCGATGAACGTCCGGATGTGAAGGCCGTGCTCGTTCAATCGCCCGCAGCCGTAGCAGTGGGCGAAATCGTCCGGGTAGTGGTCCTGGACGGCGCTCACCGGCGTACCGGCGCCACCGGGGTGTTGGCTCGCGGCGGCCGGACGTACGGTGACACCAGGCTCTCCTGCCCGCCCGCTCCCACCGCCGCCACGCCGAAGATGTAGTCGTCGATGGACATGTTGGGCAGGATCAGCTCGGTCACGTTGCCGGCAAACCGCTCGTACCGCCAGTCGGGGTCCCAGGCTTCCCGCCAGAAGAGGCGATAGCCCACGGCGCCCGGCGCGGCCTGCCAGCGGAGCCGGGCGTCGTAGCGGGACTCGCCGCGGTCGAGCGTGGGACCGCCCCGGCCCAGGATCACGGGCGACGGAGGCGCCAGCGCGAGCGTAGCCGCCGCCGCGGCGTTCACCCGGGCGTTCTTCGCCAGGTAGACCGGGTCCACGCCGTCCGGCGTGTCCCGCACGGTGTGCTGCCGGTCGTAGTTCTCGACGGATTCGGTGATCCGGACGCCGGGATAGCCGTTCTGGTTGAAGGCGGTGTGGTCGCCGCCCCGCCCGAACCGGTCTTCCCGGGCAATGAGCCGCACCACGTGGCCGGGGATGTACAGCGCCGCCTGCCGCTTGACGAAGCGGGCGAGCTGCCGGGAAGGCGAGTCTTCCGGCCCCTCGGAGAAGATCCGGACCGTGGCGCCGTCGATCGTCCCGTCGCCGCCGTGGCTGTTGCCGGTGATGTCGTTGTTGAGCACCGCGTCGATCCGCACGCTGTCGGTCCGGGCCTGCTGCGCGTGCATCCGGGCGCCCACCAGTCCCTGTTCCTCGCCCGCCAGCGCGATGAACACGAGGGTGGCGTCGAACTCGAGCCCGCTCTGGGCGAACACCCGAGCCAGCTCCATCGTCAGGGCCGTGCCGCTCCCGTCGTCGTTGGCGCCCGGGGCCGCGTTGTCGTTGGTCCGCGCCGCGGCCGAGTCCTCGGGCGGCGGGCGCAGCACCACCGTGTCGTAGTGGCCGCTCACGTACACCCGCCGGGCGCTCCGCCCGGGAAGGACGGCCATCACGTTCACCAGTTCGACCTCCCGGGTGATCCGCCCGCCCGCCGGCACCTGGTAGCGGTCGAATCTCACCTGCAGGCGCGGGCTGTAGCCCCTCATCTCGTTCAGGATCCACTGCCGGGCGGCCCCGATGCCGGCCACGGGGTCGGTCGCCGAGGACAGCGTGTTCCGGGTGCGGAAGGACACCAGCTTCTCGATGGTGGCCTGGAGCCGTTGCTCGGACACGGAGGCCAGGAGCTGGGCAACGCGCGGATCGGCCGTGAGGCCTCCCTGAGCCCGGCTGGCGGTCGGGAAGGCCAACGTCAGGCCGAGCAGCGCGTAACGGAACGTCGTTCTCATGGTTCTCCTCGGTATCAACGCGGGGCACCGCGCCGGGATCGATGGAAGCCGGCGTACAGGTCGTCGAACAGGGTCGCGCCCCGCTCGAG
>Ga0214473_10006643_pt1 | contig 13769 bp, 14 predicted proteins | sample RVTome_7_FD_203509 | JGI IMG/M metagenome (GOLD analysis project Ga0214473, IMG submission 203509) | Soil microbial communities from uranium-contaminated site in the Upper Colorado River Basin, Wyoming, United States - RVT98D197 | ecosystem: Environmental > Terrestrial > Soil > Contaminated >... | reverse complement strand
GGTGCTGCTGTTCGACCAGGCGGACCTTCAGCGGGCGTTCCGAGGGGACGGAGAAGTGGAGGCCCAGGCCGAACAGCAGCACCAGGCCCACCCCGTGCGCCACCAGGGACGACACCAAGAACCGGGGGAGCCGCCGCTCCTCCCCGGGAAAGGTGCCCCCCATGCCGACCACCGCCGTGCTCATCCGCCGAAGGCTCCCGGTGTTCCGCCCTGCCCCCCGGAACCCTCGCATTATAGGACACCGCGTCCCCCGGAATCAACGCCCGCTGGCCGCACGCCCGCTGGCCGCAAGAGTTGGGGGCTGGCCGGTGGGGGTTGGGCGGATGGCGGATGGCCATTTTGTCTTTCGCGCGAGGTATGCGACAATGCGTTCCAAACACTGCCGGGGGACGCGCGGCGTCCCCCACATGCGAGGAGCGCACAGAGAACCATGATGAGATCCCGATCGTATGGAGCGCGTTTGAGCATCCGGGCTGGCCAGCGGCGTCGGCCCGGGGCCGCGGCCCTGGCGGCCGCCCTGGCGGCGTGGCACCTCGCGCTGGCGGTCGCCGCGGCGGCGGCGGCCCAGGGGCCCGAGGGCGCCGCGGGCAAGGCCGGCCCCGGGGCGGCCTTCACCCCCGAGTCCTTCCAGGCCGCGTCCGTCATCCTGATGGACGCGGACACGGGCACGGTGCTCTTCGCCAAGGAGCCGCACCAGCGCAGGCCACCCGCCTCGGTGCTGAAGATGATGGTGGCCCTCGTTGTCCTGGAACAGGTGCAGGCGGGGAATCGCAAGCTCGACGAGCAGGTGCCCACCTCTCGGCGCGCCGCAGCCATGGGCGGGTCACAGGTATATCTGAAACAGGGCGAGGTCTTCTCGTTGGAGGACATGCTGAAGGCGGTCGTCATCGGGTCCGCCAATGATGCGGCCGTGGCCGTGGCCGAGCACGTCTCCGGGACCGTGGAAGGCTTCGCGGACCTGATGAACGCCAAGGCCGAGGCCCTGGGGATGAAGGACACGCGGTTCGTGACGCCCCACGGCCTGCCGCCGGGCCGCGACCAGGAAGGCGATGTCTCCAGCGCCCATGACATGGCGCTCCTCGGCCGCGCCCTGGCGCGGCATCCTCAAGCACTCCAATGGGCCGCCACCAAGGAGGCACCCTTCCGGGAGGACAAGTTCATCCTCCGCAACCCCAACAAGCTGGTGGGCGTCTTCTCCGGGCTGGACGGCCTGAAGACCGGCCATTTCAAAGAGGCGGGATACAACCTGGCGGCGACGGCCGAGCGGAACGGGCTCCGCCTGGTGGCCGTGGTGATGGGCGGGGTCTCGGGGCAGAGCCGGTTCGACGAGACGGCGCGGCTCTTGAACTGGGGCTTCAACGTCGTGCGGCGCGAGGTGGTCGTGAAGGCCGGCGAGGAGATCGCCCCGGTGAAGGTGACGAAGGGCGTGGAGCCCGCGGTGAAGCTGGTGACGGCGGGCCGCGTGACCCTCTTCCAGTTGCCCGGGAACTCCGCCAGGCCCGAGCGGGAGGTGCAGGCGCCGCCGAGCGTGGCCGCGCCGGTGGAAGCGGGCCAGAAGATCGGCACGCTGGCCGTGAAACAGGACGGCCAGGTCGTGGGTCAGACGGACCTGGTGGCCGCCAAGACCGTCCCGCGGGCGAGCCTGCTGCAGCGCATGCTCTTCTTCTGGCGATAGCGGCCGGCTCCGTGCGGTCCCCCACCGGCGGCGGCGCGTCCAGGGATCCCACGACGGCCGGGGCGGCGGGCTGGGGCCTCGCCCTCGTGAGCGCGGCCACGGTCTCCTGGGGGACCACCGGGGCCGTCATGGCGGCTGTGGGGCACCGGGGCACGCTGAGCCCGCTGGCCGTCGGTTCCCTCCGCCTCGCGATCGCCGGACCGCTCCTGCTGGCGCTGGCCCGCGTGACCGGCGCCTTCGGCGAGCGGCGCCTGCCTCCGCACCTGCCCCGCCTGGCCCTGATGGGCGCCGCGCAGGCCGCGTTTCAGGTGGGCTACTTCGGCGCCGTCCCCCACATCGGGGTGGCCTCCACCGCCCTGGTGGCCATCTGCGCCTCCCCCATCCTGATCGCCGCCCTCGCCGTCTGGATCCTCGGCGAGCGGCTCACCGCCCGCGTGCTGCTGGCCATGGGCGGAGGGATCGCGGGTACGGTCCTGCTGGTGGGCGGCCGGTTGAACCTCGGCGGGATCACACCGGCGGTGGCCGCCATCGGAACGGGTCTGGCCCTCGGCGCCGCCGTCGCGTACGCGCTCTACGTCGTGCTGGCCAAGGCGCTGGTGGGCCTACTGCCGCCCTTCGCGATCACCGGCGTGAGCTTCGCCCTCGGGGCGGTTTTCCTTCTCCCGGCGGCCCTCGCGGAACCGGCGCTCTGGACGGCGGTGCGACCCGTCTGGCCGCACCTGGCGTACCTAGGCATCGTGCCCACCGCCCTGGCCTATGCGCTCTACATCCGCGGGTTGCAGACCACCTCGGCCACGGCGGCCAGCGTCTGCGCGCTGCTCGAGCCACTCACCGCGAGTGTCATCGGGCTGGTCGTCTTCGGCGAATCGATGGGCCCCCAGGGGTTCGCGGGGGGCGCCCTCCTCCTGGGCGCCGTGGCCTACCTCCTCCTGGGCGCCCCCAGCCGCGGCTGATCCCCTCGACCCTCCCCGACGCTGCGCCCCGGCGTTACGAACGGTCCCCGGCGCAGCGGTCAGGCCGGGGGTTCATAGATGACGACCCGGATGGGGGTGGGGTTGAAGCCGTTGCAGGGATTGTGGGTCTGCGGGCAGTTGGAGATGACCGCCAGCGCCTTGTGCTCGGCGCGCAACTCGACGTAGTCGCCTGGCTTGGACTTTCCCTCCACGATCCCCATGGTGCCGTCGGCCTGCACGGGGACGTTCATGAAGAAGTTGATGTTGGCCACGATGTCCTTCGGGCCCATCCCGTGCTTCGCCAGAGCGCGCAGGAAGTTGGCGTAGCAGCTCGGGGTGGCGTCCACGTTGTACCGGAACTTGTTACTGTACGCGCTGCACGCGCCGCCAATGGTGTCGTGGCCCCCGGCCGTGTCCGCCACCATGGTGAAGAGCTTCTTGGCCTTGATGGTGTAGATGCCGTGGCCGGTGGTGAGATAGATGTTCTTGTTGTACTTCATGGTATCGGCGGCGTTGTATCGGTCCGTGGGGTCGTCGGCGTCGTAGCAGAGGAAGTCCACCGCTTGCTTCCCCTCCAGGTCCACGATCCGGAGCACCTGTCCGGGCGTGAGGATGGCGGACCAATCCGTGTTGGGCGGCAGGACCGTGTCCTGCACGATCCGCCCTGGGGGTGTGGCCGTTGCGGCGCTGGGAGTTGCCATGGGTCACCTCCTGGGGCCTCCGGGGACGCCGGGGCCCGCTGAGACGCCGCCTGGTCACGAGGCGGCAGTCGGTCGTCCCGTGCAGTCCGGGGGCTCGTGGTCAGTTCGGGTCCGGGCCATCTCGCGGAAGGTGTGTTCGTAGCCGGGCGGGGAGAAGGTCCAGGTGAGCTTGAGCGGCTCCCCCTCCAGGGCCCCGATCTCATGCCATGCGCCCTGCGGGAAGAAGACGGCCGTCTCGGGGCCGACCTCGAAGACCCGCCCATCCAGCGTGACCCGCGCCCGCCCCGCGTAGACGAACAGCAATTCCTCCGCGTCGGGATGGTTGTGCATGGGGATGAGGCCGCCCGGGTCCATCTCCTGCACGCCCATGGAGAGATGGCGGTTCCCGGTTCGGTCCGGCGCGATCAGGATCGTGAGGGGCCGCGCGTGGGCGTCCCCGATCCGCAGGTGTTCACCCTCCTCGCGCTTGACGATCGTCCCCATCGCCGTGTCCCCTCTCTACCCCCCCAGGTACGCCCGGCGCACGTGCGGGTCCGCCAGCAGGTCCCGCGCGTCGCCCTGCAGGGGGATCTGGCCGGTCTCCATGACGTAGGCCCGATCGGCCATGCGGAGCGCGAGGTTCGCGTTCTGCTCCACCATCAGGACCGTCGTGCCGCGCCCCCGGATCTCCTGGATGATCCGGAAGGTCGTCTCGACCATGAACGGCGCGAGGCCGAGGGACGGCTCGTCGAACAGGAGGAGCCGGGGCCGGGACATGAGGGCGCGGCCGATGGCCAGCATCTGCTGCTCGCCGCCGCTGAGGGTCCCCGCCAGTTGGCGCTCCCGTTCCTCGAGGATGGGAAAGTGCCCGAAGATCGCCTCCATGTCCGCGGCCACGTCGCGGCCGGCACGGCGGACGTAGGCGCCCATCTCGAGGTTCTCCGTCACCGTCATCTGCGGAAAGACGCGGCGGCCCTCGGGGCAATGCGCCACCCCCAGGCGGAGGATGTCCTCGGGAGTCCGGTGAGTGATCTCCGTGTCCTCGAAGAGGATCCGGCCGGCCTTGGGGTGGACGAGGCCGGAGATGGCCTTGAGGGTGGTGGACTTGCCGGCGCCGTTAGCGCCGATGAGGGTCACCAGTTCCCCGGCCCGCACCTCGAGGCTGACGCCCTTCAGGGCCTCCACCTTCCCGTAGGCGCAGCGGACCGCCTCAAGCCGGAGCACCGGCGCCCTCCCCGCCCAGGTAGGCCTGGATCACCGCCGGGTCGCGGCGGACCTCGGCCGGGGACCCCTGCGCGATGAGCTGCCCGTGGTTCAGCACCAGGACCCGATCCGAGATCCCCATCACCAGGCGCATATCGTGCTCCACCAGGAAGACCGTGATGCCCTGGTCGCGGATGCGCCCGATGAGCCGCATGGTGGATTCCTTCTCCGCCGGGTTCATGCCCGAGGCGGGCTCGTCCAGCAGGAGCATCCGGGGGCGGGCCGCCAGGGCGATGGCGAGCTCCAGGAGGCGTTGCTCGCCGTAGGGGAGCGAGGCGGCCAGTTCCTCCCGGCGGTGGGCGATGCCCACGAAGGCCATCACCTCCTCCGCCGCCTCGCGCAGCCGCGCCTCCTCCGCCCGCACGCGCCGCAGGTCCAGGAGGATGGCCCCGAGCCGGCTGGCGCCCCGCAGGTGAAGGCCCATCAGCACGTTCTCGCCCACGGTGACCTGCGCGAAGAGGCTCGTCTTCTGGAAGGTTCGCACGAGGCCGCGCCGCGCCACCTGGTGGGGCCGGAGTCCGGCGATGGGTTCGCCGGCGAAGGTCACCGTCCCGGCCGTCGGGGCCAGGTAGCCCGTGATCGCGTTGAACGCGGTTGTCTTCCCGGCGCCGTTGGGGCCGATGAGGCTCACCACGGCCCCTTCCGGGACGCCGAAGCTCACGCCCGCCAGCGCCTGCACGCCGCCGAACCGCACGTCCAGGGCCGAGACCTCGAGGGTGGACCCGGTCATGGGGCTCCGGCCCGCCGCTCCTTGAGGTACGGGACGATCCCGCGCGGCATGAAGATCACCAGGAGGATCAGGATGGCGCCGTACACCGTCATCTGGAATTGCTGGGCCTCCCGGAGCACTTCCGGTACGGCCGTGAAGATCACGGCCCCCGCCACGGGGCCGAGCAACGTCCCCTTGCCGCCGGCGATGACCATGATGACCATGGTGATCGTGTAGGAAAAGAGAAATACCTCGGGCCCGACGAAGGAGACGTAATGGGCGTAGCAGCTCCCGGCCGCGCCCGCCATCGCCGCGGCCAGGACGGTGGCCAGCACCAGCGTGCGAAACGCGTCCACCCCAACCGATTCGGCCAGCGCCTCGTTCTCCCGCAGCGCCACGAACGCGCGCCCGATCCGGGACCGCACCACCCGGGAGGCGATGCCATACGACAAGGCGGCCAGGGCCAGGACCAGCCAGTAGTAGGCCCCCTTGCCGTGGAATGGGATGCTGGCCATGGTCCCCAATCGGATGCTGGGGGGACGAATCCCTGGGAGGCCGAGCGGCCCCTGGGTCAGTTCCATCCAGTTGAGGCTGACCAGCCGGACCACCTCGGCGAAGCTGATGGTGACCAGGACGAAATAGGCGCCGCGCAGCTTGAACGCGAGGCGGCCGATGAGGAGCCCCGACAGCCCGGCCGCCACCGCCGCGGCGGGCAGGCCGACCCAGAACGACAGGCCCAGGTGCACGTCCAGCAGCGCCGAGGTGTAGGCCCCGATCCCGAAGAAGGCGGCGTGGCCCAGGGAGAGCTGCCCCGTGTATCCCAGGAGCAGGTTCAGCGAGACGGCCAGGATGGTGAACAGGCCGGCCAGGATGAGGAGGTGCACGAGATACTGGTTGGTCAGCCACACCGGCACGCCGACGAGGGCCGCGGCGAGCATCCAGCCGCCCACCCTCCGGCCCGTGGCACGCTGGGTCGGACGCGGCATCGACGTTACCCGATCCGCTGGGCCCGGCCGAAGAGGCCCGCCGGGCGGAAGAGGAGCACGAAGATGATCATGATGAAGCCGATCCCGTCCTTGTAGCCGGAGGAGATGTAGCCGGCCCCCAGGCTCTCCGCCACGCCCAGCATCAACCCGCCGAAGGTGGCGCCCATGAAGTTGCCCAGGCCGCCCATGATCACCACGGAGAAGGCCTTCAGGGCCGCCAGGTCGCCCATGGAGGGATACACCAGGAAGATGGGCCCCAGCAACGCCCCGGCGGCCGCCGCCAGGCCGGACCCGAAGGCGAAGGTCACGGTGTGGATGCGGTGGATGTTCACGCCCATGAGGGCCGCCGCCTCCCGGTCTTGAAAGGTGGCGCGCATCGCCTTGCCCAGCTTGGTGCGCTGGATGGCCAGGTGAGAGGCGCCGATCAGGCAGAAGGCCACCACGAAGACGAAGATCCGGATGGAGTTCACGTGCAGGGGACCGACGATCAGCGGCCGCGGCGAGAAGGGATGGGGGATGCTCTGGGGGATGCCGCCCCAGATCAGCAGCTCCGTGTTCTGCATGAAGATCCAGACGCCGATCATCACCAGCATCACGGTGTCGATGTTCTCGCCCTGCAGCGGGCGCAGCACGAACCGCTCGCACAGGGCGCCGATGAGGACCCCGGCCACGATGGCGGCGGCCACCCCGACGTAGAAATTGACCCCCAGCAAGGCCAGGAAGAAATAGGCGGCGAAGGCGCCCAGGGTGTAGAACTCGCCGTGGGCGAAATTCACCACGTTCATGATGCCGAAGATGAGGGTGAGGCCGATCCCGAGGAGGGCGTAGGTGCCGCCGAGGATGATCCCGTTGAGCAGGTGCTGGAGGAGCGTATCCATGGTGTGGTCCGCCCGCCGGGGGCGCCCGGAAGCGCCCCCGGCGGGCGAGGACGAGGGGGCGCCCCTAGCTGCGCCGCATGAACGGTGGGAGGGTGATCTTGCCCTCCCGGATCTGGATCATGTAGATGCTTGGCCAGCTCTGCCCCTCGTGATCGAACTTGATGGGGCCGTTGAGGCCGGTCCAGGTGACCTTCTTCAGGGCGTCCCGGATGGCCGTGGGCTCGGCCTTGCCCGCGATCTCAATGGCCTTGGCCAGCGTGAAGACCGCGTCGTGTCCCCGGAAGCTCTCGGTAAGCCCCTCGAAGGGGAGGCCCCGCTTGTTCCATTCGTCCACGAAGCGCTTGGCCAGGGCCGCATCCGGCATGGCCTCGGGGAACCACGGCAGGAAGATCACGATATGGTAGCTCGCCTCGGCCGCGGGGCCCGCCAGGGTGATGAGCTTGTTGGGAGCGCTGCTGCCCCCCGTGGTGAGGATCTTCTTCTTGATCCCCAGCTCGGCGGCCTGCTTGAGGATCAGGGCGATCTGGCCCACGTCGGTGGTGACCATGATCCAGTCGGCCGGGGAGTTCTTGATCTTGGTGAGCTGCGCGTACATGTCCGTGGCCGCCTGGTCCAGGTACTCCACGGCGTGAAGCTTCCCGCCGTACTTCTTCAGGACGTCCCCGAAGGCGCCGACGGCGCCGCGGCCCCAGTCGGTGTTCACCGCCAGGAAGTCGGTGTTCATGATCTTCAGGTCCTGCGCAAGCACCTTCTCCAGCCCGGCGGCCTCCATCTCGCTGGGCGGGCTAATGCGGAACACCCAGGGATTCCCCTGCTTGGTGATCTTGATGGAGCTGGAGGTCTCCACCAGGAGGGGCACGCCGTGCTTGGCCACCACCGGCATGGCCGCCAGGGTCATGGAGCTGCCCCAGGCCCCGATGATGGCGGGGACCTTGTCCCGCACGATGAGCTTCTCGGCCGCCGTGACGGCCTCCTTGGGGTCGGACTTGTTGTCTTCGATGACGAGCTGGATCTTCCGGCCCAGCACGCCCCCCCGCTCGTTCACCCAGTCGGCCCCGATGCGGGCCCCGTTGGCCACGAAGTTCCCCGAGGCCGCCACCGGGCCGGAGAGGGGCTGGATCACCCCGATCTTGATCGGTTCCTGGGCGACCGCGACCGCCCCCGGGCCGGCCAGGGCCACGAGGGCCAGCAGGCCCAGGAGCATTCCCGCCAGGCTGATTCGCTTCCCATGTTTCATGGTGTGTTCCTCCCCCATGCCCGACCTGCCCCCGGAACCCGCTCCGGGGCGCCCGGGTCGGCATCCGTTGTCCCCGCGCGCCGGCCCCCCGCGGCACCCCTCCGCCCGGCGCGGCCGGCCGCCCTCGCAGACGCTGCGGCGCAGCCCCGGCTATTCCTCCGGTTCGTGCACCCGCGACCGGTCGATCACGAAATCCCGGATCAGGCCCCGCTGGGTCATCGGGTCCAGGGTCATCTCCTGCGGGGAAGCCAGCTCCGTGCAGGCCAGGCGCGTCTTGCCGTTCACCTTCACGTGGCAGGCCACGCATTTGCCGATCCGGCAGGGGCCGTAGAAGGCCACCGTCGGGTCCAGCTCCTCGTAGATGTAGGTCAGCACGTTGAGGATGCTCCACCCCTCCTGGATGGGCACCGGATAACTGTCGTAGTGCGGCGCGGCGTCCCGCTCCGGATCGAACCGCGCCACGCGGACGGTATACGTAGTGTCGGCCATCGCTATCGGGCTCCTTCCTGTTCGGAATACTTGTAGGCGGTCCGCGGCGGCTGTAGCGTGGTGATCACCGCCGGCTCGGTCCGCAGGGTCAGCGAATCCCCGTCCCGCCGCATGACGATGTTCTTCAGCCAGTTCACGCCATCGGTGTCGGGGAAGTCGCGGCGGAACATGGCCCCGCGGCTCTCCGTGCGCATCAGGCTGCCCCGCGTCACCATCTCCATCATGGTGAGCAGGTTCTCGGCCTGCAGGGCCTCCACCCACTCCATGTTGTACTTCTTCAGGGCCCGGTTCCGCACGTGGACGACCCCGGCCTGCTCCTGCAGCTCCTTCATATCCTGCAGCACCTGCTCCAGCCACCGCTGCTCCCGGACGGCGTTCAGGTAACGGTGACTCAGGTACCGGATGCGGTTGCGGAGCTGGATGGGGTTGGATCCTGAGGCCCGCTCCATGGGCGCCACGATCTTGGCGCGCAGGGCCGCCGCTTGCGCCGGGTCCGCCTCGCCCCGCCCGTCCCGCCTGGCGAAGGCGGCCGCCGCGTGGCCCGCCCGCGGGCCCCAGACCTGCGTCATGGTGAGGGCGTTGCCTGAGACGCGGTTCCCGCCGTGGAACCCCCCGGTCCCCTCGCCCGCGGCATAAAGGCCCGGGATGTTGGTCTCGCAGTGCTCCGTCACCCGGACCCCGCCGTTCCAGAAGTGGCACGCCGGGGCGCACTCGATGGCGTCCTGCGTCAGGTCGGGGAGGAACTTCTTCATGTCGAAGGCCCCGTACCGCCAGCGGGCCATGGATTCGGGCAGGAAGCTCTTGGCGTTCTCCATGATGTTACGGGGGATGTGCTTCAGCGAGATGTAGGTGCCGTCGTTGGGCCCGCCCCGCCCCTCCAGCACCTCCACCATGGCGGCGATGGAGTTCACGTCCCGCGTGGTCCACGCCAGCCGCTCCTTGTCCCACTTCAGCATGTACTCCTGGCCCATGCGGTTCATCGCCTTGGCATCCAGGTAGGCGCTGAGCAGGTAAGGATAGTCGATGCTATTGACGGCGTCGGGCTTGATCATCACGTAGGGTAGCATCATGGGGAATTCCATGTCTTGCAGCTCGGCGCCGGCCCGGTAGGCGGCCGCCATCCCGTCGCCGGTCAGCTCGTCCGGCGCCGTGGTGTACCGGTACATGCGCATCGCCCCGCCCGCGCAGATGATCACCGCGCCGGCCTCGAAGGCCACCACCTTCCCGTTCCGGTAGTCCAGGCCGATGGCCCCCACACAGCGGCCGCCGCGGAGGAGCAGGTCCGTGACCATGGTGGTCTCGAGCAACGAGATGGCCGGCCGGGCCAGGATCTGCTTCGTGAGGGCCTTGGCGATCTCGGGCCCCTCGATCCAGATGCCGCGGGGATAGCGGTGTCCCGGGGCGTGGGTCAGCTTGTCCACCTTGGCGCCCCAGTCCACCAGCTCCTTCACGCGGGGGCCGGCCTCGTCGCAGTGGATCTCCACCAGGCGCTGGTTGCCGATATAGTCGCCCTCCCGGACCATGTCCTCGAAGAACTTCTGGGGGCTGTCCTCCGGGTGCGCCCCCGGCAGGGCGAAGAGCTTCAGGATGGTGGCGCTGTCCACGTCGATGTCGGCGTCGGCCGTGAGGGTGGCGCCGCACTTCCCTACGAAACCCTTGGTGGCCACCAGCACCTGCGCGCCGTCGTCGGCCGCGGCGATGGCGGCGCGGGCCCCCGTCCCCTCGCTCCCGATGACCAGGACGTCCGTGCGGATCACCTGGTCCACGATGTCATCAAGCCTCGGCATCATTCCCCTCCGCTGTTTCTCCCATCGGTCTCTGCCTGGAATGGTCCCGCATTCTGCAAGAGACCCCCAGGGCTCTCAGACGGCCGGGGATGAACCCCGGCCCTACACCAGACGCGATCGGGACGTAGGGACCGGCTTTACGCCGGTCCGGGCTGGACCCCCAGCACGATGTTCACCGGCCAGCCCGGAACGCGAAGCGCGCGGCGCTACCCGATCCGGCGCAGTTCGCGGGAGGTGACGGTGAGGTTCTCGCACCCGCCGGCGGTTACCGCCACGTTCTCCTCGCAGATGTACGCCCCATGTTCCAAGACCCATCCCGGCTCGACCGTCACCACCATGCCGGGCTCCAGCACCGTGGCGTCGTAGCCGGCCACGTGGGGCGGCTCGGTGCTCATCAGGCCCATACCGTGCCCCAGCCGGCCGGCGGCGAAGGTGAATTCCAGGCCGAGGCGCCTTGCCTCGGCGTTGCACGCTTCCACGACGGTCCCCACGGGGACGCCGGGCCGGACGGCCTCGACGCCCTTGGCGGTCACCTGGACCACCTGCGCCCAGTTCCGCCGCTGCGCCTCGGTGGGCGGGCCGACCACGGCCGCGCGGCAGTGATCGGTCCAGTAGCCGTTGAAGACGACCCCCAGGTCGATCCAGATCATGTCGCCCGGCTGGAGCCGGCGATCCGTCGGCATCCCGGCAACCCGATCGTAGTTGCCCGGGCCCGAGGTGGCCATGATGAAGCCTACCTCGGCGCCCTCGTGGACGATGGCCTCTGCCAGCAGTGCGGCGAAGGCCTTCTCGGTCATCCCGGCCTTCGCCGTGGTGAAGGCGTGATCGTAGGCGCGCGCGGCGACGGCCGCGGAGCGGCGCATGGCCTCCAGCTCGGCCGCCGACTTGATGATCCGCAGCCCCCACAGGAGGTCCGACGCGTCCACGAACGTGGCCCGGGGCAGCGCCTTCTGCACGGCCACGAAGTCCTGAAACGGCAGGCCGAGCCGCTGTTCGCTGCCCAGCTCGGCCCCCCAGCGGCCCTGCCCCAGGCGCAGGCCCTCGATGGTCTCCCGCACCAGGTCGATGGGCGTCCCCGTGAGGGGCGTGTACGGGCGGAAGTCGCGAACCCAGCTATCGCGCCGGGCGTCGGCCTCCAGAAAGCCCTGGAGGATGATCACCGGTTCCCCGGCCCGGGGGAGCAGGCAGATCTCGGGACGCGTGAAGGTCGTCCACGGAGCGAAATGCCGGTGGCCCGTGAAATAGTTGAGGTTGGTCTCGGCCGTGAGGAACAGCCCGTCCAGCCCGGCGGCCTCCATCCGGGCCTGGGCCGCCCGGCACCGCCGCTCATACTCCTCGCGCGGGAACTCCAGGCGCATCCGCCGTCTCCAACCGTTCTTGCGAACAGTTTCCTGAGAACCGATCCCACCCGGGCTCCAGAGAGAGCTTCGGGCTCCTCCGCCAAAGATCTTCCTGCGACGTAGGGCGGCAGCTCGTCTGCCGCCGCGCCGAACGCTGGTGTCATTCACGGCGGCACACGAGGTGCCGCCCTACGCCTCCAAATGAAGTAGGTCGAGAGCGATTTCGGCCAGGAGCGCAGCGCCCACCGCCAGCGCCCGCTCGTCCACGTCGTACCGGGGAGCGTGCCAGTCGTGGGTGAGCCCCCGCGCCGGGTCTCCCGTCCCGAGCCAGAGATAGCAGCCGGGGACGCGCTCCAGGTAGAGCGCGAAATCGTCTCCCCCCATGGTGCGCTCGGCGGGCCGCACCGCGTCCGGCCCCAACAGCCGCACGGCGGCGGCACGGGCCCGATCGGCGACGGCCGGGTCGTTGACCACCGGGGGCAGTGTCCGTTCGTATGCGACCTCTGCCTCGGCCCCGTGGGCCCGGCAGATGGCCGTCACGGTCTCCCGGATCAGGGCCGGCAGTCGCTCCCGGCTCTCCGCGTGCATCCAGCGGACCGTCCCGGTGAGCTCCGCCGACGGCGCGAGGATGTTCGGCGCCACGCCGGCGTGGAACGTCCCGATGGTGACCACGGCGGGCTCCTGCGGATCCAGGCGGCGGCTCACGATGTGCTGGAGCCCCACCACGGCGCTGGCGGCCGCCACGATGGCGTCCACCCCACGATGGGGCGCCGCGCCATGGCCGGCCGCGCCGCGCACGGTGATGCGCAGCGTGTCGATCCCGGCCATCAGGGGGCCGTCCGTGATCCCGACCTGCCCCGCCGCAAGGCGAGGGAAGGTGTGCAGGCCGCAGATGGCGATGGGCGCCGGATCGTCCAGGGCGCCGGCCGCCAGCATGGCCTTGGCCCCCCGGTCGTCCTCCTCGGCTGGCTGGAACAGGAACTTCACGCTGCCCGCCGGCCGATCCCGCAGCCCCGCCAGGAGGCCCGCCGCGCCCAGGAGGCACGCGGTGTGAACGTCGTGTCCGCAGGCGTGCATCACGCCCGGAACCTCCGAGGCGTACGGCGCCCCGGTCTCCTCCTGGATCGGCAGGGCATCCATGTCCGCCCGGAGGGCAACGCACGGCCCCGGCCGGGACCCCCTCAAGAGCCCGACGACCCCGGTCCCTCCCACGCCGGCGAGCACCTCCAGGCCCAGGCTCCCTAGCCGCTCTGCCACGATCCCGGCCGTGCGATGTTCCTGTCCGGAAAGCTCGGGGTGCCGGTGCAGGTCGCGCCGGATGGCGACCAGGTCGGCGGCGTGCAGGCGCCTGCACTCTTCGAGATCGATCATGCGGGGATCGCGCCTCCCGCGCGTCGGGGGTCTGGCGCCCCCCCCGGCTTCCCGTGCGCCGCCGGGAGGTCACGCCTCGGGAGGCAGGAGGTAGTGGCCCTCGTCGTCCCGCGACAGGCGGTGTCGCTCCCGGACCTCGCCCCAGGCGAGGAGGATGGTTCGGTAAGGCACAGCGGGAAAGGCACGGACCACGTCCATGAACATCACAGGCTTCTCGCGCAGCATGGTGGTCATGGTGGTTGCCACCCGCGCCACCTCCGCGGGCGGGCTAGAAGTAGTCATCGATCCGGACCTCGTTCAGATAGGTTGGCACGAGCCGCTCGTAATGGCTCCGGGCGATCCCCTCGGGGATCGTGGCGTCAATGCCGAACTTGGTCGTCGTCGGCAGCTCGCCCTTGGGC
>Ga0214473_10006642_pt1 | contig 13770 bp, 27 predicted proteins | sample RVTome_7_FD_203509 | JGI IMG/M metagenome (GOLD analysis project Ga0214473, IMG submission 203509) | Soil microbial communities from uranium-contaminated site in the Upper Colorado River Basin, Wyoming, United States - RVT98D197 | ecosystem: Environmental > Terrestrial > Soil > Contaminated >... | reverse complement strand
AAATTGTAGATGAAATATGTGAGTGTGACGGATACAAATCAGACCATAGTGAACTATCTCAAACATTAGCATTTGGATTAGAAAGACTGCATAATGGTGGACTGTTAAGTAAGAAATGTAAACAATTCACATGGAAAGAATTTGTTTACGAAGGTGACTAAAATGAAACAAGAACAAGAACCATTAACTAAACAATATATGAAACAGATAAGAATTAATAAATTACTTACGATTACAATGCCTGTTAAAATTTTGAGTGATTTGAGAAAACATTGCAAAAAAAATCATATCTCTATGAGTGGATATATATCAAAACTTATAGAGGATGATTTAAAATTGATGAAAAAATGACAAAGAAACCAGAATGGATGGATAAGGATTGGACTTTACATAGGACAAAGTGTCCTCATTGTAGAAGATTTTTGTTTTATGATAATAACGATAATAAAAACGCTACTCATTTCTGTTTGAATTGTGGTGGTATGACTATTGTAGGAAATTGTATGGCAAGAGGAGAAAACTGATTAATAAAATGAAACAAGAACAAGAACCATTAACTAAACAATATAATGAGCTATTAGTGGTATCAAAAAACACTATATTGCTTAAGATGGAGATATTGATATACAAAGAAAAGAATAAATTGCAAAAAATCATAGATAAGCATAATTTGGATGTGAAACTATGAAACTTTATAACAAATCCGATATTAAAAACTTAGAAATAATAAACAAAAATACAAAACTATTTATTGATTTTTCCATATTAGTAAGAGATTATGCTGTTAAAAGCAATAATATTTATTTATTAAAATTGGTAGATGAATTGTCAAATAAAATAGAACGTTTAAATTAGAGGGATGAATTGAAAAAATGAAACAAACAAAAGAATAAAAAGAAGTTCTTTTATTTATGAAATCACAGATTAATTGTAATAACGTAGTTACTGAAATATTAAATAGTAATCAAGATGATATTCACAAAAAGTGGATATATATCCTATTTAATAGAATATGATTTGGGTTTGATAAAGAATCATAGGAGTGATAAAAATGAAAACAATTAAACAATTAATGCAGATGGATATAGAAACCATAAAAGAGGAATCCAATAAAGCATGGAAATATCTTAGAATGGTTGATAGTGTTAGAGATTTTAGATTAGTAGAATCTGGAAAAGATGTAATGTAATTTTTTTTTTTATTTTCCTTTTCCACCAAAGAATCCTAATACTGCAAAAACTACTCCTAGACCTAAAAGAGCATATCCCATAAGTTCATTGCAGTCTATGAATGAGAACGATAACAGAACAAAAATGATTCCAGACACTAATCCTAAGAAGGGAATGCCACCTGATACTGCCAATACCAAGCATACCAATGCTATTATCACCATCATACCGACATAAGCAACATGGACAGGGCTTTGGTTGCATGTTGCAAATTCTGATGCTGCGGTTTGATTTGTTTCGGTTATATTTTCAACAAATAAAGTGAAATCCCAATTTTCATCATCCAAAAATGGCTGTGTGTCTGAAGTGCAATTAATGTATAGTTCTATAGAATTATATCCCTCTGGCAACCCAGATGTATTGAAAGGAAGTTCATACATCCCCCCCGGAATGATGAAACTTGATTCTAGAGTTCCATTTTTATACCCATCACATGATGATGTTGAATTATCAGGATAAAAAGTAATATTGAAATTTATCATGTCTTGATTAAGATAAAGCGTATTATTTGGAGATGTTATATTGACATTGTAGAAATCATCTTCGGGAACTGATATGCTGAATTCCACGAATTCTTGATAATAGAAAGGGCTTTGGTTAGAACTGCATCTTGAATAATGCCTATATGGTATGATTCCATTTAATGGATATGTTGTTATAGCTTGATTGGGATTTGCAATGATGCTTATGTTAGAATCATTATATATCAACAATTCTGAAGGGGTCAGTCTGTATAATTCAAAAGTGCAGTTATTTTGTGACTGAGATTCTGATGAAATGTTCAGGTTAAGCTCAAATTGCAGATTTGTTGCATTGTAATCAGAAGCTCCTGATATGCTTTCATTGGCAAAAGGAACATCAGGAAAAAATAGGTAATGCACAGCAAATTCAGGGGGAACATAAGGCGGATAAGTTTCATTTGCCCAGAATGTATATACGACGAAGGATGTTGCATATTCGCTTTCATTGGATATGCAGGTAGTATTGTGCTTGTGGACTTCATCATGGTAATCATGTGTCAGATTTGGGATGTTTATACCATTTGGTTGGTTTATCACAGAGAATATCACGCTTCCCATTGTGTCATTCATGTATGAAGTGCAGTTTGCAGTCTGATTCCATCCAACACCGAATGAATACCCACCAAAACCATCATTATGATTTATAAGCGTTATCTCTGTATTATTTGCTGGAGTATAGCTTGTTATCTCAAATGCAGCATCTGCATAGGTCAATGTAGCTATTAGCAGAACAATCCAGACAATGATTATTTTTTTCATAATTATTTATTTTCTTAGGAAATTCCATATCAATGCAATTACAATTATGATAAATCCTATAATCAACAAATCTTTAAATTCCTGTACCATAGATTTTAAGAAAGATGGCTGGGTTTCTGGTTCAGGTTCTGGCTCAAATTCTATCATCGAAGGATAATCTGTGCCGTTGTAGACATTCAGGAAATAAAGCTGAAAAGACTCATTGACAAAATTAGGGTCTTGTGATGGGGTAAGTTTCATATAAAACACATCTGGGTCGCTATTGCTAATATTAAAATTGCATTCAGCAGTAGTTCCATTTATAGTTTCGCTGAAAAATCCTGTTGAATTTGTGCGTATTATGCTGAAATTAAGGACACCGCCTTCTGGAAAATCATATGAAAGCCCACAGTTAGTAGTCAATATATCAGTTAAACTATCAACTGAATAAGATATTTCATTACTAGATGTTGTACGTGCAAAAGAAAGTCTATGTGTTGATGTATCAGGGTCTAGCTTTCCACGCTTCAGCATCCAGTTTGCCCCCCAAGTTTCATTTAAAAATTCAAGTGAATAGGGATTTCCTCCTCGTTGCCATCCGGCATCAGAGCCACCATTAACCTCACGACCATCATTAGGTGCAACAGCAATAAATTCTGAAGGGCTTTGGTCAAGACTGCTAAAATTAAGGAATCTGATTCCATTTTCATCCTGCTCATATCGGGATGTTGTTTCATTTACTCCATCAATAGCCCAAGAATGCTCTAAAGGATTATCTCCAATATTGATGATTGTCCCATCTGTATCATAGGAAGCATTGTCATGGAAGATATACCTTGCAACATCATTATCCCTCACAGCAAAAGCTATATTCAGCATCAATATCCCCATCAAGACCATCAAACCTATTATTTTTTTCATTCTTTTATCACCATTATATTTTTTAAAATTGTTTCTTCATATGTTATATTGTTATTAATGTCTATATAAAATTTTGTAAATACTCCATTTATCTTGGCTGTCACTGCTCTTATCTCTCTTATGTTGTTAAGCATTTCATCCCTTTGTTGGAATTATTATTATCCATATCAACACAACCAAAATAACTTTTATTATAATCAAAAATATTGAAAGATATATAGGCAATGTCCAGTCCCAAACTATCAATTTAAATAAAGTTGTGCAAGTTTTACATGAAAATATGCTCGCATCATCGGGGCTTAATGCAGATTCTATGTTAAATTCCTGAATTGTCATACCAAATTCTTTTTGAACAGCTGGGATTGAAATCGCAACAATCACTAAAAATAAAATTATTACAAACAGAAAAAATACATAACTTGATTCTGATTTTTTGTTCCATGTCATTTTTGTCTGAATAAAATCCCCATGAATATTATTATTGCTGTTGCAATTACAACAAATATTATTATAAGATTTTTTGAGATAAATCCAAGATATGCCCCGATTACAAACAATCCTATAATAGCTATTGATTCTATTGTTGCAACTATTCCTATAGGCATATCAACTTTAAATGAAAAATATGCTATTATCAAAGAAACTGCAATTATTATCAATATCCATATTATCGTTCCGCTTAATCCTGTTCTTGCAGACAGCCTGTTTACAGGGCTTGATATTGAATTATCCTGTTCTGATTCTTGCAGTATTTCTGATTCATTTGCTGGAGTGGGTTCATCTTCAATATCTACATCACTTACACAATCTCCAAATTCTACTCCATTGGAAGATACAGAAAATGATAAAGGAATATTATCTATATTCATATTCACAGAATCCTTGCCAAATAATTCTAATGCACTATTTCCAATGGATTTATTTGCTATAAATGAAAATGCAGAAGTCTGTCCGCTAGAAAGATTTTGTGTAAAACCAGAATCCTGCTCATTAGAATCACCTGAGTATAAAACTGCTCTTTGGCTGATACTATCACCATCTGGGTCTGTGGTTGTTATTGTGACTTGAACAGTAGTATTTATTTTCCAGACTGAATCCAAGCATGGATTTACTGAATAGTGAGTTATAGTCGCAGGATGATTGACTAGACCATCATCTATATAATATATAAAATCGTCATCCATTCCTATCAAATCCTCAAGACCTATCTTTTCAACATCAACACTGACCCAAGACTGGTTTCCTGTTATTGAATATTCAACCTGTGTATTACATTCCCACGTTGGACTCCCACAAAATGCACCCGATAAGTCTAACGAATAAATGCCATGAACAAATAATATTTCATCAGTATTCTGTGCCTGTGTGATAGAATCTACAGAATGTGCATTCTGAACAAAAATTCCTGCACTTTCTCCTGATATAGTTCCGCTAGGTGTATAAGAAAATATAGAAGTTTCAACAAACCTACCTTCATTGACGCAAGTTATCTCAGAATCACCACCAGCATCATTATTTCCGATGACGCAAAATTGAAATGTTGTATCATCTGGGTCGTGATTTATCTCAAACAGATTGCTTATTATCTGTCCATTGGCATCCGCAGATAATGGATAAGTGTCAAAATCAGAGCCTGTTTTTGTATATGCACTTATCTCATAATCATCTGCATCAGTCTGATATGCCATGATGATTTCTTTCTGGTTTGCCAATCCATCTATATCTGCAACCATCAATGGGGTTACAAAAGACCTTTTATCAGAAGGGTTTGAATCACAATTACCATTAATGACCCCACTAAATTCGGGAGAACCTTCAAGAATATTTAACTCTGATGTTGCAGTCCTGTTTGTGTTTATATTTAAAGCCCAGATTTCAATATCTACTATATTTACTGAATTTGTTGATATAGCATTGACAAGATACTCTATATTGCCATCTGCATCATAATCACTTGCAGTCATCCTATTTATGAATGGCAAACAGAAAGCTCCAAAAGAGCCTGTAGTTGTGTCTATGATTGTTCGATTAAAGACAAAAGTAGAATTAAAGACGTTAGACATCAATAGACCATCCTGAGGATTTGGATTATCACTATCATCTGTATAAACGATAAGACAATCATTTGTAGCACGACATTGAAATACTTGGTCACCATTTGAAAAACTTAAAGGAGTATATTCTAATGTTGATTGATTAAAAAAAGAAGTTCCATTATATTCTAAAATTTGTATCAGTTGATTATCATTATCAGCTATTATTATCTCTGGTCTTGAATCTCCATCTATATCATATATTATTGGAGTAGAAGTATCAGCCGTTCCTATTGTAAAAGCATTGACTGGGGTCAATGTGCTGTCATGAAAAAGTTTTATCTCGATATCATCAACCACTATAATTTCATTTTCTCCATCATTGTCTAAATCTGAAACTAATGGAGAATATCTCCCATCGGTCAGCCCAACAAGTCCTATAGTTGGTGTTGATGTTAAGTCTGAAATAAGATTTCTTCCATTCTGAAATAATCCATTATTATTTCCTGTCTGATTATATGTTGTTGAAGAAAAAACCTGCATAGATAGCAATATAAACATCAAAAATATATTTAAAGATATTTTTTGATTTAATTTCATGTCTTCATCATATAAGAAAATAAATTATCTTATATTTAAATTTTTCGTTTTTATAAAATAAAAATGCAGATTTTGTTAAATCAGCCGAGTGATTGCTGAGCCATTCTCACGATATGGCATACTGCATTTCTGGATAAATCTTCTCAGACTTATTTGCCAAATCCGCCTTTTCCATTTCCCACAAAGAGTAAGTAAGCCTCAGCCAATACAAAGAACACAAGTCCTCCATACCAAATCAAGTCAAACAGACCATCACCCCCAACGTTATCAGAAGCGGCTAGTCCCAAAAAAGTGCTGTTCGGTTTATCTGCGAATTTTCCATCAATCTTATCCTGTATTGGGTCACCCAACTCAAGTCCAAGAATCAGTGTGATGAACAAAGCCAGAAATTTCCCTAAAATGTTAAACCCTGTCAAATCATATCACCCCCATCAAAGAATCCCACTTCGATAAATCCTGCAATCATCATATGATGTCCATAGAATGGAAATCTTTATATACTTAATTGTCATTGAATGTCCATTGAATGGACATAACATGGCAATTAATTACCATAAGATGGCAATAAGCCATGATACATACAATATGGTCATGGTCGAGTGTGTAAAAGAATTTCAGATTTCAAATCCTCATCTGATTGGTATAAAAATAACCCAAGATTTCATAGTTCAGAGGATTGCAAGATGGTATCTTGGAGAGAATCATCCTATCAACAGGGAATTGGTCAAATGATTACAAAAATAAATGGATTGCCAAAAGCAAATCCCAAGATTTCTCTATATTTTGACGATGAAATGATAGACGATGATATAAAAGATGATAAAAAACCAGCATTGAACTCGTCAGGAATATTATCATTAAAAAAACAGACAGAAACTGGAGAAGCTTTAGAAGATATAAACAAATCAAAAAAAGAAGCGGAAACTGGGATGAACTCCATTGATATGAGGACACGGACATCATTTATTCAGTTTCAGGGTCTGACAAAATGGGATATAATAAATGACTGGTCTATAATTCCTGATATACTTCATCATTTTCCAATCCAAGCAAAAAGAAATCTTGTATCGATAGAAGGTTTCAGGAGTGAGCAGATGAAAGATATTGCGATAGGAATTTCAAATAAAAAGACAAATCAAGGGATGTTTTCAAAGATGATGAATGTTTTCTCTCCAAAAGATGAAGGTTTGAAATGATACAAGAGATAATATTTTATATGATAGGATTTATCAGTGGATATTTCTTTTTCCCTATCATGCAGATGCTTACATTTCAGGAGTTGAACATGAAAAGGCTGAAAAAATTCAGAGATACAATCATAAGATTTATAAGAGCATAAAATGGCAATAGGTTCAATCATCAAAGGATTGTTTTTCAGCATATGGTTTTGGCTAGGTATGATAGTTGTTCTTTTTCTGTTCTTTAAGATAAAAAGATTTTTTTATCGTGGTCGAAAAAAAGTCACAATTGAAGGCAATAAGATACTTTATACAAAGAATAACTTTGCCAAATCAGAAATCATAACTAAAGAATTGGATATATATAATGCATATGATTATTTTGATGACAAAAAAGGATGGCGTCAGATTCCGAGAAAGATAAAAGAATTTTTCATGGTCAGGTGGAACTATGCCAATGTCATAGGGATAAACATGCAATTAGAAAGCGGTCGTTTTATAGAGTTTCTAATCCCTATAAATAATACGATGTTCAGATATGGCGGCGGTCGATATGTCATAGATGAAGAACTGAAATATGATAAAGCAAATTCAAAGTTCTTCTGGCTTGATTATCATGAAAACTTTGCAATTCCTATAAAAAGAGAAATAAACATAAAAGTAATAAAAGAATCATTGGAATTGAGCAATATTGGAGTAAAGATAAAATTATCAACAAATCCCAAAGTTCTTGAAGCTCTTATAATTGCTGAGATTGCACAACAGGTTCTGTCGAAAGATAAGAGCCAAGAAACTTTATTGATGATAATCGGGATAATAAATATATTGCTTACAATATTCATAGCATGGAAAGTATACGGAATAAAAATAACATGAGATGCAGTAGATGTAAAAGAAAGATAGACAGAAGATTCAATATATCAGAACATCTTTATATGATGACAACAGGAAAAAATATAATAAGAGATAAAAAAAGAAGATATGCTGATGTTACTCATACTTGTTCTGATTGTTAAAAATAAAATAGCTAATAATATCCTTTAAAAAGATTATCCCATTGCAGTGTATTATACATACTGAAATATTTTTCTATGGATGGAATCAGGTAATTGTCAAAATAAGTGTCCTCATGGTTGAATTTCCACAGGTTGAAATGCTCATCACTTTCAAATTCCAGCACTTCAATGTTAAATGTGTGTTTTTTTATATTTTGGCTTCCGCATGACAAGCATACCTTCATCACTCTTGGCATATCTGAATTTTCCTGAACTATAAAATGACAATCATTGCATTCTTTAAGATAATGGCATATATGAAATGCTATCAGATTGCACATATCTCTTGCATTTTCATCAAGTTTCATGAGCCTTTGAGAAATCAAGATTAAATCTCCTGTTTTTCCTTCTGAATCATTGAGGACACGCCTCAGCATTGACAACCACTCACCTAATATTATATTCGTCTTTGACATAGACCTTCGTGCATTTATTATAGTATGTGCTTCATCAAGATATACATCACATGGCTTTTTTGTGTTTTGCCAAAAATCCATATTCAGCTCACTTTTATAGATAGGTTCTTTATCGCCTGATTTTTTATTTTTCTTATAATCAACAATCTCCTTTTTTATTATATATTCTGGCCTGATAACCTGACAATTTTCCATATTTGTATTTATGTTAGAAAAACAGTTATTTTGGTTAAGATACATCTCCCTCACTGCACATACAGTCTTTCCAGACCCTAGATTTCCTAGAAATATCTTTATCATAAAAACCATACCAATATAAGATATACAATCATTGGCACATCTACAAACCATAATATCCTGTGCCTTATGCTGTATAATCTATGATTTGGGTCTGCATTTATCTCTCTATACAAGTAAATATTAAACAATGAAATCATCAGAAAGATAGAAAAATATTTCCCTGTATTATGCTGTAAGTTCCAACCATTGCAATATTCTATTATCCATTCTTTTGTTGTGCATATCTGTTGCATCCCTGTTGGGACATCAGGATATATAGTTATATTTATCATAAGGTTGTGTTATAAAAAAAAATCTGGAGATTTCCTAAGGTAGTAAGTTTACCTTTCATCTTGTCACCATAGATAAAAATCTCCAGATTTTGATTTTTTTATAATTCTTCTAATAGTTTTTCCTTTTCTTCTTCGGTGATTTCTTTAAGTTTTTCATTCAGCTTATTCCTCAATTTTGCATTAAGGCCGATAGTCTTTGCAACTGGTTTAAGTCCAAGATATTCCCTTATTGTCCTATGACTTGCTGGATTGCCGATTTTTTCTTCAATCTGTTCAAACTCATTGCTGTATATTGCAACAACAATCCTGTCCCTCTTTTTTTTTGTTTCTGTTACTTGTTTCTTAAATTTTTTTGCCATGTTATCACCAATTTTTGTATGTTGAACATCTATTTAAACTTTTCCATTTTCAAATCTTTGAGCAAAAGACCAACATCACCATCAGGATTGTTTAGAATATCCCTGAAATTTCCAGATTTCAGAAAATTAAAAAAAAGTTCATAATTATTAAAATCACAAACCTGTTCTATCCACTGAATATCATATTTCATACTAAAAGGACAGCATATTTTAGTTTTATCTTTATATATAGCCAATGAAAATGGAATCTTTAATACTCTGCGTGAATCATAGATAGTTGTATCTATCATCTCTGTAAATCTATATTTTATACTTAATGCAATCTCCCTGTATAACTTATATATATTATCATCATAGTTAGGATTAAAAACATCATCGATGTCAGAATTAAAATCATCATATACTTTAAAATATTTATATGGAGTTACTATATGAAAACCTTTTCCAGAGAATCTAAGATAATATGGAAATCTTATACTATCAAGATATTTGCAGATAATTTTAGTCTGTCTAAAACATATCTCTAAATTTTCAAAATCTGGAGAATCTACATCTATAAAAAAATCATATCCTATGATATTTTTATAATGCTCTGCATTCCACTTTTCTAAATCCCTATCTCTAAGATTGAATGTTGATACTTCTATAGGTATTCCTTCTTTATATTCAGCCATGCTGTAATACATATTATATATCTTTTTTTGAAAGAAACAATTTAAAGATTTTAAAACAACATCAAAGTGCTGAACAGAATGGATACGTCTTGCTCTTGTAGTTATCTTGTCAGATATTGCAGATTTTGACGCTATGAAATCAACCGCCCTATTTTTTGTGTAATTTATGATATTGAACTTTACAATAGCGTTCCAATACCAGTTTTTGAGATAATTATAGCCATTTTCCATGTTTTTTTACTGATTTTCACAAAATTTAGCTGATTTTTATGTTTTTTTCCCGTAATTTGCCTTGATGAGTGCACATATTGACCGATATTCATGGATTTTTGATACGATTTCGTCAGTAGATAATACAAAGCTTTTGAGAAATTCCTTCGTTATATCTCCTTTCAGTTTGTAGTATCTGTCAAAAAGGACAGAATGTATGTCATCATTTCTTGCATCAAAAATTATATCTTCTATTTTTTTATTTTCCATATCCCTTTTGCAATAAACAAATCATACAATATATCCTTCTGTTCTGTTCCGCAGTATTTACAGAAATCTAAAAATTCCTACCTTTTGAAAACATTTCATGCATCTTCTCATCAACATATTTTGAACTTCTAAAGTTATAGCGATAACAAAAAGACATATAAAATATCCCAATCCAAATCCTAATAAAAAAAAAAAATAAAAAAAATTTATCATGCTGGTTCAACTCTGAATGATGTATTACTTGCATCATCTTTATTGATTCTTGTTATAGTAGCAGTCACTCCAACAAGATTATTTTTATTATTTTCTTTAAGGGATTTTATTTCCCTAAGGTTTGTATAGTTTTCTTTGCTTATCCAAAACTCAAATCTTTCAAGTCCTTCTGATACAACATAAACTATACTATCTCTTACCTTAAATTTTGGCTTTATTCCATTCTTTTTCATCGAATCAATAATCTTATCTGCACTTACCACATTCCCATCAGACTCAAATTTTATCTTTTTATTCATCTTCACATCACTCAATATATTATTCAGTCTTGGGTATCGCTCAAAACTGCTTACCTTATCATATATATCATCCATTTCTCCCATTTTACATCAACTCCATATAGTTTTTATTTATGATTTTTCCTCGTATACTACAATTTCATATATCTTTAACCGATTCAATTTTCATTTTTCCTTTCCTTCCAGTAATATTCGCCTTAAATAAATTCTTGATTTTATCTTCTTTCAATTTAACAATTTCTTCTGGTTTTATTGGTGTCATTTTGATTTCATATAGATTATAAATTCTTTATCGAAATTTCTGCATGTTCTCTTGCATGCTCTCCTATACTCTTGTCTTATTCTTATCATTGATTTATCAAAAGTTATACATGCTTTTACATAGTTTTTCTCTGCTTTTCCTATTGTTTCTGTCATTTCAAAAACTCCTTTCTTATTTCCTCGATTGCATCATCAACAGTAAAATCTTTTTGATATAATTTAAGTTCTTTCTCAATCCTGTTCAGCTTGTTGGCTAACATACTCTTAACATATCTTAAAGGAATATCTCTATCATCTGATATTTCCCCTTCTATTTCAAATTCATATATATCCCCAGCGAAATCATATAACTCATTCAAATCAACATCTTCTGGTTTTATTGGTGTCATTTTTTCTTATTCTTAAAGTGTTTATACAATAGATAAATATTGACAAAGATACTTAACCATAGAGCTATCACAACTAAAACAGCTTTTACATCTATTGAAATTATAGGTTCAATTATTGGCATACACCCTAATTCTGTAATTTGAGCTCTACACACATTATCAACATTTGTTATCATTTTAATCAACATCTTCTGGTTTTATTGTTGTCATTTTGCTGAACACTTCCTATTCTTAATCCTATACAATAATAAATACACTATCTATATTCTATGATATTAAAATTTTTATTTTTGCAGTATTTATATACACATAATAAATCATGAGTATGTAAATCTATAAAATATTGTTCTGAATTTTTGCAAAAAACTAATTTATCATAATTTTTTAAAGTTGTCTGTTGCCTGTTGAATCTGTTAAATGATGTATCTATTATATTTGTCATAGTAAAATATTTATTTATTTATTGAACTGAAACGACCTCTTTTATCTCTGTATCTTTTGTATTTTTTGCCTTTTACAATAACTTCGTCTTCTGCTACAAATACCTGCCTTTCTCCATGTTTTTGAAATCCTATCAAATCAAATTCTTTAAATCCTAATTCCTTCTGTCTTATTTTTTTCGTAAGTTTTAATTCTATATCAAGCTCTTTTATAAGTGCTTTTCTTACATATTGCTCTAATCTTTCAGGAATTTCATCCCTATCATCAAAATCTTTCAATGTTTTCTGAAAATTCTTCTCAGAAGGGTTTTTTGCGAGAATATCTCCATATTTTTCATTGTATGCGTCAAAATATCGCTGATAATCTGCATCATAACTAACTTTATCCTGTTTTTTCTTGATTTTTGGCATTTTTTATCGTTTATTTTACTTTTTTTATAAAAATACAATCTTCATCATCATGAAAATCACTTATACAATCACTACAAAATCTTTTATTGCAGTCATTACAAATATAATTTTTAAATACTTTTTTCCCACACTCATAACACTTTTTCATTTTTTTATGTATAAAATGCATTTTTGTAAATCAAACGAATACAATTACATATTTAAATCTTTTGGTTTTTTAGTATTATCCTTCAAATCATCATCAAACAGATTTTTTAAATAATATGGAAGTTTTATAAAATCCTTATTAAAAACTCCACTATATTTCTTTTTAAGATAATCATAAACATCAATTCTATTAAATTTTTGTATTCGTTTCAAATCAATTTTAGCTATATTATTATTTGAATTAGCTTTTAATTCTAATTCAACTGCTCTAACTATTCCATTAGAAGGCGAATTTTTAGCAACCATATCACGAATTAAACTACGTATATTTTCAGGTGCAAAAGTCATGTGTTTAATCTGCCTTCTTTTTTCACTTTCAAGATTAAAAGTAAGAACATGCAGTAATCTAAAATCATCATCCTCTATTTTTTTCTCAGTTTTAAAATAATTTATTACTAATAAATCAAACGCCTTTGTTAATGTTGGAAGTCTGTTCTTTTTTCTTATAGAATCTAACAGAAATTCTCTAGTGCTTTCTTCATCTCTAATACTAATTCTATTTCCCATTTTTAGAACCATAATCATTATAATATTCAAAAATCGCTTTTCTTATCACCTTAGAAATAGTTTTTTTTTCTTTATTTGCAATATATTTTAAAACATCATAATCATTTTCAGAAATTCGTATCATAAAAATATGTGTAAGATTCATCAAATAATGTAAATCGAATCGGTATATAAATATTTGTTTTTTTGTGTGTACAATTTGTGTGTACAATTTGTGTGTACAATTTGTGTGTACAATTTGTGTGTACAATTTGTGTGTACAATTTG
>Ga0214473_10006641_pt1 | contig 13770 bp, 8 predicted proteins | sample RVTome_7_FD_203509 | JGI IMG/M metagenome (GOLD analysis project Ga0214473, IMG submission 203509) | Soil microbial communities from uranium-contaminated site in the Upper Colorado River Basin, Wyoming, United States - RVT98D197 | ecosystem: Environmental > Terrestrial > Soil > Contaminated >... | reverse complement strand
ATACAGGCCGAAAAATTTCGCCAGGCTCTTAGCCAAGAAGAAAACCACGACGACGCCAAAACCCGTAAGGACGGCCTTTAAGTCAACCAGGCTTCCGGCCTTGAGAAAGTAGAACGGCGTGAGCAAGGCAAACGTGGTCGCTCTCATCCGCCTTATCAGTTCCCGGTTACCCAGGAAGGTATCGGCCAATACCATGCCGACTAGGTAGGCTGGAAGTACGCCCTCGCTACCGCCCCGCACAGCAAGATACGCGAGGACTAGGAGAACAAGAAAGATGTACTTGACCTCGGGCTCGCTGGAATGCGCGTTGACTCTTTTGAGGTAGTAAGGCGTAATCTTCGGTAGAAGAAACAGCGCAAGGGCGGTGAGGACAACAAAGATCCAAAACCAGGGTCCGAAACTGGTAAAGAGCAAGCCGAGGGCGATAACGGTTCCAAGATCGTCCACGAAGCAGGCGGCCAAAATTAGTTTCCCTATAGGCATCTCGTTAAGTCCGGTTTCCACCATGACCGCGTAGACGACGGCAACCGATGTAGTGGACATGGCAATCCCGGCAATTTGTGCTCCTCTGAGATCCCACCCTAGGAGAAACTGCGCCGCGAGCCACGCCAAGGCGAACGGCGCTAAGAACCCTATGACTCCTAAGACGAGGCTCTCTTTCCAGAATCTCTTCAACGTCCGGCTTTCAAGCTCGGCGCCGGCGAGGAAAGTGAGGACGACGGCGCCAAAGCTGGCAAGAAAATTTATCCACTGGGAGATTTGCGGGCGAAAGGTGTTCCCCGCGATGATGCCAACTATCAGCTCAACGAGAGCGACGGAAATCCCGATTCTGAGAGAAATCAGACTTGAAATTAGGGCGAGCGCAATCCAGACAGACGCGTCCCACCAGAGCTGTTCCATCCTAACCTCCTCATCTACGCAGGCGTCATCAGCCCTGGTGGGCGGTTGAAGGAGAACGCCATCTCCACGAAGTTAATTTCTTATAGCAGATGACGGGCTGGTCATCAATTCGGCCGCGCCTGACCTCCCTCATCCTCCGTCCCCATTTTTGGATTTTGGATTTTCGATCTTGGATTGTCAGAGGGGGGAAGCCGAATTTTTCATCGCCCACTTCGTGCCCTGATCTAAGATCGGATCCTCCCTTGAACTTTGAACGATTGAACCTTGAACCTCATTCCGTGATCAGCGCAAGGACTCCCGTATAAGCGAACAGCCGGTTCGCTCCGCCCAGCGGCGCGAGCTCGTAGCCGCCGAACATCCCGATCAGCGGAAAATCTCCCAATGTCTGCCGGATATAAGCGGAATCGATTCCGGGGAGGCCGTAGAGCGAACTGCCGCGAGCGCAGCAGTTGAAGTACAAACCGAAAGCCGGCTTTTTGCCGCGCAAATTCACCGCCTGCCGCTCGAGCATTTGATTCAAGTCTTCCCGCGCTCTTTGTCCGTCACGGAAGGCGAAAATCATCGCCTGTCCTTCGTGCACTTCCTCCGCCACGCCGACGATTCCATTCTCGGGATCCAAGGCGATGATGTTGCGCACCAGATACTTGCCCGGCCCCACGCTGTTTTGATTGCGGTCGGCGGGAAGCCCCACGAACAGAACCGTCAGCGCCCGACGGATATCCTCCGCCAGCGGACCTTTGAGCAGCCGTGCGAACACCTCCAGCGCCGGGCGATCGTCGATCTCATAAATCAAATTTTTTTCCGCCTTGGTAATCACCATCGGCGCGGTAAGCGGCTGGCAACCCTGGGTGATATCGATGCTGGCATGAAAAGAACCGGACAAAACCATTCCCGCCACTGCGTTCGTCGTCAGCGCATCACCACAAAGCTGGTAGGTCGCTTGCGCCGTGCCGCTCTCGGCGGCGCCCGCTCCCACTACCGGAACGAAGCCGCCCTCCTGTTCGATCCCATGGAGCAATCGTTGCGGTTGGCCATTGTAAGTATCGGGAAAAAGCGTGAGCAGGGAATTTTGATCCGAGCGATTGGCGGCGCAACGCGCGATCTCGGCGCCGACTTTTTGATCTCGTTCCCGCAGCGGTTGGAACAAAAACGGACGCGCCGCCATTTGATCCGATGCCAGGACCAACACCGCCAGACCGTGGCTTCCCTCCACCTCGCCGGCGCCGGTAAGAATCCCGGCGGCGCTGGCGCCGACGATTTGATCCGTTCCTGTGACGCGGCGAAGCGGTTCGAGCAATTCTCGTGCGGATTTTGCGTGGTCGGCGGTGAAGAATACGAGCGCAGTGTCGGCGTGAGCCATCCCCGCTTGCGCCATCGCCTGACCGGCGGCATCCTCCGCCGCCTGCGCTGTGGAATGTTGAGAGGACTGTCCGGTGCCGGCGCGAATCATGACGCCGGCACTATAAGAGAGTCGCCGCGTTGGGGTCAAGAGGGAGCGATTACTGAGGGAGATGCGTGGAGATTTCTCTCGGAAGAGTCACGCGAAACGTCGAACCCCGGCCGACTTCGCTGGCAACCTCGATCTCACCCGACATCGCGCCCACCAGTCGTTTGACAATGTTCAGACCGAGCCCGGCGCTGGCATGTTCCTTTTGGGACGGGTCGACCTGATAGAATAGCTCGAAAATTTTCGGCAGCAGCTCGGCCTTGATGCCGATGCCTGTATCCTTGACGACGAACTCGACCCGCTCGGCGTCCTTGACCGCGAACTCCAAAGACACTTTGCCCTGCACCGTATACTTGCGCGCATTGTCGATGATATTTCTCAGAATCTCCTTAAGTTTGACACGGTCCGATTTGATCGTGGAGCCAAGTGGCGGATGGTTCACTTCCAGCGCCAGGCCCTTCTTGGCGAATGTTTCCGAGAACTCAGACTCCAACTCCGCCAACAGCTCGCGCACCCCGATCTCCGTCACCAAGAGCGGCATCTTGCCCTGCTCCAGCCGCGCCATATCCAAGCTGCTTTCGATGAGCTGAAGCATCTCCTCAGAGCCGGCTTCGATCTTCCCTATCCGTTCCCGCTGCTCCTGGTTGAGCTCCCCGCACATGCCTTCCGCCAGTAAGCTCGCCGTCCCCATGATGACCTGGATCGGCGTTTTTAGCTCATGAGCCATGACGCCCGTGAGGATCGATTTGACTTCCAGGGTTTGTTCCAAGGTTTCGTTCGCGCGCTTGAGCCTGTCGTAGAGCTGCGCGTTGTGGATCGCAATGGCCGCCTGGCTCGCCAAGGTACTCAGAAGTTCCACCTCTTGCGGGGTAAATTCATGGCGTACTTTCGAGAAGAAACCGATCACCCCGAGAATCTCATATTTGACGATCAGCGGCACACCCAAGTAGGAGACCAGACCGTTGCGCCTTTGGAAGTCCTGATCATGCGTGCGCGGATCGAGCTGGGTATCCGGGATCACCAGCGGCTTTCCAGCATCCACCACCGCCTGGGTAATACCTGAGCCGCTCTTGGACGCGGTAGTTCGCCAGTCAGCCTCGTCCATATTGCTACAGGCAACCCCTTCCCAGGTTCTCGTATCACCGTTGTACAACCGGATGGAAACGGCGAAATTGGGGAGCAGCTGGTCAATCTTATCGAGCAAGGTACTTAAGATCGACCGCCGATCGAGCGAAGATGTGAGAGCCAAATTGACTTCATACAACGCCGCTTGCCGCTCGTTGCCGGCCCGGATGTCTTGATAGAGCTGCGAATTGTGAATCGCCAGCGCGGCCTGGCCCGCCAGCGTGCTCAGAAATTGGATATCGGCGTCGGCGAAGGCATCGTTTTCCTTCGCGAACAAGGCCAGCACGCCGACGGCTTCGTCATTAACGATCAGAGGCAGTCCCAAGTAACAGACGAAACCGTTCCGACGCAAAAACTCAGGGCGGCGCGAGCGCGGGTCGTTTTGAGCGTCATTGATAATCAGCGGCGTTTTCAAATGGGCGGCTATGTAATTGAACCCTTTGTTTTCCCCGGGGACGGTTTGCTGCCAGGAGCCGGCGTCCAAGTAACGGAAGGCTAGAGCTTCGAGAACGTCCTTTTGCGGACTCAGCAAGTGCACCATGCTGCCAAACTGCGGAAACACCTGGCCGACTTTTTCCAACAGAATATTTATCACCGACTCGAGATCCAAAGTCGAGGCGATGGCCCGATTGATATCATTGAGAACCTTTTGCCGCTCCAACTGCCGATTGATCTCGGCTTCGGCCTTTTTTCGCTCAATGGCGTAGCGAATGGTGCGACCGAGCATGGCTTCATCGACTTGCCCTTTGACCAGATAATCCTGCGCCCCCATGCGCATCGCTTCGATGGCGACGCTTTGGTCGTTCATGCCGGTCATCACCACGATCGGCACCGAAGGCGCCGCCGCCGTCATACGCGTTACCGTGTCCAGGCCTTTGGCATCTGGAAGAGAGAGATCGAGTAAAATTAAATCAAAGGACGTTTCCGCCGCGTACTCAAAGGCCTGGCCCAATCTCACGGCGTGGACAGATTGAAACTCGTCGTCCGGCGTCGAAATTTCCCCGAGAGCCGCCTCCACAAGTCCGGCATCCCCCGGATTGTCTTCCACCAGCAGTAATTTTGTGACACGGCTCATAGGTCAAAAACTGACTTTTCTTACCCCTCAGCGGCAGGTCTTCCGACTGTGGGACTCCTCGGCATTAATCGGCAGAACTGCAGGATTCTTCAAATGACTACCTTTCGATCAACAAAACCGCTTCAACAAAGTTTATCGCGCCCCTTCGACTTTGCTCACGGTGGTGATCCCGTCGAACCACAAGCCGCCAATTACACCCTAATCGAAACCGAAAATCCAAAGCTCGAAAGAAGCCCCGCGGACCGAAACAAACCCCAAGATATAAATACCAATCACGGAATCTGAAACGGGATTATTTGGAACTTTCTGATTTTTGACCATTTGAAATTGTTTCGAATTTCGGATTTCGAGTTTCCAATTCGCAATTGTGTTTATCCTTGGCGTGCTTTGTAGTTCGACTATTCTCACCACCCTAAGTCCATCTAAAGGCGTCTCAGCACGAGTCATCTCTGTCCCGATGAAGAGCCTTATCTAGACCGTCGAGCCGGGCCGATACTTTAGCACCATCTGTCCAATATTTCTCAAGTTCGCCCACCACGCTAAAAAGTTCGCTAAGATCCGCCGGCTTGGTTATGTAACGGTTCGCGTTCAATGCATAGGCCCGGTTGATGTCCTGCGGCGCCGACGAACTGGTGAGCACCACCACCGGAATTTGCCGAAGTTCCTTGTCCGCGTTGATCTCCGCCAATACCTCGAGCCCGCCCTTCTTGGGCAGGTTGAGGTCCAACAAAATGAGTTCGGGGCGCCAGGCGCCGGCATAATGTCCCCGGCGATGGAGATAATCGAGCGCCTCCACGCCGTCGAAAGCGACGGCGATTTCGTGATCCCGGCCGGTCTCTCTAATCGCCTCGGCGATCAGCCGGACATCGCCGATATTGTCTTCGACGTGAAGAATACGCAGACGGCGATCTTGTTCTGTATTCATATCGTAATCCCCTTCAACTTCCGGCGGTCGCCGGCAGCGTGAAATAAAACGTCGATCCTTTGCCGGGTTCCGACTCCACCCAGATTTTGCCTCCATGGCGCTCGACGATTTTTTTACAAATCGCCAGACCGATGCCCGACCCCGGGTATTCGCCCTTCCCGTGGAGACGCTGGAAAATGATAAAGATCCGTTCCCCATACTGCGGATCAATCCCGATTCCGTTGTCGCGCACCCAAAACAGCCAGTGACTCTCCTCCTGCTTGCAACCCACGTGAATTTCCGGGGGCTTGCTGTCGCGGTATTTAATCGCATTGCTGATCAGGTTTTGGAAAAGCTGGCCCAACTGGACGTCGTCCGCCATGATGGCGGGCAGCGGACCGCGGGTGATGCGGGCGTGGCTTTCCTCAATCACGGCATCCAAGTTATTCAGGGTGAGGTCCAAGACCGCGTTGCAGTCGGTCATGGTGAGAAACTGGCCGCGGGTGCCCACTCGAGAATACTCAAGCAGATCTCGAATCAACAATCGCATGCGTTTCACCCCGGCCACGGCGAAGTCGATAAACTCAAGAGCGGAACCGTCGAGTTTAGGCCCGTAACGCTTGGCTAGTAATTGCGTATAGATCGAGACCATGCGAAGCGGCTCTTGCAAATCGTGCGACGCCACGTAGGCGAATTGCTGCAGCTCCGCGTTGGAGCGCTCCAACTCTACCGCCTTTTCGGCCAGTCCCTTCTCGGCGCGCTGCCGCTCCGCCACTTCCCGCTGCAAGTCACGGACGCGTTTTTCCAGCTCGCCCTGGGCCTGCGTCAGTGCGCCGTCTCGGGCTTCGATTTGAGACAACATCTCGTTAAAACCGTCGACCAGCGCGCCGATCTCATCGCCGGTTTCCTTGACGGCGCGCTGCGAATAGTCATGCTCATTGGAAATACGCCGAGCGATGCCCGCTAGGTTTAAAATCGGCAACGATACGACGCGCTGAAGTACTGCGGCCACGCCCAGCGCCCCCAACAGCGACACAAAGAGAACGGCAAGCCAGGTCCGGGCATAGGCCCCTAGCCGGACCTTGACTTCGGTCAGGTCCGATCTAAGCCCGATCCCACCAACCCGTTCCGCCCCCACAAAGATCGGCCGAAATATATCCACATGTTCCGCCGCAATTGTTTCCTGTGAGACACCTGTTTCAGCGAGAAACAGAGTCGTCATCGGTTCGCCGACGCGGACGTAAATTGCCAAGACACTCCCGTCCTTGCGGTAGACTTGCGCCATCGTAATGTTGGGCGTGGCTTTAAGCGCCTGCAAGGTTTCCGCCGCCGCAGTTTCGTCATTGAATAGGATCGCGGCGGCGCTATTGTTTCCCACCACGTCCGCCAGCGAGGCCAGATGCTGCGCCAGATTGCGCGGGAACGTCACCCGTTCGTAGATGATCGTCGCGGCACCCGCCATCAGCAACGCTGCGGCCGAGGTCGCCACGACGATAGTGGTCAGCTTTCGTGTGATCGATATGTCCCTGAGCCAAAACAACCTATGGGTTCCTTTTCTCGCGGACGTTTTTCGCGAGCTTCAGCAGCTTGGAGCTGATCTTCAGTCCGGCGCGGTCGGCAGCATCCAGATTGACCTCGAATCGAATCTTGTTGTCGTCAATGAACAGACCGATCATGCCTCCGGCGGCGGCAAAATCATCTCCCTCGCCCACCGTCAGCGTCGGCGCGTTCCTGAGGACACCGAGAACCCGCTCCGTGCGCGCCTTCTCGGCGGCACTCACAAACAGCACATGGCAGTTGTCCTCCCGTTGAACCTGCGCCAGGCGCTTCACCGCCAGTGCCCTGTCGGCCGCCACTTGGCCCCGAACGACATCGTCCAGGTCGTGGCCAAAAGGATTCTCGCCCAGCACACAAATCGTAAGCGCGTTCTGCGCGGAACGGAACGCCGTCGTCGGCCACTCGACAAACTTGGCGAAATTCATCAAAAAGACGGCCTTGAGCTGATACTCCGTGGGCGCCGCCCCATTGAGGCTAGACCCTTCCCCGACCCACAACAGGGCAAGGAAAACCATCACGAGCCCGATGATCGCGTCGGATCCCCATCGGCCTACCGCCGCTGCTATTTTCCTTGTGGACTTCACCTCTTGCTTTAAACCCGCTGTGACCTCAAAAGACGCATCTGGGCTTCGCTAAAACCTGTACGTCAACTTAAACCGAAACCCTCTTCCGTCTTGCTGGAGTTTGTCCTGGATGTGCTCGGGTCCCGCAGGGTCGCTGTATTTTTTATTGAACAAATTGTAGACGCTGGCGGACGCCTCGAGGCCATTGATAATTTTCTCGCTGAATAGCGTCACATTCGTTATAAAGGACGGCCGAGCCGGATTTCCCAAAATCGTCTTTCTCAAGCTGGTGAACTGCTCTTCCAGCCCAAGATAGAGCTTGTCCCTCCAGAGAGGCGCCACGCCGTTAAATTTGACGAGGTGAGTAGGAGAATTGAGCAGGATCTTATGGGTGTCCAGATCCTTGGTTTGCTGCAACGCATAGCTCAAACGGCCGCGCACACCGCTTTGCCATCTTCCTTCCAACTCTAATTCCAAGCCTTTTTGATTCACCCCTTTGGTATTCTGGAAAACCAACAAACCATCGGCAGGATCGGTTGCCAATGCGATCAAATCCTCGATGCGGTTATAGTAAAGGCGGGCGCTCCCCCACAGATTAAAACCCAGGTATTGTTGAGCGCTGAATTCTACGCTGCGGATCGTCTCAGGATCGAGCTTGGTCGGGGCTTTCTGAGTGTCCCCGCCGTCATTGTAATTCAGATCAAAGACCGACGGGGCGCGAAACGCTTGGCCGTAAAGCAGTTTGAATGTCGTTTTTTCAAACGGCTGGTAGACAAGACCGACTCGAGGATTGACGGTGCCGCCGAAGCTGCTGTAACGGTCATAACGAACGCCGGCATTGACCCTGAAGCCCTTGAGCAGCTCGAATTCATCCTGCACATAGATCCCCCAGTTGTGGCTCTGCGTTTTCTTGTTCAGATACACGGCGATGTCATAGTTGCGCAGGTCTTGCTGAAAGGCGTTTTTGTACTCGGCGCCAAGAATCAACTTATGGCCGCCGAACAAGGTCTTGGACAACTGCCACTCGCCGCCGAGGGCCTGACTGCGAAGGTCATCGATGTTTTTGACGATAAAAGGCGGGTCCCCGGGATCGGCATAATCGACGATATAATCGCCAATCTCCTTAAAATAGTCGTAGAACAGGCGGGCCTTAAAGCGAAGCTGATCGGCAAATTCGCGCTCATACTTGAAATCCAAGAACGCTCGGCTGTCCGCCGTTTTGGTATCGTCGTCATTGAACACAGTGCTGTAAGCGCCCGTCGGGATTTCTTTGCTGCGTTTGATGAAGCCCCCCTCCAGGGAAAAGTCCCGGTACGATAGGCTCGCAAAGACGTTACCGGCGCCCTCGTCATCGGCATTCCTGGCTATGCCGAAGTTGGTCGCCGGCGAGTTATATTCCTTATAGAAAAGCCGGTCATCGCCCTGGGTGCCGTAACGGCTGCCGGAGACAAGTAACTCCAAGCCGTTGTCAAACTTGTTGCCGTAGCTCAGCCTCCCCTTATAAGTGCTGAAGCGGCCACCCTCGCCGGAAAGTTCCAGCCCCTTCAGGCTCTCTCCGGTTTTGGTTTTGACGTTGACAATACCCAGGAAGGCGCTGGTGCCGTAAAGCGACGAGCTCGCGCCGCGAATCACTTCCACCCGGTCAATCAGATCGACGTCGATGTTGAATTCATTTCCAATGAAACCCTGGCCGAAGATATCGTCGTTCATCCGATGACCGTCGACCAGCAGCAGGTAGCGAGTGTTGACGTCGCCCAACCGGCCGAGCCCGCGAAAACCCAGGTAAGAAAAACTCCGGTCATACCGAACATACAGTCCCCCGACACTGCGCAAAATATCGGCAAGGGTGCGATAGCCGAATTTCTTGATGTCGTCGCTAGTGACGATCGTCACCGATGCCGGCGCCTGGGAAATCTTTTGCTCGAACTTCGACACGCTCTCGATGGTAATATTCATCAACTCTTCAATCGACAGTTTTGTGAGATCGACCGGGGCATCCTGGGAAAAGGCAGGCGGATACCCAAAAGTCATCCCCAACAGCAGCGCGAAGCATGCTAGACCACTCTTCTTGACCATACGCGACTCCATCTCAGGCGTTCGGCTCCGCAGGGCGGCCCGGAGGCTGTGATGCTCCTATCGGAATCGTGAAATAAAAGGTCGCTCCCGCGCCCAACTCCGACTCGACCCAGATTTTTCCGCCGTGGCGCTCGACGATTTTTTTACAAATCGCCAGACCGATCCCCGACCCCTCATATTCCTCCCGCGTGTGCAGGCGCTGAAAGATCTGAAATATCCTTTCTCTATACTGCGGCTCGATGCCGATCCCGTTGTCTTGCACCGCAAAGGTCCACTGTTCCGTCTCTTGCTTGCACGAGACGTGGACCTGCGGCGCCTTGCTGTCCTGATACTTGAGAGCGTTGGCGAGCAGATTCTGAAATAGCTGGCCCAACTGAAGCTCATCGCCCATCACCGTGGGGAGCGGGTCGTGGGTCACTGTGGCGCCGCATTCCTCCATCCCTACCCGAAGCCCGGCGAGCGTTTTCCCCAGCACGGCTTCACAATCCGTCGACGCGAACGCCTTGCCTTTGGAGCCGACGCGCGAATAAGTTAACAGATCTTCAATCAACCCCTGCATCCGCTTCGCTCCGTCGACGGCAAAGCCGATATATTCCTTGGCTTTTTGATCCAGGAGGTCACCATACCGTTTCGCCAGGAGCTGGCTGTATCCCGTGACCATCCGCAGCGGCTCTTGGAGATCATGGGACGCCACGTAAGCGAATTGTTCCAAATCCGTGTTTGACCGCCTCAATTCCTCGGCAGCCTGCATCGACGATTGCAGCAGTTCGTTGTTTTCTATGACGATGCCCATAAGACGAGCGATCGCCATCAGGTAATCTTTTTTTTCTTCGGCGAAATAACCGGTTTGTCGGCTCGCCAGGTGAATGATGCCACGCACCTCGTTCCTGACCGCAAGCGGAAGAAGAGCGCAGGAGTTAAATCCGTATTTGAGCTGTCTTTTGCGTTTGATCCGCGCATCCGCGGCGATATTTTCAGCGACGATCGGTTCTCCCGAAGTGAAAACACGCTCATCGGCGCTACCGCTCTCCAGAGTTGGATTCGCAATCAAAAACTCTTGAGGAAATCCCTTTTGCGCCGGGTAGTAAAAGGAACCGTCGTTCTTTTCGAGCATACGGATCGAGGCGGCGTCGGCGCCGGTGGCTACTTGAAGCCTTTCGATAATCCCCGCCAATACCTCTCGGACTTCGATTTCCGCGCTGATCGGGGCCAGGGCCGCATAGAGAGCCGAAAGTTCCTGATTGGAGCGTTTCAGCTCCTCGGCATGCTGCACCGAGGAATGCAGCAGCTCGCCGTTCTCCACGACAATCCCGATCAATCGGGCAATGGCCATCAAGTATTCTTTTTTCTCGTCGTTGAAATGATCTATACTCTTGCTGGCGAGATGAATGATTCCCCGCACCTCGTTTCTAACTCTAAGCGGAAGAAAGGCGCAGGAGTTAAACCCGAAGTGAAACTGCAATTTCGCCTTTAAGCGCGAGTCCGCGCCAAGATTCCCGGAGATGATCGGCTCTCCTTCGCTAAACACCCAACGGCTGGAAGAACCTGGAGTCATGGCCCGAACACCGGCCAAATACTCCGAAGGAAAGCCCTCCTGCGCGAGACAAACGAAGCGATCTTGCTCCCGGTCAAAGACACGAATGAGCGCGGCATCGGCCCCCGTCGCCGCGACCAGTTTTTCAAGGATCGGCTCGAAAGTCTGAGCAACGGAGCCGCTTCCCGCTAACGGTGTCATGGCCGCATAAAGCGCTGAGATTTCCCGCGTCCGCTCGGCGATTTTCTCTTCCAGCCCCTGCCGCGACGCCAGCAGCGCAAACGTCATCTCGTTAAAATGCTCCGCCATTCGGCCGATTTCGTCGTCCGTTTCGATCGGCACGCGGTACTCCAATCGGCCGGCTGCAATCTGGTCGGCCGCTTCCTGGAGGCGAGATATTGGTTTGGTAAAGCGCCCGCTCACCAAGTGAGCGAAGAGCAGGCTGAGCAGAAGAGCCGCCGTCGAAAGCGCGGCGCAAAACCAAACTTGCTGCCGCACCGCGGCGTAAAGAACCGCTTGTGGCTGCTCCACGACAACGCCCCAGCCGGGCGGGTCGAGACGGGCGCCGCTGGCCGTCACCGCGCGGCCCAGTTCGTTGGTGTAGTTCCCATGGATGGCCGGAGCCGCCGCTCTAGACTCCCGCTCGGACATCAACCGTTTGACCACAGGCCGGTCGGCGAAGGAAATTTGCCTTAACACCCAGCTCGCGTCGGCGGCGGCGATCAACCGGCCGCTGCCGTCCACCACGTAAACGCGGCCCTGGTTGCTCAGTTTGAAATCTCCCGTCAGACGCCAAAGCCATTTGAGATTGACAACACCGTAAACTATCCCGATGCCCTGAGGCTCCGAGGAATCGACGGCGAAACTCAGAGTCACCCAGGGCTCCGAGGTGTCCGTAATCTCGACGGAGCTCCAACGGATCTTGGCCTTCCTCCCTTCGCGAAAAAGCGAAGTGGCCGACCGATCCCTCAGCTCCTCATGGCTGACCGGCTGCCTGCGGGATAACTTGAAAATCTCGCGCCCCTGACTGCCGAGCAGGCCGATCTCTTCGAACGCCGGCTGGTGTTGAATCAGCTTTTGCGCCGCTGAGCGAATCCCCTCCGGATCGCCTTCCAGCAAAGCGACACGGAATTGCAGCGCGGCAGTGTTCAGGTCGTCCTGCAGCTCTCCGAGAGAGTGACGCACTCGATCGCGAACCGACTCCACCGACACCGCTCGAAGTTCTTCCTGCCCCCGGCGGATCTCCCGAATTGAGGCGGGAAGCCAGACCAAATTGATCACGGCTATCGCGCCCAAGCTGACGCCGAAGAGGTACCAAAATAGTCGCCAGCGAATGGAGCGTTGAGGATGAATCAACCGCTTTACAATGCGAAAAATGTTTCCTGCCATGATTTACTCCACCAGCCGATCCGCGCGTTCCAGAATGCTTCGGGGAATCTTGATGCCGATGGCCTTTGCGGTGGCCAGGTTGACGGACAATATGAAACGGTCCGGAGTCTCGATCGGAAGGTCCGCTGACCTGGCGCCCTTCAGGAGCTTTGCGACGAGATTCGCGGCCTGTAACCCGGTCAAGCGGCGCTTGCTCCCGTACGAGGCAAGGGCTCCCATCTTGACCAGAGTGTCTTCATAGGCGACGAGAGGAAGCCTCTCCTTGCCGGCTTTTTTGATCATCCTCTCAACGTATCTTCCCGTTAAGGCGCCGGGTAAGAGAAGCACGGCATCCGCCGCCCCCGCCCATCTACCTACCAACGCCTTTTCAATGTCTTCCGCGTTCGCCACTTCGCGACGAAGTATTTGAACACCGATCTTTTTCGCGGCCGCCTCTGTATGTCGGGCGCCGATTTGGGAAATCGGTTCTTTGACCGACACGATTACCAACACCTTCTTGCTCCTGGGTGCAATCTCTCGTAACAGTTCGAGCCGCTTGCCCGACAAGGGAGCCGCGTAGGACGAAATCCCTGCAAGGTTGTTTCCGGAAGAGGCAAAGCTGGCGACTAACCCCGCTTCAACGGGCGCGCCAATCGAGGTAAATACGATAGGGATGACAGTAGTCGCTTTCCTAGCTGCGGCAGTGGAAGCGCTCGTCACCGTAACAATCACGTCCGGCTTAGCCCCGACCAACTTCGCCGCCGCGGAGTCATAGCTCTCCCGTCCCCCTCCGGCCTCTTCAACTAAAAATCTGATATTTACCTCTTCTCTAAACCCCGCCGCGTTGAGCCCTTCACGTAGCCCTTCCAGCACCGGCTTGTAAGCCGCTCCCGGGATCAAAACAGCGACCACGGAAGGAGACGACTGTGCGGCAAGTAAGAGCACACTGAAAAGAACCGCAGCAACCGTTATGACTGCGGCGGTCACAACCACCTGTATGGATTGTCGTCGGATCATGGTTACGCCTCGACGCGTTGCACTTTTCCTCTGCAACGATTACTCCACCACGCGATCTACCCTTTCCAATACATTGCGAGGGATCTTTAGGCCGATGGTTTTCGCCGTGGTTATGTTAACGGCGAGGAAAAACTTATCGGGCGTCTCGATGGGAATGTCCGATGGTTTCTCGCCTTTGAGCACCTTGGCCACCAACCTGGCCGC
>Ga0214473_10006640_pt1 | contig 13774 bp, 10 predicted proteins | sample RVTome_7_FD_203509 | JGI IMG/M metagenome (GOLD analysis project Ga0214473, IMG submission 203509) | Soil microbial communities from uranium-contaminated site in the Upper Colorado River Basin, Wyoming, United States - RVT98D197 | ecosystem: Environmental > Terrestrial > Soil > Contaminated >... | reverse complement strand
GAATCCCACTGACGTCGCTTCATGACTGACCTCCTTTGTGAAATCAGCCACAAGATACTCTCTTACGACCACCTACGCACTAATGGGGAGCAGTATAGAACACTGACAGATTCTAACCGAATAGACTGCACTTACAAAAAACTGGATGACACATTTATATTAATTTTGAATAGAGTTGATAAGCTACCAACTATAAATAGACCTCAAGAGCCTCTCCATCCATACCCATACGACACAACTATAATTAGATTCAAGAGTCTAGATGAGAATCTTTTACTTGAAGGTACATTGACAATTCCAAACTCGGGGTCTTCTCATCCGCTAGTCATTCTCATTTCCGGCCAAGGAAAACATGACAGAAATGGAGAGAATAATGGCCACAAACCATTTCTTGTTGTTGCCGATCGACTCACGCGCCAGGGCTTTTCCGTTTTTCGCTTTGACGAAAGAGGCGTAGGAAATTCTGAGGGAAACTTCGAAAGCGCGACTACGCTGGATTTTGCAGATGACATAGAAGCTGCCATCGCTTCTTTAAAGAGACGTCATGATATTGACAGCTTAAGACTTGGACTGATTGGCCACAGTGAGGGCGCAGTAGTTGCATCTATGGTTGCTGCAAAGTATAAACAAATTGCTGCTGCAGTTTTGTTGGGACGACCGGGTGTTATATACGAAGAAATAGTTTTTGAGCAATTGACAAGAATGTGGAAAAGCGCAAATATTCCTGACTCGCTTACGGCGTTGTATCTAAACTTTCAAAAACAGTTGATTAATGTTGTAAAAGTGGAATCTGATTCCAGCATATGTAAGAATAAACTATTAGATGTTGCAAATAAAACATTTTCAACCTTGACCGAACAGCAAAAGGACGTCTTGGGCCTCTCAAAGGAGCGATTAGTTTATCAAGCCCTGTCTTACTCAAATCCCTGGAGCCAATTTTATTTTAGGTATGATCCAATCCCGGTCCTACAAGAAGTCAAATGTCCAATTCTAATCATGTACGGTCTGAAAGATTATCAAGTACCCCCTGAACAAAGTCTGCCGCCAATCAAACGTATACTTTCTGCGAGTAGACATCAAAGTTACAGAATTTTAATCTTCCCAGATTTGAATCACTTATTTCAGACAGCAGAAACGGGTTCCTATTTAGAATTTGCACGTATTGAAGAAACGTTTGCACCAGCTGCTCTCGATTCTATTACAAATTTTCTTCTTAACCATTTGTTTTAAGGCCGGGTCGCCCACAGCTTGCTGTGGGTTCGGTAAATCGAGCATTCGCTTGCAATTACCCCACAACTTCCCCCCAAAATACTTCTCCGCCCCAATAAATAAAAGGCTTGTCCTGAGCGCAAGCTTGCCCTGAGCTCAGTCGAACAGCCCGGGTGGCCCACCTTTCAGGTGGGTTCCCGCCAATTCATTTCGAAGTTCTCACCTACAATTTCCCCACAACTGCCCCCCAAAATACTTCTCCGCCCTGATTAATAAAGCGCCTAAGCCATTATTTTCCCTGACTGCCCTCGCCTTCAAGATAACGGACCGGCTCGCCCTTAGTGTGCACGCGAAACACCACTATCCTTGCACCTTCTTTGCCCGTTATCGCCGTGTGCATCTTCTTGTATGGGACATGTCCAACCGCACCCGGCGTGCCAAAGATCGATGGCTCTCCGTCGATAGCTATCTCGACTCTCCCCTCCAGGTAATAGTGAAACTCTTCACCCGGATGCCAGTGCCGTTCCATTGTGGTATTGGGTGGAATCTCCACATAACTGACAACCACCTCTCTTTCGGGTGTGAACTCATCAGCGAGCGCCTGCTGAAAAATATTCTCCATCTTTAACTCGGTGGGAGGTGTCGAAGTTTCTCGTGTACTGCATCCATCCAGAGAAATGCTCGCCAGAATGGCCAAGAACAAAAACTTGGATCTTTTCATATATGCCTCCTATAGTCAATTGTCCGGGGGCCCACCCTCTGGGTAGGTTCCCGTCAAGTTGGATTCTAGGTTCTTACTTCGCACACGCGCCGGGCGGGGGGCCGCCGCGGAAGATACGGTCAACTACAAATGTCAAATCGAGAATATTCGCGCCCAGACTGCCGTCGCCATTGACATTGCTTTCAGCCAGGCACGGACCTTGATAACCACTGCCGCGGAATATGTAATCCACCAAAAATGTCAAATCGAGAATGTTGGCGTCGGCGCCATCTCCGTTTGCATCACCGCGAACGTCGACACAACAACAGGATGTCGCCGGCCCTTCGCAGGCGTCAATGACATAATTTCCATTGCAGTCAAATTGCGAAGACGGCATAAATGCTAAACCAGCGGGCAGTTCTAACACATAATCCCGTCGTACAAAAGAGCGATAATACCTTCCGACATCAGGAATGATTTCGAACACCTGATAGAGCGGGTCCAGTGTTCGGACTGTAAAGACATTTCCATTCGGCCCGACAGTAATGCCCCAGGGATTGTCCGGCGGATTTTCATCATTAAACTGGCCGATAAAGGCGCCGCTCGTACCATCATATTCAAGAACTTGTGATGTGGCAAAACTGGTAACGAGAAGGTTGCCGTCATAGTTGAAAACCAAGCCGCGCGGTGTTGTTAATCCGCCTGATCCAGATGTAACAAACGCACCCACGAGCGCGCCGGTGGCGCCGTTGTATTGAATGACCGAGTTTGTGTTTTGGCTGGTCGCAAAAAGATTCCCGTTAGGGCCGAATGTCAAAGCCGTCGGCCTATCGAGCCCTCCGGAACCGGCGGATACAAAAACGCCCATGTCAGCCCCGGTGGATGCGTTTATTTTTTGCACTATGTTTAGATTATAAATTGAGGCATAGATATTCCCGTCGGGGCCGAAAGTGAGAGAAATCATCCCGGCACCGCCAGAGACCCAGAATGTCTGAGCTGCGCCGGTAACGGGATTAATTTTAATTATTTCCCCGGCGTCGGTCCCGCCGTAAATCCGCCTATCCTTCCCGATTGCCACATTGAAGTAGTTTCTGGTATCGTCAAGAGTTTGAATCGGGTAACCGCTCCGCGCATGATATTCACGAATACCGCCGGCGCGGTCTGCTACAAATAAATTAAATTCTCTTTCCAGATCGATCCAGTCAGGATTGGCGTTGGCATTGCAGTTTTGGCAAATATCCGGCACGTTATTGCGGTCGAAATCATCTAAAGTTCCGGCGGCAATCTCAATAAAATCGGCGGTTTCATTGGCATTGCAGTCCGCTTCGCATTCGTCGAGAACGCCATTGTTATTCACGTCATTGACCAAATTAGCTTCCCACTCATCTGGGAGACTGTTTCCGTCGCAATCGTCTTCGCATTCATCAGGGATACCGTTGCCATTGATGTCATTTGACGGCCCGGCAATATCCACGTCATCGAAAATGCTGTTGTTGTTGCAGTCCTCACACTCATCGGGAATGTTATTAAAATTGACATCGGCGCTGGTCGGACCGGCAATATCAACTGCGTCATCGATTCCGTTTAAATTGCAGTCGTGCCAAAAACAACCCATACCGCCGGTTACCGCTGTTTCAATTACACTTTGGACCCTCAGCGGAAAGCTGACATCAATATTTGAGGTATAGCCCGGATGAATGTGGCAATAGCTCATTATCGTTCCCCGTGAGGGGAAATCAAAAGCACAGCTGTCAATGAGCGGGAGGTACTGTGAATTATCGTGCGTGTGCCGAGAGCCGAAATTATGTCCCAGTTCGTGCGCCATCACAATAACATCCCAGTTACTGATACTGGGAGCGCCAAAAGGAGTAGGAAAACTGCCGTTGACGTAGCCGCTTATACTATAGCGAACATTCGAACAGAAAGCATCGTAATAGGCAATGCCGCCAAAACTCAAGTCGCGGCGACCGGTGACCAAATGAATGATATCCAGCCCGGAGGTGTCTTCATTATTGTTCCAATGGGCTTGAAAACTTCCCAGGTCATTTTGGTCAAACGGCTCGCCGCCGGTTGTCCAAATACGGACATAAGAAGCCAAGAGCCGCATATTGACATCGCGGAGATATATGTCATGTACCGCACCCAATAGTTGGAGCAAGTAATTCTGGGCGTCAGTTAAATCACCGAAGATATCGTAGTACCTCTGATCAGCGTCGAGAGCTAAAACTGCCACGATAGGTCCGGCGGGGCTGTCGGCCGGGCCGCGTGCACCAAGCGCACTTTTTAGTACGCCTGAAGCGCCGTCTTCGACTCCGCAGAATTCAGCAAACGGAGGGAGTTCCGCGCCGCCCTCAACCTGCGTAATTGTAGAATAATCCTGACCGGGTTTACGGGCAATATAGTGAGTAGATCCGTTTACAGTAATAAAACCGCTTGAATAGCCATTGGCAGTAAAAGAAATATACGCATGTGAATTGGCAGCACCGGCCACTTTTCCACTGTACAGAATTACATCCGGAATTGGAGCAGTAATATTGCCCGACGGAGAACCAATCAAGAATCGAGCACCTGGAGTGGTTACTTGAAATCGTTCGAGTTCCAGCATCAAGTTTTCGGATTCCGATATCGGTACTTCGATAAATTGAGATTTTGTGCCGTTTTTCAAAGTCGCGTATACCTTCTGATCGACACGGACCGACAAGGCGGTTAAAAACGGGTCAATCTTTTCGACAGTAAATGGCCGAACCGGTTCAAATGATTGGGTGGTTGAATTGTCGGAGAAGCCGTCGCTTGTTATTAATAGAGATGTGGCAAATACAGATACGAGGACCATGGAGAATTTTGCGGCAAGGTTGTCGTAAGGGGATTTGAATCGGCTCATGGATATTTCCTTTGTTCAGTTCTGTAATCGGTTCCGAAGACGTAAAGGTAACTCAATAACCTAATTAACATCTAAAGTTGAATTTGGTCAATTGAATTCACCATTGGACAGAGTTCATAAGACCCAAGGCCGTCCAATATCCTTCAAAATTTGCTTGAATAATAATACCCCCGTCAGGAATCGAACCTGAATATTCGGCTTCGGAGGCCGACGCGTTATCCATTACACCACGGGGGCACAAGCGTAGCTTGTTTGGCCCTGACGGTTGCATCAGCACTCGTGCAGGGGAACTGGTGACTTTCTATATAACGCATACACGTAAGAACTGGCAACAATAAAGTAGGTCAGGACGCTTGCGGTCCTGACCCTTGACAACCTGTCGCCAAGGAAAGGGGCAGACGAGTGCGTCTGCCGCCCACTAATTAACATTGGGCGCAAACATCTTGAGCAGAAGCTGTCATCTTGAGCGGAGTCGAAAGATGACTGCCTACAAGGCCAGTAAAGTATTTATATTTGATTAACTCCCAAAAATCCCATAACTTAGCCAACTAAAAATGATGTCGAAACTGCGGGAGTTTCGACCTACGTGGAAATATATGCGCTGGACAAAAACCTATATACCAACACTCCGTGAGAAGCAGGCCGAAGCGGAACTGATATCTCACCAGCTTCTTTTGCGGGGCGGCTACATTCGCAAACTGGCCGCGGGAATTTATCTCTATCTGCCCCTTATGCAACGTGTAATCGAGAAATTCTCGAATATCGTCCGCCAAGAAATGAACCAAGCCGGCGCTCTGGAAACCACCATGTCGGTCCTATGCCCGGCTGAAATATGGCAAAAATCGGGCAGATTCAGTACGGCTGGCAAAGAGCAGATGCGCCTCAAAGACCGCCACGACCATTTAATGGTTTTGTGCGGCACCCACGAAGAGACCTTTACCAATCTTCTGGCCGGAGAAGTGAAAAGTTATCGCCAGCTGCCTTTGAATTTGTATCAAATACAAGTCAAGTTTCGCGATGAAATTCGCCCCCGGTTCGGCTTGATGCGCGGCCGTGAGTTTATCATGAAAGACGCCTACACTTTTGATGCTACCGAAGAATCATTTGGCATCTCGTATCAAAAAATGGTTGACGCTTATTTTGCCATTTTCAAAAAGGCCGGGCTGGATGTCGTCAAAGTCGAATCCGATACCGGCGCGATGGGCGGTAAAGCCGCACACGAGTTCATGCTGATTGTCGATACTCAAGCCGGCGAAGCCACAATCATCTTCTGCGACAAATGCGATTACGCCGCCAACGATGAAAAAGCAGAATTCCGAGACCCTTTGCAGATATTAGCCGATGGCGCAGAAAAAAGGAGTGAAATGGTGGACACTCCCGGCGCGGCCACAATTGAAGAAGTTTCTGCTTATCTGAAAGTCAAACCGTATCAGTTAGTCAAAACTCTGCTGTATATGGCGGATGACAAGCCGGTGGCGGCCCTTATTCGCGGCGACCGTGATTTGAATGAAGTTAAACTGAAAAATGCCGCCAAAGCCATTGACCTGCGCATGGCCACCGCCGCTGAAGTCGAACAAATCTCCGGAGCCCCAGTTGGATTTGCCGGTCCGGTAGGATTAAACAATGTTCCGCTCTACGTTGACCCGTTAGTGGCATCACTTAAAAATTTCGTAGTCGGCGCTAACAAAAACGAAAAGCACATTGTCGATATGAATATCAACCGGGACTTTAATGCGACCAAAGTTGCTGACCTAACTATTGCCAGAGTCGGCGATAAATGCCCCAAATGCGACGGCCATCTGGTTTCTAAGAAGGGTATCGAAGTCGGCAATACTTTTATGTTGGGCACCAAGTATTCCGAAACTCTCGGAGCCAAGTTTCTGGACGCCGAAGGAAAAGAGCACCCTATGATTATGGGTTCATACGGCATCGGCATAACCCGGACACCTCAAGCGGCGCTTGAAAAATATTATGACGATAAAGGGATTATCTGGCCGAAAGCCATCGCACCTTATTTGGTCGAACTGATTCCGCTTAAAATGGATAGCCCGGAACAGGTCAAAGCCGCTGAGCGGATTTACAAAGAGCTGACCGATGCCGGAATCGATGTCCTATTAGACGATCGGGACGAACGCCCGGGGGTCAAGTTCAACGACGCCGACCTGATTGGCCTACCCATTAGAATAACAATCGGCGATAAGTCGTTAAAAGACAATAAAATAGAACTTAAAGCCCGCACCGCGGAAAAACCCGACTTGATAGATATCAATGAGGCCGTAAAAGCAGTAAAAAACCTCGCCGAGCGACTCAATTAGCTAATAATTTTGTTGCTTCCCAAGGACTTGGCTGGTATAATGTATAGTTGTAGTGGGCTTCTAGCCCACTTTTTGTTTATTTAGGGTGGTTTAAACAGTGGCCTCGACAATAGAAAACCTAAAAGAGGAAGTACTCAAGCTGATAGAAAGTCCGCTGAAAGAAGAGGGCTGTGAGGTGGCCGAACTGGTTATTGCCACCTACCGCAAAAGCGCCACTGTGCGTACGTTTGTGTACTGTCAGGGCGGCACAAATATGGCTCGATGCGCCCAACTTTCGCACGTGATTGGAATTGTCCTTGATGGAACCGATTTGTTTGAAGGCGGTTATACTTTAGAAGTCTCTTCTCCGGGCTTGGATCGTCCCCTTCAAAAAGCCGTTGATTTTAAGTACCGGCTCGGCGAGACGGTCGATATTCAGTTTGCTCAAGGCCGACGGCCTTCGACAAAAGCAAAAATAGTAGCAGTAGCTGAAAACAAAATAGTTTTTGAAAACGAATCGGGACCGTTCACCGAATCATTGAATAACATTGAAAGAGCAAAAATAGTTTATTAGGAGATAAAGCGGAATGGCATTCGACATGGTTGAGGCGATGACAATGATCGCCCGCGAAAAGAACATAGATTTTGACGCCGTTGTGGAAACTCTGGAAGCATCGCTGTTGGCGGCGGCCAAAAAGAAATATCCCTTTACGGATAATATTCATTTCAAGTTTGACCGCAAGAACAATGAACTTTTGATGATGGCTACCAAGAGAGTAGTGGATACCGTCAACGACCCGTTAGTGGAAATTTCCGTCAAAGAAGCTAAAGAAATTGACGCCGCCGCCGAACTGGGCGACGAAGTGGACATCTATATCGATTACGAAGGCGAATTCGGCCGCAACGCCATTGCTTCGGCCAAGCAGATTCTGATTCAGAAAGTCCGCGAGAAAGAGCGTGACCGCATCTACGAAGAATACATCGATAAAGTCGGTACGCTTGCTTCGGGCGTGGTCCAGCAGGTTGACAAGGGGAATGTCATCGTGAATCTGGGTCGCGGCGAAGCAATGTTGCCGTTAAAGGAACAAATTCCCAGAGAAAAATTCCGCCAAGGCGACCGCCTGCGCGCATTGATTATTGATGTGCAGAAGGCCTCGCGCGGACCGCAAATTATTCTGTCGCGTGTCAATAACGAGTTTGTGCGCTCGTTGTTTGCGATCGAAGTGCCGGAGATATTTGAAAAGGTAATTGAAATTCGCTCTATCGCCCGCGAACCGGGCGAACGCACCAAAGTCGCCGTATTCTCTTCCGATGAACGGATTGACCCGGTCGGCGCCTGCGTCGGTATTAAAGGCGTCAGAGTGCAGTCAATCGTGCGCGAATTAAATAACGAACGAATTGATATCGTGCCGTTTTCATCGAACGCAGAAGTTTTCGTCACCCGTGCGTTGGCTCCGGCCACGGTCGTGCGAATCGATGTTGACGATACGGAAAAGAAAATGACCGTAGTGGTCGATGAAGACAAATTGTCTTTGGCTATCGGCCGCAACGGCCAGAACGCCCGGTTAGCTTCAAAACTTACCGGATGGAAAGTCAATATCATGTCCAATGTCGAGTATGATAAAGCCAAGCATAAGGAAGCTGAACTGCTGGTGCCGGTCGGACAATTGGAAGGCGTCGGGGTCAAGCTCGAAGAGCGCCTGAATGCGGCCAATATCAGTACCATACAGAAGCTGGCTGAAAGTTCAGTGGAAACACTGACCAAGATTGAAGGCCTCGGGCAAAAAACTGCCGAAACGCTGTTGGAACGCGCTAAGGCATTTGTGGCAGACCTTGAAGAACAATACAAGAAAAAGAAGGAAGCTGAAAAGACGGCCGGTAAGGAAACCGAGAGTAAGCCCACCTCTGATAAGCTGACTGTCGAAGATGTTTTCGAAAAGGAAGTCGAAGAAGATGGCGCCGAGGGTGAAAAATCCGAAGAAGATAGTAAGGAAGAAAAAGCATAGTGATGATGCCTGAAGAAAAAAGAGTTCATGATTTAGCTAAGGAGCACAAGATATCCTCCCATGCTATGCTCAAAATCCTGACGGATTTGGGTTTTGATCCAAAATCACATATGTCTATTGCCACGCCGGAAATGGTGAAAGCAGTAGTGCAGAAATTTACTCAGGAAAAGCAGGAAGCCAAGAGGGAGATGGAACATCGGGCGCAAGTAACCGAAAGTATCGCCAAGAAGCGCCTGCACGCCGAAGAGCCGGCTGCTTCGGAAGTTGTAGTGAGTGAAGCTAAAATTCCTGCCATGTCAACGGAAAGTCGTATTAAAGAGGCCTACAAAAAGCCCAAGAAAAAGGACCGCCGCAAGAATAGAGAGAAAAAGAAACAGACCGACCCTGATGAAGTCGCCAAATCATTTAAGACGACCATGGCCAAAATCAGCACCGGCCGAATCAAGAAAAAATACCACCGGGAAGATGGCGCAGGGGATGGTGTTCCCGCCGGTCCGGAAAATATTATAGAAGTTAATGAATATATGACCGTGGCCGAATTGGCCAATATCATGGATAAAAAACCTGCCGAGGTAATCGCCAAACTGTTCGAATTGGGCATGATGGCAACTATTAATCAACGGCTCGATTTGGACTCAATTGAAACTATTGCGGCGGAATTCAACTTTGAAGCCAAACCGGTCAGTGAAATCGGCGAAGAAGTCCGTGAAGAAGAACACAGCGAAAATCTTGCCACCAGAGCTCCGGTAGTAACGGTAATGGGGCACGTTGACCACGGTAAAACATCACTTCTTGATTATATCAGAAAAACTAATGTAGTCAGCAAAGAAGCCGGCGCCATCACACAGCATATCGGCGCTTATTCGGTTGTTCACGACGGGAAGCGCATTACATTTCTCGATACCCCAGGCCACGAGGCCTTTACCGCGATGCGCGCTCGCGGCTCACAGATTACGGATTTAGTAGTACTGGTAGTAGCCGCCGATGACGGCGTCCAGCCACAGACTATTGAGGCCATTGACCACGCCCGTGCCGCCAATGTCCCGATAATCGTGGCCATTAATAAAATAGACAAACCCACGGCTAATATTGACCAAACCAAGGCCCGGTTGTCTGAACATAGTCTTCTTTCCGAAGAATGGGGTGGTAAAACCATTTTTGTTGAGGTCTCCGCCAAAACCGGACAAAATATCGATCGTCTTTTGGAAATGATTCTGTTGCAGGCGGAAATTCTGGATTTAAAAGCCGATCCATCCATTCGCGCCCAAGGCACGGTAGTTGATTCTAAACTGGAAAGAGGACGCGGTCCTGTTGCCACTGTGCTGATTCAAAGAGGCACTTGTCGGGTGGGCGATCCGGTAGTGGCCGGAACAAATTCCGGAAGAATCCGACAGCTTATTACCGACCGCGATGAATTCTTAAAAGAAGTCGGACCTTCGATGCCCGTTCAGATAACCGGCTTAAACGGAGTACCGCAGGCCGGCGAAAGCTTTTATGCTGTGTCGAGCGACCAGGAAGCCAAGGAAATCGCGCTCAAACGGAGTCAGGTCAAACGTGAACAGGATACCCGGCGCACGCATGGCCATGTTACGCTCGCTCGTGTATTTGATAAAATAAAAGAGGGCTCCATTAGAGAATTAAAACTGATTATTAAAGCCGACGTGGACGGTTCAGTCGAAGTACTCTCCGACACCCTGGGCAAAATTGCTACCGATGAAGTCCGCACGAATATTATTCACGCCGGCGTCGGACAGATTATCGAATCGGATGTGCTATTAGCGGCGGCGTCGGATGCCATCATCGTCGGCTTCAATGTAACGCCCGATTCGCGCGCCAGAGAACTGGCTAAACAGGAAGATATTGATATCAGGCAGTATAGCATTATATACGAAGCCGAAAAAGAAATTAAAGATGCTTTATCGGGTATGTTGGCGCCGGAAATATCAGAAGAATTTGTGGGCGCGGCGGAAGTGCGGGAAACATTTAAAGTTCCTAAAATCGGCGTAATTGCCGGTTGTTTTGTTAAAGAAGGCCGCATTGCCCGAAAGGATCTGGTTCGGCTCGTTCGCGATGGAAAGAAAATTTACGAAGGCCGGGTCAGCTCGCTCAAACGATTCAAAGATGACGCACGTGAAGTCAAAGAGGGTTTCGAATGCGGTATCGGAATCGAAAACTTTAATGACATCAAAGTCGGGGACACTATCGAAGCTTTTGCAGTGGTGGAAACTGCCCGGACGCTCCAATAGGGGGCTGGCTTGGTCATTGTCATATTAAAAATGCGGCTGGATTTACCGGGAGTTGATTCACTAAAAGAGAAACGAAGAATAATCAAATCGCTCATGGCCCGCTTGCAGAACAAATTCAATATCTCCATCGCTGAAGTAGACGAAAACGATCGCCACCGCTCCGCCGTTTTGGGAGCGGCAGTGGTGTCCAACGATGCCGCCTACGGCGACTCAGTCATGGCTCAAGTTGTCAACCATGTTCAGAATTCAAACGACGCCATATTGGCTGATTATTCCACTGAAGTTTACTAAAATGAAACAATACAAAAGGTCAGTTAGAATCGGTGAACAGATTTTAAGGAACTTGCCTGATGCCATTAGCGAGTCACTTGAGGAAAGGTTTGCCGGACTGGTCACTTTTACCAGAGTGCGCGTGACCGATGATTTACGCTACTGCACGGTCTATTATTCTTATCTGGGAAAAGAAACCGTGCGCGATTCAGTGGGCAAGTTTTTGCAACAGCAGGCCGGGCGCATCCGCAAAGAAGTCGGCGGGCCGCTTAGCATCAGGCACATTCCTGAATTCAAATTCCAGTTTGACCCGTCGGTCGAAGAAGGCCTGAAAATAGAAAAACTATTAAATGAAATCAAAAACGATAGACAGAGTCAATAAGAGCGCCGCACCGGCCGAAGAAATCTCCGCTATTCTGGAGCAGAGTAAATCCGTATTAGTGGTTTCGCATGTAGATCCCGATGGCGATGCTCTCGGCACCCAGCTGGCCTTTGCCACATTCCTAAGAAAAAGCGGGAAAAAAGTATATCTGGTAAGAGAAGACGAAATTCCTGAGAAATACCAATTCTTGCCGGGTGTAAACGAAATTAAACATATACACGATATAATTGATGGGTTTAATGTCGATGCCGCGATAGTACTGGAATGCCCCACGTTTACTCGCGCCGGCAACATAATCAAGAAACTGGCTGACGATTGCAGGATTATTAATATTGACCATCATCAGGACAACGAGGAATTTGGGGAGATAAACTGGGTTGACATAAAGGCATCATCGGTGGGGGAGATGGTTTTTGAACTATTCGACGCAGTCGGATATGAGATAGATGAAACCACGGCTCTGCAATTATATACAGCCATTCTAACCGACACCGGCCGGTTCCGTTACAATTCCACGACACCCCGAACAATGGAAATAGTAGGAAAACTTATCGAAGCCGGAGCCGACCCGCGCTTAATCTGTGACCAGGTTTATTACAATCATCCGCTTTCTACACTTAAACTAATCGGCCACGCCCTGGATAACGCCGAATTTGTTTCAGGTAACACGATTTGCATTCTCTCCATTGGTCAGGAAATCCTGCGCCAGAAAGAAGCGCGCCTTTCTGATACCGAAGGACTGGCCGAGTACACACTATTCGGACAGGGAGTCGAGGTCGGAATTCTCCTTAAAGAGGGACACGACGGCGTAACCAGAGTATCTCTTCGCTCCCGAGGAAAAATAAACGTGGCCGATGTGGCCGCCAGGTTTGACGGAGGCGGACACCCCTGCGCCGCCGGATGCTCTATCGAGAAAAAACTCGAAGACGCCAAACAGGCATTACTGAAAGTTATTTCGGAATTCACTAATGAATAAAAGATTTACCGGCTATAACGGCATTCTGCTTCTCAATAAGCGTCAGAACATTTCCAGCCATCAGGCGGTGCTCGAAGTCCGCGAGATAATCAGGCAAAGACGGGTTGGACACACCGGTACTCTTGACCCCAAAGCGCAAGGGCTGATAGTAGTTTGCATCGGACGGGCCACCAAGATTGTCCAGTTTGTGTCTGATTTTGATAAAACTTATGAAGCAGAGATCTTTTTAGGGCGAACTTCATCGACTTTCGACAGCGAAGGCATAATTAAAGACGGCATGCCCAAATCCGCACCCGACTTTTCATTGACTGGGTTTCAAGAAATTCTGAACGAGTTTGTCGGCCGCAAGATTCAGAAAGTACCGGCTCACAGCGCCGTGCGGGTCAACGGCAACCGTCTCTATGAATTTGCCCGTGCGGGACTGGAAGTAGAATTACCGGTAAGGGAGATTGAAATTAAATCCATTACAGCCGTCAAGTACGAGAAGCCCATTTTGAACTTCAAAGTAAGTTGCTCCAAGGGAACTTATATTCGCTCTCTGGCCAGCGATATCGGCGAGCGGCTGGAATGCGGCGCCTACCTGTCGAATCTAAATAGAACTTCGGTAGGAAACTTAGAACTTAAGAATGCATTATCGATTGGTAAAGTGGAAGAATTTCATAATTCGGGTGAACTCGCCGAGCGACTTTTGTCATTTGATGACGTCCTGAATTACAGCGGCATTCTGGTTACCGACGAATTCCGGGCGCAGGTCCTCAACGGGCCGGACTTAAAGCCGTCCGACGTGCTGGGAACTCTCGGAGATTTTGC
>Ga0214473_10006639_pt1 | contig 13774 bp, 12 predicted proteins | sample RVTome_7_FD_203509 | JGI IMG/M metagenome (GOLD analysis project Ga0214473, IMG submission 203509) | Soil microbial communities from uranium-contaminated site in the Upper Colorado River Basin, Wyoming, United States - RVT98D197 | ecosystem: Environmental > Terrestrial > Soil > Contaminated >... | reverse complement strand
GAATTCCCTAATCTGTTTAAGATACCCCTTATAATTCCTTTTAACCTCATCCATACTGTCGCCGCCAAATTTTTCAAGAAAACTATCTGCGATAACTAAAGCAGTGACTGCTTCACCAACCACAGATGCTGCCGGTACAGCACAAACATCTGCTCTTTCGTATGCTGCCTTAAAAGTTTTTTTGCTAACGATGTCAACTGATGAAAGGGGAGACCTTAACGTAGATATAGGTTTCATGGCAGCTCTCAATACTATTGGCATACCGTTACTTATTCCCCCTTCAATGCCCCCGGCATTGTTGGTCTTTCGGAAGAACTGGGAACTGGGAACTGGGAACTGGGAACTGTCGTAAAAGATTTCATCCATCACCTCTGAACCAAACCTCCTGGACATCTCAAAGCCAAGCCCTATTTCCACTCCTTTTATCGCCTGAATACCCATAAGTGCGTAAGCAAGTCTTGCATTAAGTCTCATGTCCCATTGACTGTAACCACCCAGACCAATAGGAACACCGGTAACAACTACCTCGAAAACTCCACCGAGGCTGTCTCCTTTATTCATTGCTCTGTCAATCTTATTTATTATCTTTTTCTCAGCATTTTTATCCGGACATCTTACAACCGAAGCCTCTGCTTGTTTAAACATAGATTCAAAAATTTTTATGTCTGACTTCTGACTTCTGACTTCTGACTTCTGACTTTTTATCCCTCCTATCTCAATCACGTAGCTCATTATCTTGATATTAAATTCAGACAGAAATTTCTTTGCTATTGCTCCAGCAGCTACCCTTGCTGCGGTCTCTCTGGCGCTTGAACGTTCAAGGATATTTCTTATGTCATGTGTATTGTATTTCATTGCTCCTGCAAGGTCAGCGTGTCCTGGTCGGGGACGAGTAACAGCCTTCAACTGTGAGCTGTGAGCTGTGAGCTGTGAGCTATTTAACTCCGAACTCATGACATCCTGCCAGTTTTGCCAGTCCTTGTTTTCTATTAACAGGGTTATTGGTGACCCAATAGTTTTTCCCCATCGGATACCTGAGAGGAACTGGACAGCGTCAGACTCTATCTTCATACGACCACCACGGCCATATCCTTTCTGCCGCCTTGATAAATCCCTCTTAACATCCTCTTTTAAGATTGGTAACCCCGAAGGAATGCCATCAATAATGCAGAGCAGGGCTTTTCCGTGAGACTCTCCTGAGGTAAGGTATCTTAGCTTCGCTAACATATGGCAAAAGTAATGAAAAAGTGAGAAGTAAGAAGTTAAAAGTTAGAAGTTTTAGAAGTAAAAGAAATTGATTCTCATCTCTTAGTTTTCACTTCTCACTTCTTAGTTCTTATTTTATTTAGAGTTGCTTAACAATTCTCGGAGTTATAAATATGAGAAGCTCGCTTGTATCTTCTATGTCCTTCTCTTGTTTAAACAGCCAGCCAAGAACAGGTATTTTTGAAAGACCAGGGACAGCGGCCTGACTTTTTGAAGTTGTAGTCTTAAAAATACCGCCGATAACCAGTGTATCCCCATCCTTTATCAAAACTTGTGTCTTGGCTTCTTTTGTGTCAATAGTAGGAACACCACCTACGGTTTTGTCAAAGTTCGCATCATTTTTCTTTGCCTCTACCTTCATCACTATGGTCCCCTCAGGAGTTATATGAGGAGTAACTGTAAGCTGCAGGCTTGCATCCACAAATTCTGTCTTTGTCCCTTCAGCAGAAACTGTCTGATAAGGTATCTTTCTACCCTGCTGGATTGTTGCCTCCTGATTGTCAATTGTAGTAATCCTTGGATTAGAAATTATCTTACCTTTACCGCTACTTTCCATGGCAGAAAGTTGCAGGTCTAAAGTAAAGGTATTACCAGCACTTATATAACCAATTCCCATTATACCACCTGAGCCTTCTCCAACAGTAGCAGGAAGATTTACCATAAGGTTATTACCAGAATTAAAACCAGTTCCTGCGGTAAGGCTTGTCCCTCCTATTGTTGTCCTGCTGTCAGCAGGCCGCCACAGGGCACCCCACTGAATGCCGAGCTCTTTTTGAAAATTAGTTGACACCTCAACAATCTTTGCCTCTATATTAACCTGTGATGTTGGTAAATCAAGGGATTTAATAAGTCGTTCAAACTCCTTATGCATGGACTCCACATCTCTTATAATTATTGAGCTTGTCCTTTCATCAATGCTGATAAAACCCCGTTTACTCATAATTTTGGCGTCTTTAATTGCCTCTCTTATTTTCTTAACATCTGCATAATTTACCGAGTAAATCCTCGTTTCAAGGTCTCCTGCCTTCACTGCCGCTTCCTTTGCCTTGGCTATTTCCTCTTCTTCTTTAGCTATCACAGCGGTTGGAGCTATACGAATAATACTGCCTTCCACTGTTTTTGATAGACTATAATTCCTGAGGATTATATCAAGTGCCTGATCCCATGGGATATTGAGCAGCTTCATGGAAAACTTGCCCTTGACCTGAGGGCTTACAACAATGTTATATCCGCTCACATCGGCAAGAAGCCTGAAAACATGAACAAGGTCTGCGTCCTGAAAATCAAGGGATATCTTTTCTCCCATATATTCTTTTGTGGTAAAAGGTTCGGGCTTAAGCGGAACAACCTCAGAAGGCTCCTCTCTTAATTTTTCCTCAGCCAGTAATACAGGCTCTTCTACTACCTCAGCTACCATTTCCTCTCTTAACGAGTCTTCGACTGCCTCTGGATTATAAAATGTAAGGGCTAATACCATTTCTTGTTGAACAGGCTTAACCTCAGCAGGCACAGTAAGGATAATCTCAAGCCTTGCCGTTTTCACAGCAGCACCCTCTACCATTGAAGGAATTATCTCTGCTACCCCTGCCCTGTCAATTGTCATCTTGTCCTTAAACCTCCCCAGTTCCACTCCCTGCAGCTCCACCACAACCTTGTAAGGGTCCTCTGGCCTGTAAATAGTGTAGGACAATAATGAATTGCTCTTTATCTGTATCTCGGTAAAGTTATCGATTTCTTTTATGTCTATATTCGTTATTTCAGCCCTGAATTCTTCAGCTCTAACATCTGCTGTTATCATAAAACACGCAAGGAAAATCAATAAATATGATAGGGTTTTTCTGGACATCATTCTTCTACCTCCCCTTTGCGAAGCTCTAAAACTATTTCTCTGGGTTTTAGTTCTCCTTTATAATCTTTTATATATTCGAATATTACCAGTCTATCAGATGTTATCTTTTTAACCTTACCCCTGTGCAAACCAAGAACAGTTCCATCCCTGACAGTATAAGATTTATTATCAGGGGCAAGAAGTAATGCGTATCTTTGCATTTCTTTTTCGACAATTGCTATCAATTTAAAATCTGTTATATCATAACTTTCAAGTGTGCTTGTGATTCCCTTCTTCTCCACCTGTTTTTTTGCAATCTCTATTAGAGGTACAAAGGGGTCACGCCTGCCTTTTGCCTCATAAATATAACTCCCCTCTTCTGCATCAGGGGCTTTTTGAATTATTGCCTTTGATTCAGCCTGGATTTTCTTGGTTCTGGCAACTTTTGGTTTTTTTGTGCGTTCAGGTGGAGTCTCCTGCCTGCATCCCGAAAAAATGGGGAAGACAAAAGTTATGGCAATTAGTATTGTAAATAATTTGTAACTATTCAGCCACAGATTTGCGCTGATTAGCGCTGATATTTTTTTGTATTTAGACTTATCTGTGTTCATCTGTGTGAATCTGCGGCTAAATTTCATCGTTTTACCCGTTTTTTCGGTGCTGGAGCCTTCTCTGATTCACCCACTGCCGAGAAAGTACTTGCTGTAAAATCAGCCTTGACCAACTGGATGCCCCCTTTAGCTGTATGGCTACCTATCTTTATACCTATCTTTATATCTGATATATTTACAATTCGTTTAATTTGACTTATATGACTGAAAAAGACACCGAGATTATGATACCCTCCTATAACCGTAACCTTCACAGGTATCTCTACATAAACTCCGGCTGGATCTGGTTCTCTCGCTTCAGGCCTCCACAAAAGTATCTCAAGCCCTGACTTAAGCCCCAGATCTGTTATCTGTTTTAGAAGAGATGAAACTTCTTTTTCCTCGGGTAATTGCTCCTGCAACTCTGCAAGCTTCTCCTTCAATCTTACATTCTCTGCCCTGAGTTTATTAAGTTTTCTTACCTTTACCTCACTGCTTGCAATCTCGTTGTCCAGTTTTGCAATGCTCTCGTTCAGACTTTTTATTTTACTGTTTTTAGGAGAATATATAAGAACGATAAACAATATCACCAGTATGACGGAGGGCACTACTGCAAGTACTATCTTTAAATATGGCGGAATATTTTTTGTGCTTAAATTAATTGCCACCTCACACCTTGACCTTAAAAGTTAACTTAAATTTATATAAAGAGACATTTCCTAACGTTGTCTGCTGTGACTCCAGTAATGCCACATCCGCTAAATATTTTGAGCCCTTTAAATTTTGAATATAACCAACAAGGTCAGAATTTGTAAAAGAATAACCAGCTACATCTACATCTCCTCCCTTATCAGTCAAAGAAGAAAGCCACACCCCCTGAGGGAGGTATGCACTCACCTCATCAAGAAGTCTCAGGGGAACATCCTGATTTTTCTTCAACTGCTCGATAATCATATTCTTCTTTTTGTAAGATTCATTGTCTCTCTCATAATTTTCAACCTCTTTAAGCAACACCTTTAATTCGCTAAGCCTTTTTTCCTTAGCAGCCTCCTCATTCTTCATGTCAGAGGACTTGCTGATTAAATGGAACGTAAAAGCTCCCAGAACCAGAACCATTATAACCAGGATGGCGGCGCCTGATATGAAAAAAGTAGATAACTGGGGAACTTTTTTCTTGCGTTTTTCTGTAAGGAGATTTATTCTTATCATCTATCTCCGATCCTTCTCAGTGCCAGCCCTGTAGCAACTGCCACAATAGGCCCCACCCTCTTTAAATATCCTTTATCGAACATATCAGGAATGCGAATATTTTTAAAGGGCTCTATAATTCCGACGTTCACCCCAAGCCTCTCTGACAACAGGGAAGCAAAGTCCTTAACAATAGCACCCCCTCCACTGAGAATTATTTCATGTATATTTACGCCCTGTGTGGACGTACTCCCGAAATATTCAAAAGACCGGGAAATCTCTCCAATAATATCCTCGGAGGCGGCTATTAAAACCGATACCGCATCTTCCTGTGAAACCCCTTCAACTGCCTCTCCGTATTTTAACCGTTCGGCATTTTCATAAGAGATAGCAAATTCCTTTTGAAGTGCCTCTGTATGTAGATTACTGCCAATGGAGCTGTCTCTTGTAAAACTGGATACCCCTCCTTTGAGAATGTTTATGTTAATTGTACTGGCACCGATATTAACAAGCGCTGTATTCTCATTCTCAACAACCTCATAATTAATTTCATACATATTCTCAAGTGCAAAAGTATCTACATCAACAACTACCGGATTAAGCCCGGCCTCTCGGACAACAGATATATACTCATTTATCTTCTCCTTCTTCACAGCTACTATCAGAACATCCATCTGATTTTCTTCCTGCCGCTGACCGAGTATCTGAAAATCAAGATTTACATCCTCTATATCAAAGGGGATATATTGCTCTGCCTCAAATTTTATTGACTCGCTTAATTCTTCCTCTGTCATTTGCGGAAGGACAACTCTTTTTATAATCACTGAAGAGTGGCCTGACACTGCAATTGCCGCATCTTTCACCTTAATATTTGCTTCTGAAATAAGTTTTTTTATGGCTTCTACAACCCTGAAAGAATCAATTATAGAGCCATCAACTATTAGCTCAGGTGGGAGAGCGGTAATGCCCACACGCTCTATCTGATACCCCTCCTTGAGTTCTTTAAGCTGAACAGTTTTGATGTGTTTGGAGCCGATGTCCAGACCGATTATCCCTTTACTGCCCCATTTACTGCCCCATAGCATAGCTTTATCAATATCAAAAAAGCCTTATATTGTCAAGAACTTTTCTGGAATACATCTGTAAAAGTTACGGTTTATCCCGTTAGATAGCAAACATCTAACAGGATTTACTTAACACTATATTTTTTTATAAAATAATTCACTAATCTAAATTGAGCGATACAAAACGCAGGCTAAAGCCTGCAGCTACCCAGATCTTCTTGTAGCCGCAGCCTTTAGGCTGCGTTAATAAAGGAGAATGATTTGCTCTATGAGTCGTAGACCGAGGCGAAAGAGGTCAGTGAAAGAAAAACGCAAAAAAAAAGGTAAATTCATAAAGATTCTGGAATATGCAGCAGTCTATTTGCTTATTCTTATTTCACGTGCTCTACCACTGAAATTTATAAAAATAATAAGCAATTTTCTTGGGGACATGCTCTATCTTCTCGTACCAAGGCGTAGGAATATCGCTATTGAAAACCTTAAAAACGCATTCAGGGACAAAAAGACTGAAAAAGAAATCAAAGAGATTGCCCGACAGAGCTGCAGGTCTTTATTCCTCACATTCTTAGAAACAATAAAACTTCGTTTTCTGCTGACCCCATTAGAAAACAATAAAATTCTAACGGGGTTAACAGAAATAGATGCCAGCAAAGCTCTTAGAGCTAATAATAAAGAGCTGTATGAGCTTTTTGATAAGGCAAAAGAAATACACGATAAATCAGGAGGGTGCATTTTTGTAACCCCGCATATTGGTAATTGGGAAATCCTTCTATATGTTACTTCAAGTGTGGGCATCCCTCTAACTGTTGTCGTAAGACCGCTTGACAACAATTATCTGGAAAAACTCTTATATTCAAATCGTGTTGCAAGTGGTCAGGTTATTATCCCGAAAAAGAACGCCCTCGTTGCCCTTCAGAAGACTCTCCGTCAGGGAAAATCCATAGGTATGTTACCTGACCAGAGCACAATGAAAGGTATTTCTGTTAATTTCTTTGGACGTAAAGCCACCACCACTCCTGTGCCGGCAATACTTGCCATCACGTATAAAAGACCGATTGTCGTTATAGCCTGTTGCAGAAAATCAGGTAATTATCAATATGAAGGTTTTGTCTGTGACCCAATCTGGCCGGAAGAATTTAAAAGCAAAAAAGCCGAAATCTTTCGCCTGACCGAAGAGATGAATCGCACAATGGAATCTATTATCCAGAAATATCCAGAGCAATACCTGTGGATTCACAACCGATGGAAAACATATAAGGATAAAAGAGAGTTTATGGTAAAATAACAAGGTGAAAGCACTCGTTGTGGCAATTACAGGTGCAAGCGGAGCAATTTACGGGATCAGACTTGTAGAAGAACTTCTCAGATCCGGATACAGGATTTATCTTTTAATCTCAAAACAGGCATTTTCTATCATTAAGACCGAGACAGGTGTCAACTGGGCTGGTAAGACAGAATCCGAGATAGAAAAAAAGATACAAAAATATTTTTTATCCAGAGACGTTAAATATTACCGTGAGGACAACCTCTCAGCACCAATCTCAAGCGGTTCTTTTGCGACAGATGGAATGTTTGTCGTGCCCTGCTCTATGAAGACCCTTTCAGGTATTGCCAATGGCTATGCAAATAATTTAATTGAAAGGGCAGCAGACGTTATGTTAAAAGAAGGTAAAAGGCTTATCATATCGCCCCGTGAGATGCCTTTTAACGTAATACATCTTGAGAATATGCTCAAACTTGCCCGACTGGGTGTAAAGATATCTCCACCTATCCCGGCTTTTTACCACAAACCAAAAAATATAAATGGTATTGTGGATTTTGTGGTAGGAAAGATTCTTGATAGTTCAGGAATAAATAATAAGCTCTTCAAGAGATGGAGATAGCAGTTGTAAAACCTTTAATAAATGTGTTTAAATATTTTGAAAAAACCTAATTAACTACAGATAAACACAGATTTACACAGATTTATCAACCACTGACTTACACAGATAAATATTAAAGAAGTTTATTTTAAAAAGTCTGTGTGAATCTGTGGCAATAAAATTTAGTCTGTGAAAATCTGTGGCTAAATTTTTTATAATTTCCTATATATGAACAAAATCTATCTCATAGATGTTACAAACAGAGACGGCGTGCAGACCTCCAGGATATTATTGAGCAAGCTCGCCAAAACCATGCTCAATATCTATCTGGATGACATGGGGATATTCCAGAGCGAGGTAGGCTTTCCCACGCTTAAGCATGAGATTAACTATATAAATGCCAATCTTGAACTTGTCAAAAAGGGTGTGATTAAAAGAATGCACCTTGAAGGATGGTGCAGGGCTGTTAAAGAAGATGTGGAGCTGACATTTAAAAATTGCCCTGATATAAAACACCTTAATATCTCAATATCCACCTCTGAAATAATGATTCAGGGGAAATTTCAGGGCAGGAAAACATGGAAGGATGTGCTCAATTCAATGATTGAGGCATTAAAAACAGCAAGGGCTCTTGGTGCAGAAACTGTTGGAGTCAATGCAGAAGATGCATCAAGGACAGATATTAACAGATTGATAGAATTTGCACAGGCAGGTAAGGAAAACGGCGCTGACCGTTTTCGTTACTGCGATACACTTGGCGCAGATGACCCTATAACAAGCTACCAAAGAATAAAACATATTGCAGAAGCAACAAAGTTTCCTATAGAAATGCACTGCCACAACGACCTCGGTATGGCTGAGGCTGTTTCTGTTGCCGGTGCACAGGGCGCTACAGAGAGCGGGGTTGATGCTTATATAAACACTACAATTAATGGTTATGGTGAGCGGGCTGGGAATTGTGATCTTGTCTCCACAATACTGGCGCTTAAGTATTCACATGGCTTTGGAGATAAGGTTCATCTGGATGAGCATATAGATTTAAAAAAGTCATGGAAAATTGCCCGCTATGCATCGTATACCTTTGGCATCCCCATTCCAATAAGCCAGGTTGGTGTTGGTGCTAATGCCTTTGCCCACGAGTCAGGCATACACGCGGATGGCGCACTTAAAGACAGGCGCAACTATGAACTCTATGACCCTGAGGATGTTGGAAGAGGAGAACCTGAATTACTTGAGACAGGCAGGATAATAACCACAGGTGAATATGGGGGTGTTAAAGGGTTTAAACATGTATATGATAAGCTCGGCATTCATTTCCATGATGATAAAGAGGCAAGGAGAATCCTTGAGATTGTTCAGTATGCAAACCTCCATACGCAAAAACCTCTTACAGATGATGAATTGAGGTTTATTGCGACATATCCTGAGATAACATCCAAGATACTGACAGCCATCCCTTGATAAATGTATAAAATAACTCTTATTCCAGGGGACGGTGTAGGTCCTGAAATAACAGAAGCAACAAAAAGAGTTCTTGAAGCTACAGGTGTCCTTTTTCACTGGGACATTCAGAACGCTGGGGAAGATGTATATCAAAAAGAAGGAACACCCCTGCCTGACAGAGTCCTTGAATCCATCAGGAAAAATAAAATCGCCCTTAAGGGGCCAATCACTACCCCTGTTGGTTCTGGTTTTAGAAGTGTAAATGTCCTTCTAAGACAATTACTCGATCTTTATTGCTGCCTGAGACCATGCAAAACCTATGCAGGCGCAAAAACAAGATATGAAAACATTGACATTGTTATAGTAAGAGAAAACACAGAAGACCTATATGCGGGCATAGAGTATCAAAAAGATTCTGAAGGTGTAAAATCAATAATTGAGCTTATTAAAAACACAACGGGGAAAACAGTACGCCCCGATTCAGGTATAAGCATAAAGCCAATCTCTGTCTATGCCACAGAGCGTATTGTCCGTTATGCCTTTGAATATGCCAGAAAGAACAGAAGGCATAAGGTTACTGCTGTACATAAGGCAAATATCATGAAATATTCTGATGGATTATTCCTTGAGGTAGCACGTGAGGTTGCTAAAAAATATCCTTATATTGAATTTGAAGATAAAATAGTTGATAATATGTGTATGCAGCTTGTTCAAAAGCCCGATCTGTATGATATCATCGTTTTACCAAACCTTTATGGAGACATCATTTCAGACCTTACCGCAGGGTTGATTGGGGGCCTTGGCATTGCACCAGGTGCAAACATCGGTGATGAATTTGCGGTTTTTGAGGCTACACACGGCAGTGCGCCCAAATACAAGGGACTCAATAAAATAAACCCTATGGCAATGATGCTCAGCGGCATTATGATGTTAAGACACATTGGAGAAACAGTGGCAGCAGAAAAATTAGATAAGGCAATTGCTTCTGTTATAAAAGAAGGAAAATCAGTTACCTATGACATGAAGCCTACCCCTGATGACACTACTGCTGCAACCACATCAGGTGTTGCTGATGCTATCATCTCAAGAATCACTTAAGAAAATCTGAGGAGATAATACTTGTTTAGCCACTGACCTACACAGACTTAAATAAATGTAGTATTATTATCTGTGTGCATCTGTGAAAATCTGTGGCAAATATAACAAGAATATTTTAGTCAGTGGGAGTCTGTGGCAAAATTAAATGGATTCGGACCCTTTAAGTCTTTTAATCATAGTATTCTGTCTCATCTTAGTTGCTTTACTTTCCAGCGCTGAGGTAGCCTTTATTGCTGTCAATAGAATCAGGCTGAGACATTTAATTGAAAAAGGAAACAGCAGTGCAAAAACTGCGCAGAAAATCCGTGAGCAGCACGACCGCCTCTTCAGCGCTGTAATCCTATCAGGAAATCTGTTTACCATCCTCGCAACAGCTATCGGTACAGCACTGGCATTAAAATTTTTTGGAGAAGATACCGGCATCATAATCGCAACTATTGTCATGACCATCCTTACTGTTGTTTTTGGAGAACTTGCACCAAAAACCTTTGCCGTAACCTATGCAGAGGGAATTGCTCTGTCTCTGGCAAAACCAGTAGACATATACATAAGGTTAATCTCACCGTTTGTATGGGTTTTTAATAAACTCTCAAACCTTATAATCCGTCTCTTCGGCGGGGAGATAAAACCTCCTCCACAGTTTTTGACTGAAGAAGAGATGAAGGCAATGATAAGCATAGGTGCGGAAGAAGGCACACTTGAAAAAGAAGAAAAAAAGATGCTTCATAAAGTCTTTGAATTTGGTGACACAAAGGTCTCCGAAGCTATGGTGCCGAGAACTGAGATAGTGGCTATCCCTGATGACGCGGCTGTAGGAGATGTGCTTGAACTTGTCTCAACCAAGGGGTATTCACGTTATCCTGTCATTAAAGAAACCGTAGACAATATTGTTGGTATGCTTTACGTCAAAGATATACTGATGAAGATGGAAAAGGAAGAGGTTGCGAGGACAACACCGATAAAAAATCTTATCAGGGATGCCTATTACATCCCTGAAAGCAAAATGGTAACAGAACTTCTTGACGAAATGCAGAAGAATAAATTCCAGATTGCAATTATCGTTGATGAACACGGAGGCACTGCCGGGCTTATAACACTTGAAGACATAATGGAAGAAATAGTCGGAGGTCTTCAGGACGAATTTGAAGCCATAGAGGCTGAAAAAGAAGTTGAAATTGTTGATGAAAGCACCTTTGTAGTAGCCGGATATACAGGAATTGATGAGATTAATGAACTTGTAGGTACAGACCTTAAAAGCGAGGAGTTTCATACCATAGGAGGCTTTCTATTCGGACTCTTCGGACACCTCCCAAAAGTTGGCGAGCAGCTCAGATACCATGGATTAAGATTCCTTATACTTGAAATGGATGGCAGGAAAATAGAGAAGGTTAAGATATCGAAGATAGATAAATTAACTTAATAACGCTATTTTAAAAGTGACAAATTATTTCAATAAGGGTAAGATTACCACTATAGAAAAACACAAAACGACCCATAACCATAAGAAAGGAAAGGATATGAACGACCCCATGGTCGCAGAAGATAAAGTGCCTTCATATGAAATAGTTGAAGGAAAAATTAAAGAATTTGATAGTACCATAATAATATCCAGGATTTTCTACATATTTGATAACCTTTCCTACAGATTTCAGTTGATAAAAAAAGATAAAATGTGCATGGTGGAAATCCCCAAAAGGTTACTTGATGATTTAAAAAATGGCAGCCCAACATCCGAGCAGGAATTGGCTGAGATATTAAGATTATATGTTAAGAGTTCTAATTGCTGGATCGAAGTTTAATCTTACCTACTCTTTAATTCTTGAATACATATAACCTCCTGCTATGCCGAAGATAGCAGGGCTAACCCATGGAGCAAGCGAGGGAGGAAGGGCACCGGTATTCCCGAGAGATAGACTTACTGAAAAGATCAGCCAGTAACAGATGATTACCACAAGACCTAATCCTGCTGCCCTCATACCTCCTCCAAGTCGGGTATTTAAAGCAAGGGCAATCCCAAATACAATCATTACAAAATTAACCGTTGGATAAGCGAGTTTTCCATGCAGGTCCACTACGTACTGCAGGTTCTTAAAACCCGCGGTCTCAAGTCTTTTGTAGTAAACATACAGCTCATAAAAGTTCATCTCCTCTGGTTTTCTCATCTCTTCCCTGAAGATTTTTGGTTCCTCCAGACCGGCAAAAACAACGGCTCTATGCCTTGTAGTTGTGTTACCAATAAAATCGAAAATAGTCACATTCTTAAGCTCCCATCTCCCATCAACCCACTCTGCCTCATCTGCCTCTATTCTCTTCACAAGGTTAAAAGAAGGATTAAAGCTAAACACGCTTACCTTCAACACCCTGTTCTCATCCTGATTACTTGGGACAAAATCCCTGATACGAATTAAACTCCTATCAAGCCCCTTAACCCAGAGGGCACTCTCTTTAAAGGTAATCCTTGGCGTCTTCTTTAAGATTTTTATATTCCTTATCCATGAAGCCTTTCTTGCCGCCACAGGAGCAAGGGTTTCACCAAGGATTAAGACAAGTATGCTGATTATAATGCCAAGCGTAAGAAAATAGGCGAAGAGTCTCTTGAGGCTTCCACCGGATGCCTTAATTGCCACAGTCTCCTTCCATTTTGAAGCTATCCCGACAGTAAAAAGTATAGAAAGCAATGAGGCAATAGGTGATACCGATAACAGTGATTTAGGTGCCTGCAATAAAAGATACTGAAACATCAGAGAGAGAGGAGGTTTTTTAGCGTAAAATTCATCCATCTTATCAAAGAATTCTGCAACCAGTAAGATTGCTGTCATGCCGAAAAGACAGATGACAAAGAACTTGAAAAATTCTTTTAGAAAATACCTTAATAAAATCCTCATGACCCTTAACTCATAACTTTTAACTTTTAACTTTTAACTTTTTCTTTAAATTTAAAACAGGTTTGTCTCTATATGCCAAGTAGAAAAATAATATAGCTATAACGCCGAAAAGGATATTCGGTGTCCAGCCTCCCCAGAATGGAGGCAGCTTTCCTGCCTTTACAAGCCCCTCACCTAAAATAAGCAATGCATAGTAAGATATAAAAATAGATAAGCTGAAGGAAAACCCTCCAAGACGTCCTGTCTTCCCAATTCTTGTAGAAAGTGCCGGACCAAGAAAGCCAAATATCAGGCACGCAAACGGAATAGCCACGCGTCTGTTTAACTCTACCATCCAAAGAACGCTGTTTTTCCTGCCGTTCCAGAGTTCGATAATTCCTCTTTCGCCTATCTTTAACTCTCTTTCGGGTTTCATAACAGTTGTAAGCACAAAGTCATACTCAGAAAAAGTGGCTTCTGACGAACTTTCTCCTCCAAAGGTATGTATTACACCATTATGAATATTCAGATTTATAACTCCCTCTTCAGGGTTTGAACGAATCGCACCCTC
>Ga0214473_10006638_pt1 | contig 13774 bp, 2 predicted proteins | sample RVTome_7_FD_203509 | JGI IMG/M metagenome (GOLD analysis project Ga0214473, IMG submission 203509) | Soil microbial communities from uranium-contaminated site in the Upper Colorado River Basin, Wyoming, United States - RVT98D197 | ecosystem: Environmental > Terrestrial > Soil > Contaminated >... | reverse complement strand
GCGGCGAAGGTCTCGTACATCCTGCCGGCGAGCTTCACCCTCACCTCCCTAGTGCGAGTCCTTACGAGGTCGATATCGTCCTGTGATACCAGCACCCGCGCAGTTACGGCGGCCGCCGGCACGACGTAGCCAATCTCCTGCCCCTTGCGCAGGTAGCGGTCGGGCAGGTCCTGCGCCGCGACGCTCAGCACGAACTTGCCGCTGGTCGGGCTGAGGATCGTCAGCTCCCGATGTAGCCGGCGCTCGTGATCCAGCGCCTCGCGCGCCGCCTTGATTTCCTCACGGGTGATCTCCCAGCGTACACGGTCGTTCTGCAACTCGGCGTGGGCGCGCGTCTCGAGCAGCCTGAGCTGCGACTCGAGTACCCGAATTTTCGACGCGAGCTCGAAGTTCTCGGCCACGAGCAACGGCCGGCCGCGGCCCACCTCCGCACCCGGCTCCACGGCGATCGTCTTGACAAAACCATCAGCGCCGGCCCGCACCTGGGCGCCTTCGGGCACCCAGATCACGCCTTCGGCCCGGATCCAGTACGGCAGCGGCACCGCCAGCAGCAGCGCCGCGGCCACGACGGCAGCACTGCTCGTTGCGATCGCCCGCAGGCGGTTGCGGCGCAGCCGCGAATGCATGAGCAGATAGCTAATCCCGCGCGCTAGTGGGAAGACGAACGCGGTCACCAGCGCCCATAGCGCCAGCACGACGCCCACGATCATGTATTCGCTGGCGATGAATATGGCGATCGCCAGCATGATGAAGGTGCGGTAGAGAAACGACGCGATGGCGAAGAACACGAACCAGCGCTTCTCACCGCGGCTCGCCTCGAACGGCGCCAGCCGCAGGCCAAAGAGCCCGGTCTCGACCAGATGGCCGAGATACTGGTTCGAGCGGTTGCGCAGGTTGGGGAGATGGATGAGGTCCGCAAGGATGTAGTAGCCGTCGAAGCGCAGCAGCGGATTGGCGTTGAACAGCACCGTCGAGATCCCCGCGATCAGCATCACGTTGTAGAGCATCGCCTTGAACACGCCGGGCTGGACTTCCAGCCACAGGAACAGAGCGAGCGACGCGATGAACACCTCAACGATCATCCCCGCCGCGCCGACCACCGCGCGCCGGCTCGTCTGCTTGAACGCGCTCGCCGCGGAAGCGTCGACGTAGGGCACCGGCATGAGGACGAGAAACATGATCCCCATCTCGTGGACCTCTCCGCCCCAGGCCTTGGTGGCGCAGGCGTGGCCAAACTCGTGGAACAGCTTCAGCAGCGGGAATATGAGCCACATCAGCAACAGGTTCGGCGGCGCGAGCACGCGATCTGAGAAATCCCTGGTGAGCTCCTCCCAATGTGACGCACAGGCCAGTGCCCCGGCGCCGACCACCACCAGCCAAAGGATGGCGCCTCCCCAGCCGAACAGGGGCCGGTACCATGAGAGCCAGCGCTCGAGGAGGCGGTCAGGATCGAGCAGCGGGATGCGGAATGCCAGCGGCGAGAGCAGGTTCTGCTTCCAGACGGGGCGCTTGCCTTTCTTGGCGCGGCGCAGTAGCTCGGCCACGTCCGGCGTGACTTCCGATTGCAGCACCTCCGCAGAATGCAGCTGCCCCAGCAGCCTGATCATTTCGTCCTGCGTCGGCGCGTCGTCGCCGAACCGGGTGGTCGCACTGTCCCAGAGCTCCTGCACCGTGCGGCGCCCGTCCATCAGGCCGATGACGTAATGCGCCACCGGGTTGAAGCGGTGCATGCGGCGCGAGATGCGGTCCTCCAGCACGTACCACAGCTCGCCGCGGTAGTGATGGCGGTGAATGCGCGCGTGGCTGCGAAGCCGCGGCCTCAGTTCGGCGACGCGATACCACGAGGGACTGAGAAGGTCGGTCGACATGCGATTGCTACGCCCGGCGCGCGCCGACTAGGGCAGCCAAGACCAGATCCACAGCCGCACCCAGTCGGTGAAGCCGTGTGTCCAGATCCAGATTAGCTTGCGCTCGTCGATGTAGATCTTGCCGACGCCTTCCATGCCGGGCCGCAGGCGGCGTCCGGGCCTGGCCTCGAGCGCGGCCTCTACGCGAAAGAAGTTGCGGCCTTCCTTTGCGCTGTTGACAGGGGTGACCTTGGTCACCGTGAAGGCGTAGCGCTCGCCGGGCATGGAGGAGACGGTGAGCTCGCCTCGCTGGCCCACCGCGACATGCGAAATATCGAGCTCGTCGATCTGCAGGGCGACGCGGTAGTCCTCGAGCGGCGCGATCTCGAACAACACCTGGCCGCGCTCCACCGGAGACCCCAGGCTCTGCGACAGGTCGCCGCTCACGATCAGGCCGTCGAACGGCGCCACCATCTCTGCGCGCGCAAGCTGTTCGTCGATGAGCGCGAGCTGCGCCTCGCTCTGCGCGATCTGCGAGCTTACGATCTCGGCTTGCGCACGCTCATGCTTCGCCATGGCTTCGCGGTACTGGCGGACGTATTGGTCGCGCTGGCTCAGCAGCTTGACCCGCTCGAGCCGGAGGTCGCGGTCGTCGAAGCGCCCGATGAGCTGCCCCTTGGTCACGGTATCGCCCGCGCGCAGCGATGCCTCCTTCACATAACCGTTGATCGGAGCGGTGATCGCGCGCTGCACTGCGCCCTCCACCTTCGAGTTCGCGGAGATGCGATAGGCGCCGCTGGCGAACGCAAGAAACGTGGCCGCCGCGACCACCCCCACGGTTCCCAGCTTGAGCGCCGCGTGACCCGGTCCGGCGAGCATCTCCCACAGGCCCTTCGCAGACCTACCGGTGTGCGCCGGCAGACTGATCTCGTTGCCGCGCTTTAGCTCGATGATCGGCCCGGCGACCGACGCGACCGCCTCGCAGATCTCCAGAGTCGGGACGTCGAAGCGATAGCCCGCGGCGCGCTCCAGCGTGAGCGCGCCCACCACGTGCCCGCTGTGCAGCAGGGGGAATGTCGCAGCGCTGCCCGCTTCCGATTCGTGTAGCAGCGCCTCGTGCGCCCGCGCCACAACCGGACGGTTCTCCTGCTCTGGAGGGTAGACAACGCGCTCGCCCTGGTCGATCGACTCCTCCATCGCGCCCTCGATCGCACGCATGAGGTTGGCGCGCCGCTCGAACTGGGGAGAGTGCGAAACCGCCCAGATCTTGACGCGCCTGCCCTTTACGATCCCGAGCGAGACCCGGTCGCAGCCGAGCTTGGCCGCAAGCTCGGTCGTGAAAGCAGTCGCACTGTCCTCGAAACGGGGCTGCTCGAGCAGCGAAGCCACCGCATCGAGTGCTAGCTTGAGTCGGAGCCTTTCGGTCTCCATCGGATCGGCATGGCGCCGCAGCAGGACCTCGAGCCAGCCCGAGCCCCACTGCAAGTCGCGCATCGCCGACTGCAGCTGCGGCTCCGGCCGCCACTCGATGTCGACCCCGACGACGCCGTGGACCTTGCCGTCAAGGCGAACCGGATAGGCGAGCTGGTAGCGGGGCTCCCGGTCAGCAGCGCCCTCGGCCGCTTCCAGCGGCTCGACGACGCCCCGCCCTTCCTTCAGCGCGCGCTCGCTGATCTGTGCGAGGCGCGTACGGTCAGGCGGGTTCTCCGGATAGAACGCTACCGGGGCAAACGCCGCCGTGCCCGGCTTGAGCAGGACCACCACTCCATCGGAAACACCGCCGATGATGTGGCTCTGGATCAGCAGCCAGCTACTGCAGAACTCCTCCGGCGTCTGGCCCTGCGTAAACTGGCGCCACGCCTGCTCGTACGCCCGCCGCCCGGCCAAGTCCGCCACCTGCGCATGGCTTACCTGCTCGTGTACTTCCGGCTCTACCGAGCTCATGGTCGTTGGGCCTCAGACGCGGCCCTGGCGCAGCGGCGCGGCGCTACTTCTTCGCCTCGCCGCCGCCCATCGTCGCCTCGATGTTGAGAGCCCCGAAGCGGTTCTCGTATTCCTTGACGACATTGTTGAGGAGCAAGCTCATACGCTTGGCGGCGTAGGGGCTGATGACGATCCGGTCGGTGAGCTGGATCGTGACTTCCTTCTGCCCACGGTTCCACGCCTGGTTCATGCCGAACAGGATCACGACCTCTTCCCGGGTGCTGGTGACGTTGCAGACGTTGGCGTAGGAGCTCTTCATGTTCGAGTCATCCCACTTGATCTTCATGCCGGCAGTGTCACCGCGAATTTCCGGGCTTTCAGGTGCCTTGGTAGCCATGATGTTCAGCATCTCCTCTATGTCGTTGGGAAAATATGCAACAGCCCGCCGCGCCGTTCCGGCGTGGCCGGAGCTGTCAATGCTTGATTCATTCTACTACCCGCGATCGCCGGGGATGTAGTCAGTCACCCCGGCCCGGTTGCCCCGCCGCTCGATCAACGGCGAGGCTTTTTGTCGGCCTTCTGCTGGTGGTCAAATTCTGTCAGGTTGGGCTGCTGCGCGCCGCGCTTGCCGCCGAGCTGGGTCAAGGCGATCCCTGCGCCGAGCCCGTGAAAGGAGTCGCTCCAGTCGATCAACTTCGCGTCCGCCTTCTTCGCCTCCGCGTGGTGCTGTCCCTTGGATTTACCCTCGGCGTGCGGCGCATCGCCCGCATACTCACCAGCGTCGCGCGTCCAGCCCGCGAAGCCATGCTCGTGCGACGAGCCGTGGTCAGCAGAATGCCGCACGCTGCCGTCCTCCCGCAGCGTGACGCCGTCCACAGAGAACAGCGCGGGCTTGCCGCTCGTGTGCGCGAACAGCTTCAGCTCGTATTCCCTGAGGTCGCCAATCAGCTCACTCAGGCCGTGATGCTCCAGGCCAGCACTGAGCTGCGCCAGATTCGGCCAGCCCTCGAGCGGCTCGCCGATCCGCACGTTTTCGGAAGGCGCCGTACTCGCGCCTGCCGTGAAGGCCGGCGTGCCTTGCGCGATCTCGATCGTCTCGATATCGATCAGCGCGTCCGCCTGGTCCTGCGGAGCGATCACGCCCATCGCGCCGCGCTGCCGGGTTTCGGCGATCTGCTGCGGCGTCAGCACCACCCCGTAGAACGCCACCTCGTCGATCCAGCCGTCAAACGGATCGGTGATGCGGAGCCGCGACAGATCGCTGGTGCCGTTGCGGTGGGTCGCATTGCTTCCGCCGATCACGATTGGCTGCTGGTTCGCGGTCAGCCCGCCGGTGTAAGAGTTCGTGCCCACCTGCGTGCCGTTCAGGTACAGCTTCATTCCCGCCGCGCCGAACGTGAAGGTCATCTGGTACCAGGCGTTCGATGACACCACGTTGTTCGCAGTGATGGTATGGCTCGTAGTGCCGGTCTGGAGCCTGACCTTCAGGTCGTTATCGTCGATCCAGATCAGCAGGTGGCCGGCGCCGTTGCCGTCGCGGTCCTTGGCGAAGAGCGCTTGCCTCTCGTCCGCGTCGCGCGTCTTGAACCAGAGCTGGATCGTGCCCTCCGGCACCTCAAACTCGGCGCTGTGCTGCACGGCGATGTACTCGCGCGTGGAGTCATGCAGGTCAACGCCGGTCTGCGCACCGAACGGTGCGGCCGCAAGCGGTGGGCCAGCGTCGTCGTGGTCAGGGTTCGGGCCGAAGAAGGTGCCGTTCTGCGGCGTGCCGGCGCTGTCGGCCGCCCCCGAGCCGGTGGTTTCGTTCAGGCTCCAGTAGGCAATCGGCGTAATGCCCTGGAGTACCGCGGTGTCGTTGCCGGGGCCGCCATCCAGCGTGTCGCTGCCGCCACCCGCGATCAGCGTGTCGTCTCCGGCGCCGCCCAGGAGCACGACGCCGACGGCACTCACGCCCGAGGCATCTACCAGGTCGTCGCCCTCGCCTGCGTCCACGGTGGCGGGGATCGTGAGGTCGTGCAGCGTGACCGTATCTGGCCCACCAAGCGCGTTCACGATCAGGCGGTCTACGCCGCTCAGCGTACTCAGCGCATCGTTCACATCGATGGCCAGCACGCCGGCCGCTTCCCCGACGTCGATGACGTCGGCGCCGTTCGTGCCGGTGACAATGGCGCCGACCGGCACGCTACTTTCTACGGTGTTGTTGCCGCCGCCGGCGTCAATCAGCAGCTCGTAGGCCGGGTTTCCGATCACTGTAATGGTGTCGTCGCCGTCGCCGCCGCGGATCGTAACCGAGCCGCTCGGGTTCACGAAGTCCACCGACTCGCTCAATGGGCTGGTGACGAGCGTGTGGCTGGCGCCGATCGCCACGTTGATCTCATCGTCGCTGCCGCCAAACACGAACTCGCGACTCGCGACCACGAGGTTGTCCGTAATCGGCTCGAGCCCCGTGTAGGTGATCGACTTGCCGTCGACGCTCACCGTGCCCGAGCCCGGCCCAGTCGCGGTGTAGACGAGCGAGCCGACCGTGCCGCCGGTGAGGGTCAGCGCGTCGTCATCGTCCGGCCCGCCGCCGTCGTAGGCAATCCCCGCCGCCGGGATGGGATCGCCGCCCGCGAGATCCACGATCAGCGTGTCGTCGTCGGGGGAGCCGGTGATGGTCACCAGCGGCAGCGTGTCGAAGGCCCGCACGAAGACCAGGCCGCCGTTCGGGTAACCCTCGTTTAGGTAACCCTCGAGGTTGGCGCCGTTGCGCACCAGGCGGAAGGTGTCGGGCGCCCCGTCGTTCGCCTGCGGCCCCGCGTCGAGGCTCGCGTCCTCGAGGACCGTGATCGAGATAGTCTCGCTGGCGATCAGCCCTTTGATGTCCGCGACCTGGAACTGGACGCCGTTGTACTCGGCCGGGCCCTGGGACTCGGAAGGCATCCAGCTGAATACGCGGGTCGCCGGATCGAAGGTCGCGCCCTCGGGCAGGCCGGTCGCGGTGAACACGAGCTCGTTTGCCGGCAGATCCGGATCGCTCGCGGCGATCGTGAAGGTGAGGAGCTCGCCTTCGCTGACCGACTTGTCGCCGATCGCCCCAAGCACCGGCGGCAGGTTGACCTCGTTCACGGTGACCGTGATCACCTCTTCGTCGTACAGGTTCAGGCTGCCGTCGTCCGTCACGCGCACCGTGAAGAGGTAATCGGCCCGACCCTGGGCCTCGCCCGGAGTCCAGGCGAAGAGACCGGTTCCGGCGTCGATCGTCGCGCCCGCGGGCGCCCCGACCAGGCTGAAGCTCAGGCCGTTCGCCGGCAGGTCGGGATCGGTCGCCGTGGCCGTGAAGCTGAGCAGGGCCTCCTCGTCCACCGTCCAGTCGCCGATCGGGTCGAGCATCGGCGCGAGGTTCACCTCGTTGACCGTGACCGTGAAGCTTTCCTCGTCCAACAGCGCCGGGTCGGTGTCGTCGGTGACGCGGATCGTGATCGCGTAGCTGCCCGGCCCTTGGGCCTCGCTCGGCGTCCAGGCGAAGAATCCGTCTGCCGTGATCGCCGCCCCCTCGGGCACGCCCGCGCCGAGGGAGAACGCAAGCGGCTGCGCCGGCACGTCCACGTCGGTCGCGACTGCGTCGAAGCTCAGTGTGCTGCCCTCGTTCGCCTCCTGGTCGCCGACCGGGCCAAGGACCGGCGCATCGTTCACCGGCGCCACGTCGATCGACACCGTTCCGGTCCCGGACGGCAGCAGGCCGTCGCTCGCGCGGAAGGCAAATGCATCGGGCCCGAAGTAGTTCGCGTTCGGCGTGTAGCGGAACGCGGCGCCGCCGAGCAGCTCCAGCACGCCGTGCGACGGTCCGCCGCCCAGGATCTCGAAGCTCAGCGGGTCGCCGTCGACGTCGATCGCGGGCAGCGATGCCTCGAGCGCCTCGTCCTCGTCGGTGCCGAACGCCGCGTTGCCGGCCACCGGCGCGTCGTTGGCGTTCTGCACGTTGAGCAACACCGTGGCCGCGTTGGAAAGCGCGCCGTGCACGTCGCGCGCCTGGTAGGTGAAGCTGTCCGCGCCGAAGAAGTTCGTAGCCGGCGTGTAGCTGAAGGTGCCGTTCGCGTTGAGCACGAGCGCGCCGTTGGCCGGCCCGCTCACCAGCACCGCACTCAGCGCATCGCCGTCCACGTCGGAGTCGTTGGCGAGCACGCCGGCCGAAGGCAGGGCCGGCGGAATCACGAACGTCTTGTCCTCCTGCACCGGCTGGTAGGTGTTGTCCACCGCGACCGGCGCGTCGTTGACCGGGGTGACGGTGACGGTCGCGAACACGAAGTCGCTGTCGACGATGCCGTCGCTCACGGTGAACGCGAAAGTGTCGTCGCCGAAGAAGTTGGCGTTCGGCGTGTAGACGAAGCTGCCGTCGGCCTCGAGGTCCAGCGTTCCCTGGAAAGGCCCGAAAGCGAGGTTGAACGTGAGCGTATCGCTGTCCACGTCGGTCGCGACCAGCTGGCCGGCGGCCAACGGCACGTCCTCCGGCGTCGTCCCGGTGAACGGCTGCGGGATCGGCGCGTCGTTGAGCGGCGCGATGGTGATGGTGAAGGTCTGCGGATCCGACGTGTCGTCGCCGTCGTTGGCGGTGCCGCCGTTGTCACGCAGCACCACCGAAACCGTCGCGGTCCCGAACGCATCCGCCTTGGGCGCAAAGCGCAGCGTGCCGCCCAGGTCGAGCGTCGGCTGCTCGTCGAACAGCTCGGCCGCATCGTTGGAGATCGAGATGGACAGCGTCTGACCCGCTTCGTCCGCCGGCCCGGCAGACAGGTCGCCGATCCAGCCTTCGAACACCTGAAGCCCCTCGTCCTCGTCCACCACCAGGTCGTCGCCGACCGTGAACGTGGGTGCGTCGTTGACCGCCTGGATCGTGATGAGCACGGTCGCCACTTCGGACAGTCCGCCGTCGTCGTCCTGCGCCTGGTACGTGAAGCTGTCGGTGCCGTTGAAATTCGCGTTCGGCGCGTAGCTGAACGAGCCGTCGGCGTTCAGGGTCAGCGTGCCGTTGGTGAGTTTGGTGACATCCGCAACCAGCTCGGCGCTCAGCGTGTCCGCCGGGACATCGCTGTCGTTGCTGAGCACGCCGGCGGCCGCAACCTCGAGCACGCCGTCCTCGTTCACTTCGTACTCGTCGCCGGCCGCGAGCGGCGCGACGTTGTCGACGGTGACCGACCAGGTGCCGGTCCCCGTGTCGCCGTCATCGTCGGTGACAGTGATGGTCACCGTGAACTCGCCGTTGTCCGCATAGACGTGCGGCGCGGCGGTGGTGATGGCTCCGGTCGCGATATTGATGATGCCCGCCACCACGGGGGTGTCGTCGCCGAAGTCAACGGTAGCGGTATGCGTATCGCCGCTGCCTTGGTCGGTGAAGGAGGTCAGTGGCAGCACGAACACCACGCCCTCGTCGGCGCTCGCCGGCCCACCGGCGAGCACCACCGGCGCCGCATTCGCGATGGTGACGAACAGGCTGTCGCTGTCGAAGTCGCCGTCGTCGTCGGTCACCCTGATCGTGACCATGTAGGGCCCGTTGTCGGCGTACACGTGCGCGCCGGATACGGTCTTCGCCGTCGCGTCCACGGCGCCCGCTGTCGGCGTAGTGCCGTCACCCCAGTCGATGAGCGCGGTGTGCGTATCGAGGAAACCCGGGTCGGAGAAGCTGGCGCTGACCACGACGTCATCGCCTTCGACCGCGGAGACATCGCTTCCCGCGGTCACCTCCGGCGCCACGTTGAGCACCGTCACCAGCACGGTATCGGAACCGGAATCCGCGTCGTCGTCGGTCACCGTGAGCCTGACGGTGAATGCGCCCGGCTCGCTGTCATCGCCGTAGACATGGCTGCCCGCGACCGTCCCGGACATGCCGTCGGTCGATCCCGGCGGTCCGAACGGCGTTTCGGCCACGGCGCCTGCGGTCGGCGCAGTGCCGTAGCCCCAGTCGATGCTCGCGCTGTGCGTGTCGAGCGTGCCGGCGTCGGTAAAACCGGCGCCATTCAGGCTGAACGTTTCGCCCTCGAAGATTGTCGTGCCCGCGCCTGCATCCGCGACCGGCGCGTCGTTGACGACCCCGATCGTCATGGTCAGCGTCTCGGCAGCTACCCCGCCGTCGTCGTCGGCCAGCGTGAAGGTCACCGTGTAGTCGCCATTGTCGGCGTACACATGGCTGCCGTGCAGCGAGCCGAGCTGGCCGGCGAGCAATCCGGGCGGGCCGAACGGCGCCGACTCGATTACCAGGTCTTCCGTGACCGTGCCGTCGCCCCAGTTGACGGTGCCGCTGTGCGTGTCGAGCGTGCCGGCGTCGCGGAACAGCACGTTTTCTAGCTTGATTAGTGCGCCTTCGAGCCCGCTCTGGCCGCCCCGCGGCAGGACCACCGGCGCTGCGTTCTCCACGGTGATGTCGAACGAGTCCGAGTGCGAGTCGCCGTCATCGTCCGTGACCGTGACGGTGACGGTGTACAGGCCGTCGTCGGCATAGACGTGGCTGCCAAGGGCAGAACCGGTCAATCCATCCACGCTGCCCGGTGGTCCGAACGGAGACTCGCTCGCCGCACCAGCCTCTATCGCGGTGCCGTCGCCCCAGTTGATGGTGACGGTGTGCGAGTCCAGCGTGCCGGCGTCGAAGATGCTCACGATATCGCTGCCGCCCGTGAGCGAGCTGAGCGTAACCAGCGCGCCTTCGCCGGCGGTGCGGTCCGGACCGGCGTTCACCACCGGAGCAACGTTATCCACCGTGACCGTCAGGCTGCCGCTGGTGGCGGCGCCGTCATCGTCGGTCACGGTGACGGTGACGTTGTAGATGCCGTTATCCGCGTAGACGTGCGTCGCCGGGATGGACCCCGCGCCTTCCGTCTCGGTCAGCGACTCGAACTCGGTCTTCGTCCCGTCGCCCCATTCGATGACTGCGCTATGGGTATCGTTGGTGCCAGCGTCGCTGAAGACGGGCTCGATCGCGACGATCTCGCCTTCGAAGATGGCCTGGCCGGTTCCCGCCTCGACCTCCGGCGCGACATTGAGCGAGGTCACGACCACGGTGTCCGGGTACGCCGTCCATCCGTGGAAGGTGTCGGTCACCGTCAGGCTGACCGTGTAGATGCCGTTGTCGAACGGCACGAAACTGAACGTCGCCGCGTTGCCGTCGGCGATGACCTGGCCGTTGTCGGCTTCCACCTCCCAGAGGTACGCGAGGACCGCGTCGGGCGCGGCAACGATCACCGGCGCGAACTCGATCGTGTCGCCCTCGTCGGCGTCGAAGTCCTCGCCCAGGTCGAAATTGGCGACGAGGATGTTGCCGAAATCCACACCCTCGATGATCTGGCCGGCCGCGTCGAACAGGACCGGCTGCCGGCCGATCAGGCCGTTCGGGCTCGGCATGGCGCCCACCGTCGGGCTCCAGCCCGGGAACGGCACTTCCGCCACGAGGTACGACCGGTCGGTACCGAGCGCGAAGACCTCGTCGAAGCCGAGAGCCGAGAACGTTTGACCGCCGCCCAGGTCGCGGAGCAGCACGAAGCCGTCGTCGAAGGTCGTGTTCGCGCCGACCGAGAACGAGCGCTGGCCGAAGATCAGCAGGCTCGCGCTGATGCCGATATCCGTGGTGGTGAAGCGGACGCGATCGCCTTGCAAGTCCGCCTTCACCAGGCCCGCCAGCGCGGACGCCGCGATCTGACCGTTCAGGTCGGCAAGCAGATCGAGCAGGTCGTCGTTGTCGCCAACGTTGCCCTGCGCAAGCTCGAGCTGGGCGGAAGCCTGATTCAGGACCAGGGTCAGACTTGCCAGGTTGGTCGTGACCGTATCGGTGACCGCCTCGCCTGCCGTGCTGGTCTGCTCGACGTCCCCGTCCGGCGTCGTCGCGTTTGCCGCCACCGCGGCGAACGCCCCGCTTGCGTCGGGAACTCCCGCGGTGACGCCGGCGAATCCGAGCGCGCCGCCCGTAGTCGAGTCTTCCCTGACATGCGCGAGCGGCGTCCCGTCCACCAGGGTCGTGCTCTCCACCACCGTATGGTGCGTGGTGGCGGTCACGGTGAACGTGTCGAAGCCGGCGCCGGGCGAAGCCAGGAACGCGATCGACCCGTCGACGATCTGCGCCGACAGCACGCTGCTCAGCTTGCTGATCAACAGCGCGCGGTTCAGGTCGTCCCGCAGGTCCTCCAGCTTCGTGTTGTCCGCGGTGTCTTCTGGCGTCAGCGTGATCGAGGCGGCGAGGGCCGGCAGCGACCCGTCCGGGTGATCGGCATCGACGCGCAGCGGCATCTGCGCGCCAGTGCCCAGGACTCCGTCATTGCGATTGGCCGAGCCGTCGACGGCGATGCCGCCGCCCGCCTCGTTGAATGTCCAGTGACCGGCCAGCCCGACGGCCGGCTGTGCCACCCCGTTCTTGAAGTCGGCCGCGATTTCCGCGCTGCTGCGCGCCGCGTTCCAGATCGTGACGTGGTCGATGACCCCGTCGATGCCCGGCCAGGTCGGCTCGAGCGTGGCGCCGATCATCAGCGGGTTGGTGTTGAGCACCGCCGGCGTCTTGCGAACGATGTTCTCGCCCGTGAACGCGAGCGGCGCGCCGTTGAGATACGCCTGGACGGTGCCCGTCTCGCGGTCGATCACGCTCGCGAATTCGTACCATTGCCCAGTCTGCAGCCTGGTGGTCGGGAACCAGAACTGCTGCCCCTGCGCGTCCCAGGTATCGAAGAGCAGCTCGCCGTCGGACTGATTCACCCACAGCGAATAAGTGCGCGCAACGGGCTGGCCGACCGTGTTGGTCTTGTGCACGAGCGCGCGGAATCCCTGCGTTCCGGCATCCAGCATGAAGCGAACCTCGACCGTGGACGAGCCCGTCAGCGCGAGGCTCGCGCTGTGGGCCACCGTCACGCGGTCGCCGCCGTCGAACGAGAGCGCATCGGGCAGCGTTTGCGCGGCGAACTGGAAGGTCGCTTCGCTGCGCTCGACGATCGCGCTCGGCGTGGTCTGCGTATCGGTCACCACTCCCGCGCCGCCCTTGGGTGTCGCTGGCGCATCGCCAACCAGCACCGCCGGCCCGTACGCCACCGGATCGATAACCGGCAAGGCGCGGAAACCGTACTCGCCGTTCACGTCGGTGTAGGTGACGGGCTCGCTCTCGTCGATGTCCGGCGTGTTCGGGTCGTCGACATCGAGCACGCCGTCGCCGTCCTGGTCGAGGAACAGCTTGACGCCGTCCATGCCCGGCTCATTCGGGTCGCGCACGCCGTCGCCGTCGAAGTCGTTGAACTTCGTGCCGTAGATCGCCTGCGCGCTGTTGCCGCCGCTCGTGTACTCGAACGTCGCCGTGTCGTGGCGCCCGTGCGGGTCGCCGGCCGCACCGAGTCCGTCGAACACGGTTACGGTGATCACCGCGGTACCGTCGAAGCCCGGCGCCTCGGTGATCAGCAGGTTGCTCGCGTCGAGCATCTGCACCTCGACCTGCGGCGTGTCGCTCATCACGTGCACATAGAGCGGGTCGCCGAGCTGGTCGCGCACGTCGATGCGGATTGGGCCGACGCTGCGGAACGCGCCGCCGGTGGCGAAGCCGTCGCTGTTGTTGGCGGTCGAATCCTGCGTGACGATGCTGCTGCTCTGGTCGTCGAAGGTCCAGTAGCCAGCGAGCCCCACCTCGTCACCGTCGAGGATCCGGTTCATGGCGTCGCGGATCTCGCCCTGGCTGCGCGTCGTCGTCCACACGCGCACTTCGTCGATCTGGCCCTGGAAGTGCTGCGCGAAGGCCTCGCGGTCGCCGATCTGCAGACTGTTCTGCCCGGTGTGCACGTCGCCGATCAGCCCGACGCCGTCGAAGAAGTGCACCAGCTCGCCGTCGGCGTAGGTGCGCACGTCGCCGTTGTCGTAGACCACCGCGATGTGGGTCCACTCGTTCAGCTTGGCGACGTAGCCGGTGTTGATCCAGACCCAGCCCGGGTTGGAGTTGGCGAAGGCCCAGCGGATCGTGCCGTCGGAGAAGCGCGCGACCTCGTACTCGCCTTCCTTGTTGACGATGATGC
>Ga0214473_10006636_pt1 | contig 13776 bp, 10 predicted proteins | sample RVTome_7_FD_203509 | JGI IMG/M metagenome (GOLD analysis project Ga0214473, IMG submission 203509) | Soil microbial communities from uranium-contaminated site in the Upper Colorado River Basin, Wyoming, United States - RVT98D197 | ecosystem: Environmental > Terrestrial > Soil > Contaminated >... | reverse complement strand
GGCGTGCTCGATGACGTTGGTCGAGGCCTCGTCGACCGCCAGCGCGACCTGCGCGGCCACGGCCGCGTCGCAGCCCGCGAGCTCGGCCATGCGTTTCGTCGTGTCGCGGATCGTGGCCAGGAACTCCGTCCCGCTCGGGACCCGCAGCACGACGGCGGGCCTCACGCGGCGTCGCTCGCTCAAGCGGTCCGGGCTCCCGTCGAAGCACTCTCCCGGAAGCTCAGGATCGCCTCCTGCTCGGACGGGAAGATGCGATACAGGTGGTTGAAGCCGAGCATCTCGAAGATATTGAGCACCGTCTCGTTGAGCTCGGCGATGCGGATGTCCCCGCCGTTCGAGCGCACTTCCTCGATCACGCCCATGAGCGCGCCTAGGCCCGCGCTCGCCACGTAGCGCAGCTCCTGGCCGCTCACCACGATCCGGTAGCAGCCCCCGCCCATCGCCTTTTGCAGCTCGTCCTCGAAGACGCGGACGGTGTGCGCGTTGATGAAGCCGCTCGGGTAGACGAGCGTCACCCCTTCCAGCTCACGGCTCGAAACGGAAAGCTCGCTCATCGCGTCGCCCGAGCTTCGACTATACCTCCCGCGCGGCGGCCGGCGGAAGCAGCTCGCGCGCGGCGCGAACGTCCGCTTGGATCCGCTCCACGAGCGCCTGCGCGCTTTGAAAGCGCTCCTCGCCGCGCAGGCGGGCGTGAAACGAGAGCCGCACGCGCGCGTCGTAGAGATCCCCGGTGAAGTCGACGAGGTGCGCCTCGACCACGAGACCCGTGCCGCCGAAGGTCGGGCGCTCGCCGACGTTGACGACGGCCGTGCGCCACTCCCCGCTCGGGACCAGCGCACGCCCGGCGTAGACCCCGCGCGCCGGCAGCAGCTGGTCGTCCGCCCTGAGGTTCGCCGTCGGGACGCCGAGCGTGCGGCCGCGCCCGTCTCCGCGCACGACGCGCCCGTCGAGCGCGTAGGGCCGGCCCAGCAGCTGCGCCGCCTCGCCCACGTCTCCCGCGGCGAGCGCCTCGCGTACGCGGCTGCTGCTGATCGGCCGCCCGGCGTGAAGCACCGGCGGGACCACCTGCACGTCGAAGCCCTCCCGGCCGCCGAGCGCCTCGAGCGTGCGCGCGTCTCCCTCCCGCGCGTGCCCGAAGCGGAACGATTCCCCGACCACCACGTGGCGTGCGCCGAGCATGGAGCCCAGCACCTCCCGGACGAAGGCGGCGGGCGACAGCGCCGCGAGCCGCTCGTCGAACGCGAGCGCCACCAGCCGGTCGATGCCGAGAGCCGTGACCAGCTCCTCCTTCTGCGCGAGCGTCGAGAGCGCGGAGGGGGCTGCGTCCGGACGCAGTACGCGCGCCGGGTGCGGGTCGAACGTGAGCACGACGGCGGCGCCGCCGGTCTCTCGCGCGCGTGCGACCGCGGCGGCCACGAGCGCCTTGTGGCCGCGGTGCACGCCGTCGAAGTTGCCGACGGCGACCGCCGAGCGGACCCCGACCGCGGCGGTGCCGCTCCCGAGCTGCAGGCGCTCCATCGCGAAGCGGGTGGGGCTATCGGCCGCCGTGCCGATCGACACTCAGGCCCGGGCGGCTCGCGCCCGACTCGTCGCTCGCGCTCAGCCGGTAGCCGGACGCGTCGGCCTCGTAGCGGATCGGGCGCTCCCAGGGGTCGACCAGGTACTCGGGCTCGACGAGCCCCGCCGTCACCAGCTCGTCGAGCGAGCTCGGCGGGCGGCCGTGAGTCGCGCGCCAGGCTTCGATCGCGCGCTCGAGCCGGGCGAGCCGCGAGCGCAGCACGCCGTCCTTCACCACGTCGTAGGTACCGGGCAGCACGCTCCCGAGCCCGGTGACCGCGAAGGGCGCCCGGTGCTGCGCCAGCAGGCCGGCGAGCGCGAGCGCCGATACCAGCGCCGCCACGGCGTAGCCAGGCAGCGCCGAGCCGGTGACCTCGGCCTCGGCCTCCTCCGTCTCCTTCGCGCTGCCGCGGCCGGCGCTGGTGATCAGGTTGCGGTTCAGGAAGTCGAAGAGCGTCCGGCACACCTCGAACTCGCCCGTCCCGGTCGCGTCGATGATCCCCTGCACGGTGCGCACCCCGTCCACCCTGCGGAAGACGCGCTCTTCGTCCGCGCCGAGGCGGATGCGTCCGGTGGGGCTCGCCGCGACCCGCCCCGAGGAGCCGCTGCCTTCCGGGCCCGCTCCCTCGCCCACCTCGATCTGGGAGGGGTCGACCACGGGCCGGAACACCATGTCGAAGGAGGTGATCTTCTTCTCGATGATGGGCCACTCGTCCACCATGCGGATCCCTTCCATCAGGATGAAATCCGCGCTCATCGGGACGAAGTTCTCGCGGTCGTAGTCGACCGAGTCGGCGGCGTTGAACTGGTAGCGGCCTTCGCGCCAGCGGAACACGCGAAACACGATCTGCGAGACCTGCACCTGCAGCGCGTCTCGCAGGTCCCGCGTCGTGATCGCGCTGCTGCTGGCGAGGATGTGCCCGAGCCGTTGCAGCGTCTGCTTCTGGACGGAGAGCGCCTCCTCGAGCCGCTCGCGGCTGAGCTTGCCCTGCTTGACGAGCACGTTGCCCAGGCGGTCCTCGAGGCGCCGCCCGGACGAGTCGCCCATCACCACCATGCCGTTTTCGAACGTGACGGTGACGGACTCCTTGTCCTTGTCGTTGATCAGCGTGAGGATGCCGGTCTTTCGCTGCAGCCCGATCAGCTGGAAGATGTCGGGCAGGCCGAAGTCGCGGATCGTCCCCTGGAGCGCCATGGCTAGCCGCCCCCCTGCGCCGGACGCGCGCGCCGCGCGCCAGCGCCGCGCGCGGACTGAGCCCGCGGCAGCTCGAGCTCCGGCCCGGGAGGGAAGCGGAAGGCGACGGCCCACAGCGCGACGAGCGCTAGCCCGCCTCCGAGCGGCAGCCACGGCGGCGCGATCGCGCGCGGCACCTCGCTCCACGGCACGACGCGGCTCGCCGCCGCGAGACCCAGGATGCCGTACCAGGCGGCGAGCAGCAGCGCTCCGCGGAGCGTCCAACCGCCGTAGAGCTGGCCGGCGCCCGGCGAGACCGCCGACAGCCATCGCGTGACGCGCGCGCGGCGCGCGTCGAAGCGCTGCACTTCGGCCATCTTGCGGTTGCGCACCGGCGCCGACACGCCGTCGCGCACCACGAACAGGTGATAGCACTGCGAGCAGAGACCGCCGCTCACCTGGCCGAGGTGGCACTCCCGGCAGAAGGCAGTGCCGCAGCGCCGGCAGTGCAGCGTGAAGGCCCTGCGCCCGCGCCAGCGCCCGACCAGGAACGCGCAGAGGGCGAAGACCGCGAGCGAGGCAACGAAACGGTTGGCGAGCGAGCCCGGCAGCGAGCCGGGCCGCGCGGGCGTCTCGCCCAGGAGCAGGTTACGTGCCGCGACCCCCGACTCGGCCCCTGCGAACTTCTCAAAGACCTGCTCGCGCCCGAGGCCCAGGTCCACCACGGCGTACTCCCCGGTGTCGTACTTCCAGCGGTCGTAGTCGGCGACCAGGCCCGGGGCGATCCGATCCGCGTTCGACTTGGCCGCGTTGAAGGCCTGGTAGTCGAACTTCTGGAGATGCGCGAGCGACAGGTTGTAGTGCGAGGTCGCGGCCACCGCCGGCTGCGCGGAGCTCGTGCCCGCCCGATAGCGAGCGCTCGCCGCATCGTAGCTCCCGCGCACGAACTCGAGGTTCGCGAGGTTGTTGCGCGCGACGGCATCCTGCGCGTCGGCCGCGAGCGTCTGGCGGTAGAGCTCGGCAGCTTCGTCGTAGCGGCCGGCCTTCTTCCGGGCGGCGCCGACCAGATACACGAGGTCGCGGTCCGTCGGGTCCTGCCGCAGGGCGTCCTCGAGGCGCGCAATCGCGGCGGCGTCCGGGACGGACTCGGTGGCGGCGAGCGCGGCGTGGTAGAGCGGGTTCCGCGTGGTGCGCAGCGTCTCCTCGAGAAGCGCGACACCCGGTCCGATCAGCAGCGCGCTTGCGGCCAGCACGCCCGCGAGCACGCGCTCGCGGAGCGCCAGGTAGGAGGAGACGAGCGCCAGCCACCACAGCGGCAGCCAGCCCCAGCCTTGAAAGGTCGCGACCGGCAGCAACAGCAGCAGCAGGAAGAGCGCGAGCGACGCGGAGCGGTGGTGGGCCGGGCCGAGCCACTCCTGGATGTCGTGCAGCAACAGGCCTCCGCGCCGCAGCAGCAGCGCTGCCGCGAACGCCCAGGCTGCGGCGAAGGTCGCCACGAGCGCTCCCAGCGTGGCGAGATCGCGTGCGTTTCGCGATCCGCGCCCGGTGGCGAGGAAGGCCGAGATACCGGTGGCGCTCGCCTCCAGGCTCGCGAGAATCCCGAGCGGCCCCTTCCGCAACAGCGCCAGGGAGAGCCCGGCGTGAGCGTCCGGCACGCCGGGTGCGAGCGTGACGGCCGCCCGGAAAGCCTGCTCCGCCTCGTCGCGCTGGCCGCTCTGCAGCTTGGCGACGCCCTGCGCCACCAGCGCGAGGCCGAAGCTGTCGAGGCTCAGGGCGTTGCGCTCGAGGCGCGCGCGGCGGATCTCGCGCATCGCGCTCGCGACGCCGGTGACATCTCCCGCCGCGTCGGCCCTGACGTACTCGGACCACAGCGACTCGAACGAACGCACCGCGGCCGGCGCTGGCGCCGGGACGGCCGGAGCGGGTGCCGCCGCCTGAGGCCCCGCGAGCGCCAGCAGGGCGAGCGCGACCGGTCCGATCACGGCTCCACCGCGCGCGTCCGCTCGACGTAAGCCATCCGAAGCTGGAACAGTAGCTGCGCGAGGAGCGCCTCCTCGTCTGCCGTCCGGCGGCCCTCGGTCTTGTCCTTCAGCATCTCCAGGATGCCGACGATCTGTCGCGCGCCGGCCAGCACGTCCGCCCGCGTCATTCCCTCCGGCACGCCCTCCCCCGCCAGCAGCCTCCCGGCCTCGGCCGCGAGACCGAGCAGGAAACGGGAGAAATCGGCCGGCCGCTCGTCCCCCGCGGAAGGTCCGCCATGCGTGTCGGAATCCGGATGAGACGCTTCGGAAGCGCTCGTCTGCTCTTGCGGCTGGTCCTTTTCCGCGTCCGGGTCGACTTCGCGCGGACGACCCTCCGCTGTGAAGTGCCTGCGGTCGCTGACGTTGAAGGACTTCTCGCTCTGGCTCATCAGCGCTCGGCGGGCCGCCTGCAGGCCGCCCCGCGAGGTGCGCGGCGTCGGGCCGTTCCTGCACCGGTCCGCAGCGCGGGGATCTTACCACAAGTGCCTCTCCGATCAGCGGATGCGCCGTTCCTGCCCCTCCCCCGCCGCGCGTACCCAGACCCTCCGGCCGTCCGTCGCGACGTACACGCTCCCGTCACGATCGGTGCGCTGCACGACCGCTCCCTGCGCGCGATAACGCTCGAGAACCTCCGGGTGGGGGTGCCCGAACGGATTCCGCGCGCCGGACGAGACGACGGCGAGCCGCGGACGCGTCGCCGCGGTCAGGAACGGGCTGCTGCTGGTACGGCTGCCGTGGTGAGGCACCTTGACGACGAGCGCCGGCGGCAGTCGAAGCGCGCGCTCCGCGTCCGCAGTAACGTCGCCCGTGAGCAGGAGGTGGACCTCCCCGAAGCGCACGTCGATCACGAGCGAATCCTCGTTGCGGACCCGCGGAGGCGGCGCCGGCGGAGGCGGCGGGCCGAGAACGCAGAGGCTCGCGCCGTCCCAGTCGAGGCGCGCCCCGCGTGCCACGGCGATGCGGCGCACGCCGGCCGCGCGAAGCGCCGCGTCGAGCCGCTGCCACGCCGGGTCACGCCGCGCCGCCGGGCCCTCCCAGGACGAGTCCACCTGGAAAGCCCGCAGCAAGAACGGCACGCCGCCGGCGTGGTCGGGATGGGCGTGTGACACGACGATGGCGTCGAGACGGCGCACGCCCTCCCGCCAGAGCTCGGGCGCCACGCGCCGCTCGCCCGGGTCGAAACGCGGATCCCTCGACCCGCCCGCGTCCACGACGATCGCGCGGCCCGAGGGCGAGCGCAGCAGCAGGCTGTCGCCCTGCCCCACGTCCACAACGGTGAGGTGCAGGCGACCGTCCGCCGAAGGCGCAATCGGCCCGAAGGCGAGGGCGGCGTGACTCGCGGCGAGCGCCGCGAGGCCCTGGAGGCGCCGGCCGCGCAGCAGGAGCCCAAGCCCCGCGACGTGGAGCGCCAGCACGGCCAGCGAGGGGCCCGGGACCCGCAGGTCGAGCCACGCGCCAGCGGGGCCGAGATCGCCCGACACCCGCAGCGCGCGCGCGGCGACCCACGCCGGACCGCCGGCCACTCCCGCAGAGCCGATGGGCGCGAGCGCCAGCACGGCGAAGCCGGCGAGCAAGACCGCCGCCGAGAGCGGCACGGCCGCGACGTTCAGCAGGATCGCGGCGGGAGCCAGCCGGTGAAAGTGCCCGGCCAGGAGCGGCGCCAGGGCGCACTGCGCTGCCACGGACGCCGCGAGCGCGAGATCCAGGCGCAGCGGCAGGCGCGGCACGCCGCGGGTGAGCGGAACGACGAGCGCGAGGATCCCGAGCGTGGCGCCGAACGACAGCTGGAAGCCGACGTCGGCGGCGCTCGACGGCTGGTCCGCAAGCAGCAGGATCGCCGCGAACCCGAGCAGGTTGCCGGGGTCCGCGTCGACCTCGAGGGCGCGGCCGACGAGCACGGCCGTCGCCATGAGTGCGGCGCGCGCGATCGGCACGTCGCCGCCGACGAAGCCCGCGTAGCCGAAGATCGCGAGCGTCGTCAGTCCGGCCTCGAGCCAGGGACCGGCCTGCGCCCGGCGCAAGCCGGACGACAGGAGCACGGCCAGGAGCGCCACCTGGGCCCCCGAGAGCGCGAGCACGTGGTAGGTCCCGGAGGCCTTGAACGCGTCGGCCGTGGCAGCGTCGATCTCCGAGCGGTCGCCCAGGACCATCGCCAGAACCAGACCGCGCTCCGTCCCCGGCGGCAGGGCCTGCGCGAAGACGTCCCGAGCCCGCTGGCGCAGGCGCGCCGCGAGCTGTCGCACACGGTGCCGCCGCACGCCCGCGAACGGCTCCACGAGGCGCGCCGACTTGCAGTAGCCGAACGCGGCGAGAGCGTCCCTCCCTTCCGCGGCGGGTCGCAGCGTCATCCAGGCCGCGACCCGGTCCGCGTCGAGCAGGCGCGGTTTCGGTGAGTTTCCGCCGACTTCGACCCGGACGCGTCCCGCGAAAGGCTCGAGGCGCCCGTGGACGAAGATGCCTTCGGCGTCGAGCACGAACGCGAGCCGCCCGTCGCGCTCTGCGGCGTCGCCGCGCAGCGTGCCGACCACGCGCTGCGAGCCGTCCCGGAGCGTCCCGTCGGCCAACTTCTGGCGCAGCGCGCCCGATTCGAGCTGCAGCGCCTCGACGCCGGCGGCCGCGGTGCCGAGCGCCAGGGCCGCTCCCGCGAGGGCCAGCAGCGCCGCGCGCCCGCGGCCTGCGCAGACGGCGAGGCCGAGGACCAACGCGGCGAGGCAGACGAGCCGCAGCGCTTCGCCGGGCGAGGACTGCCCGTCCGACAGCAGGCAGCCCAGGCCGAAGCAGACAGCCAGTCCAAGCAGGGGGCGGCGCACGGCCACGGAGGGTAGCGGGCCGGGCTACGGGTCGGCCGGCGCGCTCAGACGGTTTTCAGACCGTCACAGAAGCTTCACCAGCACACCGATGAGCCGCATCCCGAACCCTCAGACGCGCCACCGATGTGTCGAGGGACTCGGGATGGCTCGACCTCAGGGCACGGCCGGAATTCCCTCGGTCAACAGGTTGTTACGAAGCCCGGCAAAGACGGACCACCGTCTCCATGTGGAAGGTCTTCGGGAACTGGTCGAAGAGGTGAACGACGTCGGGGCGGTAGCCGCGGGCTGCAAAGAGCGCGAGGTCGCGGCCGAGCGTCGGCGGGTCGCACGAGACGTAGACGATCGCCTCGGGGCGCCGCGCCGCGAGCGCCTCGACGACCCCGCGTCCCGCCCCGGTCCGGGGCGGGTCGAGCACGATCCGCTCGCCGACGCGCGGCGGCAGTTGCGCGAGCGCCTGCTCCACCTTGGCCACCCGAACGTTCAGCCAGCCCAGGCCGGCGCGCCGCGCCGAGACGCGCGCGTCCTCGGCGGCGAGGCTCGACTGCTCGACGGCGAGCGTCTCGCAGCCGTCGCGCGCCGCGAGCGGCAGCGCGAAGAGGCCGACGCCCGCGTAGAGATCGAGCATGCGCGAGGCGCCCGCCGGTACGAGCTCGACCACCGTTCGCGCGAGCGGCTCGAGCAGGAAGCGGTTGGCCTGGAAGAACGCGGCCGCGTGGGCACGCAGGGTCAACCCGAGCACGCTCGCTTCCACGAAGGGCGACCCCGAGAGCCACTCGAGCGAGCGCGTGCGCGTGCGCACCCCGAAACCCGTGAGGCCGGGCACGGCCCCGGCCACCTCCGCGAGCGGCGGCGTCTCGCGCCGAGCCAGCGAGGTCTCGAGCATCGCGACGAGCGTCATGCCGTCCGGCGACTCGACGAGCTCGAGCCCGTAGAGCCGCGCAGCCAGCGCGGGCCGGTCCGAGAGCGCGCGCTGGAAGCCCCGGGCGGCGCGGTTCATCGTGTCCGACAGCTGCAGGCAGGCCTCGATGTCGACCACGCGGCGGGTGCCCTCCTGGCGCAGGCCCAGCCGCAGACCGTCGTCGCCGCGCGCGAAATGGAGCGAGGCGCGCATGCGCCAGCCCGCCTCGGGCGAGGCGTGGACGCTGACGGGGCCGTCCCAGGCGGCGCCGGCTCGCGCCAGCGACTCGCGCAGCACCGCCTGCTTGAGCCGCAGCTCGGCTTCGGGAGCGTAGTCCTGGTAGGCACAGCCGCCGCAGCGCGGCACGTAAGGGCAGGGCGAGGGTCGGCGGTCGGGAGACGGCTCGAGCAGCTCGACGAGCGCGCCCTCGGCCCAGCCGGCGTGCACCTCCGTGATGCGGGCGCGCACGCGGTCCCCGGGGTGCGCCCGCGGAACGAACACGACGCGGCCGCCCTCGAGCCGCGCCAGCCCACGGCCGCGGAAGACGCCCTTCTCGATCGCGGCCTCCACGAACGCTCCCGGCAGCAGGCCGTCTCCGCTCACACGGCTCCCCCGGCTTCGAGGTGGAACAGGCTCAAACGCGGTAGCGCGTGCGCCTCGAGCAGGCGCCGCGCCCGCGACTCGCGCCACAGCGTCTCGACGACGCGGGCGGGCATGCGCTGGCGCCAGCGCTCGAGGCCAAGGTCGATCTCCGCCTCGAGCGCGGCCACGCGCTCGGCCCCGGCGTCCTCGGCGAGCGCCTCCACCAGCCGGGCCTCGCGCTCGGCGAGCCAGGCCGTGACCTCGTCGAGCGGGCGCGCTTCGGCCCGATCCTCGAGCTCACGCGCCAGCACGAGCGCGAGCTCCCGCCCCCGCGGGCCCAGCTCGCGCGCCCGGCGCAGGTCGTGCGCAAAGCCTTTGAGCGCTGCCGCGGCGTCGAGGCCCGGCTCGCTCCCGAGTGCTATCGCGCGGCGCCAGCGCTCTTCCGCCCGCTCCACCTCGGCGGCGCAGTAGGCGAGGCTCTTGACCTTGCGCTCGCGGTTCCAGCCGTGCGCGTGCGCGTCCAGCGCGTCGCGGATGCCGCGCAGCACGATGCGCAGCGGCAGCCCGGCGAGCCGCCAGCGGCGCACGAGGTTCCATTCCGCGTTCGACAGGAACAGCGGATCCCCGCGACGTGAGACGAAGTACTCCTCGACCGTCTGGTAGTAGTCGGCCTCGGGATCCACGCGCACGGGCGCTCACCGCGGCTCGGCACTGTTGCGCTCGAAGATCAGGCGCAGCCCGACGAGCGTCAGCACCGGGTCGACCGTCTCGATCGAGGGGATCTCGGGCGCGAGCGTCCCCGCGAAGCCGCCGGTCGCGACGACCCTGGCCGGCTCGCCGAGCTCGGCGCGGATGCGCCCGATCAGACCCTCGCACATCGCGGCGTAGCCGAAATAGAGGCCCGACTGCATCGAGCCGACCGTGGTGCGTCCCACCACCCGCCCGGGATCGCGCACGTCCACCCGCGGCAGCCGCGCCGCACGCTGGAAGAGCGCGTCCGCGCTGATCCCGATCCCGGGACATATCACGCCCCCCGCGTACTCGCCCCGGCGCGTGATCACGTCGAAGGTCGTCGCGGTCCCGAAATCGACCACGATCACCGGGCCGCCGTAGCGGGCGAACGCGGCCACGCCGTTGACGATGCGGTCGGCGCCCACGTCGCCCGGCGGCTCGTACAGGATCGGCATGCCCGTCTTGACCCCTGGCCCGATCACGAGCGGTTCGCGGCCCAGGTAGCTGCGGCCGAGCTCCACCAGCACGGGGGTGAGCGGCGGCACCACGCTCGCGAGCGCGATCGCCTCCACCCGGGCCGGATCGAGGCCGGAGCCCGCGAACAGGTTCCGCACCAGGATCCCGTACTCGTCCGCGGTCTGCTCGCGCCGCGTGGTGAGCCGCCAATGGGCCTTGAGCTCGGAGCCTGCGAAGACGCCGAGCACCGTGTTGGAGTTGCCGACGTCGATCGTGAGCAGCACGTTCAGCTCAGGACGCGGCCGCCTGGCGCACTCGGGAAACCTCCCCCGAGACGAGGCGCCGCCTTTCCCCTCCCTCCAACTCGATCACGAGCGCGCCGTCGTCGTCCACCGCGACGAGCCGCGCGCGGAGCACGGCTTTGCCGCTGCGAACGTCCACGAGAGTGCCCCACCAGGGAATCGCGCGCTCTCGCCACGCAGCAACGACGCGCGAAGGCGCCTCACGCAGGGCATCGTACCAGACGCCGAGCTGCGCGAGCAGCGCCGCGGCGACTGCAGCAGGCTCCACGTCACGGGCCGCTTCCGCGCGGAGCGACGTCACGCCGTCCCGCAGCTCCGCGGGGAGGCTTGCGGCCTCGAGCGCCAGGTTCAGGCCCAGCCCCAGCACCACCCACTCGACGCCCGCGCCGCCGGACGACGCCTCGCTCAGGATGCCCGCGAGCTTGCGCCCCGAGGCGAGCACGTCGTTCGGCCACTTGAGCTCGCAGGCGACACCGAAGCCTTGCACGGCCTCGACGAGCGCGACGCCCGCGGCGAGCGGGATGAGCGACACAGGCTCGGTGCGCGGCCGCAGCAGCACCGAGAGATAGAGCCCGCCCGGGGGTGAGTGCCAAGCGCGCCCCTCGCGGCCGCGCCCGCCCGTCTGACTCTCGGCCAGCACCGCCGTCCACGCGGGAGCGCCCGCGCGGGCGAGGTGTTTGAGCCTGTCGCTGGTCGAGCCGATCGACTCGTGCCACTCGACCGCCGGCAGGCGCGGGCCGCCCCGTGAGGCGACCGCCTCGACGAGGGCCGCTCCCCGGTCCATCAGACCTCGACTTTGCCCTGCTTCTCGGCCAGCACCAGCTCCACCACCTCGAAGGCTCCTGGCCCCTGGCCCGGTCGCGCCTCGAAGAGCTCGCCGTCGGCGCGGGCTGCGGCCCGCAGGTCCGCGAGACAGGGGCGCAGCAGCTCGATCGCATCTTTGTGCGCCGCCACGCGCAGCGTGGCGAGCGGTCGCCCCACGGTGCCGCCGGCCGCGCTCTTGCCACGCCGCACCGCGTCGAGGAACGCGCACGCCAGGTCGAAGACTCGCCCGGCCTCGGCCGCCTCCGCGCTCTGCTTCAGCTCGTCCGCGCCGGGCCACGGCGCGCGGTGGATGCTGCGGTTGCCGGTGGCCGCGGCGAAGCCCCACGACCACGCTTCCTCCGTGACGTAGGGCAGGTAGGGCGCGAACAGCCGCAGCAGCACGCTCAGGCCGTGCTGCGCGGCACGCACCGCCGAGCTGCGGCCGGCCGCGTCGGTCTCCGAGCGGGCTCGGGCTTTCACGAGCTCGAGGTAGTTGTCGGTGTAGCCGGACCAGAAGAATCGCTCGACCACGTCGAGTGCGCCCGCGTAGTCGAGTTCGTCGAGGAGCGTCGTCGCGCGCGCGGCCGTCTCAGCGAGGCGCGCCAGGAAGCCGAGGTCGAGCGGGTGGCTCACGGGTCCCTCGGCCGCGCTCTGCGCGAGCGCGTACTTCGAGGCGTTGTAGAGCTTCATCACCAGCCGCCGGCCCACGGCGAATACCTTCTCGTCGAAGGCCGTGTCGGCCCCGAGCCGTGCCGCGAGCGACCAGTAGCGCACCGCGTCCGCCCCGAACTGGTCGAGCAGGTGCATCGGGGTCACGACGTTGCCCTTGCTCTTCGACATCTTCTTGCGGTCGGGGTCGAGCACCCAGCCCGAGATCGCCGCGGCGCGCCAAGGGATCTCGCGATCGTGGAGCCAGGCCTTGACGATCGTGTAGAAGGCCCAGGTCCTGATGATCTCGTGGCTCTGCGGTCGCAGGTCCATCGGGAACAGCCGCTTGTGCCGTTCGGGAGCCTGGATCCAGCCGGTCGCGATCTGCGGAGTCAGCGAAGAGGTGAACCAGGTGTCGAAGACGTCGGCCTCGCCCGTGAAGCCGCCCGGCTGGTCGCGTTGCGCCTCCGTGTAGCCAGGCGGCACGTCGGTCGTGGGATCGACCGGCAGCGCCTCGTCGCCGGCCAGGATCGCGGAGGCGAAATCGGGCGTGCCGTCCGCCCGCAGCGGATACCAGACGGGAAACGGAACGCCGAAGTAGCGCTGGCGGCTGATGCACCAGTCGAGGTTCAGGTTCTCGGTCCAGTTGCGGAAGCGCATGCGCATGAAGTCGGGGTGCCAGGCGATCCGCTCGCCGGCGTCCACGAGCTCCTGCTTGTGCTCGAGGATTCGCACGAACCACTGGCGCGTGGTGATGAACTCGAGCGGGCGGTCACCCTTCTCGTAGAACTTCACGGGATGCTCGAGCGGCTGCGGCTCCGCCACCAGCGGCGGCTGGCCGTCGACGCCGGCTTTGGGGTCGCGCAAGAGCTCGACGATCGTCTTCTGCGCCTCCTTGAGCTTGGTCCCGGCGAGCCGGGCGTAGGCCTGGTTGGCGAGCGCCGGGTCGAGGCTCGGGAAGGCTTCTCCGCCGAACTCCACGGGCACGAGCGTCCCGTCGCGGCCGATCACCTGGCGCAGCGCGAGCGACTGCTCGCGCCACCACTGCACGTCGGTCGCGTCGCCGAAGCTGCAGACCATCAGGATCCCGCTGCCCTTCTCGCGGTCCACCAGCTCGCTCGCGAAAATCGGCACGGGCACGCGGAACAGCGGTGTGATCGCCCGCTTGCCGAAGAGGCTCTGGTAACGGTCGTCGTCCGGGTGCGCGGCGACTCCCACGCACGCGGGCAAGAGCTCGGGCCGCGTGGTCGCGACCACGAAGCTAGAGCCACCCTCGACGCCGAAGCGAAGCCGGTGGAAAGCGCCCTTCACGGGACGGTCCTCGACTTCCGCCTGCGCGACCGCAGTCCGGAAGTCCACGTCCCAGAGCGTGGGGGCTTCGACCTGGTAGACGTGGCCCTTGCGGAAGAGGTCGAGGAAGCTCCACTGCGCGAGGCGCCGGCTGTGGGCGTTTATCGTGGAGTACTCGAGCGCCCAGTCGACGGACAACCCCAGTCGCTGCCACAGGGCCTTGAAAGCCTTCTCGTCCTCCGCTGTGAGCGCCAGGCACAGCTCGATGAAGTTCTTGCGCGAGACGCGGCGGGCCGGCTGCTTGCGCCCGGCCTCGTCGGCGATCGCCAGCACCAGCCCGGGCTCGAACGGGACGTGGGCTTCACAGCGCACGTGGTAGTAGTTTTGGACGCGGCGCTCGGTCGGCAGCCCGTTGTCGTCCCAGCCCATCGGGTAGAACACGTTCTTGCCGCGCATGCGCTGGTAGCGCGCGAGCACGTCCGTCTGCGTGTAGCTGAACACG
>Ga0214473_10006635_pt1 | contig 13776 bp, 15 predicted proteins | sample RVTome_7_FD_203509 | JGI IMG/M metagenome (GOLD analysis project Ga0214473, IMG submission 203509) | Soil microbial communities from uranium-contaminated site in the Upper Colorado River Basin, Wyoming, United States - RVT98D197 | ecosystem: Environmental > Terrestrial > Soil > Contaminated >... | reverse complement strand
CCATGCACCTGTGAGTGTGCCATCGAAGATGTAACCAGGCGTGGTTGCCGTACCTGTGGCAGTTATCACACACCCGAATGTGTGAACGGTCCCACCCATCGTCTTGATGGCATACGGCGTGGCGACCTCGGTGGTACCTGCAGAGATCTGGCAGCGATGTGCATACGCTGTACTTGCAGTTGGGGTTGGACCAATGATACTGACGCGGTCCAGCGTGGATACTGACACATCGACCAGTTCAGACCCGTCACCAAGTTCCACAGAACCAGTTATGACGGTCCTATCGCGTGACATGCCAACCAATGCAACACCGCCTGGTACAACCACATCGGTTGTGAGTATCACGTTTGGCAGCATCACTGCGTCGCCGCTGGCGGCCTCCGCTAACGCATCCAGCAGGCCCTGGTCCGTTGGATAGTAAACACCAACGATTTGGTTGACTCGGTCAAAACGCCGGACCATGTAGTCTGCATCAGCAGCAGCAATGTCACCCAGGTCGTCCACGAGGGGAGTGTCAGAGCCGTACATAAGCGCCATCTGGTGACGCAACTCCTCCAGGCGGTCTTCAAGGATGCGTATGCGGCGCTGGTCGTCTGTTTCGTCTGCAGGCCAAATGAGTGGTCGTAGCATCATTGCCTCGGCACGAAAGGTTTGGGAAGCGGCTTCTTCTCAGTTACGGCATCTGCACCGTGAGCGCCTACGCGGATGCCTAGTCGCAGTGCTGCAAGCGTGATGAGCGCTCCTACCACCACGCCGGCAAGCACTGCGGCGATAATGATTACAACCCAAATCGATTCCACCAATTCCTCCACTTATAGTAGAACTGAATCTGCTTCTTCATTTCGTCAGTTATCACGAATCTCAGATACTGCCAGTGTCCGTAGCCCTTGTGAAGGTAGTAGTCAACATCTCCACCCCATGGCACACGGAATGGTCCTTTGCCCGGTTTACCGTTGCGTCCAATAGGGTTGGTGTCATAGTAGTCAGTCTCGCCCTCGTGATCGGGGTCACCTACCCACACGCGGTCGAAGTACTGGCCCTCAGCCGCAAGCACACTTTGCACCCATTGGCCCAAGTCGTTGCGAATCCACTTCCGATACGCTGCCCCATAATCCTTCAACTTCTTCACGTACTCAGCGTCGAGCGGACCAAAACCTGGAAACATTGGACCTGGTATGCGCTTGATCTTGGGAGGCGGACCACCTGTAGGCCTCGTGCTAGGGAACTTCCTCTGTCCCCTGTAGCGCGTTCGCTGCACCTTTGGCCACTTCTTGCGCAACGAGATAATAGGCGCTGCAGGCTGGAAGTGCTCTGGATGCAGGAACTCATTGCCTTTGAACTGTGGGTTCTCCAACTCGGGAACATGCCTGAGAAGCGCATCGAGAGGATTCTCAAGTATCTCGTAGTCTGGAATGATGCGAACGTCGAAGCCCATCACCGTGTACCACGCGGCCCGCTGTGCATCGCGTTCCCATGAGCCTTCGCGTGAGTGCCAGTACTCGCCTGCAACTTCGACTATGATGCGGTAGTCTGGCAGCACGAAGTCTGGCCGTACCCGCTCCTCTCTGTCTGTAGTAAATGGGAAGTCACCAAAGAACACACTGAACCACACCGATACACCACGCCCGATGATTTCTTGCAGCAACAACTTCTCTGGAACCGTGCCATCTATTCCTTCGAGGTAGTCGATCCACCCAATGTCCATCCTACCCGGGTAGTAGGACCCTACCAGATTGGCTTCCTGCACAGCACGCGCCCGCTGTGACATGCGGTCCCAGTAGCGCTGTGCTTGGAGCGTGCGCGGGTGCAGTTGCTCAGGCATAGACCGTCAGATCTCCCGCAACACTATTGAGTACTCAGCCCCCACGAAACTGTGCTCATACGCAAGGATAGGCACAGCGGCACCGGGTGGTTGCAGTGTGATGACCATGTTGCGTGTATGGGCGGTGGGGAACGGGAACGGCAGTTGAACAGGGAATGGCTTGCCAGCCTGCCACACACTGAACAGTGTGGCGGCGATCCACGCAGCGCTGTTTTCAACATCGCGGTTGAGCAGTTGGATGGGCTGGGTACCCACAATCATTGCACCAACCTGCAACTTGTCGCTCTCAGGCGTGGTGTATTCGATCTCTAGTGCTGTTACTTCTGGGCGTCTCAACTCGGCAGGCAAGAACTCAATGAGGAAGCAGAACAACTGACCCTGCAGTGGAGGGTCAACATCGATGACGGCCTCAGTCTTTGCTTCATCACTGATGGTGCCCAGCAACGTGTAGCCACTGGTTAGGCTCTTCACGTAGGCCAGCCACACACCGTAGAAGTGTGCGTAGTCTGGAATGACCGGGGGGTCAGTTGACTTTTGAAACTGCCACCGCACGTAGTAGGCCGCTGTTGCCGAATACGCTGCTATCACCTGAGGCACCCAGTCAGAGGGAGCCTCCCATGCTGCAGTAATGGCTCCTCTCCACACGTAGTCACGCTTCCAAGCGGGCTCGGTAGTCAGTGGCAGTGTCTTCCACCCTGTTGCGGAGTAGTACTCCATAGGCTGCCAGTAGTGCAATGGATTCCAACTTCCTGCAACTACCCACTTGGTAAACACGTCGCCAGCACCCGCTACAATATAAGCGTCCAAGTTGATGGTCGTCCAAATGAACCCAGGGGCGGCAGACTCGTCGTAGATCACTCCCGCATCATCAACGCCTCCAAAGATGAGGGTTTGCAACTCTTTGGGAATCTCCCCCGACTTACCATAGATCTTAATCGTGGAAGGAGAGTAGAGTTTGTAGTATGCCTTCACACGGTGGAGAAGTTTGGTTTCACCAGGCGTCCCTAGATTTGCCGCAGGTGTTAGAACGACCGGCGGTGTCATTCCCCTGCTCACACTCACCGCCTGGTTCTCGTATTGCTCGTCCCAGAGCACATCGCCAGACTTGAAGCACACCACCCGGGCATCTGCCTGTGCAGCAACTGTTGGGCCGCGCACGGTTGCGGGACCCAACCACAGCAGAGGAATGTCATCTGCAGGAGCGAACTCGAACAACTCCCAATGTGTGGGAATTCCTGCAGATGCTTCAGGTTTATACTGGATGTAGGAGGAGTTGAGAACCTGTGTGAATGCTCCGGTGTCAGGACTGAATGACCATAACCCATCGGACCCGGTGGTCTTATCCACAGCATGGATGAGCAACACGCCCAGGCCTGGATTGCCTTTCTTGATCTCTCCACCCGACCACGGCAACTGCTCGATAGCACCGCCAGCAGTATACCTAAAGAGCCTGAGACCAATGTTGTAGTACAACGCACCGCGGTATGCAACCATCAACTTGAAGTTACGTTCACCTGCCTCGGTAGCGTAGTCCTCCACCTGATAAACTCTGCCTGCATCAAATACCCACAAGCCGTCAGCCTTGCCAAAGAACTTTCTGCCAATAAATGTTTCGGATGCCAATACATCAGTAGTGGCTTCCCCTACATCGACCCACGATGACCACTTGCTTTGTGCAACGTCCCAATGGGCGATTTGACACCCAAGAGTCTTCCACAGGCGCTTATCGTAGTTATACAGCAGGTTAACACGCGAGTAGTTGAACGCGATTGGCTGCGAGTTACCAAACATCGGAATGTACGCACGCGCAGCCTTGTTGCCACCAGTCTTGCCATAAGCAATGATGCCAGACTGGTCAAACGCCATCATGGCTACACCGCTGTGCATGACTGCACTGTTGGCGGGCTTGGTGAGATCGATTCCAAACTGGTTGGTGTGTGACGCCACCCACTTGTAGCCCGTGAACGCAAACAACCCACTGGCCTCCTCCAACAATCTAGGAGCGCCAGACATCGTGAACATGAACCTCTTTATACCCTGCGAGGTTAGCACGGGGGTTGCATTGTGGGAGGAGGTCTGCACAGGCACAATGGAAGGCATGATTGCGCCCTCAGGGCTCACCGTCACCATGGCGCCCCATGCGTACTGCTTTGTCTGGCTAGGGTCATTCACCAACTGCACACCCTCGCCACGCTCAAAGGTGAACTTAAATGACCGCAACCACGACTTGTCAGCAGCAGTGACATTGCCAACGGTGAACTGTGGGGCGAACTTAGGCACCGTGCTTACGCGGTAAGACATCGGGCGCACAACGAGCCCAACCAACTGGGAGTCGTTAACGTGTACCACGATGTCATGTGTGACGCCTGCACGCGGAGTTGCCATGCCTACCTCCGGAACCTTCGCACGCGGATCTTCGCAGGTTGCGGCAGCGAACGTGTGCGTCTGAACGTGCGGTCTGCCTTGTCCTCGAACGTGCGCGCGAGGCCAACCAACCGCTCTGGCGGCGATGCCTGTTCAGATGCAATGGCGTTGTACTTGTCATAGAATGCACGGTCAGCAACCAGTGCATCATAAAGCGCAGCGTTGGCGCCATCCATCCACACAGGCAGTGCAGCATTGGGGACGGCAGGCACAAAGGAGACCACCGCGCCTGTGGTCCATGACTGTGCTTGCCCTTCCACAGCGCGCGTCATTCCGCTGAATCCTGTAGCAGACACAAACTGGTAGTGTGCTACTTCGCGTGCATCAGTTGTCGTCACAGGCGAGGTTAACTCGATATAGCCTGGACACGGCCACCGATCCACTGGCCTGCCGCCGGTCACGGTCACGCCCAGGTGTGCTGTGTTGATTGCAGTCAGCACTCGCACGTCCGGGGGCAGCACATGCTGCTGAGCCGACTCCTCGTAGCCTATCTCCAGCCAGTACTGCACAGGGCGATCCATGCTCCACAAACTGAGCACCTCGTCCAGGTACAGTAGATTGGTCTGAGCGGTAGGAATGTGCCGGAAGGCCAGCACTGGGCGCCGTCGCGTGACTCCTTGCGTGAACGCTGTGATATCAATGTAGTTGACCCGTGTAACGTTCTTGGGCAACGCAATGGTCACGGGCATACCACTGATGCCTTGTGAGTACAGAACCCCACGAGACTGGAACTCGTAGGTCTGCATCACGTCGGTCAGTAACGACCGCGCACGCTTCGTCACGTCCATTAGCACATACCACTGCGAGATGGACGTAGGGTCGATACGTACTTGAAGAAGGTCGTCCAGCATTTCGCGCACTGAGCGCATGGTGACCTCCTAGAGTTGCTGCGGTTCCATCACAACAACTACGCCTTCGCTGACGACTCGCGGCAGAACCCAGATTGCAGCCAGGTCGATGGGCACGTTGTCGAACGCAATCTCCGGCAGCGAACCATACGACACCGGCGACGGCATCTCGTAGCCCTGCTGTGGGCCTGTGGTGGTCACAGTTGGACCACCCACGAACACACTGTCCGTGTTGCCGATCAACGGCTGAATGATGACGCGGGCCGCTTGCGGCTGCGAGTTGGCATGCGGCAAGATGGTGAATGGCACAGCGCCGGTGTCGGAGCGGATGAGACGATACACCACAACTTGCGGACGGTCTTCTGCTACACCCATGGTGACCTCCTAGTATGGAATACCTGCTGCTTCGATTTCTTTGATGAGGTTGTCACGGAAGTTGGCAATCTCGTAACTGGTCAGGTGTGAAGTGGACACGATGACGTTGGCGTGGTCACGCGGTCCCTTGTACCAGAACTCCTCCGGCAGGTCCTCTTCCCACTTCACATCGAACTTCACACCCATGTAGTCCTCGGACTTGGTAATTGGGGTCCCGGGGAAGGGTATGAGAGCATTGACATCGACACGATCCGGCCGCTCTTTGAGAATCCAGTCCCGGGTTCTGTTAAGTGAGTCCATATCCTCGCCTGGAAGACCCAATATGAGCGAAGCCTTGAACTTGATGCCCAACTCCTTGCACCAATGCAGAACTTGAGTGTCCTGCTCAATCGTGGTACCTTTGTGGATATTGTCCTTGATGCGATTGTCCGCGGATTCAACGCCTGCTAATACTTCCACTAACCCTGAGCGAGCCATCTCCTCGAGGTACTCCTGCCCGCCCTGCTTGCTCACGACATCGGTGCGAAGGAAACAGCGCCAAACCAGTCCATACCTCCGTAAACCAGCCATGACTTCGAGGGTCCTTTGCTTGTTAAGAGGAAGTATGTCGTCGTAGAACATGACTCCCGTGTGACCACGGTCACGAGCCTCAGCCAATTGTTGCCAGACAAGTGCAACAGGCTCGTAGCGCACAACACGGTCCCAGATAACCCCATTGCGGCCGCTCTCACAAAAGGCACAGGCCATTGGGCATCCTCGACTAGTAAAGAGTGTTGTCGTGCGATGCTTCTTTCCCCAACCGTCTTCCAGATAAGCATGGTACTTTGTGTCCCATCTCCGCACAGGCGGAAGGACCCAGTCCAGTGGACCGGGTGTAATGGGCGGTGCATACGCAATGCCCAAGTGTTCACACTTAACTCTGTCGGCAATCTGCACAGCGTCGGCAACGGTGTCCGGATGGTCGGACTCGCCACCAACAACCAAGTCGAATGGCAACTTGGCACACTCATCCATCCGCGCCCACGGCGCTGCACCGCCCAGCACGGTTGCTGTATGTGTCCACGTGGAAGTGTGCTGGGCGAGTCGCCGCGCCTCGTGCATCTGGGGACTGGTTGCAGAGATCCACACCTGGTCGAAGTCCCCATCGTTAGGGAACTCATCGACTGAAAGATCACGGAAGTCAGTGGTGTGACCCTGTGCTTCCAACTGAGCAGCAAGGTACCACAGGCCCAGCGGAGGATAGACCATTGGGTCTATGAGGAATGTTGACTTGGGGAACACTAAACAAATGTTCATTTCTTCTTCCTGTGCATCTTGCGCAACGTAAGCGCTAATCTTGCTTGCCTGCCTGTGCGACCCTTGCTCTTGCGGTGGGCACGGGCATACGCCATCGTGCTCATGCCTGCTGCTTTGGCTTTGCGCCTTAATGCACCTGGGCGCTTGATTGCTCCCTTGATCCACCGACGCGTTCGTCTCTTAGCCATTGCTATCTCCTTCGTGACCGTCGACGCTTGCGCCCGTAGCGGGCATTGGTGATGCGTGCAGAGGAGCGCTTGCTATACCCTCTCCGCCGCAACCCGTGATACATTTTCCAGTTCTTCACTTGCTTGCCAGGCATCACAGGCCTCCATCAGAATCAACCAGTTGTCCAGAGGATGACCGTTGTGGTCCACAGGCTCCTTGACACTTGCAACCGACATACACCTAAAACCACGCAGCACCATCTGACCAATGATCTCATCGATGTCTTCGTCCTCGAACTGGTTGATGTGGTGCAGGTACGGCATGGTGTCAGGACCAGGCTCGCGCAATGGGAAGTGAGCACGCTGCCACTCCTCTGGGCTGCTTGCACCTTGCTTGCGGGTCTCGTCCAACGCACAGGCCAGTCCTTCCTTCAACCACTGGCCCCTGCCAGGCAGCCGCCACTCCTTGAAAACTGTCATGACCACGAACTGCCTGGCCACAACACAGCACTCTGTTGCCATCAACGCTGGGTTGAGGGCGTGTTCCAGAACATCGCCTAACACCACAGTGTCAAACGACTTCGCGCCCACATAGCGACTCAGGTAGTGTGCATCGCCCTGCACAAAGCGTGCATGGACCTTTGACCAGTCATCGTAGTCAAAGTGAGTAACAAGGCCACCAAACTTCAGGGGGTCATCAGAACAGCCCACGTTAAGGACCGTGCCTCCCTGGTTCAGCGTTTGCGCCACCACCTGCCACTGGAACCAGTATCTGGGCGACAGGTAAGCAAAGTTAGGAATGGTTACCATACAGCACGCTCCCCACACGCGCGATCTGTCGACCCACCACCGCCTTCCACGTGAAGTCCACAGGGTTGCGGATTACATACTCAGCGCTGGGTTCCAACGACCGCCTCAGCGTTGCAACAAGTGCATCCGCCCACACATCGTCATGCACAGGCAGCGGCAGTACGGTCACACCTGGACGACCAGACCACAACTCGCCTAGCGCATCCGCGTTGGTGGTGAGCACATCGCACCCTGCAGTGATGCCCTCCAAGACGGTCATGCTGAATCCTTCGGTAGGCGCCACTGGGTCACATGGATAGCACAGCACGGGTGCACTGACCTGTGCGCTGGCCAACTCCCACTTGCTGACACCACCCTTGAATACAATGCCGTGGGTGGGGTCCATGAAGTAAGGTCGAATCAACTCAGCACGCTCTCGTGTAACGTTGTGCATGCCAGCAACCTTCATGTCTGCATCGTTTTGCAACCACCGCTCCACATCGTAGTAAACGTGCAACTCAGCCTGTGGCACCTGCTGCTTGATAGCGGGCCAAATGCGCAGGAGGTGGTGAAGCCCACGGTCAGGCGATGACGTGTACGCGACGCGACCAGGCACCTTCATGATCTGTGCAGCAGCCTGTGCGTACCGCTCAGGATCTACACCATTGGTCATCAGCACAGCAGTCTTGCGTTCGTCGATCTCGGGCCACTCCTTGACGAAGCGGTCCCTGTGCCACTGTGACGGATGCCAGTACTCATCGACCACATGACTGAACACACCGACCTGTGCATGGTTCAACTGGAACGCGAGGACGTGTGCTTCGCACCTGTCAGCAAACCTGAAGGCGTGTGGGTGGTCCCATGCAATCATCACATCTGCATCCACAGATGTCACGAAGTCCACAAACATCTCGGTGGAGAGCATATCCACACCGTGCTGGCGCCCGGGCTTGCACTGTGCAAACAGGAATACCTCGTGGCCAGCGCGCGCCCACTCAAGCGCGCTCATCATCATGGCGGTTTCGCCACCACCGATCTGTGCACCGCGCCCATTGGTTGGTGGCGACAGCAACGCATCGTAATTCAACTCGCCCCAGTATCCGTAGGATGACCCCATGATTACACGCACAGCGCGCTCCTTTGCTGCACAAACAACTCCTCCCAGCCTTCTGCGATGTTCTCCCACGTGAGTGTGGATGCCCACGCTACCCCGTGCAACGATGTCTTTGCCCACTTCACAGGGTTACGCAGTTGCGACACCGCGTTGAGGTAGTCGTAACCAATAACGCCGCCTTTGACAGTCTCGGGCAGTGCACCCTCTGGACTGCAAATCACGGGTACACCACTGGCCTGTGCTTCAATGGCAGACATGCAGCACGTCTCGGGCCACCATGTTGGATAGAACATCGCCCACGCCGTGCTGAGTTCCTCCGCAAGGCGAGCACGTGGCAACGGTTCGTGCATGAACACATTGTCCATATACTTCTCGTGAGGAATGAATGGGCGTTCGGTGTTGGCGTCCCACCCATACACAGCGCTCCGTCCAAACACATGAAGTTCGAGATCAGGCCAACGCTTGCGGATGTCTTGGAAGATACGTGCAGCAACTGGCAAACCACGGTCAGGGTTGCTTATCCACACCAACTTGTTGACATCACGTTGGACACCTGGCACAGGGTGGAACAGATCTGTGTCAACCCCATCAGTTGACAAGAAAATGCTCTCACCGAAGGTATTCCACGACCGTGCTTGGAACCTACTGATGAACATGATGATGTGGGCGGCAACCCGCAGTGCATCCGTGTGAGGAGGCATATCGTGGCACCACAACATGCGCAGCGCTCCTGCTGCAGAAGGCACAGCAAGCGCCTCCGGCCAACGCGACGATATTACCACATCAGCATCTGCACGCATGTAGTTCATGTGCTCTGTGTTTTGATAGAGTACGTTGTCAAACACACCTGGCTCGCCATGTGAGAACACCGTCACGTGATGGCCGCGCCGCGCAAACGCACGTGCCATGTATGCAACCGCGGCCTCACTGCCGCCAAGCGGCTCGTTGTAGATGGTGGCACCGTTCCACGGCTTACCAGAGGGCAACGCCACGAATACAATCTTCATTGCACGCCCACCATCAGCAGCAGCGCTGCCCCAATGAGGAACAGCACAGCATCGATTAGGAACTTCCTGATCTCTTCCACTGTATCACCCCTTTGCTTCGTGCTTCGATGAAGTGCTCTTCCCTGATGGGCACCCACGCTAGATGATCGCACTTCACGCGCGTATCCACAATGACACGGAACCCCGCCTCGCGGGCTCTCTCACAGAAGTAGAAGTCCTCGCCCAACACATCAATGAACTCAAACCACGGCGACAACCTCATGCCCAAGCTTGCAAAGTACTTGACCGTGTCATCCGTATAGCACTTGACACCTGTCAGCCACTCTGCACACAGCCTGCGGCGCGCGTCCCACAACTCCAGAACTTTCCTGAACACTTCTGCTCTGACGAGTAAACAGCCAGCGCCCACTGCATCGACCTCACCCACCCAACCCTCTGGGTATTCAAGCACAGGATAGTACTTACCCGCATGTTCGGGTGAGGTCGCTTGGGTATACATCTGTGGTGTGTGCGGAAACTGGCGAGTCATGTACAAGCCACTCACCACGTCTGCATCATCGGTGTAAAGTAGATGGGCATTGTCGGGAAGCAACACATCGTCGTCCACGAAGTGAATGAGGTCCACACCGCCAGCCAAGCACGCATCAACCATCATGTTACGCGCCTTGGCAACCGATGCCATGTCCACCTCGCAGTACGTGAACTGGTGGGTCTCCACGAGTGCATTTTGCATTGCAAACATGGACCTGTACAACTGAGGATGCACAGCGCCGCCATGTGGAACAGCAACTGCAACCTTAATCACAAATCACCCCCTGAGTCTTCAACTCCAAAAAGTGCCGCTCATCAACGTAGGAGTCGGTCATGTGCTTGCACACTATAGTGGTGTCAATCAGCACAGGCACACTTATCTCGTGCAAACGGTCACAGAAGTAGAAGTCCTCGCCGCGCTTGGTAAAGAACTCATACCATGGGCTGAGGGGCACACCTAGTGCATACTGCACAGGCTGCTGGGCGAGTCGTTTGTATACGTCCGAACGCACCAAGCAACAGCCGTGCCCAACAGCGCCTACTTCAATAAGTGCTTTAGGATAACTGAAGATCTGAAGATTCGCTCCGCCCTCCAGGCGCTGGTACATTTGTGGTGTGTGAGGGTACTCACGGGTTACATACAAGGCACTGACAAAGTCCTTGTCATGTGACATCAACTTCAACAATGCATCCTCAGGTGGAAGCATGTCGTCATCTACCCAGAAGAGCAAGTCAGCACCGTATTCCAGCGACTTCTCGACAATGATGTGACGCGCTAGTGATACCACGCGGTAGTCCAACTCGATATAAGCAAACTCTAGATCACTGCGCGCTGCAATGGTGGTGTATTGAACATCCAACAGATTTCTAAAGAACTTAGGGTCTGCACGGTCACCGTGCGGAACACACATTGCTATTCTTGGCACTTTGTGTAACCACCTCGGTGGGGGGTCCGGCCCCCATCAGAAGGTCGGACCCCTTACACTGGAGGAGAGTTACCGCACGACCACGATACGTGCGGCGACACCCAACCCACCGTTTGCACCTCCTGTGTGAGGTGCAGTCGCCCGCAGATACACTGCGGACGTGTCGGCGGTCACGACCTGGATCAGCGCCTGAAGCGATGTCAGGCGCGGAGCGGCGTGCACAAACGACGGCTCTACTCGCAGGCTGTGCAGAATGACCACGGGGGCCTTCTGGCCAGTCTCGATGTTGGACTTCGCCGCCATCAGTTGCGCGTCGGTGTAGTCGGACATGCCAACAGTGGTGTTGATGATAGTGGTACCCAGACCAGCAGCACCAACTTCTACCTGGTCTCCAAGGCCAGGCATGAAGTCAGACAGCAACTGCTTCGGACGTAGGGTTGTGGTACTCATCTCTTCACCTCACGAGGTTGCGGTGTTGTAGATCCAGCCATGGTTGATGCTGGGCTTGTGTACTTCCTGCGTGTACTCGCCCAACATCTCGAACCACGTACCGTCCAGGCTGGAGGGGACTTCACGGGACGACCACTGGCGATTGACCAATGGGCCGATGCCGATCTCCGACTTGGTGATGAAGATACAGTCGGAGGGATCAACCCAGCGATCCAGTAGAATCTGAATCGTCCCGAAGTCTGACTCGTAGAACGTGATGAACCCACCACCGGTGCGCTCATCGCGTTCCGTCCGGATGCGCGGCGTGGCCCACGTGCTGATGGTGCGCTTGTTGAACGAGTTGACCAGCACGCAGTCCAACTTGCCACCCTTGTCCCACACTGCGGCCAAGAGGTCGTTGAACTTCGTCTCGGTCAACTGTGCCGCTGCCATACTGAACACAGTGGACCAGCTGTTCGTCACGCCCGCGCTGTAGATGTACTCCCACAACCCGCCCATTGTTGCCTTTACAGGCGGGCCGGCGCTGTAGGACCGTGCGTTGTAGACCAGCGCCTGTTCACAGTCGATGGCCAAACGCTTCAGCATCTTCTCTTCTTGGTACGCGCGCTCACTGACGTAGCCGTAGCGCGAGATGACCTGCATGGTGCCCGACACAACAATCCAGTCCTTGAAGATCTGAGGATAGTTGTACGGCCGGGTGAGTACAGTCTTCTTCGAGTCGTACCGAGCGACACCGCCTTGCTGGGCAGCGTGGGCGATTTTCTTCCACGCTTTGCCAGCCGCGATGGCTGCATCGGTGCCGGCGAGAACACTCACCAGACACGTGTCGGAGTCGGGTGGGCCACTCAGCACACGGAACACGATGCCTTCGCTCCGGATGATGTCATCCGGGACGAGGTACGTGCCCTGGTTAGATGCCAACACCATCGTGCCTGAACCAGCCACATAGGCGCTGAGCAGCGTGCCCGAACGGCCTTCCAACTCATCTTCGCAACTAATCCAGTGTTTTCACACTGGCTTGGACTATATCATCCGCAACAACATCAGCGGTCTCGCGTATAGTCTCTGAGGCTCCCCGGTCCTTGAACGCCTTTAGCATGGCCCAACACATGTGGTCCTCCATCGTGTACTCGTGTGGACCAGGCCGATCAACTGCCAACCTGCGCTTCAAGAACTCCAACATGTAGCTTGCTTGCTCACGCTTCGCGCGTATTCCCGGTGTGAGTACGCTTAAGGCCGTGAAACATCTCTTGTGTCCACCTACTCGAACTTCGCCAACTGTCTTCTTGCCAAGCCCAGACTGCTTCGACCACCGCACATGGCATCCGATACCGCCCTTATTGAGAAGTCGCGCAACTTCCTCAATGAAGACTGGGTCGGTGTTGGTGAACACAATGTCACAGCCGTACAAGATGTAATTGCCTCTGTCACTCCTACTCATGCTAATACACCCATCAGAGTCAACTACACCTCCAAGCCAGCCAAGTTCCATGTCCGTTAAGGTTGCCTGCTGATTGTCCATTGTACCATCTCCCGGATTGTTCCATTGGCAGGACCGTGAGCTTTAGGATGTTCCAGCATACAGCGAGATTTACAGTGGCCCGAAGATCTTTAGACCCTAAGCCACTCATGCAAGATCTGCGTACACGGCGTGTGCAGGGAGTCGCGCCCAATCATGTCGAGCAGAGGCACGTCAGACGGACTCAGGAAGTCAATGGCTTCACTGATGTCAATCTTGATGTTGGTTGCATCCGTGACGGTGCTGATCTGCCCACGCTTCACTGTTGCTGCCATGGGTAGACTCCTTTACTGGTTACTCTTCAGGTGCCTCACCTCGACCAATCACCTTAGTGGGGTCACGGTGCGCGACTGTCAACCAGCGCAGCAGCCCCTCATTGGTACGGTCGGTGCGACCCTGTCTCGCTGCTTTCACAGCGTCCTCATAGTCCTTCGCCAACGCATCTGACCTCTGAACTTCGCGTGGGGTCGGCGTTTGGGTTAACGCGCCCTCTGTGGAGGTACCTGCC
>Ga0214473_10006634_pt1 | contig 13778 bp, 13 predicted proteins | sample RVTome_7_FD_203509 | JGI IMG/M metagenome (GOLD analysis project Ga0214473, IMG submission 203509) | Soil microbial communities from uranium-contaminated site in the Upper Colorado River Basin, Wyoming, United States - RVT98D197 | ecosystem: Environmental > Terrestrial > Soil > Contaminated >... | reverse complement strand
CGATATTTGCTGTCGTCGCTGTGCCGTCAGCGCCGGTAGTAGAGATCGAGGAGCCGCGGACGAGGATCAGGTTCTTGACGGCGCGGACGTCGGTCTGGTTGGTACCGGACCGGATACGGGGCCGGTACCCCGCTGTCACCCCCGCTGGCAGCGCCTCGACGAGGCCGACCGGTTCATGGGCGGCGAAGTATGTCCGCACAGGCGTCGGCGCAGGGACGAGCGCAAGGGCGCTGACGTGGCCGTTCCCGACGCGGTCCTCCCACCAGTGGGCGTCCTCGACCTCGATTATCTTCTTGATCGCATCGCCCCACGTGCCGAACGAGAGTGTCTGTTGGACTACCGACGCGATCACCCAGACCGGGAGGCTGACGCTGAAGAACGCACCTACGCCAGCATGGTCGCTGTCGAGGAGGTTGATCACGGCCTGCTCCGCTGTGATGTTCCCGCCGAACACAGCCTGGACCGTTTTGTAAGGGACGTCGAGAGCCCATGACCGCCCGACGCAGTGATACGTGATCCCTTCGGCGTCCCTTGACCAGTCAAGGACGACGCCCCTGAAGACAATTGTCGGGAGACCGGCAAAGCTGGCGCGGATCTCAACCGGGGACCGGTAGCCGATGCCGGTCAGGTTCGGGTTGCGGACGCGGAAGGTAGCGACCGGTACGCGGTCAACGTCGAACTGCCAGACAACATCGGACAGGTCGCCACCTGAGGCCCCAGCGTAACCGCCCCCCCAGAAGACATAGCTGTTGGCCCCATCGAGCGAGGCGGCGTACACAACAAGGCGAAGGGTACGGGCATCGCGCTGATCGTAGACGCTGACCACTTACTGGCTCACCAGCGCCACAGTGGCCTGGATGCGCCGCCGCGTCACTCCGTCTGAGCACACCACCATCACGTACTGGTCAACTGGGTGGAGGGTCTCGAGAAAGGCTGACCGGCTATCCGGAGTGGGGCGCTTCCAGTCAGTAAATGCTGCCGCCGTATTCACCAACGCTTCCAGGGCATCGAACCTATCAGGAGACAGATAACAAGCAAACGACCGCCTCGCCGACCCAAGCGCCATCGTAACGATACTGTCAATCGCGGACCCAAGGGGACGCTGCTCCGAGTAGCTGGGGTCTCTATCCCAACCGGTATCCGAGCCGAAGATAGGCTGCTCGTCCCGCGCAAACAAAAACGTACCAAACCCCGCCCATGGGTACGACATCAGCCCACCCCCGAGCCCAACGACACGCCAGCGTTGATTGTGGACACGCGGTTGGTGTTGAGCGATACGTCGATTTCTTGATGGATGGCCTCGCGTATCCTGGCCCAGTCAAGGCCGCCGCTGACCTGGACGTTGACCGGCATGTTGACGGTCACCGCCTGGGCGGGAGCTGACGCCATCATGTCCAGCACACCGCTGGTGTGGGCGGCTGACAGCACAGCCGTCCCCTGCGGGAGGAGCGCCAGCTCAGGCCCCAGCTCCCCCAGCACGGCTATACCCCCTGCAAATGAGGCTGTGCCGGTCGCCAGGTGGGGGATAGGGCTGCCTTTGAGATAGTTAGCCAGCTCCTGCAACATGTTCCCCGCAGGGTTAGGCCCAGGAATCTTGTCGAGCGCCTCTTTAAGCCACTCAACTGCCGTGCCAAGGACGCTGAGGATGCTGTTGATCGAGTCGATGACCGCGTTCGCTATTGTGTTCGCCAGGCTCAACGCCCCCCCGAAAGCGCCCGATATACCATCAAGCAGGGCCTGCATGATACTTGAGCCAATCGCCCCCATCTGCCCCGCGACATCGCCCAGTGCTGCGACAATGCGCCCAGGGAGTCCGGTGAAGAACCCGACCACCGCCGTCATCATCCCACCAATCGTACCCAACACGTCGCTGGCGATGTTGGCGAATGTGCCGGTGACGCTGTTGAACACGGAGGACAGCGCCCCCGCAATCTGACCAGGCAGCGAGGTAAACACGCCTACGATACTGGTGGCCATGCCCTTGACCAGGTTCACTGCGCCGGTCGCCAGGTCAGTCCAAAACCTGATGACCCCCCTGACCAAGCCGGACACTGCGGCCAGCACCCCTGTTGCTAGGTCCTTGAACAACTTGATTATTGAGCTTACAAAACCCCTGATCAAATTGATCACCGAGCTGGCAAAGTCCTTGATCAGCTTGGTGACGGCGCTGAACAGGCCCTTGAGCATCTTGATCGTCTTGGTGCGGATGCCGAATCCGTCAGTGGCAAACATGACAAACGGGCCGCCGAGCAGGCCCGCAATCTCGCGCCAGTTCTTGGTTATGAAATTGGTCACCGCCCTGAAGATGCCCTTGACCAGGTTAACTATCTTGGTGCGGATGCCAAAGGCGTCGGTGGCGAAGAAGATGAACGGCCCCCCCAAGATGCCCGCTATCTCGCGCCAGTGGTCTGTAAGGAACCCGATCACAGCATTAAACATTTTCTTGACCGCGCCCACGATAAGCCCCACGGCGGCGTTAAATATCTCCTTGACGTTGTTCCATAAGTCACTGAAGAACTCCTTGATCGCCCCCCAGTTCTTGTAGATCAGGTAGGCAATCACCGCCAGGGCAATGATCGCAATGACCACCGCCCCCACGATGGCGATAATGGGCAGCAGCGAGATAGACAACACCCCTGCCGCTGCGGACATCGCCAGTATCGCCAGGCTCATGGTGGTGAACACCGCGACCAGCGCCAGCAGGCCAGCGGTGAGGGCGGCCACAATGATAATGCCGTTCTGCACCGGCCCAGGGAGGTTGGTGAATACGTTGACCATCTTGGTGATGAAGTCAACTATCTTGCGCGTCACCGGTATCAGCTTCTCGCCTATGACGATGGCCAGTACCTCGAGACTTCCCTTGAGCTGCTCCATCGATCCTGCGAAGTTATCCATCCGCTGCTTGGCAATCTTGCTGGCGTCGGTACCAGCCATCTTGGCGTCCATAGCCGCAAAGCTGTCGCCGGTCTGCTGCGATATGGCCGCCGCCGCCCGCATGGCATCTGACCCGAAGATTGTAGACAGCGCCTGGATACGCTGCTCCTCGGACAGGCCAGAGGTGGTGTCGTGCAGTATCTGCGCCACCTCGGCCATGCTCTTCATGTTGCCCTGGGCGTCGAAGAACCGGTTGCCCGTCTCCTCGGTGATAATGCCCAGCTCCTCCATGGCCGTGCGGGCCTCGGCAGATCCAGGCGTCAGGCGGGTAAACATGGTCTTGAGGCTGGTGCCCGCGTCAGACCCGGACTGGAAGCTGGGGGCAATGGCCGCCACAGTGGTAAGGAAGTCTCCAATCTCAACTCCAAAGGCCGCAGCCGCACCACCACCCTGGGCGATGGCCATCGACATATCCTCGACCCCGAACCGGCTGACGTTGGCCGCACCGGCCAGACGGTTCACCAACTCGTTCAGGTCTTTAGTCTTGAGGCCCCAGACAGTCATGGCCGTTGACGCTGTATCGGCGGCCAAAGCCAGGTCCGTGCCCCCCGCCGCCGCCAGGTTAACGGTGGCGTCTGCCGCGCCGTCGATAATCTGTCGGGCTGTCAGGCCGTTGGCAGCCAAGAGCTCCATCGCCTTAGCCGTCTCGGTGGCCCCAAAGGCGGTGTCTTTACCGATGCGCAGAGCGGTGTCGTGCAGCTCCTTCATCTCAGTGTTGGTGGCCTGTGATACAGCGGCCACCGAGTCGAGAGCCTTTTCGAACCCCTGGGCAGTGGCGATTGATGCCGCGCCCAGGCCAAGGATGGCAATGGTGCCAGCACCGGCTCCGGCAGCTACGGCAGGACCAAACTTCTGGGCGGCCCCGCCCATGCCACTAATGCTCTTGGTCGTGCTCCCAAATGACTTGTTAGTGTGATTGGTTACCTTGTCAACGTCGGACATATAGCCCCTGACGTTTTCAAGGACGGCCCGTGCCCCGACAGTCTGGAGGGACACCTACCTACGCCTCCCCTTGGTCTTGCTGGCCTTGGCCTGCTGGCGCTTAATCTCGCGCTCCTGCTCGTCGTTCTGGTGCATATCGATCAGCCGCCTTGCACGGAAGTAGGCGATCCCGTAGACCCGCTCAGCGCGAGGTAAGTCCGCCCACTGCTGCCAGGTGTAGCCGTTGGCCCGTGACGCCTCGCGCTCCTCGATGGACGGCACCATACCAGCCCACTCGCGCCGGTAGGTGATGCCCGCATCAAGTAGCCTCAGGGGGTACGCTGTTATCGGTTCGCCGAAGCGTTCGATCCCGAAAGCTGGCCAGCGCTTCGGCTGCCTCCTCCTCGCTAATACCGGTGCGCTTGGCAACTGCTGTTACAGCAAGCTGCAGGTCGGACGCTGTAGGCAGGGCGTAACAGGTCAGCCAGGTGATATACCTGCTCATCTGGCTGCTGTGGTTAAACTCCACCCCGAAGAACTCCAGGGTGTCGGCCCAGGTGGGACCGTCAGGCCCCTCCATATCAGGCCCCAGCTCCACCACAGCGGTGCCCGCGCCCAACATGACATTGGCCCCCGCGTCGGCAACCTTGATGTTGTAGGCAAGCAACGCCTCTTGGTAGGCAGGGTCGCCAGGGTTCTCCTCCTCGCGCCCCTTATCGTCCAGGAAAATCTTGGGCACTACGGGTGCCTTGAGCGTGGCCGCCGCCTTCTGGATCAGGTAAGGAGGCACGGGCTTGATGCCTAGCACCAGCCCGTTGCTCAAGGTGATAGTAGCGGGGCCGGTGCCATTGCTTATCTCGTCAATGGCACCTGCCGCCGCCTCTATCGTTTCTGTATCAACTCGATGCTCCGTGTCTTCGGTTACCACTAGCTCCTCCTTTGGTGGGGGGTTGCTAAGACCCCTTGATCAAGATGCCGTCGGTCACTGCCCCAAGACCGCCGCCGAAGACGATGTTCACGTCCTCCCCACAGGCCGCCAAGGCGTTAATCCGCTGGTTGGTGGGGATGGACCCCGTGCCTTCCGGCAGCACGTACCAACTGTTGCCGCCGTCGATGGTGCGCAGAATGCGGCCCGCGCCAGCCAGGGTGTGGCTCATGTACCCCACTGTGGGGGTGGCAAAGACCACGTCCTGCACGGCACCGCTGCCGCTGCCTGCAAACGTCTTGGCGACCCAGGTGGTGCCGCCGTTGCGGGTGTACCACAGGTTGCCCCCCGCGTCACCGACGAACCACTCGTCATCGGTGTGCATCCAGACCGTGTTCAGGGCCACGCCTACAGCAGGGCCGGTGATGCTGGTCCAGGTAGCGCCGCCGTTGCGGGTGTAAATGACCGCGTTGCTGGCACCCACCGCTACCAGGTTTAGCTCGTCGCTCCCATGGATGGCGTTCAGGTTCTGCGCCGTCACGCCGCCGCTTGACTGCACCACAGGAGTGCCGGTGATGTCGCTGTAGAAGTAGACATACCCGCCGTCACCTACGATCCAGGTAAAGGTGCTGCCCAGACTGAACAGGTCATTGGGCGCACCGGCAGCGCACACCAGGCCGCTGACGCTCTCCGTCCAGGTCTCGGCGCTGTCCAGGATGTCGGCGATGACAGCGTAGTGGATGCTGCAGTCACCGTTGCTGACCACTACCAGGCGCGTACCCACACAGGCAAGGGCGGAGGGGTTCTGGTTGGCCGCCAGGCTGGTGATATTGCGCTCGGTGATGGTGGTGCCGCCGTCGATGCTGACGATCAGCTCAGCAGGCAGGCCGGGGCTGCCACCCGTGGCGGTCTGGATGGCGAATATGTGCTTGCACCCGTCTGAGGATAGGCCGCAAACGCCGCACTGCACGGTGTCGCAGATCGATACGTCGAGTACCTCTTGCACGACCTGACTGGCCGCGATGCTGGCCAGGTTGACGCGCAGGATCTCGTAGGCGTCAAGGCCGTTGATGTCAACGGTCTCCAGCACCACCGCATCCTCACCCTGCTCCAACGCGCCCATATCGCTGGGCGACCAGTTGCTGATGTCCCCACCCTCCAGCACCAGTATCTTGTCCCAGCCGAGGTTGAAGTCACGCGGGTCCTGGCACTTGCCGAAGTGGACCTGCACATCGAACGGGCAGCCAATACGGGCCAGCCGCAGGAACTCGTCGCGGGTGTACTGGTACCGCGTTTCCAGCGGCAGCATAGGCAGGTCACGCTCGGCCTTGATCGTGTCGATAATGCGGAAGGCTCCGTATCGGCCAGGGTCTGGCTCCCTGACGGGGGTGCGGTCGCCAAACCCCCAGCTTGGCGACGTGGCGCGGGTCTGCCCCTGGTAGACGGCAGCGTTAGCGGGGCCAGCTCGCCCCTCGATCGTGAAGACGCGACTATAAGGCGTCTTGACTATATCGCCCATTTCATCCCTCCTTTAAGGGGTGGTGGCCGTTGCGGGAGGCGGCAAACAGCTCGATAAGCCGCTCGCCATCAACCGCGTAGGCGGCCTGAATGGCTGCTAGAAGCTCGGCACGATGCCCTGCGGCATCGTCGAAAGTAAATATACTACGGGCAAACAATTGGTTATGCAGGCGAGTCTGGGTTTCCACCGGCAGCGCCATGTCATCGAGGGGGGGCGGCCCCAGATGTACGCCTAATTTGGCGTCGCTATCGGGCACCCCATCAGGCAACGCCACCATCCAATGGCGGCCCAGAGCGTCAACATAGCTGGTCTTCCTCACAGCAGCACCGGCTCCGTTATCGGGGACATCAGCCTACGCCCCACCCTTATTTGATTCCATACAAACTGTGCCCCTTTGCTGATACCCAGTGGATTGGCCATAAGCTGTGACGCGGCCTCCGTAACACGCGTCCCCAGCGCACTTTCCTGCCAGTGCTCCACATAGGTGCGCACGTTGTTGCATTCGCAGATGGGCCGGTCTAACAGGGCGCTGGCGTAGTAGGCCACCGCCCGCTCAAGCTGCGGGTCCATGGTGACGGTGGGGCAGGTCAGGCCCTTGTCGCGCCAACCCGCCTGGTAGTACAGGCGCACCAGGTCAGGCACGCGGGCCTCAGCCAACCCCGCCTGGTCAAACTCCTCCGTGACGGCGTTCCAGTCAGCGGGGGTGTAGGCCACGATGCTATGGCGGGGGTCGTCCCTGGGCATCAGGCATCCGGTCTGGCTGCTGAAGGCGCAGGTGGTGCATCCACTGCCACCGCAGCCGCAGGGGGCACTCCAGGGCTCCCAGTGCATGGTGACCTGGGTCTGGGGGTCATTATAGACCCTGTACACGTCCACGGTGGTGACGAAGCTGGCGCTGTCGCTGGCCACCCCACGCCAGTGGCTGTCATCAGCCGGTGGTGTCATATCGGTATACACGGTGGGGTTCACCAACAGGGTGCGGTTAAGGGTAATGGTGGCTACCAGGGCCGTCACACTGACGTTGATAGGCCGTATCTCGTACTGGTCGTTGCCGCTGTATCCGGGGAAGTAGACCTTGATCTCGCAGGGGTCTTGGCCGCTGGCCACTGCTACTGTGATCGTGCCCAGCTCGTTGAAGCCATCACCGTCTGGATCAGTGGCCACGACCGCCACCGCGTTGGCGACCAGCGCCTTGGTCCGTATGCCACCCGTGACAAAGTATCCCCAGTTAGCGCGGACGGTGGGGCCAAACCCCCGCACGTCAGTGAAGGTGTAGTTGACCAGCTCAGGTTTAGGCCCCCGCGCCGTAGGCCGCCACTCGTCGGTCTCCCATGAGGGCATCAGCCGGTACCCCAACAGCCCCTCGATAGCCACCTCGGCCTGGGCAATGGCGTAAGCCACCTCTTCCCTGCCTACGCGGTCAGCCGCCTGCCAGGCGTACTGCATCCAAGGCTGCTGGCAAACCGTGGGCGAGTGGGTAGCAGAATAGATACCGTTGAAGTGCATGGGGTCAAGGCCGATGATCTCAGCCCATCGATCCAGCGACAGCTTGGTGACGGTGGTTGCCCGCGCCATAGTTGCCCCCAATAATACAGCCTATCCCCGTAGGCTGACTATTTTCCCGCGAGGGTATTGACATACGTCTAGGCGTGCGCTTATGCTTAGGGTGGAGTTGAAAGGAGGCCGAAATGACCAACACCAATGCCCAGGCCCTCGCCGGGAAAACCCTGCCCGAGTGGGTTGCCAAGTGGGCCGCCACCGCCACCGATGAGGGGGCCAATGAGGCCCTCCGCGAAGCCGCCTACAAGGCGGGGGACGTGACCTACAGGGCCACCAAGCTAGCCACCTGCTACGAATGCGATGGTCGGGTGATACAGGACGGGGTTTACGCTACCGGCCTGCCCCTCACCTACCACACACCTTACCCCCACGAGCTGGTCAAGAACAGGTACTTCCTGTGCCTTGACTGTGGTGCGGATCAGGCCAGCTAATGAGCAACATGAGTTACTGCCGGTTCCGCAACACGGTAAACGACCTGTGGGACTGCAAAGACGCCTTGCTGGACGAGATCAGCGACGATGACGAACGCCTCGCCCGCAAGCGGCTGGTCAAAGTCTGCCGCGAGATTGTCGAGGAGTGGGACGATAACGAAATGGAGGGCGACGATTAGCGCCCGCAAAGGCCCAGCAACAACTCCTGGAGGTGGGTACGACCCACTCGCTACCAAGCGAATCAATCAGTCAATCAAGTCAACAGGCACCTGCCCCGCTTGCGGTAAGCAGGTGCCGGAAGGAGTGCCGCACTAATGACTACTACCTTGACCGGCTGCCGCACCTGTGGGGCCGAGATACACTGTCCCTGTGCAGCGTATGGCCCCGCCCATGACCAGTGCTTCGATTGTGGCCGTCCCGACAAGTGCAGCATCTGCGGATATATGTACTCGGGATCCTATGCGGAGGAAGCTGCGATGGCCTGCTGCGAAAGTAGCGTGAGCAGCTACCCGCTTGGAATGCCCAGCACCTAGACAACTTCATACCTCCAACTCCGCAGCAGGCCCCTGTTTATCAGGGGCCTGACTGTTACTGCCCTAGCTGTTGTTCCAGCGCTCGGCGGCCACGGCCACGGCCATAGCGGCCACGATCACCACCAGGGCAGGAGCTACCTGCCAGGCCCCCCAGCACAGGGGCGCAATCCAGACAGCCAGGCACCAGGGGCACGCCACCATACGCGCCAGGTTGGTGTCGGGCCACTGTTGTGGCCGTCCGTCAGCGTCGTGGCCGAATCCAAGCAGACTGCGCAAGCGGAGGAACACATCAAACGGCCCCCGTTCGTAAGACAACAGGGCCGTCAGCCGCCAGGTGGCCAGCCCGATTACGAGCGCTTGCGCGAGCGTGGCGTTACCGCAGGTGCTGCGGGGGGGTCATCGTCAGGGTCGTCCGTTGTGCTCGCGCCCACGGGCGCAGGGGCCGCCGCAACAGCCACCGGCTCGGCCACGGCTTGGCCTTGCTGTGGTGGGTCCGGCAGGGTCACACGGAAGTCAGCCAGATGACCGAAGTGGTCGGCATCAGCCACGGCCACATATTTCACCCGCTCGCCCTCCAGGTTCGCGAACCGGTACTGGTTGCCAGTGCCGGGGCCACGGTAGATCGCCGCGCCCTCAGACCGCCCAATGTACTCCACCAGGACGTACTGGCCGTCCTGAGGCATAGGGGCGTCCTGGCGCTGGTGCATTGCGGGGGCAACCGCTACATGACCCTTACCCCCTGAACAGCTTCGGCATCCCATAAGTTCCTTCCCTCCGTTGAAATAGGCACCCCACTTGTCACGGATGCCCGCCTTACTGGCGTCAAAGTTAGCATAGTTGTCATCCCGCCGTTGGCCGGTGTCCATGCGGTAGGTGAACAACGGCTGCGGATAGCGGGTGCCGCAGATACCGGCATCGGCCAGCTTGAGCTGAAAGTCCCAGTCTTCCCAGGCGGTCAGCTCGGGGTCGTATCCGCCCACCTGTTGCCAGGCCGCCACCGGGTACAGGCCCGTGACCGCGTGCAGGCATCCCTTGGTGACCAGCAGGCGGGCATCGTACTCCTTGGTCTCCCAGACCATCAGCTCACCGTCAGCCCACAGCTTGTGCCAGTCGGTGTAGACGTACCCCCCAAACTCCTTCTGCACCGGCAGGGTCAGCTCAAGGAAGAACGCCTCGAGGGTATCGTCGGCATCCAGCGGCACAAACAGCGGGGCCTTGGCAGCGGCAATTGCCAGGTTACGGGCCGCCGCCACTCCAAGGTGGCCGGGGGGACCGCCGTGGTCTATTAGCTGTACCCAGCTTGGCAGGCCCTCCAGGTGCGTGCCGCTGTCATTGACCACGATGCACTCCCACCTGACGAACGTCTGGGCCGCTACGCTATCCAGGGCGTCGGTCAGCAGGTGCTCGTGCCCAGGACCTACCGGTATGACCACTGTGGCAGCAGGGGGGTCGTAAGACTGCACAGGCGGCTGCTCGTCAAGGATGGCACCGGACGGCATGGGGGACGCGTCGCCGCACCAAGGCATCCAGCCCGTCCAGTCACGCTGATCTTCGACCCTGCTCATGCTGGCTGGGCGGTTGCGGTAGATCAGGGTGTCAGCCTGGGTGACCATGCCTGGCCGATAGCCAAAGCTGGCGGCCCGCGTCCAGAAGTCAGCGTCCTCGCCGGTACGGAACCGCCGCCTGTACCCACCCGTGTCTTCCCATACCCCGCGCCTGAACAGCGCCGTGCTGGGCACCAGGTTGCTGGGGCCGCCGTCGTTCCGCCGCCGCCGTAGTTGCCACTCGCCCCTGAACTCCATCGGCCAGCCGCTGTGCCCGCCGTCACCTACTGATTGGTCCGGTGCCCCGTCAGGAGTGACAAACTGCACCCGCCCATAGGCGATATGCAGGCTGCGGTCTTTATCCAGCGCACCGGCCAGTAGCTGCAGGGTCTGGGGGGTAATCAGGTTGTCGGCGTCCAGCGGTAGTATGTACCGCCCATTGGCGGCGGAGATGCCGGTGTTAAGGGCACCAGCCAGATACTGGTTGGTGCTGTTGTGGATAACCCTGAACCGCTCGTCGCGCAGGGCGTACTCGTGGGCAATCGTCCCGCACCGGTCAGGGCTGGCATCATCAACCACGATGCACTCCCAATCGTCGCTGGTCTGGGCCAGCACGCTGTCCAGAGTAGCGGGCAGGTAGGCCTCAAGGTTATAAGCAGGCACCACGATGCTCACCCGTGGCCCCGCTGCAGCCGCCTGGTGGCGCTGGTGCACCCTCTGATATATGTCGGCGTAGGGCAAGACCGCCTGACTCCACTGGTAGCGTTTCTCGACGGTCTCACGGGCCGCCTTTCCCATGCGGGCCTGGTGCTTCAGGCAGTATCGCAGACCGGCCAGCAGGTCATCGAAGTCCCCAGGCGTTGCCAGGTAGCCGGTCTTCTGGTGGTTAACAATGTCCACCTGGCCGCCCCAGGCCCAACCCAGCACCGGCACGCCAGCGGCCATCGCCTCGAGCGTGCCGATGCCAAACGTCTCGCGGGCCGTACACAGGTAGACACTGGCTCCCTGTATCAAAGCCTTTCCTTCCTCGTAGGGCAGCTTTCCAGTCAACTTGATATTGGGCAGCTTGGCCGCGCTGTAGGTGCTGACGAACGGTACGTCGGGGGCCAGCCGGGCCAGATGGTCAAGGGCCTCGGGGTCACAGACGGCATCGATACGGGTCTTGTTCCATAGCACGTACCCCTGAGGGCTGCCCACCGGCCAGTCTTCAAGGTCTACTCCATGGCCTACCACCGCGACCCGCCGCATGGTGCCTCGCCTGATGGCGTTGGCCACCCACAAGGTGGGGGCGGTAATGGCGTCGGCCTGGCGGATCGTCTCCATACAGGCGGTGTTGGCCTTATAGGCCCACTTTTCCCAGTCGTATTCGGCCCAGTACAGGCCGTGGCTGTGGGCCACTAAAGGCTTGTCGGGGTAGTCATGCAACAGCCGCTCGTCGGCGGCGATATGGGCGGCCAGCACATCCGCTTGGGCGGGGTCGTCAACCAAGGTGATGCCCAGGGCAGGTAGGTGCCGATGCTGCGCCTCGACTACCCGCCGCACCCCACCATCGCCCTGATCAACGCCGCTGAATTGCGGGTAAATGTATACCTTGGTCATTGGCTGTCCCATGCAGGGTCGCTGTGCCGTGGCAGTGGGGGTGGAGCCGCAACGGTAAAGCCCGCCGCGTTACGGTGGCCCCCACCGCCGTACAGTTTGGCTATGTCGCTAACGTCGAAGTCGCCATGTGACCGCAGGCCCCACTGGCGCTGGCCGTCGGCGCGGTCCATGTAATAGGCCGAGAACGGAGCGTCTGGGTGCAGGGTCAGCAGCCGGTCGCCCACCTCACTGTAAAACGCTGACGTGTTGACCACCGGCACATTGTAACCTCCCAGCTCGGCCCAGCGAGCAGCCTGGCACATCACCTCCACCTGCTGCGCCTGGTACCGCAGTAGAGCACCCCCTTCTTGCCTAACCTCGTCTAGTAAGGATTCAAGGGTCTGCGCCAGCGTCGTCCATACAGCAAAGTCACGGGGATAAGACGATAGCCAGGCGCTGACCTCGCGACTACCTGGCAGGTCAAACCGCCACAGGTCACGGTCTTGAACGTACTTGATCAGCAAGGGTGGCTCGCTGTGTGGATGCCACCACTCCCAGGCCAGCGTCGCCCCACTCTTCTCCATGTCGAACAGACACCAATCAAGGCCCGCCAGGTCAGCCTCGGCGGTTTTGTGGTGGTCCAGCACCTGCAGCAATGCCACTCTGTCCCGCAGGTCCAACAGGGTCTGGCGGGGATAGCTGAAGTCCACCAGTGCCACTATCGCGTCGGAAGGCAGGTCCGGGGGGTCTTGTCCGTACAGCACCGGCAGGTATTGGGCACGGTCACCTAACGCCCGCCAGGCTGCCCAGGCGGCCCCGAAGCCGTCCCAGCAGTTGCCGTGGTATAGCACGTATCGCGGTTCAGGTTTATCCATTGTGCTCCTCCTTTGTGCCAGCTTGTATTGTACCGATATGAACGAAGGCGTCTCCGCTAGCCCGCACCAGGTCCACCGGCCAGGCCACTCCTGTCCGAGCCTGGGGCCGGTGGGCAACCACGAACTCGGTCTCGCCTGCGGCGAGTCCCTCGGGCCAGGGGCCAACAGTACGCTGCCACTCGCGGTGCTCCAGACGGGGGTGGCCAGCAAAGACGTGGGGCTCGGGGCTGTCTGGATCAAGGCCCAGCCACCAAAGACCATGGGCCGATACGAACGACCCACGCAGCTCCTGGGTGCAGCCGATGTACCCCAGGCGCACGCACCCGAAGGTGCCGTCACGTAAGGCCGCTGCAGCGAGGTCAAGGTTAAAGGGCCGCGTCAACTCCCAGTCATCCTCCAGAGGCAGCACCAGGTCGGCCAACGTGTGCACCACCTGAGTGGCCAGGTTGTAGCTAGCTCCGTACCCACTGCGTTCGCTGTCGGTGATGCTTACATTGTCGCCGTACAGGTCATGGGCCTGGTGTAGCAGGGTGTCGCGGTACTGCTGGCTGCTGCCGTCGTCGGCTATGTGCAGCCAGATAGGCTCGCTGGCCTGCAGGTTCTCGGCCACTCGCGCCAGGGTGGTCTGGGCATAGCGCAGCCGGTTGTAGGTTAACAAAATAACGGCAATCATACCGTAGCCTGATCAGTAAACCGGTGGTCAGTTGAGGGCGACCCGTCCTCCTTCATTCCCACCCGCTGACCACAAGGGCATTTCCACTCGTGGTACTCCCCTGGGCATCCGCCACCCTGGCCTTGAACCGGTACCGCTTGCCGGTTCGCACCAGAGTCATCTGGCTACAGCGGGCGCACCGCCGAGGGCTCGTCACCCCCGCCCTCCTGGCGTCACCCCTGACAGCTCGGTGGTGTAGATGTGGTCCCAAGGGTGCAGCAAAGCCAAGGCGATGTCAGGCCCGCC